>Ga0187777_10000762_pt1 | contig 21177 bp, 23 predicted proteins | sample 1015_Q2_SP5_10_M_FD_132416 | JGI IMG/M metagenome (GOLD analysis project Ga0187777, IMG submission 132416) | Tropical peat soil microbial communities from peatlands in Department of Meta, Colombia - 1015_Q2_SP5_10_MG | ecosystem: Environmental > Terrestrial > Soil > Wetlands > Peat | place... | reverse complement strand
GGAGTCGGGGCCATGGCCCCTTCGGCATCGGCCTCGGTGTCGGTGTCGGTGCGGGAACGGGTGGCCAGGCGGCCTCCCAGTCGAGCGTGAACAACTCGGGCAACAGCGCGAACACCAATGCCCAGTCGTCGGATGTCCAGGTCTCCCCGGATATCAGCGTGGACACCCACATCCACAACGACGTGTCGGCCGACAACTCGAACTCGAACTCGTCGGCGTCGGACCCGGTCAACTCGAATTCGTCGAGTAACGACAACCACAACCATGTGTCGGTGCACAACGACGGCACGAATACCAACGAGGTGTCGAACACCGACAGCAACTCGGGCACGAATATCGGGTCGAACTCCCAGCAGGAACAGCAGCAGCAGTCGGCGACGAACACCAACACCGGGACGAACAGCAACACCGGGACGAACACCAATACGGGTTCGAACAGCAACTCGGGGACGAACATCAACAACCCGCAGTTCGCTGGGCGGGCGACGTGCCAGTCCTTCGGTGGAACGTTCACCGTCGTCCTTGCCGGCGGGGTGATCTGGACGTGCACCGATCTACCCACCCTTGCTGACGGAGCTCTTGACTCGAGGGAGGACGCGCTCTTTTTCAGCTGTCAGGCAGACGGCGGCCAAGTCCTGACTAGCTCGCATATACCCCCCCAGTTCTCGAACTGCCAGCCGTAGTCGAGCCACAACTGCCGCTCGACCCGTCTGGATGTGGTGGCGGGGTATACGAAACGGATTCAGGACGACGACGGCGCACGTTTCGTCGCGCGCTACTGGGACAAATCCATGGCTACCGCGCTCACGCGAAACCGCAGGTCGGCACCTCTCGCTACCCGCTTCACTACCGCGCTGGACGGCTGAGCTTCCCGAGGACTGGTCGCAGCACCGGTCGAGCGACACCACAGGTCAGGAAATGGGTCGCCACCGGACGCACTGCCAGGCAATTGTCGAAATGTGACCTTTGACGGTTGGGTCCCGGGCTCGACGCGCCGATGATCCAGTGGGGCAAGCGGGCCTCGCGCACCGGAGGACGACTCTTGCCCCGATTCTCACGACCGCTCGCCTGGACGCCGGTCGCCCTCGATGAGTTGGGGTCCGACCTCGCAGCGGCGCCCGCGTTCCTCGCCGATGCCCTCTGCGTCGAGTACCCCGACGCGGCCGATGCCTTCTTCCCACGACGGGGCGAATCGAGCGATGAGGCCGTCAAGCTGTGCGCGCGCTGCCTTGTCCGGTCGGAGTGCCTCGACTACGCGCTCACGCACCGCGAGACGCTCGATCACGGCATCTGGGGCGGGACGACGCCGAACGAGCGCCGCCGGCTCCTGAAGCGCGCCAGCTGACACCCGCCGACGCCACGCGTCCTCGCTCCCGGTTACGGTGCGGGCTTGCGTCGGTGGGGAGGTGCTCGCCCCGACTCGTGGGAAGCCCTCCTCCCGACGTGGCTGGGGGGCCGGGGAAACCTGCCCTCCCCGGCCCCCGCCTCTCTCGGGGACTCTTCGCTCCCGGGACGACGCCTGGATGAGTCCGGCGACGGGTTCTCGCGGGGGAGGGGGAACGGGCAGGACCCCCGGTGGTTCGTCAGGACGCGGCGGCCTTGCAGTCGTCGACGAGCACCCGGATGTCCTGGTGCGACTGGCGGGCGATCTCGCCGACGGTCTTGTCCGAGTGCGCGTCCTTCATGGCGGCGACGGAGAACCACCCCATGAGTTCCGGGCCTGGGAACTCCACCTAGACCTTCGCGGTTTCCTTCGCCGTCGTGATCCGGTCGACGAGGTGGGCGGGCACGGGGTCGTAGTGCGAGTGCTGCACGGTGAACCGGCCGCGACCACCCGTCATCGAACGCAGGTCGATCGCGTAGCGCAAGACCTCGGAGGTCGGGACGAGCGCGACGATCTCGACCTCGCCGTTGCCGATCGCCGCCGATCCCTGGATCCGGCCGCGCTTCGAGTTCAGGTCGCCCATGATGTCGCCCTGGTTGGCTTCGGGAGCGGTGACGACCAGTTCGCTGATCGGCTCGAGCATGATCGGTGACGCCTTCGCCATCGCGTCCTTGAAGCCGAGTGAGCCCGCCATCTTGAAGCTCATCTCCGACGAGTCGACCGAGTGGTACTTGCCGTCGAAGCACGTGACCTTCACGTCGACGACGGGGAAGCCGAACACGCCACCTTGCTCCATCGTCTCGTGCACGCCCTTCTCGACGGCAGGGATGAACTGCCGCGGGATCGCGCCCCCGACGATCTTGTCCGCGAACTCGAAACCCGCGCCGCGCTCGAGCGGCTCCACCCTGAGGAACGCGACGCCGAACTGGCCGTGGCCGCCAGTCTGCTTCTTGTACTTGCCCTCGGCCTCCGCGTTGCCCGTGATCGTTTCGCGGTATGCGACGGCGACGTCTTCGGTATCGACCTCCACGCCGAGCTTGCGGTGCAGGCGCTCGAGCGCGATGCCGAGGTGCGTCTCGCCCATGCCCCAGAGGAGGGTCTGGTGGGTCTCCGCGTTCCGCTCGAGCCGCAGCGACGGGTCTTCGTCGAGCAGGCGGTGCAGCGCGTTCGCGAGCTTGTCCTCGTCGGCCTTCGACTTGGCGCGGATCGCGGCGGGGAGCACCGGTTGTGGTGCGACGAAGGGCTCGACCGCGAGGTCGGCGCCGCGCGCGCCCAGCACGTCACCGGTGGTGGTGTCGTTGAGCTTGGCGACGGCCGCGATGTCGCCCGCCGGCACCTCCGACACCGCCTCGTGCTCCTTGCCCCGCACCAGGGTGAGCTGATGCAGCCGTTCCTCCGACATCGTCCGGCCGTTCACGAGGGACGCATCGGCCTTCACCGTGCCCTGCAGCACCTTGAACAGGTTCACGCGGCCCACGTACGGGTCGACGATGGTCTTGAACACGAACGCCACCGGTTGGCCGTCGTTCGCCTGGGGCGCGGGGCCCTCGGCGGCGAAGAAGCGCGCGAGGCGGTCGACGCCGATCGCCTTGGTGGCGCTGCCGCACAGCACCGGGTAGACGGTCCCCGCCGCGACGCCGAGCGCGAGCGCGCCCGCGAGCTCGTCGGTGGCGATGGTCTCGTCGCCGAGGTACCGCTCCATCAGGTCGTCGTCGGCGACGACGATCCCTTCGACGAGCGCGTCGTGGACGCGGTGCTCCTCCGACTCCATCTCGGACGGGACCGCGCCGCTCGTGCCCTTGCCGCTGCCGTCGCCATAGAGGATCGCGGTGTCGTCGAGCAGCTCGACGATCCCCCGGAAGTCGGCCTCCTCACCGATCGGGAGCTGCAGGGGAGCGACGCCCGCGCCGAACTTGTCCTTCAGCTCGTCGAGCGTCCGTGCGAACGACGCCCGTTCGCGGTCGAGCTTGTTCACGAAGAACGCTCGGGGCAGGCCGAGCTCGTCGACCATGCGCCACACGACCTCGGTCTGCACCTCGACACCCTCGACCGCGGAGACGACGAAGACGACCAGGTCGGCGGCACGCAACGCCGCGGCAACGTCGGTGACGAAGTCGGCGTAGCCCGGTGCGTCGAGGATGTTGATCTTGCACCCCTCGTACTCGAAGGGTGCCACCCCGAGCGACACCGAGATCGCGCGCCGAGCCTCCTCGGGGTCGAAATCGGTGGTCGTGTTGCCGTCCTCCACGCGGCCCTGCCGGGGGATCGTGCCGGTCACGAACAGGAGCGCCTCGGTGAGCGATGTCTTCCCCGCCCCGCCGTGCCCCACGAGGGCAACGTTGCGGATCTTGTCGGTCGGGTACGTCTTGGTCGGCACCTTCACCCCCGAAGTGGTCAGCGGTCCGTCGAGTCTAAGGACGGGTCACGGCTGCTACCACCTGCGACCGCGCCGGTCACGGGGCGCAGCGCCGCCACGCGCGTGGGCCGGTGGTACCCTCGGCCCATGCTCGACGGACGCTGGCGCGCCAAGGTCGAGCGGGGCCTCGAGCCGGTCGCGCAGGGTCTGCACCGAGTCGGCATCAGCGCCGACGGGCTCACCGTCATCGGCCTGGTCGTCGCCGTCGCCACCGCCTTCGCGATCGCCGCGGGTCACCTGGTCCTCGGCGTCGTCGGCGTGATCCTCACCGGGCTGCCCGACGTGCTCGACGGTTCCGTCGCGCGGAGCAGCGGACGGGCGGGCCCGCGCGGCGCGTTCTTCGACTCCGTCTGCGACCGCGCGGCCGACGCCGCCATCTTCGCGGGAGTCGCGTGGTACCTCGCCGGCGAGGACTCGCGGCTCCCCGTGCTCGTGCTCGTCGTGCTCGCGCTCTCGATGCTCATCACCTACGAGCGGGCCCGCGCGGAGTCGCTCGGGTTCGTGGGCCGCGGCGGTCTCATGGAGCGCGCCGAGCGCCTCGTGCTGCTCGGCGTCGGACTCGCGTTCGACATCCTCGTCCCGGTGCTGTGGATCATGCTCGTGCTCACCGCCTTCACCGCCGTCCAGCGCTTCGTGATGGTCTGGCGCCAGGCGACGCCGGAGCCGGCGCGGCGCGCCCGTCATCTCCGCGGCTCCTCGGGTGACGAAGCTCGCGCCGGCACCCTGGCGCAATGGTGGGCGGCGCGCCGTCCGCGCCTCGACGCGCGCAGCAACCGCCGCGGTTCCGCCACGCCGCGCACCTGACGGTGGCGCCCGCACGCGGCGCATACCTCGCCTACCGTGCCGGCGCCGAGGTGGCGCGGTTCCTGCCGGAGTCGGTCGGTGCGCCGATCGCGCGGGGACTCGCGCAGTTGGTCGGTTTCGGTTTCATGCCGGCGCGGGTGCGCCAGATCGAGCGCAACTTGCGACGCGTGTACGGTCCCGAGTTCGGCGGCGTCGCGCTCCACCGCTCGGTCGCCGCAACGTTCGACTCCTACGGGCGGTACTTCTACGAGCTCTTCCGGCTCCCGGGCACCCCGCAAGAGTGGATCGACGCGCACGTGCAGGTCACCGGCGCCGAGCATCTCGACGCCGCGGCGGCCGCCGGGCGGGGCGTCCTGCTCGCGCTGCCTCACCTCGGCAACTGGGACTTCGCCGGTGCGTGGCTGGCCGGGAGGGGCTACCCCGTCACCGTCGTCGCGGAGCCCGTCGAGCCGCCCGAGCTCTTCGACTGGTTCGTGGAGACGCGTCGCCGCATCGGGATGCGCGTGATCGCCCTGTCACCGACCGCCGGCGCGGAGGCGCTCGCCGCGCTGCGCGCCAACGAGGCCGTCTGCCTGCTGTGCGACCGGGACCTCACGGGTGACGGCGTCGACGTCGACTTCTTCGGCGAGCAGACGACGTTGCCGGCCGGGCCGGCCACGCTCGCGCTCCGGGGCGGCGCACCGTTGATCCCCGCGGGGTGTTACTTCCGCGCCCACGGGGCCCACGACATCCGGATCCTGCCGCCCGTCCCGGTCGAGCGCACCGGCCGGATCCGCGCCGACGTCGCGCGCGTCACCCAGGAGCTGGCTCGGCGCTTCGAGGAGCTCATCCGGGCCGAGCCCGAGCACTGGCACCTCCTGCAGCCGAACTGGCCGAGCGACCGCGAATGACCCGTGCCGGCCCGGGGAGGCAGGCGGGCCGCTCCCGATGCGAAACTGAGAACGTGGGAGGACGCGTCGAGTGCGGGTGATGCTGTCGAGCCCGTACTCGCTCTCGCTCTTCGGCGGGGTGCAGTCGCAGGTGCTGGGCCTGGCGCGATCCCTCCGCGCCCGCGGGGTCGACGCGCGCGTGATCGCGCCGTGCGACGGGCCGCCGCCCGAGCCGGGGATCACCACGGTGGGCCCGAGCACGCGGGTTCCGAGCAACGGCTCGGAGGCGCCGGTGGCCACCGGGCGCGCCGTCGCCCGCCGCACCATCGACGCCCTCCGTACGTTCGAGCCCGACGTCGTGCACCTGCACGAGCCGTTCTCGCCCGGTGCGAACCACGCCGCGCTCGTGGGCACGTCGATCCCCGCGGTCGGCACCTTCCACTCCGCCCGGCCCGGGCGCAACCCCTGGTACCAGACGTTCCGGTCGCCCCTGCGCCCGTTGCTGCGGCGCCTGACCATCTGCACCGCGGTGTCCGACCAGGCGGCACGCCAGGTCGCGCTCACGTTCGACCGCGAGTGCGAGATCCTGCCGAACGGCGTGGAGGTCGAACGGCTCGCGGTGGGCGACACGCGGCAGACCAACCGTCCGGCCATCTTCTTCGTCGGCCGCCTCGAGCCGCGCAAGGGTGTGGCGGTGCTGCTCGACGCGTTCGAGCGCCTGGACCGCGAGGCCGAGCTGTGGGTCGCGGGCGACGGCCCCCAGCGAGAGAAGCTCGCACGGCGCCGAGTCCCGCACGTGGAGTGGCTCGGCCGGATCGGCGACGACGAGAAGGGCGCGAGGTTGCGGAGCGCGTCGATCGCGTGCTTCCCCGCCATCGACGGCGAGTCGTTCGGCGTCGTCCTCCTCGAGGCGATGGCGGCCGGGAGCGCCGTCGTCGCGTCCGACATCGACGGCTACCGCGACGTCGCCCGCCACGGGCGCGAGGCGCTGCTCGTGGAGCCGGACGACCCCGACTCGCTGGCGCGGGCGCTCCGCACGCTGCTCGACGACGACGTCGCGCGGAAGGAGCTCGTGGCCGCGGGCCGGTCGCGTGCCGACGAGTTCGCCATGGACCGCCTCGCCGAGCGCTTCGTCGACCTCTACGAGCGCGCCGTCGCCGCCCAGCCCGTCACGTGACGGCGGTCCCCCCGCCGGAAGTGGAGAGCCTGGCGCTCGCGCTCGCTCGATCCGTCCAGCTGGCGGTCGGGCCGCGGCTCGGCACCGCGGCGGCGAGGGCACGGGTGGGGCGTGCCCCGGGTGGCGACGCCACGCTCGAGATCGACGAGGTGGCCGAGCGAGTGGTGGAGGCAGAGCTCGCCGCCGCGGGCGACATCGGCTTCTACTCGGAGGACCGCGGACTCGTCACCTACGGGCGGCCCCGCGCGTTCTTCGTCGTCGACCCGGTCGACGGCACCCGGCCCGCGGCCGCGGGTCTCGAGTCGTGCTGCGTGTCGATCGCGGTGGTGCCGCCCTCGGAGGACGCGCGCCTCGGCGACGTGTCGTTCGGCGTCGTGCACGAGCTGAAGTCGGGTGCCCGCTTCTCTGCGGGGCGCGGACGCGGCGCGGCGGGCGAGACCGCGGCCGGCGCGCCCATATCCCTCCGGCCCTCTGCGAACACCGACCTCGGTGCCCTGTTCTGGACCGCGGGCCTGCGCGGCCGCCCGGTCGTGCCGACCAGCATCGTGCTCGAGGAGCTCGTCGACGGATCGAGCATGGGCGGTGGCTACTTCGACCTGGGCTCCGCCGCGTTCAACCTGACCCGCATCGCGACCGGCCAGCTCGACGCCTACGTCGACGTCGGCCGGCGGATCGTCGACGAGGTCCCGGCGACCGAGGCCGCGTTCCTGGCCGTCGGGGAGGGCGCGGTCTGCACCAACTTCCCGTACGACGTGGCCGCGGCGGCGCTCGTCGTGCAGGAGGCGGGCGGGGTGGTCACGCACGCCGACGGCCGCCCGCTCGACGACCACCCGGCGGTCGGCTCCTCGCGTGCCCACGGCCTCGCCGTCCTCGGCGCGGCCGGCCCGGAGCTGCACCGGCTGCTGCTGAGGCAGCTGGAGGAGGGCATCGCCCGGCTCCGTGGCGTGGCGGCGACCGAGGCGGGTCGTATCATCGTGACATGACCTGGGTCGTCATCGTGATCGTCGTCCTCGTCGTGATCGTGCTGTTGATGTTCTGGCTCGGCTACAACGGCCTCGTCTCACGGCGGAACCGGGTCGACGGCGCGTGGTCGCAGATCGACGTGCAGCTCAAGCGCCGCCACGACCTGATCCCCAACCTCGTCGAGACGGTGAAGGGCTACGCCGCGCACGAGCGCGGCACCTTCGAGGCCGTCACGAACGCGCGGGCGAATGCCATCAACGCCCAGGGCCCCGCGCAGCAGGCCCAGGCGGAGAACGCGCTCACCGGCGCGCTGAAGAGCCTGTTCGCGGTCGCCGAGGCCTACCCCGACCTCAAGGCCAACCAGAACTTCCTGAACCTGCAGGAGGAGATCACGTCGTCGGAGGACCGCATCGCGTACGCGCGGCAGTTCTACAACGACAGCGTCGTGAGCTACAACACGAAGATCCAGCAGTTCCCCACGGTGGTGATCGCCAACATGTTCCACTTCGACCGGCGCGAGCTGTTCGACGCAGCTCCGGAGGACACCGAGCCGGTCCACGTGCAGTTCTAGGCGCGCGTCACCCCGCCCGGCCCTTTCGTGTACGAGCAGATCGCGCGCAACAAGCGCCGCACCTTCGTCATCCTCTTCGGATTCGTCTTCCTCGTCCTGCTCGTCGCGCTCGCGTTCAACTTCCTGTTCAGCGGCGGGGTCGTGGGCCTCGTCATCGTCGTGATCGTCGCCGCGGGCCTCGCGTTCTTCTCCTACTACAACAGCGACAAGGTGGCCCTCGCCGCGAGCCGGGCCAAGCCTGCGCCGGAGGACGAGTACCGCCGCTACCACAACCTCGTCGAAGGCTTGTGCATCGCGGCCGGCCTGCCGAAGCCGCGGCTCTACATCGTCGACGACCCCGCACCGAATGCCTTCGCCACCGGCCGCAACCCCAAGCACGCCGCGATCGCGGTGACCTCCGGCCTGCTCGACAAGATGAACCGGGTCGAGCTCGAAGGCGTGCTCGCGCACGAGCTCTCGCACATCAAGAACTACGACATCCTCGTCACCACCGTCGCCGTGGTCGCGGTGGGTGCGATCGCGCTCCTGGCCGACATCGGCCTTCGCTTCGCGTTCTGGGGCGGCCTGGGCGAGAGCCGACGCGACAGCAGCGATGCCGGGGGTCTCGGCGCGATCATCGCCCTGCTGTCCCTCGCGCTCCTCGTGCTCGCGCCCTTCGCCGGGTACCTCATGCAGTTCGCGATGAGCCGCAACCGTGAGTACCTCGCCGACGCGAGCGGTGTGCAGCTCACGCGCTACCCGCCGGGCCTGATCTCTGCGCTCGAGAAGCTGCGCGACGACCAGGCCGTGGTGCACCACGCCACGAAGGCCACCGCGCAGATGTGGATCGAGCAGCCGCTCGAGCAAGGTGACGACAAGAAGGACGCGCGCTCGCGCTTCAACAACCTGTTCGACACCCACCCGCCCCTCGAGGATCGCATCAAGCGGTTGCAGGAGATGTAGTGCCGACACGATCCAAGGTCGTCATCGGAGTCGTGGTGTCCGTGCTCGTCATCAGCGGGGCGGCGATCGGCATCCTGGTCGCGAGCGGCGGGAGCAGCGGGGCGAAGGCCGCCGGCACCTCGACGTCCAGCGCCGCGACGACCCTTCCCGCGAGCACCGCACCACCTCCGCCGATCGCGCCGCTCACCGGGCTCCCCGACCCCACGGGCGAGAGCCAGACCCGCCCGGCGCTCTCGGTGAAGGTCGAGAACTACCGACCCGACGCGCGGCCACAGGCCGGCATCGACCAGGCCGACGTCGTGTACGAAGAAGAGGTCGAGGGCAACATCACGCGTTTCGTCGCCATCTTCAACTCGACCGCTCCCGAGACGATCGGCCCGGTGCGCTCGGTTCGGCTCGAGGACCCGGACATCGTGTGGCCGATCCACGGCATCTTCGCCTACTCGGGTGGGGCCGCGGACCCCGTCGCCGCCATCAACGCGGCGCCCGTGCACGCCGTCGACAACACCGCCGCCGTCGCCAACGGACTGAACGGCATGGAGCGGGACGCGCCGGGCCAGCCGCCGCGCCAGGCGCCACACAACCTCTACGCGCACGCCCCCGCGCTCTTGTCGCTCGGTGGCGACCCGAAGCCGCCGCCGCCGTTGTTCCAGTACGCCGAGCCGGGGGCGAGTCCCGAGCCCGGCGCCGATCCCGGCGAGCCGGTCGAGAGCATGCGGATCGGCTGGCTCGCCGACTACGACGCCTCCTACACGTGGGACCCGGCTTCGGGAACGTGGAAGCGGTTCCAGCACGGCGACCCGCACCTCGTCGTCGGCGGCAACCAGATCGCGCCGACCAACGTCGTGGTGCAGTTCACGCAGTACAGCGACGTGTCCGACGCGCAGACGGTCGGCGAAGGGGACGCATGGGTGTTCACCGGCGGGCGCGTCTACAAGGGGCGCTGGGTCCGCCCCGACCGTGAGCAGCCGGCCCGCTACGTGGACGCGAACGGGCACCCGATCCTGCTGCAGCCGGGCCGCACGTGGGTCGAGCTCCTGCCCGCCCAGTACGCGGTCGACATCGTGTCGCCGGCGCCGCCGCCGACCACTGTCGCGCCGTCCACCGTGCCGCCGGCGAGCAAACCGTCCACCACGACGCGGAAGCCCAAGAGTTCCTGAGAGCCCGACCGGTAGCATGGTGGTCATGCCGCAACCGGTTCGTACGGGTACCGCACGCGTGAAGCGCGGCCTCGCCGAGATGCTGCGCGGCGGCGTGATCATGGACGTCGTCACACCCGAGCAGGCGAAGATCGCCGAGGACGCCGGCGCAGTGGCGGTGATGGCACTGGAGCGCGTGCCGGCCGACATCCGGCGCGACGGCGGCGTGGCCCGCATGAGCGACCCTGCGATGATCGAGGGCATCCAGGCCGCGGTCACGATCCCGGTGATGGCCAAGTGCCGGATCGGCCATTTCGCCGAGGCGCAGGTGCTCGAGGCGCTCGGCGTCGACTACATCGACGAGAGCGAGGTGCTCACGCCGGCCGACGACGCGTACCACGTCGACAAGTGGGCGTTCACCGTGCCGTTCGTGTGCGGGGCCACCAACCTCGGGGAGGCGCTGCGGCGGATCAGCGAAGGCGCGTGCATGATCCGGTCGAAGGGCGAGGCCGGCACCGGCGACGTCGCGGTGGCGGTCCGCCACCTGCGCTCCGTGCTCGGCGACATCCGCCGGCTCACCACCGCCGACGCCGCCGAGCTCCACGGCTGGGCCAAGGAGCTGCGGGCGCCGCTCGACCTCGTGCAGGAGGTCGCCGAGCGCGGCGAGCTCCCCGTCCCGCTGTTCTGCGCCGGTGGCATCGCCACCCCTGCCGACGCGTCGCTCGTCATGCAGCTCGGCGCGCAGGCGGTGTTCGTCGGCAGTGGCATCTTCAAGAGCGCCGATCCCGCGCCGCGCGCCAAGGCCATCGTCGAGGCCACCACCCACTTCCGGGATGCCGCCATCGTCGCCAAGGTGTCGCGTGGCCTCGGCGAGGCGATGCGCGGCGAGGAGAGCGCGTCGCTCGACACCAAGCTCGCGGACCGGGGCTGGTAAGAGGATCGGCGCAGTGCGGCGGCCGAAGCGACGGCGGAGCGGAAGTCGCTCGCCGGGAGCGAGCGTCGCGAGGCGGGTATCCCGCCGAGCAGCGAGCGACGCATGGAACCGGAGCGAGCGTGCGCGCTTCTGCGACCCTGCGGCGCCGCGAGTTGGCCAGTGAAGGTCGGCGTGTTGGCGTTGCAGGGGGCGTTCCGCGAGCATCGTGAGGTGCTCGACGCCCTCGGCGTCGAGAGCGTGGAGGTGCGGGTGCCCGAGGATCTCGGCGCGCTCGACGCGCTGATCCTGCCGGGTGGCGAGTCCACGACCATGAGCCGGCTGCTCGACACGTCGGGCGTGCGCGAGCCCCTGGCGAAGCTGCTCGCAGAGGGCATGCCGGTGCTGGGGACGTGCGCGGGCATGATCCTGCTCGCCACCGAGGTGCTCGACGGGCGGTCCGACCAGGTGTCGTTCGGTGCGATCGACCTCGAGGTCCGGCGCAACGGCTACGGCCGCCAACGCGACTCCTTCGAAGCGGCGTTGGACGTCCGCGACCTGCCCGGTGGCGTCTTCCCGGGCGTGTTCATCCGCGCGCCGCGCGTCGAGTCGGTCGGCGCCGGTGTCGACACGCTTGCCGTCCACGAGGGTGCCCCGGTGCTCCTGCGTGCCGGCCCGGTCTGGGTGTCGAGCTTCCATCCCGAGCTGTCCGGCGACCTGCGGGTGCACGAACGATTCCTGAGCGAGAGCGGGGAAGCATGAGCGGAGCGAGCGCGAGCCGGGTATCCCGGCGAGCAGCGGAGCGGGGCCCGAGCGGCCCGGTGCGCAGCACCGAGAGCGGGGAAGCATGAGCGGTCATTCCAAGTGGCATTCGATCAAGCACCAGAAGGGTGCCGCCGACGCGGCGCGCGGCAAGCTCTTCGCGCGCCTCGCCCGCCAGATCGAGGTCGCGGCACGCGACGGCGGGGGCGACCTCGAGGCCAACCCCACGCTCCGCACGATGGTGCAGAAGGCGCGCGACGCGTCGATGCCCAAGGACAACATCGAGCGGGCGATCAAGCGCGGCACCGGCGAGCTCGAGGGCGTCCGCTACGAGAGCGTGACCTACGAGGGATACGCGACGAACGGTGTGGCGGTCTACGTGGAGGTGCTCACCGACAACCGGAACCGCACCGGCTCCGACGTGAAGAACATCTTCACCCGCAACGGCGGGTCGCTCTCGGAGCCGGGTGCGGTCGCCTGGCAGTTCGAGCGCAAGGGCGTGATCCTGCTCGACAAGTCGGCGGCGTCCGAGGACGACCTCATGCTCGCCGCCCTCGACGCGGGCGCCGAGGACATCGAGGACCAGGGCGACACCTGGCAGGTCACCACCGGGCCCACCGACCTGCACGCGGTGCGGACGGCGTTGGAGGCGGCCGGGATCCCGATCCGCAGCACCGACCTCACGATGCTCCCGTCCACCACCGTGCCGCTCGGCGAGACCGGCAGCGCGAAGTCGGTGTTGCGCGTGATCGACGCCCTCGAAGAACATGACGACGTGCAGAACGTCTACGCGAACTTCGACATCCCCGACGATGTCCTCCAGTCGGTCTACGCCTGAACCGGTCTGATGGAACTCGACGACGCTCGCCAGTTCATCCGCGAACACCACCGCGCCGTGTTGGCCACCCGGCGGCGCGACGGCTCACCGCAGATGTCGATCGTGGCCTGCAACGTCGACGACGAGGGACGCGTGGTCGTGAGCACCCGCGAGACCGCGGTGAAGGCGAAGAACGTGCGCCGCGACCCGCGGGTGTCGATCTGCATCCTGCCCGACGACGGATGGCGCGGGCAGTGGATCCAGGTCGACGGCTCGGCGACCGTTCTGTCGCTGCCGGAGGCGATGGAGCCGCTGGTCGACTACTACCGAACGACCGCGGGGGAGCACCCCGACTGGGACGACTACCGCGCCGCGATGGAGCGCGAGCGGCGGGTGCTCATCCGCGTCGACGTGGAGCGGGCGGGCCCGGACGTCGGCGGTTGAGCGTCGCGATCGCGATCCTCGCCGCCGGTCGCGGCACGCGGCTCGGCGGCGACGATGCCAAGCCGCTCGTGCTGTTGCACGATCGCCCCCTCGTCACCTGGGCGCTCGGCGCCGCGGTGGCGTCGGGGCTGCACCCGGTGTGGCTCGTCACCGGCTACCGCGGCCGCGACGTGGCCGCGGCCGCGCCCCAGGGCGTCGACATCGCGTACAACCGGCGCTGGCGCCGCGGCATCGCGTCCAGTCTGCAGACCGCGCTGGCGGCAATCGCGCCGTATGCGCGGGTTGACGCGGTCTGTATCGGCCTCGCCGACCAGCCGCAGGTGGGCCCCGAGGCGTACCGGCGACTCGCCGGCGCGCACGCCGACGGCGCGTCGTTGGCCGTCGCCACCTACGGCGGTGTCCGGGGCAACCCGGTGTTGATCGCGCGTAGCCTCTGGCGGGAAGCGAACCAGCTCGAGGGCGACGTCGGCGCTCGCCAGCTCATGCAGCGTCACGAGGTGGTGGAGGTGCCGTGCGACGGCACCGGCACCGCGATCGACGTCGACACGCCCGAGGATCTCCGACAACTGAACGAGGAGCCGACGTGAAGATCGAGGACGAATTCCGGGTCGACGTGCCGGTCGAGGAAGCGTGGAAGGTGCTGCTCGACGTCGAGCGCATCGCGCCCTGCATGCCGGGCGCGCAGCTCCAGGAGATCGAGGGCGACGAGTACCGAGGCATCGTGAAGGTGAAGGTCGGTCCCATCACCGCGCAGTACAAGGGCGCGGCGCGGATCGTCGAAGCCGACGAGGGCGCGCACAAGCTCGTGTTGAAGGCGGAAGGGCGCGACACCCGCGGCCAGGGCAACGCGTCGGCAACCGTCACCGCGACGCTCACGCCCGACGGGAGCGCGACCGTCGTGCACATCGACACCGACCTCAACATCACGGGCAAGGTGGCGCAGTTCGGCCGCGGCGTCATGGCCGACGTGTCGAGCAAGCTGCTCGGTCAGTTCGCCGACAACCTCGAGCGTGACGTGCTGAGCGGCGACGGCGCCTCCGCCGCCGCGGGTGTGTCGGCCGGAGCGGCGTCGAGCACGCCGGCGACGGAGTCGACCGCCGCGGAGCCCGCCTCCACGACGGGGGCGCGCACCATCGACGCGCCGGAAGCCGAGCCGGTCGACCTGCTCGACACGGCCGGCAACGCGGTCGCGAAGCGCGTGATCCCGATCGTCATCGCGATTGTCGCGCTGCTCACGCTGCGCTCGCTCCGGAGGCGACGCAAGCGCAAGCGCCAAGCGCGCGATGAACGCGCCGGATGAAGACGGAGAGGTGAAGACGAAGCTCGGCGTGTTCTCGCTGTCGGCGAGCTCACCCGACGGCACCGACGACCGCTACCTCGCCTGGCACCACCTCGACCACCTCCCGCAGCAGTACGAGGTGACGGGGGTCCTCTTCGGGCAGCGTTGGGTCTCCACGCCCGACTGCCGGGCGGCGCGCGTGGCCGCGTCGGACCGGTTCGACCCGGTCAACCACGTCGTGCACTACCTGTTCGGGGAGCCGGTCGCGCAGTCGGTCGACGAGTTCTTCACGTTGCGGGACCACCTCATCGAGATCGGCCGGTTCCCCGAGCGGCTCCCGAACCGGCTCGTCTACGGGGGCGAGCCCGTGGAGGTGCACGCGGCGCCGAGCGCGTCAGTGACCGCCGACGTGCTGCCGTACCGGCCGAACCGCGGCCTGCACCTGGTCATCGAGCGCAGCGAACCGCCGGGCGACGCCGCGCGCTGGTCACCCGAGCACGTGGACGCGCTGCTCGGCATCGACGGCGTCGCCGGGATGTGGTCGTTCGCGCCCACGACGCTGCGGCCCGACGAGTTCAGCCGGAGCGGCTACTGCGTCGCCGCGATCTACCTCGAGGAGGAGCCGACCCGGGTGGCCGGTGCCGTCAACGCGGTGCTCGCCGACCGCTGGTCCGAGTCGTCGCTCACGCCCGCACTGGCCGCGCCCTTCGAGGCACTGCTCCCGTTCGACTATGCGCGCCACGCCCGTCCGGGGTGACCGCGGCACGACTGACGGGTGCTCGCGGGATCTCGCCGTCTACGCCGCCGCGCGCTTCGACAGCACCGCCAACGCCTCGTCGGCGTGCTTGTCCATGTTGGTCTCGCTGCTGATGACGGCGAGGATGCGGCGGTCGGTGTCGATCACGAAGGTGGTGCGCTTGTTCGGTATCGGCCCCGGCCGCTTCACCCCGAGCGCCTTGGCGACGCGGCGGTCGGAGTCGGAGAGCAGCGGGTAGTCGAACGAGTGCTTGTCGCTGAACCTCTTCTGGCGGTCGACCGGGTCGGCGCTGATGCCGATGCGGCGCGCGCCGACCGCCTCGAACTCGGCCGCGAGGTCACGGAAGTGGCAGCTCTCCTTCGTGCAGCCGCTCGTGAGCGCACGGGGGTAGAAGAAGAGGACGACGGGTCCCTTCTGGAGCTCGTCGGAGAGCCGGCGCACGGTGCCGTCCTCGTCGGGCAGCTCGAAGTCCTCGACCACGTCGCCCACATCTGCCATGGCGTGCTCCTCTCGACGATCGTCGCAACGTAGCGCGCGGTCGGGATCCGCGATCGCGGCGGGGTGCGCCCCTAGCATCGAACCCGTGTTCGATCAGGGCGTCACGAGCGGCGTCGTCCTGGGTATCGACCCCGGTGTGTCACGGTGCGGGTACGGCGCCGTCGCGCGTGAGGGGTCGCGGCTCACCGCGGTCGCCTGCGGCGTGATCCGCACCGCGCCCGGGGAGCCGCTGCCCACGCGTCTCGCGGCGCTGGCCGCGGAGCTGGAGCTCCTCGTGGCCGAGACGCGACCGGTGGCCGTCGCCGTCGAGCGGGTGCTGTTCCAGGTGAACGCGCGCACCGCGATGTCGGTCGGGCAGGCCAGTGGGCTCGCGCTCACCGCGGCCGGGCGCGCGGGCATCCCGGTCGTCCACTACAGCCCCAACGAGGTGAAGCTGGCCGTGGCCGGCGACGGCGGTGCAGGGAAGGAAGAGGTGCAGCAGATGGTGGCGAGGCTGCTCGGCCTGCGCGACGTGCCGCGGCCGGCCGATGCCGCCGACGCGCTCGCGCTGGCGATCTGCCACTGGTGGCGCGCGCCGCTCCACGCCGCCATCGCGGACGGGCCGTCGGAGGGATCGAAGCTCGAAGCCGCAATCGCCGCCGCGCTGGAGCACGACAAGGAGGGAGCACGATGATCGGGTCGCTGCGCGGGTCGGTGCTCGAGCGCCACGCGTCGGGTGAGGCGATCGTCGAAGTCGGGGGAGTGGGCTACCGCGTCCAGGTGCCGCTCGGCGCGCTCGCGCCGCTCGAGCCGGGCGCCGCCGCGTTCCTGTTCACGCACCTGCACGTGCGCGAGGACGCGATGGTGCTCTACGGGTTCCCCACTCGTGACGAGCGCGACACGTTCGAGGTGCTCATCGGCACCACGGGCGTCGGGCCGAAGCTCGCGCTCGCGATGCTGTCGGTGCACTCGCCGGGTTCGTTGCGGCGTGTGCTCGCCGACGACGACCTCCCCGCGCTCACCCTCGTCCCCGGCGTCGGGAAGCGCACCGCGCAGCGCCTCCTCGTCGAGCTGAAGGCCCGGCTCGACGTGCCCGATCTCGACCTCGCCGGCGGCGTCACGGCTCCAACCGCGCGCGCCGAGGTGCGCGAAGCGCTGAGCGGCCTCGGCTACTCGGCCGACGAGGTACGCGACGTGGTCGCGCAGCTCGACGACGACGGCCGCGTCGAGGACCTGTTGCGCGACGCGCTGAAGTTGCTGGCGGTGACACGAGCATGAGGGCCGGCAACGAGCGGAGGGACCCGGAGGCCGGAACTGTCATGCCAGAACTGTGAGGCCAGAACTGTGAGGCCAGAACTGTGAGGCCAGAACTGTGAGGCCAGAACTGTGAGGCCAGAACTGTGAGGCCAGAACTGTGAGGGAGGAGCTGTTGAACGCGGCCGCGGATCCTGCCGAGGCGGCGGAGGAGACGAGCCTCCGGCCGCGTCGCCTCGACGAGTTCGTCGGGCAACCGCGGTTGAAGGAGCACCTCGAGATCATGCTCGGCGCGGCGCGCGCTCGCGGGCAGGCCGTCGACCACCTGCTGTTCGCCGGCGCGCCGGGTCTCGGCAAGACGACGCTCTCGGGGATCGTCGCCGCGGAGCTCGACGTCGGCCTGCGGATCACGAGCGGTCCCGCGCTCGAGCGCGCCGGCGATCTCGCCGCGATCCTCACCAACCTCGACGACGGCGACGTGCTCTTCATCGACGAGATCCACCGGCTGCCGCGTCCCGTCGAAGAGGTGCTCTACCCGGCCATGGAGGACTTCCAGCTCGACATCGTGATCGGCAAGGGCCCGTCGGCGCGCTCGATCCGGCTCGACCTCCCGCGCTTCACGCTCGTGGGTGCCACCACGCGCACCGGTCTCATCACCGGCCCGCTGCGCGACCGCTTCGGCTTCGTCGCCCGCCTCGACTACTACGACCCCGCCGACCTCGTGGCGATCCTCGAGCGCACCGCGGGCATCCTCGGTGTCCCGCTCGCCCCCCAGGGTGCGAGCGAGATCGCCGGCCGGGCGCGTGGCACCCCGCGGATCGCCAACCGCCTGCTGAAGCGCGTGCGCGACTTTGCCGAGGTACGCGCCGACGGCACCGTCACCGCCGAGGTTGCTCGCGACGCGCTCGCGCTGTTCGAGGTCGACGAACTCGGGCTCGACAAGGTCGACCGCGCGATCCTCACGGCGCTGTGCGTCACGTTCGCCGGTCGACCCGTCGGCCTCGCCACTCTCTCGGTCGCGGTGGCCGAGGAGCCCGACACGCTGGAGGAGGTGTACGAACCGTTCCTGCTCACGGCGGGGCTGCTCGACCGCACCCCGCGGGGCCGCGTGGCCACCCCGGAGGCGTACGCGCACCTCGGACTGCCAGCGCCCCGCGCCGGCGCACCGAACCTCTTCGAGGCCCCCGCCGACCCGGCGCCCGAGTGACCCCCGGGTACGATCCAACCCCCGGCCATCACCGGCTCACCGTCGAGTCCAAGCCTGGAACTGCATGGAGATCGCGCTCATCTACTTCGCCGTGCTCGCGGTGGCGTTCTTCCTGCTCCTCGTCCGCCCACAACGCCGGCGCGCCCAGGCTCACCGTGAATTCGTGGCCGGCCTCGAGGTCGGCGACGACGTGATGACCACCGGCGGCATCCTCGGCACGATCCGCTCGCTCGACGACGAGATCGTCGAGCTCGAGGTCTCGCCCGGCACCGTCATCCGGGTGGCCCGGCTGGCGATCGCACAGCCGGTGACGCCCGAGCGGATGCTCCCCGACGCCGGCACGGATGCCGGGTCCGGCTCCGACGGCGCCAAGCCCGACGCCGACGGCGCGGACGGCGAGGCCAGGCGCTGAGCATGCGGCGCAACGTCATCCTCCTCTCGATCTCGGTCGCGGTGGTCGTCGGCGCGCTCGCCTGGGCGCTCGTCACGAGCGCCTCGCCCGTGCTCGGCCTCGACCTGCAGGGCGGCGTGTCGGTCGTCCTGTCGCCGGTCGGCAAGTACAACCAGGACGCGCTCGACGTGTCGGTCGACGTCATCCGCAGCCGCGTCGACAGCCTCGGGGTCGCGGAACCGGAGATCTCGCGGCAGGGGAACGACATCGTGGTCGACCTGCCGGGGGTGAAGGACCGGTGCAAGGCAGAGAACCTCGTCGGCCAGACCGCGGAGCTGCGCTTCCGGCCGGTCCTGATCGCGGGCGTCCCGCCGGAGTCGGCGTCCACGCCGACGACCACCACCACACCCGGCGCGACCACCACCACGACGACGACCAGCACGACCACCACGACCACGCCGGCGGCCACCACGACGACCGTTCCCGGGGAGGGCACGACGACGTCCGCGAGCGACTGCGCGACCGCCACCCAGGAGAACAACGCCAAGACGTCGAAGGACGCCGCCGCGCTCGCCGCGATCAAGTCGTGTGACGTCAGCGCGGTCGAGGCCCTGCCGAAGATCCCGACGACGAGCCGAGAGGACGACAAGCGCGGCGACTGTGTGGTGCTCCCGGACAAGCCGGGTGGGCCGAAGGCCGGCCGCTACTACCTCGGCCCCGCCGCGCTCACCGGGAAGGCGGTGTCGTCCGCCAAGGCGGAGTTCGTGTCGGGCCAGGGCTGGACGGTGAAGATGGACCTCACCGACTCCGGCAGCTCGAAGTGGGACAGCCTCGCGCAACAGCAATTCCACAAGCAGGTCGCGATCACGCTCGACAGCATCGTGCAGTCGGCACCCACCATCCAGCCAGACCAGCAGACGTTCTCGTCGTTCAACGGCACCGCGGTGATCTCCGGCCGGTTCAGCCAGGGTGACGCCGAGGACCTCGCCAAGCTGATCAACTACGGCGCGCTGCCCGTACAGCTCCAGAAGATCAGCGTCGAGAACGTGTCGCCCACCCTGGGCAACGACCAGCTGTCGGCGGGCATCGTGGCGGGCGTCCTGGGCCTCGCGCTCGTGGCGATGTACATGATCTTCTACTACCGCATCCTCGGCCTGGTCGTGATCGTCGGCATCCTCATGAGCGCAGGCCTGCTCTACGCGTTCATCGTGTCGCCGATCGGTGAGGGCGTCGTCAGCTTCCTCGGCGGCAGCGGGAAACCGGTGCTCACGCTCGCGGGCGTCACCGGCATCATCGTGTCGGTCGGGATCACCGTCGACTCGTACATCGTCTATTACGAGCGACTGAAGGACGAGGTGCGCGCCGGCGCCACCGTGCGTTCCTGCGTCGACCGCGCGTTCACACGATCGTTCCGCACCATCCTCGCCGCCGACCTCGTGTCGCTGATCGGCGCCGGGATCCTGTTCTTCCTGGCGATCGGCTCGGTGAAGGGGTTCGCGTTCTATCTTGGCCTCTCGACCATCATCGACCTCTTCGTCGCCTACTTCTTCATGCACCCGCTCGTGTCGATCCTCGCCCGCAATCCCGCGCTCGTCCGCATGCGCGGCGTCGGCATCGCCGCGGGTCTCGACGCGCCGGGGGTGCAGGCGTGAGCACGGCGACGGCGGCTGCGGCGCCGAAGCGCAGGCGTCACACGCTGGCCGACCTCTACCACGAGCGGACGCACTTCAACTTCATCGACCGTTCGTGGCGGTGGGTCATCCTCTCGGGCACGCTCATCCTGATCTCGGTCGTCGCGTTCGCCGTCCGGGGCCTCAACCTCGGGATCGACTTCGTGGGCGGCACGCAGTTCCAGTTCACGATGAAGGCGGGATCCGCCTCGATCAACGACGTCCGCACCGCACTCAAGCCCTTCGGTCTCGGCGACGCGAAAGTGCTCATCCTCGGCAACAACGCGGTGCGCGTGCAGTCGAAGGACCTCTCGCCGGCTGAGCAGGCCAAGGTCTCGGCCGCGCTCGGGAAGTATGGCGGGATCCCGGCGAGCGAGGTCAGCGTCGAGAGTGTGGGCGCCACATGGGGTGACAAGGTGAGCAGCCGCGCGCTCACCGCGCTGCTCGTGTTCTTCGGCGTGATCGCGCTGTACCTCTCGATCCGCTTCGAGTGGCGCATGGCGCTCGCCGCCCTCGTCGCTGTGATCCACGACATCATCGTCACCGTCGGCGTGTACGCGGTCACGCAGTTCGAGGTGGTGCCGGCGACCGTCGTCGCCTTCCTCACCATCCTCGGGTACTCCCTCTACGACACCGTGGTGGTGTTCGACAAGGTCAAGGAGAACCAGGCGCGCCTCGGCACCGAACCGGGCGACACGTACTCGGCGATGGTCAACCGGTCGCTGAACCAGGTGCTGATGCGGTCGATCAACACGTCGCTGGTGGCGGTGCTGCCCGTCGCGTCGCTGCTCGTCGTGGGGACGTACTTGCTCGGCGGGCTCGTGCTGAAGGACTTCGCGCTCGCCCTGTTCGTCGGGCTGCTCACCGGCGCGTACTCCTCGATCTTCGTGGCCACGCCGCTGCTCGCGTGGTTGAAGGAGCGCGAGCCGCGCTACCGCGCGCTC
>Ga0187777_10000761_pt1 | contig 21189 bp, 20 predicted proteins | sample 1015_Q2_SP5_10_M_FD_132416 | JGI IMG/M metagenome (GOLD analysis project Ga0187777, IMG submission 132416) | Tropical peat soil microbial communities from peatlands in Department of Meta, Colombia - 1015_Q2_SP5_10_MG | ecosystem: Environmental > Terrestrial > Soil > Wetlands > Peat | place... | reverse complement strand
GGCGATGACCACCGAATCGCTGACCGAGGTGCGGCGCTCGGTGCGCGAGATCACGTCGCTCCTCGACGGGCTCACGTCAGAGCGACTGAGGGCCTGGGAGTCGTACTACGGACTCGATCGCGACGACGCGGCGCTCCGGCAGATCGATGCGCGATCGATCGGACAGCCAGGAGCGTAGCATCTCCGTGGGAGCTAGCGCGACGTACTTTGTCAGGCGGTGAGCGCAAGACTATCTTTCGCGCGCCGCCGCGATTGAACGTCGGCGCGCGGCACCTGCTCTCCCCCCTCTCCGTCATGCGTCTCACGTTCGCGGCGACGCTCCTTTGCGCGTGCCTGTGGGCGCCGCGCGCACTCGCCCAAGCGCCGACGCGGAGCGACAGCGCAGCCGACCCCGCGCCCCCGATGGCGATGGGTCCGACGGACACGGCGCACTCGATGCCGATGGGGCCACCGGCGCCGCTCGGCATCGTCGACTCGCGCATCGCGTCGGGGACGAGCTGGGTGCCCGATGCCTCGGTCATGCACGCGGCTCACTTCACCCCCGGATCGTGGGTGCTCATGCTGCACGGGATGGCGAATGTGCAGTTCGATGCCCAGTTCGGGCCGCGTGGCGCCGCACTCGTGCAGAGCATCAACTGGGCGATGCTCATGGCGAATCACCCCCTCGCCGGTGGTCGCGTGCAACTCCGCGGAATGCTGAGCGCCGAGCCGGCGACAGTAGGCGGCCAGGGATATCCCCTCCTGCTGCAGACGGGCGAGAGCTACCAGGATGCGCCGCTCCACGACCGTCAGCACCCGCACGATCTCTTCATGGAGCTCGCCGCGCTCTTCGATCGCGCGGTGGGCCGGGACGTGGCGCTGGAGCTCTATCTGGCGGCCGCTGGGGAGCCGGCGCTCGGTCCCCCGGCGTACATGCATCGCCCCTCGGCAATGGACAATCCCTTCGCGCCGCTCGGGCACCATTGGCAGGACGGAACGCACATCCAGGACGGCGTGCTCACCGCCGGCATCTACACGCGGACGATCAAGGTCGAGGGATCGTGGTTCAACGGTCGGGAACCTACGGATCGGGTGGGGCTCGAGCTCCGGGGCTTCGACTCGTACAGCGGGCGACTCACGGTGAATCCGAGCCCAGCCTGGAGTCTGAGCGCGTCGTACGGCTACCTCGCGAGCCCCGAGGAGCTCGAGCCGGCCGATGCGATCCACCGAGTGTCCGTGTCGGCGATCTACGTCACGTCATTCGCCGAGAAGGGGGAGTGGGCGAGCGCGATCATCTATGGCGGCAACCTGCATTCGGAGCCATCGCACTGGGAGCGGAGCGCGCTCGCAGAGACGGACGTCACCCTCGACGAAAAGAACGCGATCTTCGCCCGAGGGGAGTGGGTCGAGAAGAGCGCTCAGGACCTCGCCATCGCCGATCAGCCCACGAATCGGATCTATCCGATCGTGTCACTCTCTGCCGGGTACACGCGAGAGGTGGCATCGCCGGTGGGGCTCAGCATCGGGGTTGGAGGGTTGGCGACGCTCGATGTGGTGCCGTCTTCGCTGGAGCACGCGTATGGTTCGAGGACTCCGGGAGGGCTGGTTGTGTTCGTGCAGGCACGGGCGCGGGGAACGCACGCCACCATGCCCGCGATGGACGGGATGCCGGGAATGACGCACTAGCGTCGCTCTCGATGACAGGAAAAGAACGAGGGCGGCGTGTCGCCTTCGACACGCCGCCCTCGTGGAGATCGGAGAGAGGTGCGATTACTGGCCGATCGAGGCGACGCCTGCTGGGCCGTTATCCTTGCTCTCGATCACGAACACCACGCGACGGTTCAGCTCCGCGCCCGGATCATCCTTCTGGGCGTTCGGAACCACGTAGCGGGTCTTCCCGTAGCCGACGGCCTTGAGATCGGTCAAACCCTGAGTCGACAGATAGTCCCGCACCGACTCTGCCCGATGCTGCGACAGGGTCTGATTGTACTTGGTGCCACCCGCGGGATCCGCGAAGCCCTCAACGGTGATCGGCGAGCTCGGATAGTACTTCTGCGCGACTTTGGCGAAGCGGTCGAGGGCCGGCTTGTCCTCGTCGCGAACTGTGGCGTCGTCGAAGGCGAAGTGCACCGGGAGAGCGAACTCCATCCCGTTCTCCATCGCCGTCACCTTCGCGCCAAACTCACTGCGAAGGCTATCGAGATCGCGCTTGAGATCCGCGACCTGCGCGGTCAGCGCGGCGTTCTGGGCGCTGTCGGCGGCAACACGGGCATTCTTCTCCCCTGTCACCTGCGCGGCGGTGTTCGAGTCCGCGCGCGCCGCTTCCGCGGCAACCTGTTCTTTGACGAACCCCTTGCTAGCACACCCGACGACCAGGGGCGCAGCGAGGGCCATGGCGGCAACCGTCTTGAGCTGAGTCTTCATGGTGTGCTCCGGTGCTACACGGTGGATCAATGAGTGTAACCTTTGAACGCGAGGGCGCAACGTCTGCTGACATTCTGCTAGAAACGTGCCGAGCCCGCCAGATGGGACCTTTCCTTAGTGTGCGTCCGGCAATTCCCCATCGCTAGGCGAGCGGTGCCGTAGGCATACCGAAGATATGGGTCCCGATCTATCGATCAACGCGGAAGCTCGAGGTCCGGTTCGAGCGACCCGACGGCGGCGGCGTCATCCAGGAGCGCGAGCGGCTCTGCGAGCTCGGGTGCGGCGTCGAAGGCCAAGGAAACGGATGTGCTGTCCGCCTCGAGCGCGCTGTCCGCCGCAATCGCCCCTGCTGCCTCGAGCGCCGCCAGCACGCGGAAGAAGCTTCGCCGATGATGCGGCGTCGGGCCGAGGGAGTTGAGACCGGCCACGTGCGACCTCGTGGCATAGCCGCAGTTCCGCTCCCAGGCGTAGCCCGGATGCCGCTGCGAGAGACGAGCCATGAGGCGGTCGCGCGTGACCTTCGCCACAATCGACGCACAGGCGATGCTGAAGCATTTGTCGTCGCCGTCCACGACCGCCGTGTGTGGGATGCGGAGGGATCGGATCGGCCGGCCATCGACGAGCACCTGGTCGGGCGTCAGCGCGAGGCGCGACAGCGCCCGCCGCATCGCGAGAGCACTGGCCTGATAGATGTTGTAACGGTCGATCTCGGCGGCCGACGCCGCGCCGATCCCCACTCCCAGGGCGCGCTCGAGTATGACCCGAGCGAGCCGACGGCGCGCGATGGCGGTGAGCATCTTCGAGTCGTCGACGCCGCGAATGGCCCGCTTGTCGTGCGGCATGACGATCGCGCATGCCACGACGGGACCGGCGAGACATCCTCGCCCGACCTCATCGACCCCGGCAATGAGGGTGGCCCCAGTGCGACGGAGGTCGCGCTCGAGGGTCGTCCAGCGGGCTCGGTGCACGGGAGCGGAGCGGGAGCTCCCCCGTCGTGCGCCTCCCGCCACTCTCTACTCTCCCTCGGCTTCCGCCAGAAGGAGGTGCGTCTTCTTCTCGCGAATGCGGCCCGCCTTCCCGGACGCGTTGCGGAGGTAGTAGAGCTTCGCCCGACGGACCCGCCCTCGACGCACGACGACGACGTTGCCGAGCATCGGGCTATGCACCGGGAAGATCCGCTCGACACCGACGCCGTTCGAGATCTTGCGCACAGTGAAGGTCTCGCTGACGCCACTTCCGCGGCGGGCGATGCAGACGCCCTCGAAGGCTTGGAGACGCTCCTTGTCACCCTCCTTCACCCGCACGGTCACGCGCAGCGTATCGCCCGGGCGGAACGGAGGGATATCGGAGCGGAGGTACTCCTTCTGGGTCTCGGTGAACGGATGCATATGGAAACTCCGGGCTCGGGAGGGAGCCGCCGGGTGATTGCGGGTTGGCTGGAGACGCGGAAGTTAGCGATCCCGCGGACGAGATGGTAGCGCGCCCATTGGCCATCGAGCGTCGAGCGCCTCCAACGCCCTTCAGGGCTCCGGACCGGTGCGGCGTGTCCGCTTGCCGGCCTCGCGCGGCCGGTCGGGAGGCGCCCCCGCCTCGCGCTCGCGGAATCCCGAGCCGGCGCGCTGATCCTCGCGCCAGGCGGCGATCCGCGCGTGATCGCCGGAGAGCAGCACGTCGGGCACTCGGAAGCCGCGATACTCCGCCGGGCGCGTGTAGCTCGGTGCGCTGAGCATACCATCACCTGCGGCGAAGGAGTCGGTGCGGGCGCTCTCGGCGTCCGACATCGCCCCCGGCAGGAGCCGCACCGTCGCGTCGACGATCACCAGCGCCGCTGCCTCGCCCCCACTCAGGACGAACTCGCCTAACGATATCTCCTCGGTGGCGAGATGGTCCGCCACCCGCTGATCCACGTCCTTGTAGTGCCCGCAGAGGATCGTGAGCTCCGATCCCGCGGCGTAGCGGACGGCATCCTCCTGCGTGAACGGACGCCCGCGCGCCGACATGAGCACGATCGGCGAGCCGGTGGCCGGGGCCAGAGAATCCACCGCCTCGAAGAAGGGCTCCGGCTTCATCACCATCCCCGCGCCGCCGCCGAACGGATAGTCGTCGACGGTGCGGTGTCGATCGCGCGTGAAATCGCGAAGATCGATCAGCCGGTAGCTGACTGCGCCCGCCCCCTCCGCCCGCGCGGGGATGCTCAACCCGAGCGGCGCGCGAAAGTACTCGGGGAAGAGCGAGACGATGGTGACGCGGAGCATCAGTCGAGGAGCCCCTCGGGAGGAGCCACCACGATCGAGCGCCCTTCTCGATCGACGCGGCGGATGAAGGCCTCGTGGAAGGGGAGAATCACCGGTGCGCCGGAACGCTCGATCTCCAACGCGAGGCCCTGCGGCAGTTCGAGCACGCCCGTCACCTCTCCGATCACGCCACCATCCTCGAGCAGCGCCCGCATCCCCACGAGCTCGTGGACGTAGACCTCTCCCTCGCCCGGCGGCGTGAGCTCGGAGGCGGGAGCGAGCAGATGGCGATTCTGCCAGCGCTCGGCCTCGGTGCGATCATCGATCTCGTCGAAGAGAACGATGAGAGTGCCGTTCGGTCGCTCGCGAGCGGTGCGCACCGTGAGCACGAGCTCCCCGGGGAGGGGGTCGCCGTCGCTATCCCCGGCAAAAAGTCGACGGCCGACCGCAAAGACAGCGGCCGGCTCGCTCGTGATGGGTTCGACGATCAACTCTCCGCGAATCCCGTGAGCCCGCAACAGGCGCCCGACGATCATCATGCGGGCTTGGGCTCGCCGCGGCGATCTACTCCGAGACCGGAACCGCGCCCGGGGCGCGCTTCGCCGCGACGCGCGTCTGGTGCCTCGCCTTGAGCAACCCTGCTTTCCGAAGAAGGGAGCGCACCGTGTCCGTCGGCTGCGCGCCGACGTCGAGCCAGTGGTGAGCGCGGTCACTCTTCAAGGTGAGACCGCCTTCCCGGCGCGGGTCGTAGCTCCCGATGGTCTCGATGAACCGACCATCACGCGGGCTTCGCGAATCTGCCACGACGACGCGATAGAGCGGTGTCTTTTTCCGCCCAACGCGGCGGAGGCGAATCTTGACGGCCATTCGATTTGATCCTGGTAAGTGGGTTTTCCGTGCTCTGAGCGTTGCCCTACACGCGCCTCATCATACCCATCCCGCCGCCCTTGCCAAGCCTCTTCATCATCTTCTGCATCTCGCGGAACTGCTCGAGGAGCCGGTTGACCTCACTGATCGATCGACCGCTCCCTCTGGCGATGCGGGCGCGGCGCGACCCGTTGAGGATCGTTGGATTCTTGCGCTCCGCCTTGGTCATCGAGAGCACGATCGCCTCGGCGTGCTTGAGCCGCTTGGGATCGGCCTTCGCCTGCTTCAGCAGTTTCGCATTCACGCCCGGCAACATCTTCAAGATGCCTTCGACGGGGCCCAGGCGCTGGATCTGCTTCATCGTCGTGAGGAAGTCCTCGAGGTCGAGGCCCTCCTTCCGCACCTTCTTCTCGAGCTTCTTCGCTTCGTCGGCGTCGAAGGCCTCCTGCGCCTTCTCGACCAGGGAGACGATGTCTCCCATCTGGAGGATCCGTCCAGCCATCCGCTCGGGGTGGAACTCCTCCAGCGCATCGAGCTTCTCCCCCACCCCGACGTATTTGATCGGCTTCTTCGTGACGCCGTAGATCGAGAGTGCCGCACCACCGCGCGCGTCGCCATCCATCTTCGTCAGCACGACGCCGGTGACACCGAGCGCCTCGTCGAAGCCGGAGGCGATCCGGACGGCATCCTGTCCTGTCATTCCGTCGGCGACGAGCAGGATCTCGTCGGGCCGCACCGTCTCCTTGAGCCGCCGGAGCTCATCCATCATCGGCTCATCGATCTGCAGACGCCCGGCCGTATCGAGAACGACGACGCGGTCGCGAGCGCGACGTGCCTCCTCGATGCCGTGTCGGGCGATGCGCACGACGTCAGTCGATCCTCGCTCGAGATAGACGGGCACGCCGATCTGGGCGCCGAGAGTCTCCAGCTGATCGATGGCGGCCGGGCGATAGACGTCGGCGGCGATGAGGCGCGTCGCCCGCCCTTCCGCGTGCAGCTTCTTCGCGAGCTTCGCCGCCGTGGTCGTCTTTCCCGAGCCCTGCAGTCCGACCATCATAATGACGCCGGGGGGCACGGTGCCGAGCTTGAGGGGCTCGCGCTGCTCGCCGAGCATCGCCGCGAGCTCGTCGTGGACCACCTTGACGATCTGCTGCCCCGGCGAGACAGATTTCAGGGCCGCCACTTCGGTGGCCTTCCGCTCGACTCGCTCGAGAAACTCGCGCGTGAGCTGGAAGTTGACGTCGGCCTCGAGGAGGACACGCCGCACCTCGCGCAGCCCCTCCTTGACGTCGCTCTCCGACAGGACTCCGCGGCCGCGCAGGCGCGCAAAGACGCCGTTAAGCTTCTCGCTCAGCTCATCGAACATAGCCGTTAAAGCTAGATCGCTGTAAGATTTAGAGCAACGGCGGGTGTCCGGTGCCGGGTGGGGTGAGGGAGGGTACGTAGCTCCGACGCGGGCTTGCGCGTCGGGAGTGAGAACACCGCCGAAGATTCCCGCCGCGCCCGGCTCTAACCGCGCGCGCCCCTTACCCCTACGCGACCCCCGACAACACCTCTCTCCCCCGGCCTCCAACGGCCCATCACATGGCCCGCGCCCAACGCAAGGAAGAGATCCTCAAGTCCGAGCTGCCGCCCACGCTCCCACTCATGGCGCTGCGCTCGACCATCGTCTACCCGCTCGGCACGATCGCCGTGCAGATGGGCGCGCCGGAGAACCTCTCCATCATCCGCTCGCACGATGAGGCGGGCCTGATCGTCGGTCTCGTCGTGGCGAGCGGGGACCACGATGAGACGATCAACCCGGATGTCTTCGTGGGACGCGTCGGCGTCGCCGCGCGCGTGCACGAGCGCATCAACCTGCCGGGCGACACGATCCAGATCACGCTCCAAGGCCTACGCCGCATCGTCGTCGACGGCATCGAGGCGCGAGAGCCCTACCCGGTCGCTCGCATCAAGCCAGCGCGCGAGACGCCACTCGATCCGATCAACGGCGAGGAGCTGATGGCTCGCCTCGTCTCGGCCGCCGAAACGCTGGCCGAGCTGGTCGACCGCATCCCCGACGAGGTGCCGGCGATCCTCAAAATGAACATGTCCGATCCCGGCCGATTCGCCGACCTGGCCGCGACGAACATGAACTTCCGCATTTCGGACAAGGACGAGGTCCTGCAGCGCCTCGACATCGGCGAGCGGATCCGCTTCGTCCTCAATCGGCTCGAGCGCGAAGTGGCGCGGGCGCGGGTGATGGAGGACATCAAGCGGCAGACCGAGGTGAAGATCGAGCAGCACCAGCGCGAGTTCTACCTCCGGCAACAACTCCGCGCGATCCAGGCCGAGCTGGGAGAGGCGGACCCGGGGGAGAAGGAGGCGCTCGACATCCTCAAGAAGATCGAGGAGGCGAATCTCCCCGAGAAGGTGGCCCAGGAGGCGCGCCGAGAGACGGAGCGCATGCGCCTTCTCTCGCCGGCATCGAGCGAGTACCAGGTGATCCGCACCTACCTCGACTGGCTTCTTGCCCTCCCCTTCCACAAACGATCGGGGGCCGAGACGATCGAGCTGACCAAGGTGCAGGAGGCGCTCGACACCAAGCACTACGGCCTCGATGAGGCGAAGGAGCGCATCATCGAGTACCTCGCCGTCCGCAAGCTCCGGGGAGGGGACCCGCACGGGCCGATCCTCTGCTTCGTCGGACCGCCGGGTACGGGGAAGACGTCGTTAGGTGAGGCAATCTCGCATTCGATCGGGCGTGAATTCTACCGCATCTCGGTGGGCGGCGTGCGCGACGAGGCGGAGATCCGCGGACACCGGCGCACCTATGTGGGCGCCATGCCCGGTCTCATCATCCAGGCGCTTCGTCGCGTCGCCCTCAAGGATCCCGTGCTCATGATCGACGAGATCGACAAGATGACGCACGGGGGGATGTCGGGAGACCCGACGGCGGCGATGCTCGAGGTTCTCGACCCGTCGCAGAACCACTCCTTCGTCGACCACTACATCAACCTCCCCTTCGATCTCTCGTCGGTGCTCTTCATCTGCACCGCCAACAACCTCTTCGACATCCCCGCCCCGCTCCGCGACCGAATGGAGGTCATCCGGATCGCCGGCTACACGATCGAGGAGAAGGTCGAGATCGCCTGGCGCTACCTGCTGCCGCGCCTCTTCGAGGAGCACGGCATCACCGACAAGGACCTCCAGTTCACCGACGAGATGCTGAGTCTCATCTCGAGCGGCTACTCGCGTGAGGCGGGGCTGCGCGGCTTCTCGCGCAACATCGCCGCGATCATGCGGAAGCGGGCGCGCAAGAAGGCCGAGGGGGAGGAGGGGGCGTGGGTGGTGGACCAGGCGATGGTCGAGGAGATCCTCGGCGTGCAGCGCTACCCGAGAGACGAAGCCGAGACGGAGCCGGAGGTGGGAGCGGCCACCGGGCTCGCCTGGACCTCGACGGGCGGCGATCTCATGACCATCGAGGCGCTCAAAATGCCGGGCACCGGCCGCCTGATCGTCACCGGGCAGCTCGGCGACGTCATGCGCGAGTCGGTGGACGCGGCCTACTCCTATGTGCGGTCACGCGCCGGTCAGCTCGACATCGACGACAAGATGTTCCGCGACTTCGATCTCCACATCCACCTGCCGGCGGGGTCGATTCCGAAGGACGGGCCGAGCGCGGGCATCACCGTCACCTTGGCGATCGCCAGCGCCCTGAGCGAGCGCCCGGTACGGCGCGACCTGGCGATGACCGGCGAGGTGACGCTTCGCGGCCGCGTCCTCGAGATCGGCGGGGTGAAGGAGAAGGTCCTCGCCGCCTACCGCGCCGGGCTGCGCGAGGTCATTCTCCCTAAGAGCAACGAGAAGGATCTCCGCGACGTGCCCGAGACGGTGCGCACCAACATGGTGTTCACCTTCGCAGCGACGATGGACGAGGTGCTGCGACTGGCTCTCCTCCCTCCCCCGGTGAGTGCGCCGGTCGACACCGCGCCCGCGGAGCCGGGAGACGAGCCGTCGATCAGGTCGGCGGAGCGCCCGATCCCGATAGAAACGACCACCTAGACCGGCCCCGGCGCGCACCCTCAGCCTAACGTGGTGCTCCAGCCGCTCGACGATCCCGTAAAGGAAGCCCAGCTCGCGCGCATGAAGCGCCGCGCGACCGGGCTCCTCGTGCTGGCGACCGCGATCTTCATCGCGGCGCACCTCCTCCTGCCCCGATACCCCTGGCTGGCATGGGTCCAGGCCGCCGCCGAGGCGGCGATGGTCGGCGGCGTCGCCGACTGGTTCGCGGTGACCGCCCTCTTCAAGCACCCGCTCGGCATCCCGATCCCCCACACGGCGATCATCGCCGCGCGCAAGGACCAGATCGGTCGCGCGTTAGGCAATTTCGTACAGAAGCACTTCCTGAGTCGCGAGGTGGTGGCGCAGAAGCTCGACAGCCTGCAGGTGGCCGAGCAGCTCGCGAGGTGGCTCACCGTCCCCGAGAACAGCCGGACCGTGGCCCGGTACGCCGCCGCCGGCCTCGCCACCGGCGTCCGATCCCTGCGCGATGACGACGTCCAGCAACTGCTCGACGAGATGCTTCTCGAGCGCGTTCGGTCGACGCGGGTCGCGCCCCTCATCGGCCGGCTCCTCTCGGTGATCACCGAGGACGACCGCCATCAGGAGCTGCTCAACGAGGCGATTCGCCTCCTCTCGCGCGCCGTGGCGGAGAATCAGGACACGATTCGCGCCAGCATCGAGCGCGAGAGTCCGTGGTGGGTTCCGGACATGGTGGACGAGAAGATCCACCAGAAGATCGTCACCGGGTTGGATCGCACCCTGGCCGAGATCCGCGACGACCCACACCACCCTCTCCGCATCCGATTCGACGAGGCGCTGCACCGCTTCATCGACCGGCTCCACCACTCGCCGGAGGTGCAGGCGAGGGCGGAGGTGATCAAGCTGGAGATCCTCGACGCCGACGCCGTGCGCCGCTTCTCGGCGGCGGTGTGGCAGCAGGCCAAGGACGCCCTGATCCGCTACGCGGAGAATCCGGATGTCTTCTCACCGACGGCGATCGAGCGAGGGCTCGTCACGCTCGGAGAGGCGGCGGTAGCGGACCCGCGGATGCTCGAGCGTGCCGACGCCGCGATCGCCGACGTGGCGGTGAGTGTCGTCGATCGCTACCAGGGCGAAGTGGGACAGCTCATCGCTCAGACCGTCGCCGGCTGGGACCCCGCGGTCACCTCCCAACGCATCGAGCTGGCGATCGGGAAGGACCTGCAGTTCATCCGGATCAACGGCACACTGGTCGGCGGACTGGTGGGGCTGCTGATCTATCTCGTGACCAAGGTGATCTGAGCGCCGACGCGCGCACGTTAGCGACCCGCGCGCGCTCACCGCAGCTTCACCTTCGCCGGATCGATTAGGGCCGGGTTGACCCCCTCCGGGACGTCGACGTAGAGCACTGACGCGTGGCCGGCGATCACACCGATCCAGAGCAGAAGCGTTCGCCCGCGCACCGAGTACACCTTCCCCTCGTACGCCTCGCGCGGGGCGACGGCGCCGAAGCGCTTGCTGATCACGGACGCGGCGGCCTGCGCGAAGTCGGTCGCCTCGGCCGGCGAGTCCCACACCGTCAGCCAGGCCACGCCATCGCCCTTCGGGGTCTGCAGAATCGCGTAGCGATCGCCGGCCCAGCCCGTCGCCCCCCGCACCGACGCCGCCTGATCCTTCAGGTGCTCGAAGAGGAAGAGGCGAGTTCCGAGCTCCCCCATGTCGTTGTCGTAGGTGCTCCTCACGCCGGCGCCGCTCGGGGGGGGCAGCGTAACCAGGATCGGCTGATCCGGTTGCGCGCCGAAGAAGCGATCCGGGTGAAGGATCTGCTCGCTCGACGTCGGCATCCGCGCGCCGAACGGCTGCTCGTGCGGAAAGCGCTGGTCGAATCGCCTAACGAACTCGGCGCCGTTCAGATATGGGAAGATTGCCATCTCCTGGAGGATCTCCGGCGCCGAAGCGAATTTCGGCATGCTGCTCCGATTCTCGCGAATCGCCTCCCGCACCTTGTCCCACCCGCCGGGGAACTCGGCCCCCGGACCGAGCATCACCTGGAGCGGAACGAGCACCGCCTGCCCCTCGATCACCGACTGTGCGGCGAGCACCCGGTCGTCGTCCCCTCGGATGTGCTGCAGGGAATCAATGTTCAGGTACTGATCCTGAAGCGCGTGCACGAGCTCGTGCTGCACCACCAGCTCCACCTGCTCGGGCGGCGTCCCATCGACGATGTAGAGCACCTTTGTGGCGGGGTCGTAGAAGCCGATCACCTGCTCGGCGTAGAGATCCACCAGAAAGCGGCGCAAATCCATGGTGTCGGGAATCAGTCCGAGACGCCGAAGGAGGATCTGTTGGCCCGCGAGATCTTGCTGCGAGCGCTCCTCGTCGAACTGCCGGTCGAGGAAGGAACGCACCTCGGCCTTCGTCCGCCGCTCGACCTTGGGGGGCGTCTTGAACTTGAGCCCCGTCGCCTCCTCGATCTCCGGGATCGCCTCCTTCACCTCGCGGGCGTAGGATTCCTGCGCGGCCGCGGTGCGGTCGCGCGAGCAGGCGAGAACGGCGAAGGTGGCGAGGAGGAGGGCGGGTGCGGCGCGCCGGCTCACGCGGTCCACTCGACGGGCTGCCCCGTGGCGACACTCACCACGCGGGCGATGTCGTGGCCACGCACGACGAGCCCCTCGTCGATCAACCGGCGGTGCAGCTCGATCTCGAGCGCAGCCAGCCGCGCGCTCGGGGTGCCGCGCGGCGGCGCCTCGGGCGAGGTCGGCGCGGCGGCGCGCGAGGGCTGGCTCGCCGCGCCGGGGGCGCCCACCGGTTCCGGCGCCCGCTGGCCTGTGAACGCTGCCTCGAGCTCGGCGCCGAATCGCTCGAGGGCCTTGAGCCCGTCGCGTGCCAGGCGCTCGAAAGGATCGTCGACGCCGGGCATGGGAGCCGACCCTCGGCTGGGTGCGTCGGCCCTCGCCCCGTTTGACGCCGCCTGACGCACGAGCTCCCGCCGCTCGGCGACCATCGCCTCGAGAGCGGGCGAGAGCACGGCCAGCGCCTGGGTGTGCGCACAGGCCTCGTCGAGCGCATCGATCGCCCGGTCGGGACGCGCGCGATCCTTCACGTAGCGGTCGGTGAGAGACACCGAGGCGACGAGCGCCTCGTCCGCGATGGCGACATTGTGATGTCGCTCGAGGCGCTGGCGGCGTGCCTGCAACACCTCGAGGGTCTCCTCCGGCGACAGCTCCCGTACCGTCACCTTCTGAAAGCGCCGCTCGAGCGCCGGATCGCCGCACACCCAGCGCTCGTACTCATCGCTGGTCGTCGCACCGATCACCCGGAACTCGCCGCGCACGAGAGCCGGCTTGAGCATGTTGGCCGCGTCCATCGCCACGCCCAGCGCCGTTCCCTGCCCGATCAGATTGTGCAGCTCATCGATGAAGAGGATCACGTTGGGATCGGCCGAGGCCGCGGCGACGATCCCCTTGAGCCGCTCCTCGTACTGGCCGCGATACATCGTTCCCGCCAGCACCGACACGTGATCGAGCGCGAGGAGACGCACCTTTCTCAGCGCGAGCGGCACCGCGCCCGCGGCCACTCGTTGCGCCAACCCTTCGGCGATCGCCGTCTTCCCCACACCGGCGGGGCCCACCAGGGCCGGATTGTTCTTGCTCTGGCGAAGGAGGACGTCGATCACGCGCGCGATCTCGGGATCGCGACAGCGCACCGGCTCGAGCTTTCCGGATCGGGCTTCGGCGGTGAGGTCGCGCGTACAGCGCTCGAGCGCGCCCTCCGAGCCGAGCATCTCTTCGAGGATCACAGGCCGAGGACTCCCACGACGTACCAGCGCACCAGATCGCTCCCCCAGAGTAGGGCGACCATTCCCGCCGGAGCGAGAAAGACGCCAAAGGGAACGAGCGGCGGAGCGAATTCAACGCCGCGACGGCGGCTTCGAAGGTATGTAATGGGAAGCACCGCGCCGAGGAAGGCCACGGCGCCGATCACCGCGCCGAGGAAGACGGTGAGGAGCGACCGCCCCGGCCCGAGGTAGGCGCCGACCATCGCCATGAGCGTCACGTCACCGAAGCCCATCGCTTCCTTCTTGAATGCCAGCTCACCGAGCCAGCCGATGATCGCGATGACGCCCGCGCCGACGCAGGCGCCGAGGGCGGCGTCCCACGGACCGGCGAAGGGCTGCCCGGGCCCTCGCCAGACGGCGGCGAGAGCGGCGGCGAGTCCGAAGAAGAGGCCGAAGACGGTGAAGCCATCGGGGATCACGTAATCGGTGGCGTCGGTGAGCATGATCCCGAGGAGCACTGTGCCGAAGACCGCGACACGGAGTGCGGTGAGAGTCACGCCGAATTGCATCACCGCCGCGAGCCACCCGAGTGCGACGGTGAGCTCCAGGAGCGGATAGACAACCGAGATCGGCTCATGGCAGGAACGGCACCGCCCTCGCAGCGCGAGCCAGCTTACCAGGGGCACGTTCTCGTACCAGGCGATCTGATGGCCGCACTTCGGGCAGCGGGAGCGAGGACGGACGACCGACTCCTCCTTGGGCCAGCGGCTGACGCAGACGTTGAGGAACGACCCGACGCACGCTCCGACGAGGAGCGTGCAGATGTACGTGAAGAGATTCGGAACGCCGGGGAGGAGCTCCGGAGCGACCCGTGCCGGCAGCATCACGGACGGAGGTGGTGAAGCAGGATGCCGGCTGCGACCGCCACGTTGAGCGATTCGGAATCGGGGGCGATCGGAATGCCCACGCGCCTAACGACGCGGGCACTCGCCGAGGCGGAGAGGCCGGCGCCCTCGTTCCCCAACACGAGCGCCAGACGGTCGGGCGCGCGCAGGGTGGCCAGGGGCTCACCGGCGGCGTCGGCGCCCCACAGCTCCACGTGGCGGGCGGCGAGCACGTCGTCGAGCCCGTCCCAGGTCATGGCGAATTGGGGGTGTCTGAAGAGCGCGCCCATCGCGCTACGGACGACTTTGGCGTTCCACAGGTCAACCGTGCCCGGCATGGCGAAGCTCGCGTTCACCCCCAGCGCCGCCGCGGTTCTCAGGAGCGCTCCGGCGTTGCCCGGATCCTGAATTCCGTCGAGGACGAGAAGCCGCGCCGGGGATCCGATCTGGAGCGAGGCCGGGTCGCGCTCCGGGATCTCGCCGAGGATGAGGATTCCCTGCGGGGTCTCGGTGTCAGCCGCACTCGCCAGCTCGCGCTCCGACACCTCCTCCACCGGGAGGTTGCGGCTCTCGAGGAGCGTCCGCACCGCGCGGATGCGCGGCCCGTCCGCCGCCTCCCGGGAGATGAGCGCACCGCGCAGCGTGATCGGCGAGCGCACCACCTCCTCCGCCGCCCGCACCCCTTCGGCAACGAAGAGCGCCAGACGCTCGCGCGCCTTCCGGCGCTGGAGATCGCGCGCGACGGTGAGGAGTGTCACGGATGGGACGGACGGCACGCGGCACGAGTCGCGTGCGGTTTCGTCGGTTCGCGGAGGGGCTCGGGCGGGGGCACGGAGGTCGATGCCATTCTGCGCGCACGACCCGTGGAGAGCAAGGCGGCGCCCGGACGGCGCGCCGGAGCGGCACAGCTGCTAGTCAGGCCTCTCCGGGGGCGCGCGCAGACGCCGCGAGCAGCTCCTCGACCACCGGCGGCATGGAGGGGTCGAAGCGAACGATGCGCATTTCGATCTCCAGCTCGTACGGGAGCTCGGGCCGGCTCGCGCTCAAGCTCCGGAGGCGCGCCCGCAAACGCGGCTGGAGCACATCCACCGTCTCGTCGGAGGCATCGAGCACCAGCACCGCGAAGTCGTCCGAGCGGAGACGAGCGATGACGTCGGAGGCACGGAAGGTCTCGCGCAACACGTCGGCGGCGGCGACGAGGGCGCGATCCCCCTCTTCCCGGCCGAAGCGCTCGTTGATGGAGCGAAGCCCCACGATGTCGGCGCGCGCCAGAAGAAGTCCTCGCGTCCGGTGGGCGAGCTTGAGATGGTGCTCGGACAGCGTGGTGAAGCCTCTTCGGTTGTACAGGCCCGTCAGCTCGTCGGTCAGCGAGAGTTGGCGCAGCGTCGCCTGGAGCCGCTGCCGCTCGATCGCGTAGCGAAGGACGCGAGCCAGCAGGTGTCCATCGAGCTGCTCTTTCACCAGATAATCCTGCGCGCCGGCCTGCACGGCGTGGAGCCCGAAGGCCTCATCGGCATCGCTCCCACCAACGAGCACGACCACAGCGACATCGGCAGCGTCGACGCGCGCCCGAACCACCGCGTCGAGCGCGGCCTCCGCCGACCCGGTGCCATCGAGCAGCACGACGTCGACCCGTCCCGCCATCAGCTCGCTGAACGCGTCAGGCGCGTGCAGCACGGCCTGACTCACCGCGTAGCGCGAGCCTCCCGACCGGGCGACGCTCGCGAGCACCTCGTGCAAGCGATCGCATTCGGCGGGTGAATCGGCGAGAACGAGAACGGCCGTCTGTTCGAGATTCATTCGGGACAATCGTGCGTGAAGTAGTGTCGATCGGTCTGCGAAAGAGAGACGTGGAGCGATGCGCCCCCGTCACGAGCGCTTGTCGACACTTCCGTCGCTGGCGCATCATTCGTGGATGCGCGTTGCGCTGACCATCGCGGGCTCCGATTCCGGAGGCGGCGCCGGTATCCAGGCGGACCTCAAAACGTTCCATCGTTTCGGTCTCTTCGGTACGTCCGTGATCACCGCCGTCACGGCACAGAACACCCTCGGCGTCACCCACTCCCTTGCGCTGCCGCCGGACCTCGTAACCGCCCAGTTGGACGCCGTTGCGACCGATCTACGGCCGGCAGCCCTCAAGTCAGGCATGTTGGCGAACGCGGCCATCGTGCGCGCGGTCGCCGCCGGCATCCATTCGCATCGCCTCTCGCCGTACGTGCTCGATCCGGTGATCATCGCCACGTCCGGCAGGGAGCTGCTGGAGTCCGACGCCGTTCGCGTGCTGCTGGAGGAGCTGCTCCCGCTCACGACCGTCGTCACGCCGAATCTCGATGAGGCGGAGCGCCTGCTCGGCGGCACGGTGCGGGATGAGACAGCCATGGAGCGAGCGGCGCGCGCTCTCGTGGCAGCGGGCGCGAAGAATGCCCTCATCACCGGCGGCCATCTCACCGGCCCGGAGGTGGTGGACGTCCTCCACGATGGCACCCGCACCCACTCCTTCCGTCACCCGCGCCTAACAACACCCCACACGCATGGGTCCGGGTGCACCCTCTCGGCGGCGATCACCTCCTATCTCGCGCTCGGCTGCCCGCTCGTCGATGCGGTGTCGCGGTCCCTCGACTTCGTTCATGCCGCCATCGCGGGCGCGCCACGACTCGGCGCCGGCTCGGGGCCCCTCAATCACTTCGCCTGACGACCGACCCCGCGGCTGCAGGCACGAGTCGTTCGAGGAAGCCGCGGATGAGGGCCGTGACGTCGGCGGAGGCGCGCCGCGTCGCCTCCAGCACGGTCTCGTGACTCAGCCGGGCCGACGACAGGCCGGCGGCGGGGTTGGTGATCACGCTCAGACCGGTGACGCGCATCCCGAGCGCCCGCGCGGCGATCACCTCGGGCACCGTCGACATGCCGACGGCGTCCGCCCCGAAGCGATCGAGCATCCGGATCTCGGCCGGCGTCTCGTACGAGGGGCCGAGCACGCCGGCGTAGACGCCGTCCTCGAGCGCGATCCCACGCTCGCGTGCCACCGCGTGCATATGCGCGGCGAGCGCTCGGTCGTACGGCTCGGACATGTCGGGGAAGCGGAGCTCCCCGCGGCGCAGGGGGCCGATGAGCGGATTGCGGCCGGTGAGATTGAGGTGGTCGGTGATCAGCATCAGCTGCCCGGGGTGAAACGATCGCCGTATGCCCCCGGCGGCGTTGGCCACCAGGAGCGTGGCGATGCCCAGCGCGTGCATGACGCGCACCGGGAGCGCCACCATGTCTTCCCCCAGCCCTTCATAGAGGTGGAATCGGCCATCGAAGAGGAGGAGCTCCCGGCCGCCGATCTCGCCGCAGACCAGGCGTCCGGGGTGTCCGGCGACTGTCGGCGCCGAGAAGCCGGGAATCTCGGCGACGCGGAGCGCGGCGCTCGTCCGGAGTGCGCCCGCGAGGCCGCCCAGCCCGGAGCCGAGGATGGCCCCGAGGAGCGGAGCACGCGGCCGCAACACCTCGCGGATCGCCGCCGCCGCCCGGTCGATGTCGGCCGCGACTCCGTCGCTCATCGCGTGGCACCGAGCGCCGCCAGTTGCGCCTCGAGCCCGTCGAGCATCCGCCGTCGCTCCTCCCACGGAAGGAAGGCCGCGGCGAAGCCGTTGCGCGCGACCGAGCCGAGCTCGGCGAGCGAGAAGGAGAGGTAGCGCGCGGCGTGCCAGTACTCGTCGGTGAGCGTGGTACCACTCATCAACCGATTGTCGGTGTTGAGCGCGACCACCATTCCCCGATCGAAGTAGCGGCGGAGGGGATGGGCCTGGTAGCTCGGGACGGCTCGCGTTTGGACGTTACTCGTCAGGCAGATTTCCAGCGCGATCCGTCGGTCGTTGACGTATTGCGCCAGCTCCGGGTCCTCCTCCAGACGGGTCGCGTGTCCGAGCCGGTTTGCCCCGCACTCGTGAACAGCCTGTCGCACCGAATCCGCGCCGTCCCCCTCCCCCGCGTGGATCGTGATCGCCAGGTCGTGCCGGCGCGCGTAGGCGAACGCCTCGGCGTGATCGCGGGCGGGAAATCCGCGCTCCGGACCCGCCAGATCGAGCGCAACCACGCCGCGGTGGCGAAAGGCCACCGCGACTTCAGCCAGGTCGAGCGACCGGCCCGGAGGGAGGTTGCGGAGCGCGCAGAGGATGACCCGCCCCACCGTGCCGTACTCGCGGGTCCCCCGCTCGATCCCTCGGAGCGACGCCTCCACGGCATCGCCGAGCGTGAGCCCTCCCCTCGTGTTCAGAGTGGGAGCGTAGCGGATCTCGATGTACCGAACGCCGTCGGCCGCCGCATCGGCCACCAGCTCGTGCGCGATCCGCTCGAGTGCGGCGGCGCTCTGCATCACCGACACGGTGACGCTGAATCGAGAGAGGTATTCTTCGAGATCGCGCGCGTTCCGCGCGATCATGTAGTCCCTCAGCCCCTCGACGTCGGTGGCGGGAAGAGAGAGGCCGGCCTCCCGCGCGAGCTCCAGCAATGTGGAGGGTCGAAGGGATCCGTCGAGGTGACAGTGCAGCTCGGCCTTGGGGAGGACGCGCAGCTGCTCGCGCGTTGGCGGGCGTCCCCCCATCACGGCGGCGAGCCTGCCGCTCCACCCCGCTCGCGCACCGGCGTGAGGCGGAAGATGGCGCCGGCCGTGACCCGCGTCGCCCCATCTACCGGCAGCCCACGACTATCAGTGAGCTGCGACTGGCCGGCCTCTACGGACTCGGCGGCCGACTCGCTCCACGCTCGCACGGCGTCGATCGCCGATGCCGTCTCCGGAACCTCGACGCGGTGTGCGTTGACGAAGGCCGAGACGGTCCGTGTCATCAATACCAAGGTAGCGGCGCGAGGGTGGGGGTGGTACGGTTCCGGGCAGTCGTCGGCCGCGGCGCGCGTCTCGACTCCACGCGCTACTCCCGGGCGCGCAAAAACGCTAAGCTTCTCCGAGCAGCCCCGGCGGTTACAGAACCGTGACCGCAACGCGGTTCAATTCCGGAGAGTACGCGGTCAACGTGGACGGGATAGGCTGCGGCACTTGGGCGCGTCGCCGGTCGAGCCGCAGCAGCGGCGCACACGAGGAGTCGCCTACGATATGACCGTCGCCAACGCCGAGCGCCGAGTGGCGCCGACACCATGAGCACGAGCGTGCAGGGCGAGCGCGTCCTAGTGGTGGACGACGAGCCGGACATCGTCGCGCTCGTGGCCTACCACCTCGCCAAAGCCGGCTATCGAGTCTCCACGGCGTCGTCGGGCCCCGAAGCGCTGCAGGCAGCGCGCGAGGAGCGGCCCTCGCTGGTGGTGCTCGACCTGATGCTCCCCGGGATGTCGGGGTTCGATGTCCTCGAGCATCTGCGCACCTCCGAGGCATCGCGCGATGTGGCCGTTCTCATGTTGACGGCGCGCCGGGATGAGCCCGATCGGATACGGGGGCTCACGTTAGGCGCCGATGACTATCTCACCAAGCCGTTCAGCCCACAGGAGCTGGTGCTTCGAGTGGGAGCGATACTCCGGCGGGTGACGGCCGGGGGCGGTGCTCCCACGGACACGATCGCCATCGGGCCGGTGGTCATCGACCGCTCGGCGCATCGCGTCAAGCTCGATGGACGCGAGATCGAGCTGACCCCCACCGAGTTCAAGCTCCTCCTCACGCTCGCCGAGCGGCGCGGGCGCGTGCAGGGACGGTCGCTGCTCCTCGAGACCGTGTGGGACGCGGCGCCGGACATTCAGACGCGCACCGTGGACATGCACATTCAGCGCTTGCGCTCGAAGCTCGGCGACGCGGCCGACCTCATCGAAACCGTTCGCGGCTTCGGCTATCGGCTGCGCGCCCCGGCAGCGCGCAGCACGTGAGCCTCGCCCAGCGCCTGCTCCTCGGAGCGGCGCTCGTCGTCAGCGTACTCGTTCTGTTGCTCGTGGCGCTCTCCGGAGAGCGCCTCAAGCGCCAACTCCTCGAGATACAGACGGCGGAGCTGACGCGCGAAGCCCGCCTCGTGGCCGGTCAGTGGCATCCGGGGGTCGACGCCGACGCGCTCGCCGGCGCCGCCGGCGCGGCGCTCGGTCACCGCGTGACCTTGGTCGACTCCACCGGCCTGGTCATCGGAGACTCCGAGTTTCGCGGGGAATCCCGCTCGGGACTCGAGAATCACGCCAATCGCCCCGAGATCGTCGGTGCGAAGCGCGACTCCAGCGCCTGCGCCGACCGCCTGAGCCCATCGGAGGGGACGAACCAGGTCTACTGTGCCGCACGAATGGCCGGAGGCGTGGCCCGGGTCTCCGTTCCTACTCAGCAACTCGATGACGTCATCGCGCGCGCGCGCGGCAATGTGCTCATCTCCGGGCTCGCCGCGCTCGTGGTCGCCCTCCTCCTGGCATACGCCTTCTCCCGTGCCGTGAGCCAGCCGGTGATCGAGCTCCGCGACGTCACGCGCGCGCTCGCGGCAGGAGATCTGTCGCGGCGCCCGGCCCTCTCCGCTCCGGGCGAGCTCGGAGAGCTGGCCGCGGCCGTGCACCGGCTCGCCGAGCAGCTCGACAGCCGGCTCAAGGCGCTCCAGGCCGACGACGTTCTCATGGGAGCGCTCATCGAGTCGCTGCACGAAGGCGTTCTCGCCGTCGATTCGCGGCGTCAGATCGTGCGAATGAACGAGAGCGGACGCCGGCTCTTTCACCTCACCGACCCGACCCCCTTCAGCGCCGATCTCCTGCCCCGCGAGCGGGCGCTCCGCGAGGCACTCGCGAGCGCGCTCGCCGGCGAGCCCGTGGAGCACGCCGAGATCACCGTGGATGGTTTGACGCTCGCGCTCACGGCACGACCCCTCGCCGGCGGCGGGGCCGTGCTGGCGGTCTTCGACCTCACCGCCACCCGACGCCTCGAGACGGTGCGGCGCGACTTCGTCGCCAACGTCTCGCACGAGCTCAAGACGCCCCTCACGGTGATCGGCGGTTTCGCCGAGACGCTGGTGGCCGACGACGTGCCCCTCGAGCAGCGCAGCCAGTTCGCCGAGGC
>Ga0187777_10000760_pt1 | contig 21190 bp, 21 predicted proteins | sample 1015_Q2_SP5_10_M_FD_132416 | JGI IMG/M metagenome (GOLD analysis project Ga0187777, IMG submission 132416) | Tropical peat soil microbial communities from peatlands in Department of Meta, Colombia - 1015_Q2_SP5_10_MG | ecosystem: Environmental > Terrestrial > Soil > Wetlands > Peat | place... | reverse complement strand
TTGCGCCTCTCGCGCAGATCGCGCCCCCGTGGACGGAGCCGGACTGGCCGCCCGAGCACCTGGCCGGCGATGGACCGAGCGTCGCGGTTGTGGCGGGCTGCGTCCAGAGCGTCGTCTTCGGCGGGGTCAACGCCGCGACCGCGCGCGTCCTCCAGGCCGAGGGCTTCGACGTCCATGTCCCGCGGAGGCAGGGTTGCTGCGGCGCTCTGCATTCCCATGCCGGCCGGCTCGAGGAAGGCGTGGCGCGCGCACGGGCGCTCGGGCGCGAGCTTCGGAGCTTCGACTACATCGTCACCAATGCGGCGGGCTGTGGCTCCCATCTGAAAGACCACGGCATCGCCAACGTCGTCGACGTCTCGGAGCTCCTGGCCGAACCGCGCGCGGAGCGGCACCCGCTGCCGCTCCGCGTGGCGTTCCAGGACTCCTGTCATCTCAAGCACGCCCAGGGGATCACCGCGCAGCCGCGCGCGCTCCTCGACGCGATTCCGGAGCTCACGCGGCTCGACCCGGCCGAGCAGGAGATCTGCTGCGGCAGCGGCGGCATCTACAACATCGTCAATCCACGGGCGGCTGCCGAGCTCGGCGACCGCAAGGCCGACCACGTCCTGACCACGGCGCCCGACGCCTACGCGAGCGGGAATCCCGGTTGCCTGATCCAGGTGACCGCCGCACTGCGGCGCGCCGGCCGTCCCCTCCCCGCCTTCCATCCGATCGAGCTCGTCGACGCGTCGATCCGCGGGCTTTCGGCCCAGCAGGTTCTGAGCACGGCCCGCCGATGACACGTGCGGGCGGGCCCTCTCGGGCGCCTCAGGCGGCGCGGTCGCGAGGCGTGGGGCCGGCGCTCCGCGCGTAGTCGACGAGCGCGCGCAGGTTCTCGGGCGGCGTGCCCCGGGGGATCTCGCAGCCCGCGCCCACGACGAATCGGTCGCCGGCCTCGCGACGGCAGGCGGCAAGCCCCTCGCGGATTCCTGCCGGCTCCCCGTTGAGGATCGCGCGCACGGGGTCGAGATTGCCGCAGAGCACCTGATTCGGTCCGAGGACGGCCCTCGCCTCAGCCACGGGGACCGGCGAGTCGATGTCGACGACGTCGCACCCGAGCCCGGCGATCGCCGGGAGGATCGCCCGCGTGTTGCCGCAGATGTGGAGACGGACGCGCGCGCCCGCCTCGTGGAGCGCGTCCACGAGTCGCTGCTCCGCGGGCAAGATGAACTCGCGGTAGGTCTGCGGCCCGATCAGAGACGAGGCGGCGTCGCCGATCCCGATGATCTCGGCTCCGGCGTCGACCTGCGCCCGGCCGAACGCGATCGCGAGCTCGACGGTGAAGTCGACGAGCTCCCGGACGAACCCGGGGTCGTCGTAGAAGTCGAGCATCAGGTGGATGATGCCGCGCAGGTCCGCCGCCTCGGCGCACGGGCCCTCGACCCAGCCTTCGACGAGGCGGTCGCTGCCGGTGGCGGCCGCGAGCCCCTCGATAGCGCGCAGGCGGTTGCTCATGCGCCGACCGACGCGCGGATCCGGTGTCGGAAGCGACGCCAGCCGGACCTTGTCGGCGAGAAGCGCGAGCTCCTCCTCGAGGGCGGGGGGTGTGTCGTCGAAGAACGTGATCTCGGCCCCGCAGTCGGCGGCCTCGCAACAGGGGTCGGAGACGACGCTGACGTGGTCGAGCCCGAACTCCTCGGCGACGCGAAGCTGCCCGGCGACCTGCACGTTGTAGTCGGTCGCGTAGTCGAGGTAGCGGGCACCGACGAGATCACTTGCGAACATCATCGTGATCGGCATGCACGGCAGCCGGTCGATCGGCCGCCCGTCGATCAGTCCGAGGATCCGATTCCGCCCGTTCATCGCCTGTCCCGCGCTAGCCCGGGCTGATGGTGATGAACCAGTTGGAGAAGGCGATGACGGACACCTTCCTGTACGTCCCCGGCACGACCGTGAAGTGGCCGGCGTGCTCCTGTGTTCGCAGCCTGATTCGCTGTCCGGCGTCCCAGAGCTGGAACACGACGCCCGCCGACGCCCAGTGGAGGACGGAGCGCTTGTGCACGACGATCGTGCCGAGGTTCTTCGAGCTGCGCCCCTCGAAGTGCCGGCCCGCAGGGGGCACGTATTGCGGGGCCGTCGGGCTGGTGTACGTCGGGGGCTGCGACTGCTTGGCGCCGCCGCAGCCCGCCGCGAGCGCGCAGACGAGCGCCGCAACCGACAGTCCCGTGACGACGCGTCTCATCTGTGACAGCATGCGCGGCCGCGGCGGCCGCGCTCATCGTCACGCGCGCTGATCGGCCTGCGGCGATCTACGGATCCCGGCCGGCGAGCTCGAGCGTCTCTGCAAGTCCTCCGACGCCCTCGAACGCTCCGACCGCGGTCGTCGCGAGCGCTCCTGCCGCGCAGGCGAAGCGTGCCGCCTGCTCGAGCGGCCATCCGGCCAGTCTCCCGTAGAGGAGGCCTGCTGCGAATGCGTCCCCGGCTCCGGTGCCGTCGATCGACCGCACCGGCGGCGCCGGGACGAAGCCCTCGAAATCGTCTCCCGACACGTAACACCCCTGCGGGCCCATCTTCAGGGCCACGTCTCCGACGCCGCGGGTGCGGAACCACGCCGCGACGCGCTCCGGCTTCTGCTCGCCCGAGACCGCCCGCGCCTCCTCGAGGCTCGCCATCGCCAGGTCGAGGTACGGCAGCGACGGCTCGACTCTCGACCACCGTCCGCTCGCGTCGAACACCGTGTCGAGGCTCGTCGTCAGCCCGCGTCGCCGCGCCTCCGCGAGGATCACCGCGAACGGTTCGCCGTCGAGGTCCTCCATGACGAGCGCACCGGCGACGTGAAGGCAGCGGCCGCCGTAGAGGATCGCCGGGTCGAGCTCCTCCCGGCTCAGGTGCGCGTTCGCGCCGGGCATGTGCAGGAATGTCCGCTCGCCGTCCACGGAGACGAGCGCGACCGTGGCCGACGTCGGCACCGCGGGGTCGCGGACGACGCCGCGGCCGTCGACGCCGCGGGCGTCGAGCAGCCCGAGCACGAAGTCGCCGAACGGGTCGTTGCCGACCTTGCCGACGACGCTCGCCGTCGAGCCCAGCCGGACGAGCGCGCTCGCAGTGTTCAGCGCGCAACCGCCGCCGCGGAGCGAGACCTCCTCGACGAGCCCGAGTGCCCCCCACGGCACGGCGTCGACCGGACGGGCGAGAACGTCTGCCACGAGGATCCCGAGGCAGACGACCTCGCCCGCCGGCGCGACGCCGGCACTCACTCGAGGGTGAACGTGGGGAGCTTCACGATCCGGCCGCCGTTCAGCGCGGACTCGTGCGCACACAGGCCTACGCAGGTCCAGTTCGCCGAGCGGCGGGCGTTCGGGAACGGATCCCTGTGCTCGAGCAACGCGGACACGAGCTCGTGCACGAGGTGCGGGTGCGAGCCGCCGTGACCTGCACCCTGGGTGAAGCTCAGGTGCGTGTGCTTCGCGAGGTCGTACACGCCCTTTGTCGTGAAGCGGCGGATGGGAACGGGAAGGCGGTCGGCGAAGTCGGGCGCCTTGGCCCGCGTGGGGATCTCGTCCTCCGGCAGCTTCGCCGTATGCAGGACGTGCTTCTCGCCCTCGATCAGCGTCCACTCGAACGACTTCTTCGAGCCGTAGACGTCGATGCTCTCGCGGTACTGCCGCGCCGTGTCGAACAGCGACCGGTAGATGCGCACCGCGAGGTCGGAGTCCTTCAGCTTGACATGCGCAGTCTCGACCGCGAACGGGGAGCCGTACTTCCGGGCCAGCTCCTTGCGGATCGTCCCCGAGCCGAAGCAGGAGACGTACTCGGCGGTGGCGTCCGTGAGCGCGAGCATCGGCCCGACGCAGTGGGTCGCGTACCACATCGGCGGCAGCCCGGGCCAGTAGTTCGGCCAGCCGTCCATGTCCTGCTGGTGGCTCGCCTGGAGGAACTGGAGCTTGCCCAGCTCACCCTCCTCGTAGAGCTGTTTCAACCAGAGGAACTCGCGGCCGTAGACGACGGTCTCCATCATCATGTACCGAAGCCCGGTTCGCCGGACGAGATCGACGATCCGCCTGCAGTCGGCGATGCTCGTCGCCATCGGAACCGTGCACGCGACGTGCTTGCCGGCCTTGAGGGCGGCGATCGTCATCCAGGCGTGGTCGGGGATCGGCGAGTTGATATGTACGACGTCGATCTCCGGGTCCTGCAGCAGCTTCTCGTAGTCGGTGAAGCGGCGCTCCACTCCGAACGCATCGCCGACGTCGTCGAGGCCCTTCCGGTTGCGCCGGCAGATCGCGACGAGGTTCGCGCCGGGGTGCCGCTGGTAGATGGGGATGAACTCGGCGCCGAAGCCGAGCCCGACGATGGCGACGTTGAGGCGACGATCGGCCATCTCACACGCCCCCCTTCGCCGGTGTCCGGTACGGGACGGTCACCCGCTCGCCGGAGTTGGCGGAGCGGAGGATTGCGTCGCACACCTCGGCGGCGCGGTAGCCGTCCTCGAACGTCGCGCCGTAGGGCGCCACCTCTACGTCGTCGGCGATCGCGGTGAGGAGGTGGTGGATCTCGTGGATGAAGGTGTGCTCCCAGCCGATGATGTGGCCAGGTGGCCACCACCACGACCAGAAGGGCATGCCGGCGTCGGAGACGAGGACGGTCTTGAAGCCGCGCGCCCTGTCGCCGTCCGCGCGGTAGACCTGGAGCTCGTTGAGGCGCTCGAGATCGAACGCGAGCGATGCCTTGCTGCCGTTGATCTCCCACTGCAGCCCGTTGCTGTGCCCGAGCGCGAGCCGGGTCGCCTCGATCGTGCCGACCGCGCCGACGTCGAACTCGGCCGCGGCCTCGATCGCATCGTCGACCTGCCGGCCCGGGATGAACGTGGAGACGACCGACGCGACGGAGGTGACCTCGCCCACGAGGAAGCGGGCGAGATCGACGACGTGCGCGCCGAGATCGCCGAGCGAGCCCGAGCCGGATTCGTCGGAATGGAATCGCCAGGTGTCGAGCGTCGGGTCGTCGCCCCAGTCCTGCAGGTAGCGGCCGCGGAAGTGCCGGATCTCTCCGAGCTCGCCCGCCTCGATCATCTCGCGCGCCAACCGTATCGCCGGCACGAAGCGGTAGTTGAAGGCGCACATGTGCTTCACGCCCGCGGCCGCCACCTCCTGCCAGATCTCGAAGCTCTCGTCCGCCGTGCGGCCGAGCGGCTTCTCGCAGAAGACGTGCTTCCCATTCCGGGCGGCAGCGATCGTCGGCTCTGCGTGCACGTTGTTCGGGCCGTTGTTGTCGAAGAGGCCGATGCGGGGGTCGGCGACGAGCTCGTGCCAGTCGGTGGTCCAGCTCTCGTAGCCGTACCGCCGCGCCGCGGCCCCGACCGCATCCGCATTCCGGCCCGCGATCGAGACGAGCTTCGGCACGAAGGGCGGCGGCCACGTCATGTACGCGAGCGTCCGGTACGCGTTCGTGTGCGCCTTGCCCATGAACGCGTAGCCGAGCATGCCGACGCCGATCTCGCGGAGATCGGCGGCGGCGGCGATCTCCGGGCCGGCTCCGATGCCGCTCTTTGCTCCTTCCTTGCCGGCCATCACGTGCTCCTTTGCATCGCCTTGTCGAACACGACAGCGGAGGGAGCGAAGTCCGTGCGACGCACGAAGGCGATCGCGTCCTGTGCGCCCCACTCACGGTCCATGCCGGAGTCCTCCCACTCGATCGAGAGCGGCCCTGTGTATCCGATCGCGTTGAGCGCGCGGAAGAGCGCCTCGAAGTCGACGTCGCCGTGGCCCGGCGAGACGAAGTCCCAGCCGCGATCGCGCTGGCCGAAGTTCAGATGGCCGCCGAGAATGCTCTTGCGGCCGTCGAGCGTCTTCTTCGAGTCCTTGACGTGGACGTGGTAGATCCGGTCCGCGAACTCGATCGCGAACTCGGCGGCGTCGAGGAACTGGTGCGCGAAGTGGCTCGGATCGAGGTTGATCCCGAACGCCTCGCGGCGGTCGAGCGCCTCGAGCAGCCTCCGGGTCGTGACGAAGTCGTAGGCGATCTCGGTCGGGTGCACCTCGAGCGCGAACCGCACGCCCTCGTGGTCGAACACGTCCAGGATCGGGCCGAACCGCTCGGCGACCTCCTCGTAGCCGCGCTCGATCTCGTCGAAGTCGTTCGGGGGGAACGAGTAGAGGAGATGCCATACGGGCGAGCCGGTGAACCCGGTGACCGTCGTGACGCCCATGGCTGCGGCGGCGCGGGCCGTGTCCTTCAGCTCCTCGGCCGCCCGCCTCCGGACGCCCTCCGGGTCGCCGTCGCCCCAGATCTCCGGCGAGAGCGTGCCCTGGTGCCTCCCGTCGATACGGTCGCACACCGCCTGGCCGACGAGGTGGGCGCCGAGCGTCCAGCACCGGAGCCCGTGCCGCTCGAGCAGTGCATGCTTCTCCGCGCAGTAGCCCGGCTCGGCGAGCGCACGGCCGACCTCGAAATGGTCTCCCCAGCAGGCAAGCTCGAGGCCGTCGAAGCCCCAGCCGCCGGCCTTCTCCGCGAGCTCCTCGAGCGGCAGATCGGCCCACTGGCCGGTGAACAGTGTTACGGGACGTGCCATGTCTCGCTCCTTTCGGTCAGGAGACCGCCGGGTCGGGGGCGGCGGCGCGGACTCCGGCCCGGACGAAGCCGAGGCCTTTGCGCGCGAACTCGTCGCCCGTCGCGTCGAGCGGACGCCACATCGAGACCGCCTTCGCGATCTCCTGCACAGCCGGCGTGAACGACTCCATCACGAGCTGTCCCTCGTAGCCGATGTCGTGGAGTGCGCGGAACACCTCGGGCCACGCGACGTGGCCGGTGCCGGGCGTACCGCGGTCGTTCTCGCAGCTGTGGACGTGGAACAGCCTGTCTCCGGCGAGCCGGATGGCGCCGGCGACGGACTTTTCCTCGATGTTCATGTGGAACGTGTCGAGCAGGAGGCCGACGTTGTCGCGACCGATCCGGTCGCAGAGCTCCAGCGCCTGCTCGGCGGTGTTCACCAGGTCGGTCTCGAAGCGGTTGAGGGGCTCGACGGCAAGGCGGACGCCCCGCTCGCCCGCATACTCCGCCGCCTCACGCAGGCTCTCTATCGCCCAGACGCGCTGCTGCTCGCGCTCGTCGGCGGTGAGCATCCGCGCCTTGCCGACGGCCGAGTACATCGGCCCGACGACGTTCGGCGCCCCGATCGCGGCGGCGAGGTCGACGAGGAACTCGAGGTAGTCGATGCCGAGGCGCCGGTACCGCGGGTCCTCGTGCGAGAGGTCGCGCTCCGGGCCGAACGCACCGCAGACCGAGAAGGCGATGTCGACCCCCTCGGCCGCCGCCCGGACGGCGTCGCCCGTGACGCGGCTCGTGTCCTCGATGCAGAGCTCGAGCACGTCTGCTCCGAGCTCCTTTGCGTGCCCGGCGAGCGTAGCGTCCTCGTCGGTGAACGGCGAGACCCAGAGCCAGGTGCAAACGCCGATCGGATTCATGGAAGCTCCTTTCCGCGTCGCGGCGTTATGCCGGCGACGCCTGCGGCGGCTCCTCCCTCGGCCCCCGCGCCCGCCGGTTCACGCGTGTGAGGGCTGCCCGGCTCCATTCCCAGACTCCCAGCAGTCCGTTGGGCGACAGCAGCACGATCGCGAGGAACACGAGCCCGATCAGGGTCTCGAACCTCGTCTGCGTCAGGCCCATGAAATGCAGGAAGCCGACACTCTGCGCGTAGTCGCTGACGATCACGAAGACGAAGGCACCGACCCAGGCGCCTTCGAGCCGGTGAAGGCCACCGATGACCGCGATCACGAGGAGGTTCAGCGCAGAGGTGATGTCGATCGAGCTGGGCGAGATCTGGTTGTTCCACCAGACGAACAGGACACCGGAGAACGAGGTGACGAACCCGGCGAGTCCGAAGGCGAGCGTTCGGTGCAGCGCGACGTTGTAGCCGAGTGACGACATGCGCACCGGATCGTCGCGGATCCCCTGGAGCGCGAGCCCGAACGGCGTGCGGAGGAGAAACCGTAGGAGGAAGTAGGCGCCGACGGTGCACACGAGCGCGATGTAGTACAGACGGTTCGGATGAATGTCGGGGCGGCCGAACGGCGTGTGATTCTGAATGTCGCCGATGCCGCCGAAGCCGGATACGACCGTGACCTGGCCGAAGAAGTAGTTGACCATGACTGCGACGCTCAGGGTCAGCATCAGGAAGTAGATGCCGGTTGAGCGGCTCGCGACCGCGCCGATCACGACTGCGACGAGCGTCGCGATCACGATCCCGGCGATGAATCCGATCCACGGGCTGAGCCCGAGGTTGAGTCCCTTCGTCTCGCCGTTCGTGACGGCGTTCCCGAGCACGAAGCCGGCGATGCCGGCGATCGACGCCTGCGCGAGCGAGACCATACCGCCGTACGCGTAAAGGAAGATCAGGCTCGCGGCTGCGATCGCGTACCAGAAAACCTGAGTGAGGATGAAGCTCACCCAGAAGGGGTTGAAGATCAGCGGCCCGGCCGCGAGGACGACGAGCACCACCATGCCGATCGAGCGGTCGAGCGACGGACGCGGTAGTTGGGACGTTCTCATCCCGGCTTACCGAACAACCCGTAGGGGCGGATCGCGAGCACGACGACGAGCAGGGCGAACGTGAGGATGATCGAGTACTCGGTGCAACAGTTCGAGCTCGTCGTCGGCACGTACACGGCTGCGAAGTTGCTGATCGCCGCGTACAGGAGCGCGCCGACGGCGGCGCCACCGAGCGAGCCCAACCCGCCGATGATCACCACGACGAGGGAGTTGAGCAGCCACTGCCCGTCGACGCCCGAGTCGACGGCGGCGAACGAGGCGCCGATCACGCCGCCCAGCGCAGCCAGGGCGGCGCCCACGACGAACGCGATCGCGAAGACGCGCTCGATGCGGATCCCGAGCGCACGCACCATGTGCCGGTCGTCGACGCCCGCGCGAATGACGGTTCCCGTCCGCGTCTCGTGCAGCCACAGAAACAGCCCGAGGCCGATCCCGAGCGCGAGCAGCAGCATGAAGATGCGGCTCCAGGGGTACGAGACGGCGCCGACCGTGAGCTGCTTGTCGGGGCCGAGGACGTTCGGCCAGGCCATGCTCTCGGCACCGCCCCGCACGAAGTGCGCAATGATCTGGTCGGCCGCGATCAGCGACAGCGCGATCGTGATCAGCGCCTGCCGTAGCTCCTGCCCCTGGTTCCAGCGGAGGAGCAGCTGCTGGACGATCAGCCCGACGCCGGCGACGACGAGCACGGCGATCACGAGCGGGAGGACCCATTCCTTCCACAGGGACACCTGCGAGCTCGACAATCCGAACACGCCGGCGTGCGTGTAGTCCTTCTGCAGGCGGACGCCGATGTAGCCGGCCAGCAGGAAGAACGAGCCGTGCGCCATGTTGACAACACGCATCAGGCCGAAGACGAGCGTGAACCCGCTCGCGACGACGAACAGCAGCCCCGCGTAGGTCAGCGTGTCGAGCAACGTCTTCAGGAAGTCGGTCGGGTCGTCCACGGCCGAGCCGAACGTGGTCGAGCGCCAGTTCCCTGCTCCCGACACCGGCGCCGGCGCCGCGATGAACAGCACCCACACGAGCACGAAGAGGAGCGCGAGCAGCAGGGACGTCCGGCCGATGATCGCGCTTCGCGATCCGCTCCCGACGAGGAGCGACTTCAGGCGGGTGCTCAGCCGCAGCGTACGACCGTCGTTCGGCGGCGGCATCGGCGTCACGAAGGCCACCATCGAAGAGTCCGACCTCCGCGGTGCCTGCTCCATCGGAAAAAGCGCGGATGCTCGTGTGGGGAAATACGAAAGGCCCGGAGGCACCCGGCCTGAAACGACGTCCTGCGGACTGGGTGCGTACTTAGCCGCGTGCCCATCGTGGCAGCCGCTGATGGAGCCGGCGGCGGGGGGCGACAAGGTATTGCGCTATGGCCCGTATGTCCGAGTGCCGAGTCGTTCGCGCGAACCGCGTGCGGCCGGAGCCGAGTCGCGGGACGCCGGGCACCCGTGACCGCCGAGCCGGGGAACGTACCTCCGGACGGCACCAATAAGGAAGGGGAGGAGCATGGATCGCTTCATCAGGAAGGGTCGCTCCGCCGGCAGGGGACGCCTTGGTGCGATCGTGGGCGCCCTGGTTGTGATTGGCGTCGCTGCCGTGGTCGCCTCGAGCGCGTTGGCGGCCGGCGGCAGCAAGTCCGGCGCCTCCGCAACGCCGATCAAGATCGGCATCCTGTCCGACTGCCAGGGCGACTTCGGCGCGTTCTACAACCAGGACCTCGCCGGATCGATCGCCGCGTTCGTGGAGTTCACGGGGGCGAAGGCGAAGGATCCCAACAACCCGTCCGCCGGGATGGTGGGCGGCTCGATCTCCGGGCATCCGATCGAGATCGTCGGGTTCGGCTGCTCGAACGACACGGCGACCATGGCGATCACACAGACACGCCGGCTGATGGAGCAGCTGGGCGCGCAGATCATGATCGGGCCGCTGTCGGGTGACGAGTCGATCGCCGTCGCGAACTACGCGAAGGCGCACCAGCAGTGGACGTTCGTGGACGGCGCCGCGGGCGCGCAGGACACGACGCTCAAGGTGCAGGCACCGAACTTCTTCCGCTTCAACGGCGACGGTGCGATGTGGAACGCCGGGCTCGGCGACTTCGCGGTCCGGAAGCTGGGCTGGAAGAACGCCGCGGTCATCTCCGACGACTACAGCTTCGCGTAGACTTCGACGGCCGGCTTCATCGCAGACTTCTGCGCGGCCGGCGGCAACATCACAAAGCGGGTGTTCCCGCCTCTGAACACGACCGATTACTCCTCCTACGTCCAGCAGCTTCCGACGCTGGGCACGAGCGCGACTGACACAAACGGCATCTTCTGGGCCGTCGGCGGGTCCGGCCTGCTCTCGGCGCTGAAAGCGTACGAGACGGCCAAGGGCCCGATCAAGTCGAGCGAGACGGTCGGCAACCTGTTCTGGGGAACGCCGGGCGAGTTCCAGGCACTGAGCAACGACGTCGCCGGCACGTATGTCGGCGGCGGCGAGGAAGCCGGCGACCTGAAGACGCCGGCGGCGCTCCACTACAACAACGTCATCACGAGCACCTTCAAGACGATCCCGAAGTTCGGCTCCAGCGTGGGTCAGCAGGCGAGCATCTTCGTCTACGACTACTACAGCAACACGGAAGGGCTGATCAAGGGTCTGCAGGCCGTTCACGGTGACCTCTCGAACAACGAGAGCGCCCTGAAGGCGGCGCTTGCCAAGGTGCACTTCACCACCGCGTACAGCACAATGTCGCTCGACGCGAACCGAAACGCGATCGAGAACGTCTATCTCGACCAGCTTTACAAGAACAGCAAGAACCAGCTGGCCATCAAGACCGTGGCGATGGTGCCGAACGTGAACCAGACGTTCGGCGGCGTCTTCAGCCACGCAACGCCCTCGCCGGGCCGCTCGTTCCCGACTTGCGTCCACAAGAAGCTTCCGTGGACCGGGAAGGAGATCCCGGTCGTCAACGGGGTCATCAAGTAGCTAGGGACGGATGACGGCAGTCGCCACCGACCCCGTGCCGCCTGCCTCGAACGCCGAGCCGATCCTCCGCTTGCGGGGGGTCGGCCGGCGCTTCGGCGGACTCGAGGCCGTCCGCGACATCGACCTCGAGATCTTCCCCGGCGAGCGGCGCGCAATCCTCGGCCCGAACGGCGCCGGGAAGACGACGCTGTTCAATGTCATCGCCGGCGATCTGACGGCCACGTCGGGGAGGGTCGAGCTGTTCGGCCAGGACGTGACCCATCTCCCCGCGCGACACCGTGCGCGGCTCGGGCTCGCCCGGACGTATCAGCAGGCCAGACCGCTCCGGGGACTCTCGGTGGAGGACAGCCTCTATCTCGCGATCCTGGGCATCGAGGGAGGCCATCAACGCCCGTTCAACTCCCGCGCCGACCGGGAGATGCGCGAGCGGGCGCGCGAGGCGGCGCACTCGGTGGCGCTCGACCGCAGGCTGGACGAGCTCGTCGGCTCGCTCTCACACGGCGACCTGAGGCAGCTCGCGCTGGCGATGGCGCTGGCGGTGAAGCCCCGCGTCCTGATGCTCGACGAGCCCGCCTCCGGGCTCTCCCGCGGCGAGCGCCAGCTGCTCGCCGAGCTGCTGATGCGACTCGACCGCTCGATCACGCTGCTCGTGATCGAGCACGACATGGACGTCGCCCTGCGCGTCGCCGAGAGAGTGACGATGCTGCACGACGGGCGCGCCATCGTCGAAGGGACGACGGACGAGATCCGGAGGAATGAGCTCGTCCGCAAGCTGTACCTCGGCGAGCACGTTCCCGCGAGCGCCGAGCCGTGAGCGACCCCGTCCTCGTCATCGAAGATCTCGACGCGTACTACGAGTCGGCCCACATCCTCCAGGGAATCAACCTCGAGATGGAGAACGAGACCGTCGCCGTCGTCGGTCGCAACGGGATGGGGAAGACGACGTTCTGCACGGCGATCATGGGCTTGATGCCGTCCATGCGCGGGTCGCTGCAGGGATCCATCCGCTTTCTCGGCCAGGAGCTCGTCGGCCGCTCGCCGGAGGCGATCGCCTCCGCGGGAATCGGCTACGTCCCCCAGGGCCGGCGACTCTTCCCCTCGCTCACCGTCGACGAGCACCTGCGCATGCTCAGGAAGCGGCGCGGCCGTGGTCCCTGGGGCGCGAACCAGGTGTACGAGCTCTTCCCGCAGCTCTCCGAGCGGCGGCGCCACGGCGGCGCCGAGCTGTCGGGTGGCGAGCAGCAGATGCTCGCGATCGCGAGGGCGCTGCTGACGAACCCGACGCTGTTGATCATGGACGAGCCCTCCGAGGGCCTCGCGCCGACGATCGTCGACCATCTGGTCGAGGTCTTCCTACGTCTCGCCGAACGCGGGCTGAGCATCCTCGTCATCGAGCAGAAGCTCGCCGTTGCAACCGCGCTCGCAAGCCGCCAGCTCGTCATGGTCGGCGGCCAGATCGTGCTCGAGACGACCGGCGAGCAGCTCTCGACGGATCCCGAGATGCAGCAGCGGTACCTCGGCATCGAGACGCTCGCGACGCACGATGCCGGCTGAGCGGCTGCTCGCCGTCGCAGCCATCGTCGGTGCCGTCGGGCTCGGCCTCGGAGCGCCGCCCGCCCGCGCCGCCGCTCCTCGGGGCGCCGCGCAGGTGGCGGCGCTCCTGCACGGCATCCCGCAGCACGGCGTCGCGCTCGGGAGAGCCTCGGCGCCCGTCACACTCGTCGAGTTCGCCGACCTGCAATGCCCCTTCTGTGCGCGCTGGGCGCGCGGCACGATGCCGGAGATCGTCCGGAAGTACGTGCGTCCGGGCAGGGTCCGCATCGTCTTCGTCGGCATGACCACTCTCGGGCCGGACTCGGTGAAGGCCTTCCGCGCCGCACTTGCAGCGGGGCAGCAGAACCACTTCTGGGACGTTGAAGAGCTCCTCTATCTCAATCAGGGGACCGAGGGCTCGGGGTGGGTCAAGGACGGCTTCCTGCGCTCGATCGGAAGCAGCGTGAAGGGGCTGAGCGTCGCGCGGATGCTCGCGGCGATGAGCTCGGTCGGCGTCGAGAAGCAGCTTGCGGGCGCCTCGAGGCTCGCTGCCGGGATCCAGCAGACGCCGTCGTTCGCCGTCGGTCGCACCGACCGGTCGCTGAAGCTGGTCGCGATCAGCTCGCTCACCCCGGGTGGAATCGAGCCGGCGCTCGACGCGCTCCTCGCCGGCTGAACGTCGGAGCAGACAGTCCGCAGTTTCGGCCCTGACCTGTCCGTGAAATCACCGACGCTCGCGCGAAAAGGGCGTGCCAATGATCTGAGTCATGCTGGAAGCAGTGCACGTACCGACCTCGGTCGACGATGTCGTGGCTGCGCTCGGCGACGGCAGCCGGGTCATCGCAGGTGGCACGACGGTCATGTCCGTCGTGAACACGCAGCCGCTCGACTTCACCGAGCTCGTGAGCCTCCGTCGTGCGGGCCTCTCCGGCATTCGGGTCGACAGCGGCGTCGCCGTCGTCGGCGCGACGACGACGATCGCGGAGCTCGGTGCCGACGATCGGCTCGCGTTCCTGCGCCCGGTCGTCGAGACGTTCGCGTCGCCGCCCCTCCGGAACCTCGCGACCGTCGGCGGCAACCTCTTCGTGCCGCAGCCCGGCGGCGACCTCGCCGTCTGCTTGCTGGCGCTCGCGGCCACGATCGAGATCGTCGGTCCCGAGGGCGCGCGCGATGCCGATATCGCCGAAGTCCTCGCAGAAGGCGTCCACTCGGGCGAGCTCGTGACGGCAGTGCGGTTTGCGCTTCCGGACGCGGGTTCGTGGTTCTACACGAAGGCGATGCGCCGCCGGTTCAACTCGGCCGCGATCGTCACCGTCGCAGCCGTCGTCGTCGCCGAAGACGGCGTCGTTCGCTCGGCGCGGATTGCGCTGGGCGGCGCGGGAGAGCGTCCGGTGCGGGCCACACACGCGGAGGACGCGCTCACCGGCAAGCCGTTCGACCAGGCCGCCGTCGAGGCGGCCGGCACAGCGGCGCTTGCGGACGCCGCGACGTTCGACGACGCATTCGCGAGCGCCTGGTACCGCGCCCGCGTGCTACCCGTCCACTTCCGTCGAGCGCTGCTCGGAGAGTGACGGTCTGAGATGCGATCTCGCGTCGTGGAGCTCGTCGTCAACGGCAAGCACAGGGAGTTCCTGGTCAGCCCCGGCACGTCGCTGCTCATGGCATTGCGCGAGACGCTCGGGCTGACGGGCGCGAAGCGAGGCTGCACGGGTGGCAGCTGCGGAGCCTGCACGGTCATGCTCGACGGCAAGCCGGTTCTGTCGTGCCTTGTGCCCGTGGAGACGGTCGAAGGCTCGGCCGTCCGCACCATCGAAGGCATCGCGAACGAGGACGGGTCGCTCTCCGAGCTGCAGGCCGCGTTCGTCGAGGGGTTCGCGACGCAGTGCGGGTTCTGCACGCCCGGGATGATCATGGCCGCCGAGGCGCTGCTCGCCGAGAATCCAGATCCGACGCGCGAGGACGTCACGCGCGCGATCTCCGGCAGCACCTGCCGCTGCACCGGCTACACGACGATCGTCGCCGCGGTCCTCGACGCCGCGGCCCGGCGGCGCGAGGCGGCCGCGGCGCCTGTGCCGGCGGCGAGCTGAGAGGACACGCCATGCCGGAAGACCTGATCGATACGAGCTACTTCGCGGAGGAGCGCGCCGCCGACTTTCACGTCGTCGGAACCGCGACGCCTCGGGTCGACGCGGTCGGGCACGTCACCGGTCGGACGCAGTACTTCGAGGACCTGCGGCTCGCAGACCTGCTCCATCTGAAGATGCACCGCTCCGAGCGTCACCATGCCCTCCTGAAGAGCGTCGACGTCTCGGGCGCGCTCGCCGTGCCGGGCGTCGTGCGCGTGCTCACGTACAAGGACGTTCCCAACAACTGGTACACGGTCCTGTGCCTCATCGGCGTCGGGCCACCGGACCAGCCGGTGCTCCCGGAGGACCGTGTCCTCTGGAAGGGCGAGCCGATCTGCGCCGTCATCGCCGAGACGGAGGCGGCCGCGCTCGAGGGAGCGGCGCGGGTTCGCGTCGAGTACGAGGATCTACCCGCGGTGTTCGACCTCGAGGAGGCGCTCGCCGAAGACGCTCCGATCATCAAGCCTCACGGAAAGAACTGCTTCATCTACGAGGGGCATCCGTGCCGGCGTATTCGCTTCGGGGACGTCGAGCACGCCTTCGCCGAAGCCGACCACATCTTCGAGTGGCGTTACCGGTCGTCACCGATCGAGCACGCCACCGTCGAGACCACCGGCTGCATCGTCGTCCCGCAGCCGAACGGGCGCCTGAAGATCCACAGCGACACCCAGGCCTGCTTCTTCACGCTCGACAACACGGCCCTGATCCTCGGCACGCCGTTCAACAAGCTCCAGCTCGTCGGCGGCACCGTCGGCGGCGGCTTCGGCGGCAAGGTCGACGTGATCGTCGAGCCGATCGCCTGCATCGCCGCGATGGCGACGAACCGCCCGGTCAGGTACGTCTACGACCGCGTCGAGGAGATGCAGGTCTCGTCACCGCGGGCCGCCGAGCTCCTCGTCGTCAAGGACGGCGTGATGAACGACGGACGCATCGTCGCACGCAAGGTCACCGCCTACATGGAGGCGGGGGCGTACACCGGCCACACCACGTACGCCGTGACGAAATGCGCGGCTCACATGCCGGGTCCGTACGCGATCCCCAACGTCTGGGTCGACGGGTATTGCGTCTACACGAACCGCACGCCGACCGGGCCGATGCGCGGCTTCGGGGTGACGATCGCGGACTTCGCGCTGGAGACGCAGATGGATCGCATCGCCCGCGAGCTCGGGATGGATCCCCTGGAGCTGCGGCTCAAGAACGCCTATCGCGACGGAGACCTGAAGGCGCACCGCAAGTTGACCGAGGGCGCGGCACTCGTCGAAGTGATCCAGCGCGCCGCGGAGCTCGTCCACCACGATCTGCCGGAGAGCTATCGAAAGATGTCGTCCAGGACGCACGAAGGGGTGACGACCTGATGGCGAAGCTGCGCGGCCGCGGCTATGCGGCAGTCAACTATCCGACCGGCATGAATCTCGGCGGCGACCCGTCGCAGGCGCTCATCCACTCGACGACGACGGGGACGTTCGTCGTGACGCTCGCGTCCACCGATCTCGGCCAGGGGCTGAAGACGGTGATCTCGCAGATCGCGGCCGAGACGCTCGGCCTGCCGATGGAGTTCGTGCTCGTCGACACCGCAGACACGGACACCGGGCCGCACGACATGGGTACGTTCGCGAGCCGCGCGACGCATCGCGTCGGTAACGCGGTCATCATGGCCGCGCGCGAGGCGCGTGAGGCGATGCTCCAGGTCGCGGCCGAGGAGCTCGAGGTGGATGCCCACGATCTGGAGACCGACGGCTCCGGCTTCGTCATGGTGCGTGGCGCCGAGGACAAGAAGATCCACATCGTCGATCTCGCGCTCGCCGCCCATTTCAAGTACGGCCGAACCATCTCTGGTCGCGGCATCTTCCTGAAGGAGAAGAGTGAGCCGGTGCCGGAGACGGGGGAGATGGATCCCGACTCCTGCCAGGCGCACGCATGCACGGTCGCCGACGTCGAGGTGGACGACGAGACCGGCATCGTTCGCGTGCTCAAGCTCTTCAACGTCTACGAGGTCGGACGTGCGGTCAACCCGGCGCTCGTGAGGCAGCAGATCGAGGGCGGTGCCTGGATGGGCATGTCGCACGCGATCTACGAGACCGCAGAGCCGTACTACCCGGTCCGTGACCATCTGCCGACGAACTTCGGCGAGTACCTGATGCCGGGTCCCGGCGACGTCGCCGAGATGGAGAGCGTCGTCATCGAGCGACCCTCGTCCACCGGCCCGTACGGGGTCAAGGGGATCGGCGAGATGACCGCCAACTCGCCGATCGCTGCGATCGGCAACGCGATCTTCGACGCGTGCTCCGTGCGGCTCGAGGCGATGCCGTTCACGCCCGAGCGTGTGCTGCGCGGACTCGACGCCCTGCGCGCCGGCACGCGCGCGTGACGACCCCGCAAAAGGAGACAACCCATGCTCAAGCTCATCTCGTTGCTTCGTCGGCCGGAGGGAACATCGAAGGAGGCGTTCCGCTCGTGGGTGCTCGACGAGCACATCGTGCTCGCGCGCGAGCTGCCCGGCCTGCGCTCCTACACCGTGAGCATCGTCGACGCCGAGGGCAGCCCGTACGACTGCGTCAACGAGATGTACTTCGACGACGAGGCCGCGCGCGCGGCTGCGTTTGCGTCCGAGGCGGGGAAGGCGGCCGGCGCGGACGCGGCGGCACATGCGTCCGAGCGCGTCCATCTCGTCACGACGGAATACCAGCAGAAGCTCTGACGTGAGCCCGGGGCCGGGCACCGCGGACGATCTCGGGCGCCGGCTCAGGGGCGAGCGCTACTACGCCGACGCGGGTCTTCTGACCGCGATCCGGCTCGCGCTCGCACTCGGCCGGCCGCTGTTCCTCGAGGGGGAGCCCGGGGTCGGCAAGACCGAGGTCGGCAACGTGCTCGCGCGCGTGCTCGGGCGGGAGCTGGTTCGCCTCCAGTGCTACGAGGGCCTGGATGCCGCGCAGGCTCTCTACGAGTGGAACTATCCGAAGCAGCTGCTTGCCCTGCGCGCTGCCGAGGCCCGCGGCACCGACATCGGCGACGTCTACGACGAGCTGTTCCTACTCGAGCGGCCGCTGCTGCGCGCGGTTCGGTCGTCGGCCGCTGTCCTGCTGCTCGTCGACGAGATCGACCGGGCCGACAGTGAGTTCGAGGCGTTCCTGCTCGAGTTCCTCGGCGACTTCCAGATCACGATCCCGGAGCTCGGGACGCTGCGTGCCGCACAACCTCCCGTTGTCGTCATCACCTCGAACCGCACACGTGAGGTCCACGACGCGCTCAAGCGGCGCTGCCTCTACCACTGGATCCCCTTGCCCGAGCCGGAGCGCGAGCGGGCGATCATCCGTGCCCGCGCACCGGGCGTCGAGGAGGCCTCAGCGGTGGCGCTCGTCGACGCCGTCAACGCGATCCGCTCGTTGCCGCTGCTGAAACGACCCGGGATCGCCGAGTCCATCGACTGGGCGCAGGGAGCCGCGGTGCTCGCCGCCGGCGGCGAGCCGTGGCCGGTTGCGCTGAGGCGCGCGCTCGGGCTGCTCGTCAAGGACGAGGAGGACCTCGCGCGCGTCGAGAGCCACGCACAGGAGGTGTTCAGTGCCGGCGGCTGACGCAGCGCACACGGCCCGCGCCGCCGATCACCTGGATGGATTCCTGCGCAGCCTCGGGGACAGCGGTGTCCGCGTGCCGGTCCCGAAGCGCGCCGATTTCCTGCAGGCGTTGGCCCTGTTCCCGCCTACGGGCATCGACGGTCTCTACTGGACCGCGCGGGTGACGCTGCTCACCCGCATCGAAGACCTCGAGCCCTTCGACACCGCCTTCGACAGCTGGTTCCGGAACGAGCCCCGGGCACGCATGGAGGTCTCGCTGCCCGCCCCGGACGAGCCGGGGGAAGCGCTCGTGCCGGGTGCCGGCCGCGGGGGCGAGCTACCGCCGGAGAGCCTCGGCGAAGGTTCCGGGCTCGACGCGAGCGGGATCGAGGTGGTCTCACGGAAGACGTTCCCGGCCGCCGGCGCCGAGGCCCGCGACCTGCTGAGAGAGATTCGCGCCGCCCTGCCGCGCGCGCTGCCCACGTCCGAGGCGCGGCGGCTGCGCCGCTCCCGAAGGGGACCCCGGCTCGACCTGCCGCAGGTCTGCCGCGAGGCGAACCGGACCGCAGGCGAGGTCGTCCGGCTCTCGTGGCGGGACCGGCCGCGCCGTCCGCGTCCCGTGCTCCTCCTCGTCGACGTCTCCGGCTCGATGAAGCAGCACAGCACCGATCTGCTCCGCTTCGCGCACGCAGTTGTCGCGGCGGCGCCGCGCGTCGAAGTCTTCACGTTCGGGACGCAGCTCACCCGCGTCACCGAGCAGCTGCTCGACCCCGACGTCGACCGCGCTCTCGACTCGATTGCCGACATCGTCCTCGACGCCGACGCCGGAACGCGCATCGGCACGGCGCTCGACGAGCTCCTCGGCAACGCCCGCCGTCGCTCGCTCGTCCGCGGCGCGCTCGTCGTCGTGCTCTCGGACGGCCTCGAGCGCGGCGACTGCGAGGCGATGATCCGCGGCGCGCATCGCCTGGGGCTGCTCGGCCACCGCCTCGTCTGGTGGTCGCCGCTCGCGTGCAATCCCGGCTACCGCCCGGTGACGCACGGCATGCACGGCGTGCTCTCGAGTCTGGATGCCCTTGCGGGAGTCCGCGACCTCGACTCGGCGCTCGCCGCGGTGCGCCTCCTGCCGGCGACGGCCGCGGGGCCGCGGCGCGGCGCCGCCCGGGCATGGACGGCAGCGGCATGATCATCGATGCCCACCACCACGTCTGGCGCCGCGCCGACCTGCCGTGGCTGAACGGCCCGATGGTCCCGCGCATCTTCGGCCCGTACGAGCCGATCTGCCGCGACTACCCTATGGAGGAGTACCTCGCCGACATCGCCGGCACCGGCGTCGCGGCCTCGGTCTACGTGCAGGCGAACTGGCCGTTGGCGCAAGCCCTCGACGAGGTGCGCTGGGTGCAGGAGATCCACGAGCGGACCGGATGGCCGAGCGCGATCGTCGGCTGCGCCGACCTGTTCGATCCCGACGCCGGACGCATGTTCGCGGCCCAGCAGGCCGCCTCGCCGCTCATGCGGGGCATCCGCCTTCAGCTGCACTGGCACGAGAACGAGCAGTACCGCTTCGCGGCTGCGCCGGACCGGATGAACGACCCGGTGCTCCGCGAGAACGTCGCGAAGCTCGCCGAGCTCGGCTGGGTGTTCGAGCTTCAGGTCTTCACGGGGCAGATGGCGGACGCCGCACGCTTCGTCGCCGCGCTGCCGGACGTGACGTTCGTCCTCCTGCATGCCGGCATGCTCGAGAGCACGGCCGGCGAGCACGTGGAGCCGTGGCTGCGCGGTCTGGACATGCTCGCGCAGCTGCCGAACCTCACCGTCAAGCTGAGCGCCCAGGGCACGTTCGTTCACCGCGTCGACACCGAGCTGATCGAGCTCGTCGCGCACTCGAGCCTCGAGCGCTTCGGCTCCGAGCGGTGCATGTTCGGCAGCAACTTCCCGATCGAGAAGCTGTGGACCGACTACGCCTCGCTGTTCGCCGCGTGGCAGGGGGCGCTCGCCTCCGAGCCCGAGGCCGTACGGCGCGACGTCTTCGGGGTGACGGCCCGGCGCGTCTACCGGATGGAGCTCGGATGATCGCCAGCCTCGCCGAGCTCGTGCAGCGCGCGACCGGGTTCGGGCCCGCACGGATCGCGGTCGTCCAGGGGTTCGACCGGGACGTGCTCGAGAGCCTCGTCGAGGCCGAGCGCATCGGGCTCGCGAGCGGGATCCTCATCGGTGACCCGGCGCGGATCGAAGCGGCGGCGCAGGCGGTCGGCTACGAGCTCCGGCCCGGCAGCGTCGTGCCCGCGGCGGACGAGGACGAGGCGATCCGTCTTGCGATCCAGCTCGTGCGGGACGACGGCGCCGACCTGCTGATGAAGGGGAAGGTGACGACGGCGAATCTGATCCGCCGCGTGCTCGATCGCGAGACAGGCCTGCGGGCGGGCCGCCTCTTGAGCCAGGTGATCGCCTTCGAGGTCCCCGGCATCCCACGCCTCATGCTCATGACGGATGCGGCGG
>Ga0187777_10000758_pt1 | contig 21220 bp, 19 predicted proteins | sample 1015_Q2_SP5_10_M_FD_132416 | JGI IMG/M metagenome (GOLD analysis project Ga0187777, IMG submission 132416) | Tropical peat soil microbial communities from peatlands in Department of Meta, Colombia - 1015_Q2_SP5_10_MG | ecosystem: Environmental > Terrestrial > Soil > Wetlands > Peat | place... | reverse complement strand
TCCGATCTCGCCTTCAACACGGCAGCCAGTTACGTCACCAATACAAATTGGCAGGCCTACGGCGGTGAGTCCACGATGAGTCATTTCACCCAGATGGCCGGATTGACGGCACAGAATTTTATGTCGGCTGCGACCGGCATGGCCGTCCTGATGGCACTGATTCGCGGGCTCGCCCGTCGGGGCATCCGCACGGTGGGAAATTTTTGGGTGGATCTGGTCCGTACTATTCTCTACATCCTGCTGCCACTGGCGGTTGTGTCTTCGCTCGTGCTTGTCTCTCAGGGTGCCGTTCAGTCGCTCGAAGGTTCCGTGGCCACCCCATGGTTGCAATCCACGATTGATGCGCATCCGGTCACGGGCCCCGGCGGTCAATCGAATGTGAACGACCGTGTTGAGGGGACCGAGCAGGTGGTCGCGGTTGGCCCAGCTGCGTCGCAAGTGATCGCGCGTGATCTGGGAACGTCCGGAGGAGGGTTCTTCAACGCGAACTCGGCCCATCCCTTCGAAAGCCCGACCCCACTGAGTGACTTCCTGCTGCTGCTGGTGCAAACGGTCCTGGCTGCCGGGTTGACCTATACATACGGGAAGATGGTCGGTGACACGCGTCAGGGATGGGCGATCCTGTCGGTTATGCTCGTTGTCCTGGCCTTAGGCGTGGGAATCGTGCACCAGTCGGAAGCGGCCGGCAATCCACACATCTCCGAACTGGAAGTGGACGTGGCTATGACGGACCAGCAGCCAGGCGGGAATATGGAAGGCAAGGAAGTCCGGTTTGGGATCGCCCGAACTGCCTTGGTGGCAACGGCGACGACTGCGACGTCCACGGGGGCGCCGAATGGCATGCAGGACTCTCTCACCCCGATCGGGGGCCTTGTCACGCTCGTGATGATGCAACTCGGAGAAGTGATTCTCGGAGGCATTGGCTCGGGACTCAGCGGCATGGTGATACTCGTCCTCATTGCCGTGTTTATTTCCGGTCTGATGATCGGCCGCACGCCGGAATATTTGGGGAAGAAATTAGAGCCCTATGATATAAAGATGGCCTCGATCGCCATCTTGGTCATGCCAATCGTGACGTTAGCCGCGACTGCGCTCGCGTCGATGACGGATGTCGGGAGAGGCGCGATTCTTAATCCTGGTCCCCATGGGTTCAGCGAAATCCTCTATGGGTATACCTCCATGGCGAACAACAATGGCAGTACCTTTGCTGGGTTGAACGCGAATAACCTCTTCTATAACGTCGGCGGCGCGTTGGTGATGTTGATGGGGCGTTTCTGGATTGCCATTCCGACCTTGGCGCTTGCAGGTTCGTTGGCCAGAAAGCCCACCATCTATGTCAGTGCAGGCGCGCTGCCGACGCACACTCCGATGTTCGCTATTTGGCTCATGGTCGTGACGCTGAGCATAGGGGGAATGACCTTCCTACCCGCGCTGGCCTTGGGCCCCGTTGCCGAGCATCTCTTGAACTTCGGCTCCCCACAATGAACCTTGTATTGTGGCTCCCAGCGATGTTCTTTCTCGGTATTGTGCTCATGGGGCTCTGTTACCTGTTTATGGAAGCGTGCGAGAAAATTTAAAACAGCGGGGCAATGTCGATCATGATCTATCTGACAGGAGCACTCGCGGCATTCTTATTCATCTACCTTGTTGTGTCCCTCATACGGCCGGAATGGTTTTGAGTAAGAGCGGCTAGGAAACCGAGCACGTCAAAGGAGCGACGAAAATGTTCGCTCAAACCTGGTTGCTTCCCTTCTCGCTTCTTGCCACGGCGACCCTCATCGCGTTCCCGTTAAGTCGCTATTTCGCGTGGATCATAGACGCGAAATACCGGCCATGGCCAATCTTTCGCTGGTTCGAGGACCGTCTCACAACCGGACCACAAAACTGGAAGCAATACACAGCTTCCCTGTTGATCTTCAACACGGTGCTCTTTGCGTTTGGCTTCGTCATTCTCGCTCTCCAGCCGTGGATGCCTTTGAATCCGGACGGCAAGGGGATGCTGGCCCCGAGCACCATCTTTCATAGCGTCCTCTCATTCATGACGAACACTGACCTCCAACACTACGCGGGGGAAGTGCATTTGTCGAACTTCAGTCAGATTGTCTTTGTCATCGCCAATCTATTCATGTCGGCGGCAATCGGAATGAGCGCACTCGCGGCGATCATCCGGGCCTTGCGCGGCGACCCGTCGGTTGGCAACTTCTTCGTCGACGTGTGGCGGGTCTTGGTCTACGTGTTCATGCCGGGCGCCATTGTGGTAGCCCTCGTTTTTCTGCACCAAGGCAGCCCCATGACCCTTCAGAGCTCTTATCACGTGCCGACACTCGAACCCGGGGCTCTGGGAAACACGGACACGGGCGAAGCCAGGCAACAGACCATTGTGGTTGGGCCGGTAGCGGCCTTTGAGTCCATCAAGATGCTCGGCACCAACGGGGGCGGCTTTTACGGGATGAACTCCACACACCCTTATGAAAACCCCACGGCATTGGCGAACTTTTTGAACACGCTGTCCATGATGATCGGCCCATACGCGCTCGTCCTGATGTATGGCTGGATGCTCGGTCGCCTACGGCACAGCCTCGTCATCTTTTCGGTGATGTTGGCCATGATGGCCGGCACCATCGTGTGGTCGGTATACTTTGACACGCTGAACCCTAATCCGGGGTTGACACGCCATCCCGTGGCACGATCCTACGAGATTCCCAGCGCAACAGCACCAGGCGGAAAACGGGTGCTGACTTTGCCGCCGGTCGCTGGCTTGCCGGTGGATCAGCATCTAGGCAATCTCGAGGGCAAAGAACTCCGATTCGGCATCTCGGCAGGCGCGACCTACGCAGCAGTGACGACTGACGTGACGTGTGGGGCCGTGAACGCCGAAGCGGACAGCCTGAACCCGATCGCCGGCCTATCGCCCATGATTGGAATGTGGCTGAACAGTCTCTTCGGCGGCAAGGGTGTCGGGATGATCAACATGTTGCTCTACGTGGTAATCGGAATCTTCGTTGCCGGCATGATGGTGGGACGGACGCCCGAGTATTTGGGCAAGAAAATCGAGGCCCGTGAGATCAAGCTCGCCATGATCGCCCTCCTGATTCATCCGCTCTTGATTCTCGGACCGAGCGGCCTCTTTGCCGCCACGGATTGGGGGCAGAAGGCTGTCAGTAATCCCGGCCCGCACGGCTTCTCCCAGATTGTTTATCAATTCTCTTCATCCTCCGCGAATAACGGCTCGGCATTCAACGGGCTGGGAGTAACTTACGGTTTCAACGATAATCCGAATCCAGCGCCAACTGTCGTGCAGTGGGACGTTGCTGGGGGCATGGTCATACTCTTCGCCCGCTATCTTCCCATTATCGCCCCCATTGCGATGGCGGCGTCGCTTGGGGCGAAGAAGGCGAGCCCATATGGCTTAGGAACCCTGCGCGATGACGGCACCACTTTTGGCATTCTCTTGCTCGGGACGGTTCTCATCATCGGGGCCCTTCTCTTTCTACCGGTCGCCGCCCTTGGACCGGTGGCGGAGCACCTGGGCCCCATCCCGTTCGGTGGATGACCGAACCCTTGAGCATCGCTCATGCTGAATAAAGAATCTGATTTCGCAGAAGGTGTACAGACACCATTTGAGCCTCTGCCACAACCACAGTATCTTCGCCGCAAGAAACCTCAACGGCTGCTGGAGAAGGACACGACGACGGAAGCGCTGAAGCGGGCGTTCGTCATGTTGCGACCGGACATCCAATGGAAAAATCCTGTGATGTTCGTGGTGGAGATCGGCGCGTTCTTGACGCTCTTGTACGTCGGCGAGGCAGCCCTGGGACGCTCAACAAGCCGAGTACCAATCACGTATTTTGTCGCCCTTGACGCATGGCTATTCTTGACCGTGTTGTTTGCAAATTTTGCGACTGCCCTGGCTGAGGCTCGTGGGAAAGCGCAAGCCGATTCCCTCAGACGGGCCCGCCATGAGACGGTAGCCTATCGCTTGACCGAGAACGATGGCGTCGAGGAAGTATCCTCGGCGGTTTTGAAACCGGGCGATCGTGTCGTGGTGCGCACAGGACAGACCATTCCCGGCGATGGTGAAATCGTCGAAGGGGTAGCGTCCGTGGACGAATCCGCGATTACCGGCGAATCATCGCCGGTCATTCGCGCTGCGGCCAGTGACCGAAGCGGCGTGACCGGGGGCACTTTCGTGCTTTCCGATCGCATCGTCGTTCAAATCACCACCGGTGCCGGTGAATCCTTTCTCGATCGGATGATCGCCATGGTCGAAGGCGCCATCCGCCAGCGGACTCCCAATGAGATCGCTCTGACATTGGTGCTCTCGGCATTTACCCTGGCATTCTTCATCGTCATCGTTCCGTTGTGGCCTATGGCCCGAAATGCGGAGCAATACATGATGGGCTACCTGGGTGTGCAAGAGCCCTTGCAGAGCCTCGGGACCGATATTCCGACCCTCGTTGCGCTCCTCGTCTGCCTGATTCCAACGACCATCGGCGCTTTGCTTGCCGCCATCGGAATCGCCGGCATGGATCGCGCCCTCCAGGCCAACGTGATCGCCAAAAGCGGCAATGCGGTGGAGTTGGCTGGTGACATCGACGTCGTGTTGTTGGATAAGACTGGCACGGTCACGATAGGCAACCGGAATGCCACCGCATTCCTGCCGGTCGAACGGTATGCGGCTGCCGACGTGGGACAGCTAGCTGCCCTGGCATCCGCCGCTGACGAGACGCCTGAGGGGAAAAGCATCGTGAACTTGTTCGAGAGGCAAAGTCGCACGGCGCTCAACGTGCCACTGGACGCGCGGTTCGTGGCGTTCACCGCGCAAACGCGCATGAGCGGGATAGATCTTCCGGATGGCCGGCGCATACGAAAAGGAGCCCCGGATGCGATCATCAAATTTGTCGAGAAGCATCATGGCAGCGTGCCGGGTGAGCTCAGCGCCTTGGTCAATAGCGTCGCCTCCAAAGGCTCAACTCCTCTGGTCGTCGCCGATACGGCTCACGTCATAGGGGTGATCCCACTGGAGGATATTCTAAAACCCCACATGCATGAGCGCTTCGAGCGACTCAGAAATATGGGGCTCCGGACTGTCATGATTACCGGAGACAATCCTCTCACGGCTGCGGCCATTGCCAAACTAGCGGGCGTGGATGACTTCCTTGCCCACGCCACGCCAGAGGACAAGCTTGCGTATATCCGGAGGGAGCAGGCTGGAGGGAAACTGGTAGCCATGATGGGTGACGGCACCAATGACGCTCCTGCCCTGGCTCAGGCAGACGTGGGGCTGGCCATGAACGCCGGCACGGAGGCGGCGAAGGAAGCGGCGAACATGGTCGATCTGGACAGCGATCCCACCAAGTTGATCGAGGTCATCGAAATCGGGAAGCAGCTCCTGATGACACGAGGCGCCCTGACGACCTTCTCGATCGCCAATGATGTGGCCAAGTACTTTGCGATTATCCCCGCATTGTTCGCTGGCACATTACCGTGGCTGGGGGCGATCGACATCATGCATCTGCATTCACCGACCTCAGCCATTCTGTCTGCGGTGATCTTCAATGCGCTCATCATCCCTGCGCTCATCCCGGTTGCGCTCAAGGGCGTCCGTTACCGAGCGCTTGGTGCTGATGTCCTGTTGCGCAGGAACTTGCTGATTTGGGGATTGGGAGGCGTGATCGTCCCCTTTATTGGCATCAAGATGATCGATCTCATCATGGTCGGCTTGCATTTGGTCCAATGACTTTTCCATGGGAAACGACGGCATGAACGCATCGGGCTATCTTTCGAAGAGCATCGTATTGCTGTCAGTCAGCGTCGTTATTTGCTGCGGGATCTATCCGCTGCTGCTTTGGCTAATCGGTCAGACCCTGCTTCCCTTCCAGGCGAACGGCAGCCTGCTGCGAGGACCCGATGGCGCCATAGTGGGCTCACGCTTGATTGCACAACCCTTCACAAAGGACGAATATTTCCATCCACGCCCTTCGGCAGCGGCCTATGACGCGTCAGCCTCGGCGTCTTCAACCTTGGCTGCGTCGAATTATTTGCTTCGGGATCGGGTGGCACGCGCATTGGGCCCATTCGTGAAATACCGAAGTGGATCGAAGGCCGGACAACTCGTGGGGCCGGATGTTGAAGCGTGGTTTCAGAACGATCGCCACCAGGGCCGCCCGCACATCGTTGCCCAATGGGCGACTCTTCACAAAGGTCTGGCCAAGGCCTGGGTTACGGCCGACCCGAGCCACAGCGCGTATGTTCAGGATTGGGCAAGAACGCACCCAGGCGTAGCAGCCGAGTGGATCGAGATGAATCCGGGGAGCTCACAGCCAACGGCTGAGGACCTGGCAATGCTGTTCTTTGAAGACTTTTCCCGGAACAATCCAGGGAGGTTCCCATCCGCCGCCGTGGGCACGGGCTTAAGTCCTCAAAGCCACAGGAAGGTCAAACCCATTAAGGAAGGCTCCGAGATTCAGTCGATATTTTTCGACATGTGGAGGCAGGATCATCCTGACGAGGACCTTTACGAGATTCCCGGTGACATGGTGACGACTTCCGGTTCGGGTCTCGACCCGCACATCACGCTTGAGAATGCCGAACACCAATTGGATCGGATCTCCACCAAGTGGGCCGCTAACTTAGAACGCGACCCGGCAGCACTCCGGAGTGAGATCGAGCAGGTGCTGCAGGAGAACGCTTCGGCTCCGTTTGGAGGGCTCGCTGGGGGAAAGATCGTGAACGTGCTGGAAGTCAACATCGAGCTTTCCAAACGGTATGGACCACATCATAGCCCATAACCGAGGACATTTTTCGCCGCCCTTGCGTTGGGACCCATCGTAGAGCATCTGCTCATGGCCACTTAACCATTGCTCCTATCCTTATTCCCTATATCGTGATCCTCCCGTTGCGGGAGGGCCTCGCCACATCGCCCAAGCTGGCCTGACTCCGGTCGATTTTACACCGTTTTGACACGCCAGCCTATACAGTAATCATTTGTGGTCGAGGCTCGGCTCTCAAGATTGTGAGGGCTCGAGGTGACAAGCGACAATGGTGCCATCGTACTCAACGTGTACGTCATCTGCCTGATGGCATGGGTGGCGGTGATGCTGGTGGTAGCCATTGCCCACCTTCTCTGAAGAAGCCTATTGGCTGCCAGCGATCGAAATACAAAAGAGAACCATGAAGGGCTACAAGATACGGCTGATCACGCTCGGTGTCGTGTTGCCGCTCCTCGGAACCCCGGTTTTGAGCTTGGTGAAGGCCGGAAGCGGATATCGCGGAGGTCGAGCGTCTTCACAGGGCGGCGGTTTGTCTTCCAGCAGTGTCGGGAGTCGCGGCATTCGAACCTTCGACCAATACGGTTTCAAACCGATTGAGCGCTCTGCTACACCACCTGCATCTGCTACTGCGACAACGAACGCTGCCGGACCTACCGCTCGCCCGATTTCTGCATCGTCACCGGCCGTTCAGCCGTCTTTCTTGCAGAGGAACCCCATGCTGTCCGGCCTTGCCGCAGGATTGGCCGGATCATGGATTGGCCATATGCTCTTTGGCACGACGACCGCGCCCGCGGCCGAGCAGGACGGCATGGGGGATCTCTCACGGCAAGAGGAGCCCAATGCGTCGGGTTCCTTGGGGCCATTCGCAGGCCTGCTCGTCATGGTGATGGCTATATCGGTGGCAGCCGTTTACTATCTTTACAGGAGGCGCAATGGAGGTCTTCGCCCGTCGTTTACCAGGTTTGGAAGCGCAGGCCCAGTCCCAAGGAGCGACCCACCGGCCTGGGTTCCGGCTTCTGCAGGGCTATTGCATCCTTCTGCATCAGAGCCCACCTTGACGGTCACTGATGAAGAAGAGTTCCGCCGCCGCCTAGTTCAAATCCAGAGGGCCTGGGGTCGACAGGATATTCAAAGTTTGCGCCAGATCGCGACACCGGAGATGGTTCAATATTTTAGTGAAAAGCTCACCGAGGATATCAGCGTGGGAGTCGAGAATCGAATCGAAGACATTGTCGTGATGGGCGCGGAGATCCGTGAAGCGTGGGCGGAGGATACTCGGCTGTATGCGACGGTGCTTCTGCAATGGAAGGCACGGGACTGTGCCCAATCTCTTGCCAAGCCGTCAAGTGACCCAGGCTATGAGAGGGAGAATGAGGACCGGGAATCGAGAGATTTTGTTGAAGCCTGGACTTTCGTCAAACATCGGGAAGGAAAGTGGCTCCTATCAGCCATTCAGCAGAGCGAGTAAGATTGTGACGGGCCACGGTTGTACAGCGGGGTAATCATTCATCATGATCACAGGCACCCGGTCCCAATTACGAACTCTGTTTTATCCGAGCAACCGCTCTCAGTCTTTTTCCCATTCTGGAGGACAGTAAATGCTTGAAATTATCGGCAAGACGAACATCGATTTTCTTGGTGCCCGCCGGGTGGCCTTCGGACTCTCAGGCGCTCTTGTCCTGACCGGACTGTTTGCGCTCATTCAAATCGGTCGTGGCGCGGCGAATCTCAGCATCGATTTTACCGGAGGCACCTCTGTGCAGGTGAAATTCAATCAGCCGATCCAGATTGACGGCGCGCGGCGCGCTTTGGAACAGGCGGGGTTGCAAGAGGCTGAATTGCAGAAGTTTTCCGGGAGCGACCGTTTGCTGGTCCGTATAAAATCGTCGATGTCTGTCGAAGAGAAAATGACCGATCGGATCATCTCCGCACTTCGCGACGCCTTTCCCGGCCATCAGGTGACGGTGGAAACCACAGCGGAGATCGGTCCGACCATTGGCGACAAACTCCGGCAAGATGCCCTGATCGCGATAGTCATTTCCCTAGCTGGAATCATCCTGTATATCTCAGCCCGGTTCGAGCTCCGCTTCGGCATTGCTGCGGCTCTAGCGATGGTACACGACGTGCTCGTCGTGCTCGGCGTGTTTTATCTCCTGAACAAAGAGATCACGCTGCTGGTCGTGACGGCGCTGCTGACGCTAGCTGGGTATTCACTAACTGATAAGGTGGTGGTCTTTGATCGGATTCGTGAAAATGTGCGCGTGCGACGTCGCGAGGCGATCGAGATCACCATTAACAATGGAATCAATCAGGTCTTGAGCCGGACCATCGTAACCAGTCTCACCGTCGTGCTGGTACTGGTCCCCCTCGCGCTGTTCGGAGGGGAAGTGCTTCACGACTTCTCTCTGGCCTTGCTGTGGGGCGTGATCATCGGAACGTACTCGTCCGTCTTCGTCGCGAGCCCGCTGCTTTTGGTCCTGCCTGGCGGTGAAGGACGCCTGCTCGCCCATCGCTTACGGTGACCGAGCGCGGATTTTCCTCCAGGGCCCCACTGATACGAACGTTGTTACTCCTTCGAGAGAGAAATGCCCGCGGTTGACTTCGAGTACCACTCAACCCCAAGCACAAGACCGGCTCGCCTGGAAGAGAACCAGGAGGATCGGCGAGCCTTCACTGGCCGATAACTTGACTGTAGAGAAGGCAGTAGTCGTGGAAGCAGGGGATCGAGCAGCCGCTCGGTTTACCAGGAGACTTCCTTCGATACATTACCCGACGAGGTCTTAGCTAAATGGAGCTCGATGCCGAGCTAGGCGGGGTCTCAGCTCGGATCTTCGGGCGGTTCATTGTCCCATGTCTGAAGAACGGGTTCCTCGATAACTGCCGGCCACACTCGGTTTAGTGGAAGCAGCCGGAACCGGGTCGGGTCGAAAATCGTCGAAGCCGGGATGTCTAAGGATGACCACAAGCCATATAATCAGCTCGATCACTCCGACACCAATGACTCCCCCTACGATCAGCGTTGCCAGGTCGATGGCTTCCATAACGGGACCTCCTTGTATGCCCAGGGCACAACATAACGCGAAAGGCCTCAAAATGTGGTAAGAAGATAGCCGCTACCTGTAAAGCTTCTGTAAAAATTCATGATGGTGAAGGACATGCCGCCATTGACGGATTTCCGGCCAATCTCTAGGATTTGTTGGGTCGTAAGCATCGTTCGACCACACCGTGTGGTCCGGAACTCGGATATTTGATGAACCAGAAGCGACCAGATCCGGACGCGCTCCTCAAGCGAGTGCAGGCCGAAGAAGCCCGGCAGCTACAGGGCAAACTCAAGATCTTCTTTGGCGCCAACCCTGGCGTGGGGAAAACCTACGCCATGCTCGAGGCAGCGCACGAGCAACGTCGCGATGGGGTAGACGTCGTCATCGGCGTCGTCGAGACGCACGGGCGGGTGGAAACCGAAGCCTTGGTGGAGGGCCTCGAAGTCTTGCCGCGCCGCGCCTTCGACTATCGAGGAACGGTCCTCCAGGAATTCGATCTCGATGCGGCACTCGCGCGTCGTCCTACCATCATCCTCATCGACGAACTTGCTCACACCAACGCGCCTGGCATGCGTCACGCGAAGCGATGGCAAGATGTCCAAGAACTCTTGAACGCTGGCATCAATGTCTTCACCACGGTCAACGTACAGCATCTGGAAAGCTTGAATGACGTGGTGGCACAGATTACCGGTGTGCGTGTACGCGAGACTGTCCCGGATTCCGTGCTGGAACGGGCGGACGACGTGGAGCTCATCGACCTTCCACCCGACGACCTTCTGCAGCGCCTGAAGGATGGAAAGGTGTACGTTCCGGAACAGATCCAGCACGCCATCCGAAATTTCTTTGCCAAAGGGAATCTGATCGCGCTGCGCGAGATGGCGTTGCGGCGAACGGCCGAGCGCGTGGATCAGCAGATGGAAGTTTACCGGCGCGACCACGCGGTCATCCGAACCTGGCCGGCTGCGGAAACGATTATGGTGTGCATCAATATGAAGCCGCGGGGGCTACGCCTGATCAGGGCGGCGCGCCAGATGGCTGCCGGCCTGCACGCCAAATGGATCGCGGTCTACGTTCAGATTCCCCGGCATCTCCGTCAACCTCAGACCGAGCGGGATCGTTTGGTGCAGACTCTACGACTGGCTGAACAGCTGGGAGCCGAAGTGGTGACATTGACCGGCGACAATGTGGCCCAGGAGCTCTTGAATTATGCGCGTAGCCGGAACGTCACCAAGATTATCGTCGGAAAACCGCTTCGGTCGTGGTGGAAGGAATGGATATTCGGCTCCGTCGTGTCGGACCTTGTCCATCACAGTGGAGAGATCGACATCTATGTCATTACGGGGGAAGCAGGGGAAAGCCAATCGCTCGTCCGTCGGAGTCTCCGCAAAACAAGGGACATGTCAGGGTATGGCTATGCCTCGATCGGAGTCCTGATTGCTACAGCGGTTGCGTGGCTGATGTTCCCCTATTTCGGGGTGACAAATCTCGTAATGGTCTATCTCATTGCCGTGGTCGTGGTTGCTATTCGCTGGGGCCGCGGGCCGTCGGTGCTCGCCTCAGTGCTGAGCGTGGCGGCATTCGACTTTTTCTTTGTGCCGCCCTACTTCTCGTTTGCCGTTTCCGACATTCAATATTTGCTGACCTTCGGTGTTATGCTGGTTGTGGCGTTGGTCATCAGCAATCTCGCCGTCCGTACTCGAGAGCAAGCCGAGTTGGCGCGTTTCAGGGAAAAACGAATGGGAGTGCTGTATGCGATGAGTCGCGATCTCGCGACTCATCGCGGGACGAGCATACTGGCTCAACTTGCAGCGAAACATCTTCGTGATGTGTTCGACAGTCAGGTCGCGATTTTTCTTGCTGATGCCGATAGACGGCTGCAGTTGCAACGGGGGGAGGCGCTCTATTTTGAGTTCGACCCCAAAGAAGCCGGAGTGGCCCAATGGGTGTTCGAACATAACGAGCGAGCCGGGCTAGGCACCGATACACTGCCCGGGGCCAGCGCCCTGTACCTGCCCTTGGTTGGGTCAGTCGGACCGATAGGTGTTGTGGCGGTCCGGCCGTCTGAATCCAGCCGAATCCTGGAGCCCGATCAGATACATCTGCTCGACTCTCTCGTGAACCAAGTCGCATTGGCGATCGAACGGGCGCGTTTATCCGAGGAAGCAGAGCGGGCGCATGTGCGGGTGGAAACGGAGCGCATGCGGAATGCCATTCTCAGCTCGGTGTCTCACGATCTACGGACACCGCTGGCGACCATCACGGGTGCGGCCAGTAGTTTGGTGGAAGAACAGGGAGAACTCGACTCTGATGCGCGACGCGAGCTGTCGCGTTCCATTTATCGGGAGGCTGATCGACTCGATCGCTTGCTGAAGAACCTTCTTGACATGATGCGCATCGAAGCGGGGGCCGTTCAGCTCAGTAAGGAATGGCACCCCGTGGATGAGGTCGTCGGTGCGGGTCTGGCCAGGTTGGAAGGACGGTTGCGCGACCATGCTATCAACACCACATTTCCTCCCGATCTGCCATTGGTGCTCGTGGACGGAGTGCTGTTGGAACAAGTTGTGATCAATCTCGTGGAAAACGCTGTGAAGTACGCGCCTCCAGGAAGTGTGATCGATATGTCCGCATCGGCGACCGATCGCGAAGTGGTTGTCGAAGTTGCAGATCGAGGTCCGGGGGTCCCAGTCGGCGAAGAAATCCGCATCTTCGACAAGTTCTACCGTGCCAAGCCCGCTCGTGAAGGAGGAGTCGGCCTCGGACTGACGATCTGTCGGGGTATCGTTGAAGCGCATGGCGGGCGCATCTGGGCCGAGAACCGCCGTGGAGGGGGAGCGGTGTTCCGTTTTACGATCCCATTGATGGAGCGTCAACCCTCTGTCGAATCGGAACAGGCTGCAGCGAAGCCGGTCTGATCGACTCCGGGAAAGGTTTATGGTCGAAGGCCTCTGCGTGACGTCCGGACATGAAGTCATAGTCCTTGTGATAGAGGATGAGCCGGAGATTCGCCGGTTCCTGCGGACGACCTTGCCCGCGCACGGCTTTCGCTTGTACGAGGCCACGACGGGACGGGACGGTCTGACCGAAGCCAAATCCCGAAATCCCGATCTCATCCTGCTCGATCTTGGTCTGCCGGATCTTGACGGAAACGAAGTGATTCGCCAGGTGCGGGAATGGACTGCCACGCCGATTATCGTGCTTTCGGCACGAGATCAGGAAAAGATGAAAGTGGTGGCGCTCGACCTCGGCGCTGATGATTATGTGACGAAGCCGTTCGGGATCGATGAGTTGCTTGCAAGGATGCGCACTGCCCTCAGGCACGTTGCCCGAGTAACTGAGGCTGGCGGTGAATCCGTGTTTTCGTTCGGTGGATTGCGAGTTGATCTCGGTCGACGGCAGGTATTTGTTTCTGGCAAGGAGGTTCATCTTACGCCAATAGAGTACAAGCTCCTCACTACGCTCGTTCGGCACGCTGGAAAAGTGCTCACCCATCGACAGTTGCTGAAAGAAGTGTGGGGTCCTCTCCACGTCGACGAGGGGCATTATCTTCGAGTGTACATGCGGCAGCTACGCAACAAGCTGGAATCCAATCCGGCCCATCCCCGTTATCTGGTGACCGAACTCGGAGTCGGGTATCGACTCCGGACGGAATGACCTCACTTCCTCACCGTCTGCATATCCTTCATCTTCACACTGTCAGTTTTCATCCCCTTTTGAAATGCGACGGGGTATAGTTCGCAGGGTCGAACAGAGGAGAGCTTTCCGGATATTCAGCGGGAGAGCATTGTGCGAGAGATCAACATATGCACACGTAAGAGGGAACCTTCTGAAATCCTGTCACCGAAGCCGCCCTATCGCCGGTTGAGCAGATTCTGCTGGTTGGTCGTTGGATGGACGTTGGTCGCACCGGTGTCTGTCAGTGAGGCTCAGGATGTGAATCAGGAGCCTGAGAAGCAAGCCAAACCCCAGCCTCCTCCATCCACAGCCAGCGAGTCATCAACAGACGACTGGCACTATGGCGCCTATCTCGACCTGAGCTACATCGTGAACTTTAATTTTCCCGAGAACCGCCGATGGCGCAGCCGAACCACGACTGAGCGCAACAATGAACTGACCCCCAACATGGGGCTTGTCTATGTCAGGAAGGACGCGACGGAATCCTCCCGCTGGGGGACGGAACTGGGTGTCCAATTCGGGTATGACACGGATGATTTCGCCTTTCTCAACAATGAGCCCAAGGTCGATGGTGCCGATACGCTGCGCCATATCCATCGCGCCAACGTGTCGTATCTGGCGCCGGTCGGAAACGGGCTGACCGTCACCGCTGGGCTGTTCAACAGCTTGATCGGGTACGAGTCGCTCTACGCGAAGGACAATTTCAACTACACTCGGTCCTGGGCAGCGGATAATACGCCGTACATGATGTTCGGTGTGAACGCTAAGTATCCGGTGAACGAGGATCTCACGATTGCGGCGTTCATCGTCAATCACTACTATCACCTGTCGACCCCCAACGATCAACCCAGCTATGGCGGACAAGTCACGTGGAAACCGATTCAGCGGTTCACGGTGACGAACACCCTCTATTATGGGCCGGACCAGCAGAGTACCTCATTGGAGTTCTGGCGGCTCTTCAGCGACAACAGCGTGGAATGGAAAGGGGACGATGTGACGGTCACTCTAATTTATGACATCGGCACGGAACGCATCCTCAATCAGGTGGGTAATCCCCGGACCTTCGTCATGGCCGGAGTGTTGCAAGGCAGGTGGCATATCGCCGGCCCCTGGAGCGTGGCCCTTCGTCCAGAATTTTATTGGGACCGGAACGGAAGGTGGACGGGGAATCAGCAGTTCGTGAAGGCGATCACCACCACCGTTGAGTACAAGTTCCCCTATATGTGGACAAACACGGTTGTCCGGCTCGAATATCGGTACGACGATTCGACCGGTGCCCAAGGCGGGTTCTTTACACGAAACCAAGTGAGTCCCGGCGTCATCGGGCTAACGCCAGGCCAACAGATGTTGTTACTCGGGATTCTCTGGACCTTCGACTCCCCATAGCGTGAGTCCGCTTAAGGATTCTGAGGATGCACCAGCCGATTCTTCACGGTAGCCAAGAGCTGCGTGAGTGCCTGCCGGCACGCGTGTGAAACTGTTGCCCGATCCTCTATTTGTGTCGCTGGCCCAACCTGCTTCGCGGTGCTCTGCGCGTCGTCCGTATGGAGTTGAGTTCCCGTCTTGACATCCCATACAGAGCTACGGAGAAGGCACAGAGCATCACTGTGAGTTCCGTCGGCGAAATATGCTCCCAGAATCGTCCAATAGAGAAGAGACGCTTTGTAGTTATTGTACCGATCGATCGCCGCGGCCCCGTCTAGAATTAGGAGCTCGTCTGCGCCATAGCGCGACGCGGACTCTCGGAGCTCGGTGAGTGTGTTGCCCTTGATCGAAGATTGCGACACGAAAGTCGAGCCGGACACGACTCCCGTTGAACGGAGACCATTTGCCCAAGCCAGTACTGTGTCACGATCGTCGTCCGTCCAATCAAATTCCCGTTTGATGAATCCCGTCGGTTTCAGGTAGAGCCCGAGCTTAAGAGCAGAAGGCCTCGAAGAGCGAGCCGCGTGAGAGGACATCGGCTGCTCCCCGATGAAGCGCTCTTCTTCATAACGCAGCAGGTCGTTGAGCGGCTTCGGATCCAGTCCTTGGCTACTCGCACAACCGGTCAGAACGCACAGGAGCACAGCTATAACGCGCGGCTCAGTCATGTGGCCGGTGTGCTGATCGTGATGTGTGAGAGGTCTTCGAGAGCGATCATCAGCGCATGGGTGCCGGATCGGCCGTGACCTAAGCTTTGAACTTTCTCGTAGAGCCGATGTACGAGAGAAAGCCCCGGCAGCGTGAGTCCCATCCGTCTCGATTCTTCCAACGCAATACCCATATCCTTGATGAAGTGCTCGACAAAGAAGCCTGGATCAAAATTCCGCTGGAGGATTCGCGGCGCCAAATTCTCCAAGGTCCAACAGGCCGCGGCTCCGCTTCGGATCACGTCCAACAGTCGATTGAGATCAAGACCGGCTCGATACCCGTAGAGCAGACTTTCGCACACGCCCACCATCGTCCCAGCGATCACGATCTGGTTACACAGTTTCGCGTGCTGACCAGAACCGGGCCCACCCTGATGCACAATCTTCTTCCCTAGTACTTCAAACAAAGGCATCACGACCTGAACCACGGGCTTCTCGCCTCCCACCATAATGGAGAGTGTGCCGTTGCGCGCACCGACATCGCCACCGGACACCGGCGCGTCGATGGCGTGGAGACGTTTGGCTTCGGCAGCGTCAGCAATCTCACGGCTCAAGGATGGTTGTGTCGTCGTCATGTCGATAAGGTATGTTCGCGGGCGAGCGCCAGCGAGGAGTCCGTCTGCTTCGAAATAGACCTGCCGGACATCTTGAGGAAATCCGACCATGGTAAAGACGACATCAGATGTGGCGGCGGCCTCATGTGGACTCTCCGCCCAGCGGGCACCTCGATCAATCAGCGGCTGAGCTTTTGCTCGTGTACGAGAATGGACTGTCACTCGGTAGCCGGCCCTGAGCAAATGTTCACACATGGCCGCACCCATCACCCCGGTGCCGATCCACCCGATACTTGTACCGAGAGGCGTGATGGGTAGCGTTGTCATCATTCGAGCGCTTGACTAGTCTGGCAGGGGCGTAATCCTATCCGCCACAGCCTGGATGATTCCCTCCTGATCTCTCGCCACCTTGATCCCCTCAAAACTCAAATAGAATCCGCCGTGACTGGGAGCTTGGATTGTGGTGATGAGTTCAATCCGTTGGCCGTCCTCAACGTCAGGATCCTTCACAGTCGGGATGCCGCAGAGGCCATAGACGGCGACGTTGATCACGCCGGTCTCGTCCTCCAGGTAGAACAGATAGGCTCCGTAACAGGCCGTGCCAGCCGGCAACTTGTAGGGATCGAGCGGTGTCACATTCCGAACGGTCCCCTGCAACGTGACCTGCCGCAAGTGGAACGACATCGGTTCGTCCAGGATCTGGCGGATCGTGACTGGATCACCGGCCGCAGCCGACGAGAAACCGACCGACCATCCGAGCCACACACAGGCCAAGAGTTGCACCAGCCGTCTCATCATCGCCCCATTTTACAGAACGTCAGAGCAGAAGTCCCTTCCGCAGAACGTATGCAGTCGCTATAATTCGCGGCGGCTTTCTTTATGGAGGACCATGATGACTGTGCAAGCGCCACAACTCAACGCCTATGTGGTGGAAACCCGACCAAGGTTTGAAGACCTGCTCGGTCAGATGGTGGAGATTCCGTCGATCAGCATGGACCCAGCTAAAGCTGGGGACATCAGGAGAATGGCCGATCTTGCGGTACAGATTCTGATCGATCAAGGTGCGGCGGCGCAGATCGTCGAAACCGGCGGCTATCCGATCGTGTCCGGTGGCTGGATGACCGGCGCGAAGCATCCGACCGTCACCATTTACAACCATCTCGACGTGCAGCCGGCACAGGAACCGGAATGGAGACAGGAGCCGTTTGTTTTTAAAAATGACGGTGGCTTCTATCATGGTCGCGGCGCAACCGATGACAAAGGCCCGGCTCTCGCAGCGGTGTTGGGGGCGCGTTATGCCATTGAGCAAGGTATTCCGATCAATATCCGTTTCGTGTGGGAACTCGAGGAGGAAATCGGCAGCCCGCACTTCGCGGTCGGCGTAAAGAATCAGGCGGCGATTCGGCGACCGGATTCTGTTGTGGTATCGGATACGATCTGGATTGCGAAGGGTCGTCCGGCCATGCCATACGGGCTGCGTGGCTTGCTCGGCGCGCGGCTCACCCTGCGTACCGGCAGCAAGGATGCTCACTCAGGCGTCACGGGCGGTGCGGCGCGTAATCCGCTGGCGGAACTCATGGAAGTCGCACATGCCTGTGTGGAGGCGAAAACCGGCAAGGTGAAGATTCCCGGGTTCTACAACGATGTCGTTGAACCATCGAAAGACGAGATTAAAAGCTTTCTCAAATCGGGATTTCAAGTGAAACGATTTAAAGAGGCCTACGGATTTCACACGCTTCGCACGCACGATCCGGCCGAGATCACCAAGCGGATTTGGGCTGCCCCGACCTTCGAGATCCATGGGCTCACCGGCGGCTACCACGGCCCGGGCTTGAAGACCATCGTGCCTGGTCATGGCGAGCTGAAAGTCAGCATGCGCTTGGTGCCGAACCAGACGCCGGAGAAGGCGCTTGCGTTGTTCAAGAAGTATGTGGCGAAGCTCAATCCCGATGTGAAGGTGGAACGGGAGAGCATGCTTCATCCTTATAAAGGAAGTTTCGACGGACCCTATGTCGAATGCGTGAAACGGTCGGTCAAGGCGGGATTCGGCAAAGAACCTGCTTTTATTCGGGAAGGAGGATCGATCGGCGCCGTGGTGACGATGCAGGAAGCCTGGAAGGTGCCGATCCTCTTTATGGGCCTCAGCCTCCCCGAACACGGGTATCATGCCCCGAACGAATATTTCGATTGGGGTCAGGCCTCCGGCGGGATGAAAGCCTTCGCACATTATTTCGCGGAGCTGGCGACAATGGGGAAGGGGTAGGGCAGCCTGGTCGTCCTCCTGCTCGCGGAACGCGCGCCCTCAGAAGGGCCTCGTTCGACGCGAGCATTCGAGGATCAACCAGGCCGCCCTATCGAAGTGAGCAGTGGTCAAAAATACAAACACCGATCCTCCGCGGCATTCGCAGGCATGGCAAAGCAGCCCGCAAAATACCAGTATTACTCTTGAGGGAAAGTTGACGTAATATTCTGAAGCAAGTAGCTTGCCCTCGTGGCAGGTTCAGATCTTGACGAGATTGGTCCTTGGTCTGAAGTAAAACTCGACATCGTACGAGAGTACGCGCAGGCCTACTCTCGAATACTTTCTGGCCAAAAGAAGCTGAGGCTTCATCATGTCTACATTGATGCTTTTGCAGGACCTGGAGTACACATATCTCGCTCAACAAAAGAGTTTGTTGCGGGTTCCCCACTCAATGCTCTGAATGTGCGCCCGCCATTTTCGGAATATCACTTCATTGACATAAACCAAGCACGGATTGACTCTCTTCAACAAGTCGCCGAAAAACGGGCTAATGTATTCGTGCACGAAGGCGACTGTAACGAGGTGCTTCTTGAGAAAGTATTCCCCAAAATCCAGTTCAAAAACTATCGCCGCGGACTCTGCCTGCTGGATCCGTATGGGCTGCATCTTGATTGGCGAGTGATCTATACTGCTGGCCAGATGAAATCAATCGAGATATTTTTGAACTTTCCAATTATGGATATGAATATGAATGTGTTAAAGCACAATCCGGACTCTGTCCCACCTGACCAGGCGGAAAGGATGACTCGATTCTGGGGCGACGAAAGTTGGAAAACTGCAGCATACTCACCGGCTGGAAATCTTTTCGGCTACCAAGAGAAAACCGACAACGAGGCTGTCACAGAAGCTTTCCGAGAGCGATTGCTCCGAATCGCTGGCTTCAAACATGTGTCTCGGCCACTGGCCATGCGAAACTCACGGGAGGCTGTTGTTTACTACCTCTTCTTCGCATCTCCTAAGCCAGTGGCTCTCGAGATCATCGACGATATCTTCAAGAAACATGAAAAGAGGCTTTAGGCTAGAGCATGGCAGGTCCTACGAAGATTGAATGGACAGAGGCAACGTGGAATCCCGTGACAGGCTGCGACAAGATCAGTCCAGGATGCAAGAACTGCTATGCCGAGCGCTTGGCTTTACGATTGCGAGCGGCGGGTACGTCTCAGTACAAGAATGGGTTCATCCTTTCGCTTCACCCTGAAGCACTGGAAATACCATTAAGCTGGAAAAAATCCAGAGTTATATTTGTGAATTCGATGAGCGACCTATTTCACAGAGACGTTCCATTTGAATTCATTAAGCGAGTTTTTAGTGTCATGCGGGCAACACCTCAGCATCAATTCCAAATCCTTACAAAGCGTGCAGAACGAGTGGCAGAGCTAGATGACCAACTGACATGGGGAGACAACGTTTGGATGGGAGTAAGCGTCGAGAGCAGCGATTACCTATTTAGGATCGATCACCTTAAAAAAACGAGCGCGAAAATCAAATTCCTATCCCTAGAACCCCTATTGGGCCCGTTGCCGCGTCTCGACTTGAATGGAATCAATTGGGTTATTGTTGGAGGGGAATCCGGTCCCTATTCTCGGCCAATGAAACCGCAGTGGGTTCGTCAAATAAGGGCTCAATGTATCGCCGCAAAGGTGCCTTTCTTCTTTAAGCAGTGGGGTGGAGTATTCAAGAGCAGAACGGGCCGGACCCTTGATGGAAGAACATGGGATCAGATGCCGAGCAGGGTGAAACCAAAGTTTGACGGCGGACTTGTGACACTAGCTGCTTTTTCGAATCGCTGAATTATTTGCTCCTCATCTTGCAATACATTCTGAACTCAATCCCGGTCGAACTTCCATCGGCCGCATCGATCGGGCAGGGTGAGCGCTTTGGTAAGGTGATCGAGAAACTCGTGCCGAGGGATCTCTTCGGCGCCGAGCAGTTTGATGTGGCGCGAGGATTGCTGGCAGTCGAAAATCCGAAAGCCCCACGTTTGGAGCTGGCGCATGAGTGAGACCAGCGCGACCTTTGAGGCGTCCGGCACGCGCGTGAACATCGATTCTCCGAAGAAGATACCGCCGAGCGCGACGCCATAGAGCCCGCCAACCAGCTGTCCTTCCCGCCAAGTTTCAACGGAATGGGCGTAGCCCAGTTCGTGAAGTGTCACGTACGCTTCGACCATGGCGGCCGTAATCCAGGTTCCTCCCTCGGGATACTGAAGCCGCGGTCCCGCACATCCCTGCATCACGTCGCAAAACCTCGTGTCGAGCGTAACGGTAAACCCGCCGAGACGCAGCGTTCTCTTCAGGCTGCGAGAAATGTGGAGCTTGTCCGGAAACAGCACAGCTCGAGGATCGGGTGACCACCACAATATCGGCTGGTCGTCGTTGTACCAAGGGAAAATGCCATGGCGATAGGCTTCGAGTAATCGCTCCGTGCGCAGATCGCCGCCGACGGCAAGCAGGCCCTCGGGCGACGCCAGTTCTACCGGAGGAAAGCGCAGGTCATCGCCGCGCTGGTTCAGTTTGAACATGCTACTACACGATACCGCAGGCGGCAGGGAAAGACTATAACGAGTGCCTGTGGACTGCCTGACCGTCGATCTCGGTGGGTGCGAGGCCGAGCACCGCGTGGTGCTCGGCCGTCTCTATGATTTGTGCTCTTCTGCCGATGCCAAAATCGGCTTAAAGCTTGGATCAGCGTCGAGGACGGCCTTGAGCAGTTCTGAGTGCAGAAAATAACGCCAGACCTCGTCGGT
>Ga0187777_10000757_pt1 | contig 21225 bp, 21 predicted proteins | sample 1015_Q2_SP5_10_M_FD_132416 | JGI IMG/M metagenome (GOLD analysis project Ga0187777, IMG submission 132416) | Tropical peat soil microbial communities from peatlands in Department of Meta, Colombia - 1015_Q2_SP5_10_MG | ecosystem: Environmental > Terrestrial > Soil > Wetlands > Peat | place... | reverse complement strand
GGGCGCCGCCCGGATGCGCTCCCGCAGCTCGGTGGCCAGCGGAAGCACGTCGCCGAGCTTCCGGCGCGCGTGGAGCGTGCGGTACTGCTCGAGCCCGGCGAGGAGCTTCGCTTCGCTCTTCTCCCCGAACCCCTTGAGCGCCCGCACCCGACCCTCGCGCAGCGCCCGCTCCAGCGCGCCCAGGTCTCCCACGCCCAGGGACGTCCAGAGCGCGGCCACCTTGCGCGGACCGAGGTCGGGAAGCTCGAGCAGCTGCAGGATCCCGGGCGGGTATTCCTGCCGCAGCTGCTCGAGCAGGGGGAGCGAGCCGGTGGCCTGCAGGGTGGCGATCTTCTCGGCCAGCGCGGCGCCGATGTTGGGCAGCTCGGCCAGCGTCGCCTCGGCGACCACCGCCGCCAGCCGGTCGCCGAGCGCCAGAACGCGGTCCGCTGCCAGGTCGTAAGCCCGGACCTTGAAAGCGTTCTCGCCCCTGACCTCGAGCAATCGAGCGATGTCGCGCAGGGCGCGGGCGACGGCCGGGGCATCGAGCGAGGGGGGAGGCATGCAGGGCGGGGGCGGGGCGAGTATCGTCTTCCCGTCCATGCGCATCGTTCTCGGAGAGGCGGATGTCAAGGAGGGTGAGCTGCGGGCCTTCGAGGTGGGCAAGCTCAACGTGTGCGTGGCCCGGGTCCAGGGCCGGCTGAAGGCCCTCGACGACTGGTGCAATCACGCCGGCTGCCTCCTCAGCGGCGGGCGCCTCGAGGGCAACATGGTCGTCTGCCCGTGTCACGAGGTCGGGTTCGATCTCGACACCGGGAAGAACCTCACCAGCCCGGGAGTTTGCGACGACCAGCCGGTCCTGTCGGTGATCGAGGAGGACGGCAAGCTGGTGCTCACCGGCGGACACGTGCCGACCTGACCATCCGAGGGCCCTGACGTGGGACACGACGACCCGAGCCATCACCGTGGCCCTGCCACCCACCGCGGCTCCGCCTCCGCGGCGGTGGAGGAGCACCGCGCTCACGCGCCGGCCAGGGTGAGCTGCTACCTCATCACCTGCTCGGACTCGCGCGCAGAAGGAGACGACAAGAGCGGGCGCGTGCTGCGCGAGGGCCTGGAGCGGGCAGGGCACTCGGTGGTGGGACAGGTCATCGTCCAGGACGACGCCGACGCCATCCGGGGGGCGCTCCACGCCGCCGAGCTGTCCGGGGCCCGGGCGGTTCTCTTCACCGGTGGAACCGGCCTGACCCGCCGCGACCAGACGGTGGATACCCTGCGGCCGCTCCTGGATCGCGAGCTCCCCGGATTCGGAGAGCTGTTCCGCATGCTCTCCTTCGAGGCGGTGGGCAGCGCGGCCTGGCTCTCCCGGGCCCTGGCCGGGACGCACGGCGAGCTGATCGTCTTCGCCCTCCCCGGGAGCCCGGATGCCGCGCGGCTTGCCCTGGAGCGCCTCATCCTTCCCGAGCTCGGGCACGCGGTGCGTGAGCTGAGCCGCTGAGCGAGGGCGGGCGCTCCGTGGCCACCGCCCGCGCGCGGGTGCTCTCGGCGGCCCGGGCCGCCCGGCTTCGCCCTCGGCTCCTCCGGTTCCTGGCCGCGGCGCCCTCCCGGGCACGGGTGGGCTTCGATCCGGTGCAGTTCCCGCGGCGCTACCGGCGCAGGGAGGACTGCGAGGTGGCCGGGCTGGTGGCCGCCTCGCTGGCCTACGGCCGGGTGGAGGGCTTCGCGCCGCGGGTGGAGCAGCTCCTTTCGGGCATGGGCCGGCATCCGGGGTCCTTCCTGCGGTCGCTCGACGTCGCCGGTGCCGGGCGACTCCTGCGGGGCTTCGTCTACCGGTTCAACGTGGCCTCCGACCTGGCCGTCCTGCTCCTCGGCACCGGCCGCCTCCTCCGGCGCACCGGCTCGCTCGAGCCCTGGGTGGCCCGGCCGCTCGCCCGGGGCGACGGCCTCCATGCCGCGCTGGCCTCGCTGGTGCGCGCGCTCCGCGACGTCCCCCTGGCGCCCATCGAGGCCGAGCTGGGCCCGGTGCGCGGACTGGGACACCTCCTTCCCGTGCCGCTCGGCCCGGGCGCGGCCAAGCGGCTGAACATGTTCCTCCGCTGGATGGTCCGCGGGCCGGACGAGGTGGACCTGGGCCTGTGGAGGACGATTCCCGCGTCCGCGCTGGTCGTCCCGCTCGATACCCACCTGGGCCGGATCGCCCGCCGGCTCGGCTTCACCGACCGGCGCGACCTGAGCTGGCGCACGGCGCTGGAGATCACCGCCAACCTCAGCCGCGTCGATCCGGCCGACCCGGTGCGCTTCGACTTCGCACTCTGCCACCACGGGATGAGCGGGGTGTGCACGCCGCGGGCGCGAGCCGAGGCGTGCGCCGGGTGCCTGCTCCGGCCGGAGTGCCGGGTGGGCTCGCGGATGCGGATCGGCCGCCCTAGCTGAGGCCGAAGATCTGCCGCAGCCGTGCCAAGATCCGGTTCGCCTCGGGATGGTCCGAGGGGGGAAGGGTGGCGTCGGCCAGCGCCTGGAGCTGCAGGCGGCGCTCGGCCAGGATGGTCGAGAACTGGGCGGCCAGCTCCGGGTGCCCGGCGAAGAGCTGCTTGAATCCCGGCCGGTCGAGCTCGAAGAGGACGGCGTCCTCCACCGCCACCACCGTGGCCGAGCGCGGCTCGCCGGTGAGCAGCGACATCTCGCCGAAGTACTGGCCGCGGGAGAGCCGCGTCACCTCCACGCCCCGCCTGGTGGTCACCGCCACCGTCCCGTCGGCGACGAGGTAGAACGTCTGGCCGGGGGCTCCCTCCTCGATGATGCGCTCCCCGGCGCCGAAGCTCCTCGGCACCATGACCTTGGCCAGGTGCTCCTTCTCGGGGGGACGGAGGACGTTGAACAGGTCCACCGCCTCGAGGATGGCCAGGCGCGACTCGAGGGGGAACTCGTCGCGGTGCTCGGGAGCGGTGACCCGCATCGTCCGCGGGGCGGCCGGAATCTCGAGCCCCGCCCGCCGCAGGCGATACCAGATGCGGGTCAGCACCTCGTCCCGGACCCGGTTTGCCCGGGCGTGGTCGGCGACGAAGAAGCGGATCCGGTACTCGATGGACATCTCCTCGAAGGCCCAGGTGCGCGCCCGGGCGGGCGGCGAGGCGAGGATGAGGGGCACCTCGGCCAGGGTCTCCGCCACCACCCTCTTCACCTGGTTGGGAGGCGCCTCGTAGGAGACCTTGATGTACAGGTCCACCCCCACCGGCTCGTTCCCCCGCGAGAAGTTCTTCACCGTCTGCTTGGCGAGCTGGTTGTTGGGGAGGGTGATGATCTCCCGGCGCTTGGTCTCCAGGCGCGTCGCCCGCCAGCCGATCTGCAAGACCCGGCCGGTTTCCTGCCCCACCGAAACCAGGTCGCCCACCTCGAAGGGTCGCTCGAGCTGGAGAGAGAGGCCGGCGAAGAGATTCCCGAGCGTGTCCTGGAGCGCCAGACCGAGCACCACCGAGGCGATGGCCGAGCCGGCGAGCAGGCTGGAGAAGAGGTTGAGGTTGAACTCCTCCTTGACGATGACCAGCGCGGTGATCACGTAGAGGGTGGCGTCGAGGACGTCGCGGAGGATCTTCGGGGCCGGTCGCTCGCGGGAACGGACGACGAGCAGGGAGAGGGAGACCAGGCTGCGGATGACCCCGAAGGAGAGGATGATCATCCAGGCCACTTCGAGGGCCCGGGCCACTCCCGGCGGGAGCCGATCCGCGCTGAGCTGGTGCAGGGCGCGCAGCGCCGCGCCGACGAGGAGGAGCCGGATGCCCCCGCGCGCGTCCCGGCGGAAGAGCGGATCGGCGACCAGGGTGTGGAGCAGGCCGAGCAGCAGGAAGAGCGCTGCGCAGCCGACGAGGAGCCAGTTGCTCTGGAGGGCCTGGAGCACGGGGTGACGAGCTGGCCGGCAGAATCAGGCGCGCCCTCGGCTGAGGTCAAGCGTTCGCTTGACGAACCGCTCACCGCCCACGCATGACTGGGTCGGGAATGACGCTCGCCGCCGTGCACGGACAGGATCGCGCCGTCGACGCCCTGCGCAGGGCCGTCGCCGGCGGCACCCTGGCGCACGCCTACCTGTTCACCGGTCCCTCCGGGGTGGGCAAGGAGCTCGCCGCGCTCGGGCTGGCCCAGGCCCTCCTCTGCACCGAGGCGCCTGGCGAGGGGTGCGGCCGGTGCTCGGCCTGCCGGCGGGTGGAGCGCTTCGGTCACCCCGACGTGCTCTGGCTCATGGCCGAGAGCGAGCAGGTGCGGCGCCGACTCGCCGGACGGAGCGATTTCGATCGCCTCCCCTCCCGGGACATCCGGGTGGAGCAGGTACGGGCCCTCCAGGAGAGGCTCGCCCTCCGCGGCCTCGAGTCCCCGCGAAAGCTGGTGCTGGTGCTGCCCGCCGAGGCGATGAATCCCCAGGCCCAGAACGCTTTCCTGAAAACGCTGGAGGAGCCCCCGCCGGACACGACGCTCTTGCTCGTCGCCGGCGCCGCCGAGCGGCTCCTGCCCACCATCCGCAGCCGGTGCGTGCGCATCCCCTTCGGCCCGCTCCCGCGCCAGCTGGTGGTGGCGCGGGTGCAAGAGGAGCGTGGCCTCGACCGGGCCGCGGCCGAGGCAGTGGCCACGCTCGCCGACGGCAGCCTGGAGCGGGCCCTGTCGCTGGACGCCGGGGAGCTGGAGGTCCAGCGCGAGACGATCCGCGCCTTCGAGGCGGTGACCGCCTCGGACCTGCGCACCGCGCTCCGGTTCGCCGAGCGTGCCGGCGGCTCTCGCGAGGAGGCCGAGCGCGCCCTCCAGGCGCTCACCGTCTGGGTGCGCGACGTGGCCGTCGTCCGCGCCGGCGGCGATGGGCTGTTCCACCCCGAGCTCGGCGAGCTGGCCCGCGCGGCGGCGGCGAAGCTCGACGACGTGCTCGTCCACCTCCGCTTCCGGCTCCTCGACGAGGCGCTGGTGGCCATCCGGCAGCGCAACGCCAGCCCGCGGCTCCAGCTGGAGCGGCTGGCGCTGGAGATGGTCGGGCCGGGCGGATGAGCGAGCTCGCGCCGCTGCTGGCCGAGATCGCCCGGGGCCGGGTCCGTCCGCTCTACCTGGCCTGGGGGGAAGAGTTCCTCGCCCGGCGCGATGCCGACGCTCTGGTCCAGGCCCTCCTCCCGGGCGCCGAGGCCGGCCTGAACCTGGTCGCCCTCGACGGCGCCTCCCCGCGCGAGGTGGCCACCGAGCTGGCCACGCTTCCGCTGCTCCCGGGGCGCAAGGTGGTGGTCCTGCGCGACCCGGAGTTTCTCGCTCCCAAGAAGGGGCGCAGCGATGCGCTGGCCCGGGCGCGGGACGCCTGGAAGGGGGGGCGGCGAAAGGAAGCCGGCCGGAGGCTCCTGGCGCTGGTGGCGCGGGCAGGCTGGGGACCCGAGGCTCTCGCGCCCGGCGCCGACGGCGCGCCGTCCGCCGAGGACTGGAAGGAGGAGCTCGGGGTGACCCTGGCCGACGCCGACCTGGACTTCCTTCGCGAGGCGGCGGCGTTCGTCCGCGAGGAGGGACTCACCGCGCCCGAGTCCGACGCGTCGCAGCTGCTCGCCCTACTCGAGGGCGGCATGCCGCCGGGGCACGCCCTGGTGGTGGCGGCCTCGGACGTGGACGCCCGCCATCCGCTCCTTCGCCTCGCCCAGTCCCAGGGGGCGGTGCTGGAGCGCAAGCTGGCCACCCGGCTCCGGGACCTCGACCTGTCCTCGGTGGCGCGGGAGTTCCTCCAGCCCCACCACAAGCGCCTCGGGCCGGGTGCCGAGGAGGTCCTGCGAGAGCGGATAGGCGGCAACGTGCGCCTGCTCCAGTCAGAGCTCGAGAAGCTCGCCCTCCACGCCCCGGGCGCGGTCATCCAGCGCACCGACGTCGAGCTGCTCGTGGCCCACACCCGCGACGAGGAGTTCCTCGAGCTGTCGGACGCGCTCCAGAAGCGAGACCTGGCCACGGCCCTGAAGTACGTCGAGGACGCGCTGGGCGGGGGGGCCCCGCCGCTGCTCCTGCTCGGGGCCATCGCCTCGGTGGTCCGGGGTCTGGTCGAAGCTCACGAGCGGCTCAGCTTCCTCGGTCGCGGCGTCCCCCCCCGGAGCTTCGAGGACTTCAAGGGCCGGCTCTTCCCGGCCATCGAGCGTGAGGCCAGGGAGGCCAGGGGCCGGGTTCCGCATCCCTATGCCGCCTTCGTCGCCACCCTGGCGGCCGCGCGCTACGGCCGGGAGCGCCTCCGGGCCGCCCTGCTGGCCTGCGCGGAGGCAGACCTGGCCCTGAAGTCGTCCGGCTCCGGGAAGCTGGTTCTGGAGCGGCTCTTGTGGACGGTGTGCCCCCCGTCGACCGGGTCCGGGGGGCCCGCCGCCCGCCGGGCGGGCGCTTAACCGGGTGCCGCTGCCCGGGGTGATGCCATGGCGGAAACGCGGCATGCTTGCGAGGCGCATGACAGAGGGCGATGCGGCGACTGGCGGTGGGCGCCCTGCGCGGGCCTGGACGGTGCTCTCCGGTGGGCGGAGTGCGCCCGACGAGGCCCTGGTGGTGGACTTCCTCCGCGGCGAGACCGGCGCCTTCGGCGAGCTGGTGCGGCGCTACCAGCAGCTGGTCCAGGCCCTGGTGAGACGCTACGCCTCCCGGCCCGAGGACGTGGCCGACCTCGCCCAGGCGGCCTTCCTCCGGGCCTTCGCCGCCGCCCGCCGTTCGCTCGGCCGGCTGGAGCGCGCCGAGCCCGGTCTGTTCCGCGCCTGGCTGGTCCGCATCGCCGTCAACGTGGGAAAGAATCACGTGCGGGATACGGCGCGGTGGAGGTTCGAGGACGCCGCCGTGCTCGGCGAGTCGGCGGCCACCGGTCCGGATCCGGTCACCCTGCTGGAGAGGACCGAGCAGCGGCGCAGAGTCCGCGCGGCGATGAGCCAGCTCTCGGCGCGCCAGCGCGAGGTGGTCGCGCTCCGGGTGGACGGGGCGCTGCCGTTCCGCGACGTGGCCCGCGCCCTGGGCATCACCGAGAACAACGCCAAGGTGCACTTTCACCACGCGGTGAAACGGCTCCGGGCGGCGATGGAAGGAGCCGGGGGATGAGCCTCGAGACCCTCACCTGTCAGGAGGCGGAACCGCTGATCACCGAGCGGGCCAGCGGACCGATCTCCTCCGAGGAGGTGGCCGCCCTGGAGCGGCATCTGGCCGGATGCCTCGCCTGCCGGGCGGCGGCGGAGCGGGACCGGACGCTCTTCGCGCTCGTCGCGCTCGCCCCGCCGGGGCCCGGGGAGGAAGCGGCCCAGCGCGGGTTGGCCGAGCGCACCCTGGCCGCCTGGCGCGGGGCGGAGCGGCGGCGGCAGAGCGCTCGGGTGGCGGTTCTCGTGGCGGCGGTCCTCCTGGCGGTGGCCATTCCCCTCGGTCGCTGGAAGGCGTCCGGGTCCGGGCCGGCGCTGGCGATGCGGGCGAGCCTGGAGGAGTCGGAGCTCGTCCCGGGAGGCTGGGCTTCGCCCGGCTGGGACCTCGACGAAGCGCTGGCCGCCGAGGCCGCCCAGGAGGACGACAGCCCCCTCTCGGATACTCTGGCGCTCGAGGGCGATGGAGCGTTCGCGCTCGCGGGAGACAACGGATGAGGGCGACGGCAGCGCTTCTGGTGGTTCTGGCGGCGGGCACCGGGTGGACGCAGGGCGCCGCTCCGGGCAACGAGCCCCCGGGCCCGGGCGAGCAGTGGCACAAGCGGGCGCAGATGATGCGTACCCTGGCCATCGCCGATGCTCTCGGCCTCGACGATGCGGGCACGGTCAAGCTTCGTTCCCAGCTGGCGAAGTTCGACGATCGCCGCGCCCCGCTGGTGCAGCAGCTGGTGGAGCAGACGCAGATCCTGCGCCGGGCGGCCAAGGGGGACACCACCGCCTTCGCCCAGGTGGACGGCGCCATCCAGAAGGTGCTCCAGCTCCGCGGGCAGATCGAGCAGGTGGACCGCGATCTCTTCGCCGAGCTGTCGGTGGGCCTCGGGCCGCAGAAAAAGGCGCAGCTCGCCCTGGCCATGGCCCGCCTGCCGCAGCAGATGCGGGAGATGGCACGGGGCGAGCCCCGTCGCTAGAGTGCGCCGCCCCCCGTCCCGGCGGATCGGGCCGGGCGGCGCACCATGCCGGCCAAGCTCCTCGTCACCAGCGCGCTCCCGTACGCCAACGGTCCGATCCACCTCGGCCACGTGGTGGAGTACGTGCAGACCGACATCCTGGTCCGGTTTCTCCGCTCCACCGGGCGGGACGTCCTCTTCGTCTGCGCCGATGACACCCACGGCACGTCGATCGAGCTCAGCGCGGCGCGACAGGGAGTGTCTCCGGAGGAATTCGTGGCCTCGGTCTGGGCCCAGCACCGGCAGGACTTCGCCGGCTTCGGCATCGCGCTCGACGCCTTCCACACCACCCATTCCCCCGAGAACCGCCGCTACTCGGAGCTGATCTACGAGCGGCTCAAGGCGGCCGGTGACATCCTCCGGCGCTCGGTGGAGCAGGCCTACTGCGAGGTGGACCGCCGCTTCCTCCCGGATCGCTTCGTGCGGGGCACCTGTCCGAACTGCAGGAGCCCGGACCAGTACGGGGACGTGTGCGAGGTATGCGGAAAGACCTATACCCCGGCCGACCTCATCGACCCGCGCTGCGCGCTCTGCGGCACACGGCCGGTGCTCCGCATCTCCGAGCATCTCTTCTTCCGCCTCTCCGCCCACCAGGCCTTCCTCCAGGAGCTGGTGCGGCGCCCGGGGTTCGTGCCGGCGGCGGTGGCCAACCAGCTCCAGGCCTTTTTCGACCAGGGACTGAACGACTGGGACATCAGCCGCGACGGCCCCTACTTCGGCTTCCCCATCCCGGGCGAGGTGGACAAGTTCTTCTACGTCTGGCTCGACGCGCCCATCGGGTACATCGCCACCACCGAGAAGTGGGCCCAGGACGCCGGCCGGGCCGCCGGTGCGCTGGCCTACTGGGCGGAGGAGGCGGACGCCGAGATCATCCATGTCATCGGCAAGGACATCGTCTACTTCCACGCCCTGTTCTGGCCGGCGGTCCTCAAGGTGGCGCGCCTGAAGCGCCCGAGCAAGCTGGTCGTCCACGGCCACCTCACCCTGGATGGCGCGAAGATGTCGAAGTCGCGCGGGACGCTGGTCGAGGCGCGGACCTACCTCGACCGGCTCGACCCGGCCTACCTGCGCTACTTCTACGGCGCCAACCTCGGGCCGACCCCGGAGGATTTCGATCTCTCCCTGACCGACTTCCGCCAGCGGGTGAACGGGGAGCTGGTGAACAACGTCTGCAACCTGGCCAACCGCGTGCTCTCGCTCCTCGCCGGTCCGCTGGGCGGGGCGCTGGCCCCGGCCGGGCAGGGGCCGGGGAGGGCCCTGGTCGCCGATGCCCTGACCAGGTCGGCCGACGTCCGCGCCGCCTACGAGCGGCTCGACTTCCGGTCGGCGGTCCGCGGGGCCATCGACATCTCCCAGAGCGCAAACCAGTTCCTTCAGGTCTCCGCGCCGTGGGGGAAGGTGAAGGGGGACCCGGAGAAGGCGCGCGCCGACCTCTCCGATGCGGCCGAGGTGGCCTACCTCGTCTTCGGCCTGCTCCAGCCGGTGGTGCCCACCCTGGTGGACAGGTTCCTGGCCCAGCTCCAGGCCCCGCCTCTGACGTTCGCGGCGCTGGGGCGTGCCAGCTACCCGCTCCTCGACCGGAGCCGCCCGGTCGGGACTCCCTCCCCGCTGCTTCCCCGGATGGAGGAGGCGCAGGTCCGGGCGCTCATCGTGCCCGAGGCGACCCCGGCGGCCCGGGCGCCGTCGCACGCCAGGGCCCAGCCTCCCGCCGGGGCCCGGGCCGAGGCGCCGCCCGAGGTCTCCGACGAGGAGAGCGGCCGGGTCGCGCTCCGGGTGGGGCTCATCCGGAGCGCAGAGCGCATCCCCAAGGCGGACCGGCTGCTCAAGCTCACCGTCGACCTGGGCGAGCCCGAGCCGCGCACCATCGTCGCCGGCATCGCCGAGGCGTACGCCCCCGAGGCGGTGGCGCACCGGCGGGTGGTGGTGGTCGCCAACCTCGCGCCGCGGACCATCCGGGGCATCCCCTCGCACGGAATGCTGCTCGCCGGCGGGGCTGGGGGCTCCTCGCTGAGACTGGTCGACCCGGGCGACGCTCCAGCGGGCCAGCCGGTGGAAACGTCGCCGCCGGGGGCGCCGGCCCGCGCCCCGGCCGAGATCACCGCCGAGGACTTCGGCCGGCTGGTGCTGCGCGCCGGCAGGGTGGAGGCGGCCGAGCGCGTCGCCGGCGCCGCGCTGCTCAGGCTGACGGTGGACATCGGTGAGCGCGCGCCGCGGACACTGCTCCTCCCCTTCGCCGGTCCCGAGGCCCGGGAGTCCCTGGTCGGGCGTGGGGTGGTGGTCCTGGCCAACATCGCTCCCCGCAGCATCCAGGGAGTCCGCTCGCACGGAATGCTGCTCGCCGCCGACGCGGGTCGGCCCATCGAGCGCCTCCTCTCCCCCGGCGACCTGCCTCCGGGCAGCGAGGTGAGGTGACCACCCCGGCGGCATCGGCCGACGAGGCTCTCCGGACGCTCCGTCGACCCGGTCCGGCGTCGGTGCGGCGGGAGGCGGCCGCGCAGCTGGTCGAGGCCGCGCGGCTCAGCGACGACCCGGCGCCCTGGGAGGAGCGGGGGCGGGCGATGCTCGGCGACGCGGACGCCGAGGTGCGGCGTGCCGGCGTGGCGCTCCTTGCCCTCGTCGGCGGCCCTCCCGAGCAGCTCCTGGAGCGCATCGGTCCCGGGCTGGCGGACCGGTCCGCCTCGGTGCGGATGGAGGCAGTCGGACAGCTGGCCGACGCGGCCAGGGCCGAGCTCCGGCCGGTCCTCGCCGCCGCGCTCGGCGACCAGGCGTTCCTGGTCCGCTTCGAGGCGGCGCGCGGCCTGGCGGCTCTCCACCACCCGGCGGGGCTGGACGTCCTGGCGGAAGGACTCGGTCAGAGTGCGCTGCGCTTCCGGGCCATCGGAGCCCTGGCCCAGCTCGGCGATCCGCGCGCGCTCGGCCCCCTCCGGCGGCTCTTCCGGCGCTGGTTCCTCGACCCCTTCGAGCGAACGCAAGCCGCCGGGGCGCTGGCCTCGCTCGGCGACGGCGACGGCGCCCGCCACCTCCTCGCCCGGCTCGAGCGCCGCCGCGCTCTCGACCGTCCCCTGGCCGTGGAGCTGTGCGGCGAGGCGCACCTGACCCTTGCCGAGGCTGCTCTGCTGGCCATCCTCGAAGACCGGACGGATCGCGCCTGGGGCGCGGCGGCCCGGGCGCTCGGACGGCTCGGCACCGAGCGCGCCGGCCCGAGCCTGGAAGAGGCGCTCGCCGACGGCTCGGTGCCCGAGGAGATGCGCCTCGACGCCGCCGAGGGCCTGGTCTTCCTCCGCGGCGCCGGCGCACGCGAGCCCCTCGCCGCCGCGCTCGGCGGCTTGGCCGCCGAGGAGTCCCGGGCCGAGCTCCGCTCGCTCCTCGAGGAGCTCGGATGAAGCTCGTCGACGCCCACTGCCACCTCGAGCCGGCCGACTTCCCGGACCTGGACGCGGTCCTGTCTCGGGCGAATGCCGCCGGGGTGGTCCGCGCGGTGATCATCGGCCAGTTCCACGGCCCCGGGGACTGGGGGGCGGCGCTGCCTCGCGCCGCCGCCCGGCCGGACATGCTCGTGGCCACGCTCGGGATCCATCCCCACGACGCCGCCCGGGCCTCGGAGGAGGATCTGGCCGAGCTGACCCGGATCTGCTCCACACCGGCGGTGGCGGCGGTGGGGGAAGCAGGGCTCGACTTCTACTACGACCGCTCGCCCCGTCCGGTTCAGGCCCGGGTCCTTGCCGCCCAGGCGGCCCTGGCCCGGTCGCTGGGCAAGCCGCTGGTGGTCCACGTCCGCGATGCCCACCCGGAGTGCACCGAGATCCTGGCCACCGAAGCCATCGACCGCGCGGTCATCCACTGCTTCACCGGGGACGTCGCCGCCGCGCGGTGCTACCTCGACCTCGGTCTCTACCTCTCCATCTCCGGGGTGGTGACGTTCAAGAAGACCGACGCCCTCGCCGAGGCGGTGCGCTTCGCTCCGCTCGACCGGCTGATGGTGGAGACGGACAGCCCCTACCTGGCGCCGGTTCCTCACCGCCGACCCAACGAGCCCGCCTACGTGGTGGCGACGGCGACCAAGGTGGCCATGCTCAAAGGGGTGACGCTCGAGACCGTGGCCGAGGCCACCACCGCCAACGCATCGCAGCTCTTCGGCTTCGCGCTCCCTTAGGCCTCGAGCGCCCGGAGCACCAGCTCCACGTCGGTGTCGAGCTGCGGGAGCTCGAGCAGGAGGGCATCGGCGTCGTAGGTGAAGTCGGCCGCCCGCGACTTGAGCAGCGCCCCGAGCGCGTCCTCGCCGCGCCGCTCCCCCAGGGCGGCGAAGGTCACCCGGCCCCGCTCGAGCTGGAGAAAGCCCTCCGCCTGGTCGTCGCGCAGGGTGAGGCGGCCGCTCTTCCGGCCGGTCCCGAGCACCTTGAGCAGCTCGCGCGTCCCGAGCTCCTCGAAGCTCCCCCACACCGGGTGCGCCGGGCCGCCGTTGGCGATGCGCTCCTGGAACAGCTCGAAGACCCGGAAGGCCACCTCGGCGGCGTTCTGGGCGGGCACCACCACCGTCGCCCCGGCGAGCAGGAGCCGCTCGCGGAGGGTCGGCTCCGGCTCGCCGGTGATGACCACCGGCAGGCCGGCCAGCGCGGGCTGGGCGCGGAGCTGCGTCACCAGGTCGTGCAGCTCCGAAGGGGTGAAGGCCGCGCTCAGCACCCAGACGTCCCCCTCCCCGGTCAGTGCGGCGTCGGCCACCGAGTCCAGGCCGCTGCACGCCTGGACCACCAGTCCGCGCTGCTCCAGGGCCTGGACCAGCGCCTCGCGCGTCGCGGTGTCCGGTTCGGCCAGGAGCACCATCCGACCCTCGGCGTCGAGGCGCCGGCGAAGCAGCTCCCCGGAGAGCAGCTGCTCCAGCGTCTGGACGACGCGGGGGTCGTAGAGCACGCCGGCCTGCTCGGCCATGTGGTTCAGCGCCTGATCCCGGGTGAACCGGCGCCCGTAGGCATTGGCCCCGTTGCGCACGAGGTCGAGGTAGCTGTCCACCGCCGCCAGGACTCGGGCTCCGATGGCGATGTCGTCCCCGCGGACGCCCTGAGGCGTCCCCGAGCCATCGAAGGCCTCGTATTGCTGGGCGAGCGCCGCGTTGGCCTGGGCGGGAAGGTGCACCGACTCGAACATCTGCAGGGGTGCCCGCACCCGCTCCTTGGCCTGCGCCTTCCACTCCGGGTTGCGGGAGGTCCCGGCCAGCGTGAGGTGGGGAGGGCCCTTGCCCAGGTCGTGGAGGAATGCGGCCAGCGCCACGCAGGCCACCTCGCGCGCCGGGAGGGCCATCCGCAGCGCCACCAGCGCGCATTGCCGGGCCAGCTGGGCGGAGTGGCCGCGGAGGTCCCCCCGGTCCTTCTCCAGCTGGTCGACGAGGATGCGGAGCGTTTCCAGGTAATCGTTCTCACCCACCGCGCCGCGCGAGGAGACGAGCGCGCTGGCCGATTCGCGCTTGCCGCGCACCACGGTGTGAGGCAGCCGGGCCTGGCTGCTCTCGCCGCGGAGGCGGAGGCGGACGGGGGGCGGCGCGGTGCGGTTGCTGCCGCTCGCCTCGTAGGCCTGGGCGATCCCGGCCAGGTCGGTGCGCGCCGCCGCCGGCGCCCGGAGCGCCCCGGAGGCCAGCTGCTGGAAGGCGGTGGTATCCCCGTAGTAGTGCTTCTGGATGCCGGCGTAGATGACGCTGCGCAGACCGACGTAGGCGAACACCTCGTCCACCTCGGCGACCAGGGCGATCTCCCGGAGCAGATCCTCGTTCTGCGGCTCGGCGGCGACCACGGACAGGATGCGCCGCTCGTTGTCCACGGCCAGCGGCAGGAAGAGGTGGGACTCCGCCATCCGCACCGGGACGCGGTCCAGGAGCTCGGTGGGGATCTGGGCGCGGGCCAGCTTCTCCGCCGACACGTAGCGGGTCTTGAACTCCGAGGCGAGGAAGCGAAGGAGCGTCGCCTCGGGGAGGAAGCCCATCTCCACCAGGCAATCGCCCAGCCGGTGGCCGGTCAGCCGCTGTTGCTCGAGCGCCTGGTCGACCGCCGCCGCGGAGATCAACCCCGCTTCCACCAGCCGCTCGCCGAGCTTCTTGCTCATGGTTGGGCCGTCGCCTTAGCGCATGCGGCCGGCGAGCGTCCAACGACCGCCGGGGGTGGTGCTCACCCGCCGCCGGGGTCGTCTGCGCCGTCGGCGGTCGGAGGCGACCCGGTGAGCGTCTCGAGCGGAGGAAGCGTGATGCGGGCGGGCGCCTCCCGCTCCCGCCGCTCGGCGGGGGCGGCGCGCTCCCGGGAGCCTCTCGGCCCGCGGCGCCTCCGCCGCGCGTCGACGGGGCTCTTGCCGGAGCGGGTCGGCGCCGGCCCCTTGTAGAGATGCCGGTCGGTGAGTCGGGTGGGCTCGGTCCATGTCTCGCCGGCGTCGCGGGCCATGATCTCCAGCCAGCTCGCCAGGCGGGAGTCGAGGGCGTCGATGGCGTGCACGGCCAGCGCCTCGAGCGTCGCCGGGAGCTTGGGCGAGCCGTGCTCGAGCTGTCCGTGGTGGGCGAGGACGAGGTGGGTGAGGTGGTGCTCGAGCGCGCGCGGGAAGTCCGGGATGCGGGAGGCCTTGGTGTGGATGGCCTGGGCAGTCGACACCAGATGGCCCACCAGCCGTCCCTCGTCGGTGTAGCCGGTGGAGCCGTCGCCGTAGGTCAGCTCGGAGATCTTGCCGATGTCGTGGAGCAGTGCCCCGGCGACGACCAGGTCGCGATCCAGGACCGGGTAGTGGTCGGCGATGCGGTGGGCGAGCCGCATCACCGAGAGGATGTGCTCGGCCAGGCCGCCCCGGTAGGCGTGGTGCACTCCCTTCGCCGCCGGCGCCACCGGGAGGCCTCGCGCCACCTCCGGGTCGTCGAGGAAGGCGAGCAGCAGCGCCTTGACGTGCGGATCCTCGACGCGCTCGACCAGGTCGCGGATCTGCGCCGCGGCGCGGATGCCGTCCCCGGCCGGGGTCTCCCCGGAGGGCTCCGGCGCCCGCGCGGCCGGCGCCGGCGGCGACTCGGCTGGGGGCGGGGCGAACTCGGCGGCATCGATGGGTTCCGGATCGAGCCGCTCCACGGTCTCGGCCACCAGCTGCGGCTTGCCGTGAAAGGCCACCACCTGGCCCTTGACCAGGACGTAGTCGCCGACCTGGAAGGCGCCCTCCGCCGCCTCGACGCGCTCGAAAATTCGTCCGTCGATCTCCCCGGTCCGGTCTCCGAAGCCGACGACGAGGAAGGTCTTGCCGTTGCGCGCGGTGTGCCGGGCCTTCCGCGTCACCCGGAAGACGGTGACCACCGCCTGCTTCTCGCGCAGGTCGCGGACATAGACCTTTCGGACGGTCTCCTCGGCGGGCGGGGGGGCATCGGGGACGGAGGACTCGGGCTCGGTCACGGGGGAAGCGAACCTAGCACTCCCCGGCTGCTCGCCGCCGCCCGGGCGGTTAGCTTCGGTCCGTCGTGTTCCCCATCCGAGACAGTCTGCAGGCCCGTTCCGCTCCGGTGATGACCGTGCTGCTCATCGCCGCCAACTGCCTGGTCTACCTCGGCGTGGCCGGGCTCGGACCCGAGGCCGACCATCTCTTGGCCAGCCTCGCCTTCGTGCCGCGGACGTTCTTCGGCTGGCGCGGCTCGGCGCTGGACCCGGACCGCTGGATTCCGGTGTTCACCGCCATGTTCCTCCACGCCAACCTGCTCCACCTCGCCTCCAACGTCTGGTTCCTCTGGATCTTCGGCGACAACGTCGAGGACCGGCTCGGCCATGGCCGCTACCTTCTCTTCTACCTGCTCTGCGGCGTGGTCTCCTTCCTGGTGCACGGGTTCTCTGCGCCGCGCTCGGCGATCCCGGCGCTGGGCGCCTCGGGCGCCATCTCGGGGGTGCTCGGCGCCTACCTCATCCTCTTCCCTGGGGCGCGCGTCCTCACCCTCATCCCCATCGTCATCATTCCCTGGTTCGTCGAGGTCCCGGCCCTGGTCTTCATCGGGGTGTGGTTTCTCCTCCAGTTCCTCTACGGCACGCAGGCCGCGGTGGCCCAGCCGGGGGTGGCCTGGTGGGCGCACATCGGCGGCTTCATCGCCGGCGTGGTGCTGTGCCTGGTCCTGAGGCGGCCGGCGCCGCCGCCTCCTCCACGGCGGTGGGTGGTGCAGCGTCCGCGCGGGCCGTGGTTCCCGCGGTAGAGCGGGGTCGAGGCCGGCTCGGGCTCAGTGCCTCCAATCGAGAGGGATCGCCTCGCGGGCGGCGACGCGCTCCAGCTCGTAGAGCGCCTCCCGGGCGTCGTGGACGACGCGCTCGTCTTCGGAAACCTGGAGCCGCAGGGCCCCCGCCCGCCCGCCGGCCGTCACCCGCCCGAACGGATCGACGACGAGATAGCCGTCCTCGTTCGCGACACGGGCCAGCGCCTCGCGATCCCTGGCCAGGGCGAGCTCGGCCCGCCGCACCTGCTCGTTGGCCTTCTGGAAGAGCCTGCGCCAGCCCGCCTCGTCGAGCCCGGCCGTGCCCGTGGGCGGGATGAGCGAGGGGGACGGGCTCGCCTCGGGCGGCGGCTCGTCGTTCCGGCCCGCGGGCTTCGGCGCATCTGCCTTCTGCACCTCGGCGGCCGGGCCAGGCTTCGTCTCCGGCGGCGGGGACTTGGAGGAGGTGTCCTCCGGCAGCGGCTGGCCCTCCAGGCTGCGGGCCTGGTCGCGATACTTGCCGGGAACCAGGTTCGGATCGTTCGTGTAGTGGGCGACGCCCTCGGAATCGGTCCAGGTGTACACGTCCTCGCCCGGGGGCGCGGGGGCGCCGAGCGCGACGGCGGAGGCGAGGACCAGGAGGGCGGGCGACACGGGACGGCGGATGAGGAGTCTAGCCCTGGAACCGCTCAGCGCCGCGGGCGGGCGTGGGCGGTGATGGCCACTCGCATCAGGAGCCAGGCGGCGACCGCCGCCGAAGCCAGGGCGAGCCACATCTGCTGCACCGCACCGGCGACCAGAGCGGAGACGAGGAGCGTGAGCACGACCGCGACGCGCGCCGGCTGGGCGCGCTGGTCCTGCCAGAAGCGGCGCACCGGCGGCGGACCGAAGGCCGGGTGGTCCTTGGCGCGGACCGTGGCGCCGGTGGCCTCGTCGATGACCTCGTCGTCGGGATCGACCAGACCCTGGTGGAAGGCGTGCTCCACGTCGCGAAGCGAGGGGTAGGAGAGCTCGCCGTCGGGCGTCCGTACGCGGAAGGGCATCGGCGAGACATTGTCCACCCGGGTCCGCGGAGGCGTCGCGCGAGGGTTCCAGTGCGTAGCCCGCTTCGCAGCGAAACCCTGTTCAACATCAACGGACGAACCTCATCTCAGGGGGTTAGGACACGCCCGGGGCTGGCACGCCCATGAAGCCCTGCGCGGCGACGGGCGCCCATTCGCCCAAGGAGACTCCCCGTGAGTACGGACGCGAAGGCCACCAAGATCCTGGCCCGCACCTTTTTCAACCAGCTCCGAGCCAGCGGCTACACCTCCACCCAGGTCATCGGGGTGGCGACCGAGCTCATCGAGCTGGTCACCTCCGACCTCCGGGGGGACGGCCGCCGCGGCGGCTCGCACGACCAGGCCGCCGAGGAATCCCGCCAGGCGTTGTGAACGGCCGCACCCTGCGTTAGGCTGCCAAGACTTTCGCCCCAGGACCGGACAACTGGCGCCCCGGACGGGCTCCGGTGCCCAGAGTTCCGGGGGGCGAAAGCGAATCGGTAGGCCCTGCGGAGCCTCACGTGCCGCCGGGCCGTTTTTTTTGCCCGCGCCGCGTGCGCTGCCGGTCGACGGCCGCCGCCCCGGCGAGCACGACCAGCCCCAGCGTCATGGCGCTGAACACGCTGCTCGTCGAGCGCAGGGTGAGGAGCACCCAGAAGAGCAGCGCCCCGGCGAGGGCGAGCACGTCCTGGAGCCAGCCCCTGGGTCCGGGCCGGAGAAGGAGCGCGGTGCAGGCGGTGAGGGGGATGCCGAGGGCCACCTGGCGCTGGATGCGGTCGGTGTGCGCGCTGACCGTCGCCCAGTTGTGGACGAGCAGCGCGGCGAAGATGACCACCGAGCCGATGGAGAGCACCAGGACCGCCGCCGCCGCGGCATCCTTGGTCACCCGCGCCTTCTCGTCGAACTCCCGCGTGGCCAGGTCGACCAGCGCCTCCAGCGCGCTGTTGAGGATCTCGGCGAAGAAGACGAGCAGCACGCAGAAGATGAGCGTCACCCGTTCCGCCAGCCCGAGCGGGATGCCGCTCCCCACCAGGCCCACCAGGACGGCGGCCAGGACGTGGATCCGCATGTTGGGCTGGACCTCGACGGTGTGGACCAGCCCGTTCCAGGCATGGACCGCCGAGGACCAGAAGCCCGGGCGCCGGGGCGGGTAGGGGGGGCGGCGCAGCGGGCTCGGGGCGGGCGCGGGGAGGGTCATCGCGGAATCAGGCGAGCGTGCCCCCGGGCCAGCACAGTGGTCAACCGCGGCCGGCTTGCTCGTTGACCTCCGCCGGGGAGGGTCCTAAGCAAGCCGCCATGGCCCTCAAGATCGCAATCAACGGATTCGGACGCATCGGCCGGTGCATCCTGCGCGCGGCGCTGGCACGCAAGGAGTCGCTGGAGATCGTCGCCATCAACGACGTCGACGCCCCGGCCACCATGGCCCATCTCTTCAAGTACGACTCGGTGCACCGCACCTGGCCGGGCGAGGTGACCGCGACCGAGACGGGCATGACGGTGGACGGACGAACCTACGCTTTCACCGCAGAGAAGGACCCGGCCAAGCTCCCCTGGAAGAAGCTCGGGGTGGACGTCGTCCTCGAGTGCACCGGCCGCTTCACCGATCGCGAGGGCGCCAGCCAGCACCTGGCCGCGGGGGCGAAGAAGGTCCTCATCTCCGCGCCGGCCAAGGGGCAGGACCTGACCATCGCCTACGGCATCAACCACGCCCAGTACGACGGGGCCAAGCACCAGATCATCAGCGCCGCGTCCTGCACCACCAACTGCCTGGCCCCGGTGGCCAAGGTCCTGCTCGAGGCCTTCGGCATCGAGAAGGGCCTGATGACCACCGTGCACAGCTACACCAACGACCAGCGCATCCTCGACCTGACCCACAAGGACCTGCGGCGCGCTCGGGCGGCGGCGATGTCGATGATCCCCACCAGCACCGGAGCGGCCAAGGCCATCGGCGAGGTGCTTCCGGCACTGAAGGGCAAGATGCACGGCGTCTCCGTCCGCGTGCCCACGCCCAACGTCAGCCTGGTCGACCTGACCGTGCTCACCGGTCGGAAGGTGACCGCCGAGGAAGTGAACCAGGCCTTCCGCCGCGCCGCCGAGGGTCCGCTCAAGGGCGTGCTCGCCTACAGCGAGGCTCCGACCGTGTCGGTGGATTACAACGGCGACCCGCACTCGGCCATCGTCGACGGGACGGGCACCTTCGTCGTCGACGGGAACCTGGTCAAAGCGATGGCCTGGTACGACAACGAGTGGGGATTCTCCAACCGCATGGTGGACGTCACCAAGCTCCTGGTGCAGAAGGGCGCGTGACCCGGGCAGGTCGGCCCACCCCAGGGAGGCGACCGATGCTGCGTTCCATCGACGAGCTGCAGCTCACCGGGAAGCGGGTCTTCCTCCGGGCGGACTTCAACGTCCCGCTCGACGCCTCCCGGCGCGTGACCGACGACACCCGCATCCGCGAGGTCTTGCCCACCCTGCGCCGGCTCCTCCAGCTCGGCGGGCGGGTGATGGTCGCCTCCCACCTCGGCCGCCCCAAGGGCAAGCCGGATCCGGCGCTCTCGCTCGAGCCGGCGGCGACGCGGCTCTCCGAGCTCCTCGGCAAGTCCCACGAGGTCGTCCTCGCCGACGACTGCGTCGGGGATGGCGTCCGCAAGCTGCTCCGCGACTACCGCGAGGGGCAGGTGCTGATGCTCGAGAATCTCCGCTTCCACAAGGAGGAGGAGGCGAACGACCCGGGGTTCGCCCGCCAGCTGGCGGAGAACGCGGACGTCTACGTCAACGACGCCTTCGGCGCCGCGCACCGCGCCCATGCCTCGACGGTGGGCATGGTCCCCCTGGTCAAGGAGCGGGCCGCCGGCTACCTCCTGCGCCGGGAGATCGACTTCCTCGGCCGCCTCCTCCGGTCGCCGGAGCTCCCCTACGTGGCCGTCCTCGGAGGCGCCAAGGTCTCCGACAAGATCAAGGTCATCGAGAACCTGCTCCCCCGGGTGACCTCGCTCCTCGTCGGCGGGGCAATGGCCTACACCTTCCTGAAGGTGGAGGGCGTGGAGGTGGGGAAGAGCCGGCTGGAGCTGGACAAGCTCGACGTCGCGCGCCGGGCGCTCGAGGCCGCCCGGCGGCTGGGCAAGGAGGTGGTCCTCCCCATCGACCACATCGTCGCCGCCGAGGCCACCGAGGGCGCCCAGCCGCGCGAGGTGCCGGAGCGAGCCATCCCGGCGGGGATGATGGGCCTCGACATCGGGCCCAGGACGCGCGCGCTCTTCGCCGAGCACCTCCGTCCGGCGAGGACCATCCTCTGGAACGGGCCGATGGGGCTGTTCGAGATGGCGGCCTTCGCCGCCGGCACCCGGGCGGTCGCCGAGACGATGGCCAAGTGCCGCGACGCGACCACGGTGGTCGGGGGAGGGGACAGCGCGGCGGCGGTGCATGCCTTCGGGCTGGCGGAGAAGATGTCCCACGTCTCGACCGGCGGGGGCGCCACGCTCGAGTTCCTCGAGGGACACGAGCTGCCGGGCATCCAGGCGCTGGAGGGGTGACCAGAGGTCGTGCGCCGTCCACTCATCGCCGGCAACTGGAAGATGCACCGCACGGTGAGCGAGGCGGTGGCCCTGGTGGAGGCGCTGGCGGCCCGCCTGCCCCCGCACCCGGTGGCGGAGGTGGTGGTCGTGCCGCCCTTCACCGCGCTGGAGGCGGTGGGGCGGGTGCTCCCCAGGGACGGGCGGATCCGGCTCGGAGCGCAGAACTGCCACTGGGAGAAGCAGGGCGCCTTCACCGGCGAGGTCTCGCCCTGGATGCTGGCCGACCTGGGCTGCACCTTGGTGGTGGTCGGCCACTCCGAGCGCCGGCAGCTGTTCGGCGAGACGGACGCCGGCGTGAGCCGCCGGGCGCGGGGGGCCCTCGCCGCCGGGCTCAAGCCCATCGTCTGCATCGGG
>Ga0187777_10000752_pt1 | contig 21263 bp, 18 predicted proteins | sample 1015_Q2_SP5_10_M_FD_132416 | JGI IMG/M metagenome (GOLD analysis project Ga0187777, IMG submission 132416) | Tropical peat soil microbial communities from peatlands in Department of Meta, Colombia - 1015_Q2_SP5_10_MG | ecosystem: Environmental > Terrestrial > Soil > Wetlands > Peat | place... | reverse complement strand
GGCTTTCGCTGGTCGTTGTTCTTCATGGCGGAATATGCGGCGATGATTGCAGTGGCGTCTATCGCAGTAACGCTGTGGCTGGGCGGCTGGCTGCGCCCCTTCCCGCACTGGCTGAGCGGCGACCCCTGGGATACGGCGTTCTCGTTCTTTCCGGCGCTGACTTTCTTCGTGCTGGCGGGAATGAGTTTCCGCGCCACGATCAGGATGCCGAAGCACCCTTACTTCAAAATCCAGAAGACCGGGTTGGGGATCTTTGGTCTGATCCTGGGCGCAATCGGGCTGGTGCTGCTGGTGCCGCCGGTGCGCGACCGCATCCAGGATATCTACTGGTTCACTATCAAGGTGGCGGCTTTCATGTATCTCTACATCTGGTACCGCGGCACCTTCCCGCGCTATCGATTTGACCAACTCATGAAGCTGGGATGGAAGTTCATGATCCCGGCAGGCATCGGCGTTCTGATCGCCACTGCGCTGGTGGGGGTGCTCTGATGAACCCAGTCGCCACGCCATTTTTCTTCTACGGGCTCTCGGCGGTTGCGGTGCTGAGCGCGGTCGCGGTGATCATGCGCCGCAACCCGGTGCACTCGGCCATCGCCCTGATCTTCACCCTGCTGTCGCTGGCCGGTCTTTACCTGATGCTCTATGCGCCATTCGTCGCCGGCGTGCAGATCATTCTCTATGTCGGCGGCATCGTGGTGCTGTTCCTGTTCGTGATCATGCTGATCAACATCGATCGCATGCAGCGCGAGTACCAGTTCAACAAGCAGTGGCTGGTGGCACTGCTGGCTGCCGCTCTGCTGGGCGCGCTGTTCGTTGCCGTCTACGTGAAAGGGCAGGCAATTTTCCCGCACAATGCTGTGCGTTTTCCCGAGCAGTTGAACACACAGCAGGTGGGGAGGATGCTCTACGTGGATTACCTGCTGCCGTTCGAGATCGCGTCGCTGCTGCTGCTGGTGGCCATCGTGGGCGCGGTGGTGATGGCGAAGAAGAGGATTTGATTCTGAGTACCGAGTACTGAGTACCGAGCATGGAGATTACGATCCTACATTACTTAGTCGTGGCCGCGGCCCTGTTTATCATCGGGACCATCGGGGTGCTGACCCGCCGCAACGTGGTCATCATCCTCATGTCGATTGAGCTGATCCTGAACGCCGTCAACCTGAACCTGGTGGCGTTTTCGCGGCTCTACGGACTGCACGGGCAGGTGTTCTCGATCTTCGTGATCACCGATGCGGCGGCGGAGGCGGCGGTGGGCCTCGGTATTTTGATCGCTTTCTTCCGCAACAAGGAGACGATCAACGCGGATGAGATCGATTTGTTGAAGTTTTGAGGTTTCGCTGAATAGGAATGCCAACTCAGGGTGTGTCATCCTGAGAGAAGCCCGAACCGAGCATGAGCGAGGTGAGGGCGAGCGAAGGATCTAGAGATCGCCAAGCGAGCCCATGCTGCCAAGTGAACCCAGGCGGACGTCGGATGGCGGGAATGGCATTATCAAGATCCTTCGCTTGCGACCGCGCGGCCCGGGGCCGAAAAGACGAAAACACGCGGCCGCAAGCTCAGGATGACATTTGAAATGTAGAGTAGCGACAAGCCAAGAGCCAAAAGCATGTTTTTCTTAGATCACATTTGGGTCATCCCTCTGCTGCCCGCGCTGGGCGCGGCGCTGATGTTCTTCTTCGGCCGCAAGCTCTCGAAATCCGCGGTCGGCTTCTTCTGCGTTGGGCTGGTGGTGGTGGCGTTTGTCTTCGCCTGCTTCACCGTCTGGCAGTACACTGGTTGGGCTGCGGCGCACGGCCATCAGCCGTTCGAGAAGATCGTCTACACCTGGCTGGGCAGCGATACCGGTGGCCTCGGCTACCTGAATCACCTGGGCCGCGCCACCGACTTCCACATCGACGCCGGCTTCCTGCTCGACCCGCTTTCCGCGGTCTGGCTGCTGTTCGTGACCGGCGTCGGCATGCTGATCCACATTTACTCGATCGGCTACATGGGGCACGAAGGCGGCTACTACCGCTTCTTCGGATACATGAACCTGTTCATGTTTTCCATGTTGACGCTCGTTCTGGGGAACAACTACGTGCTGCTGTTCGTCGGCTGGGAGGGCGTGGGCCTGTGCTCGTACCTGCTGATCGGGTTCTACTTCCTGAGAAAGTCGGCCACCGACGCCGCCAACAAGGCATTTATCGTCAACCGCATCGGTGACGCCGGCTTCATTCTCGGCATTTTCACTATCTCCTGGTACCTCGGTTCAGTGCGCTTCACCCAGGTGAACGAAGTCGCGCGCAGCGGGATATTCCACATCGGCGACCCGACCCTGACGCTGGCTTGCCTGCTGCTTTTCGTCGGCGCCTGCGGAAAGTCAGCCCAGGTTCCGCTCTACGTCTGGCTGCCCGACGCTATGGAAGGCCCCACGCCAGTCTCGGCGCTGATCCATGCCGCGACCATGGTGACCGCCGGCGTGTACATGGTCGCGCGCTCGAACGCGCTGTTCACACTCGCGCCCAACGCCATGAAGACGGTCGCCATCATCGGCGCGGTGACGGCGATCTTCGCCGCCTCGATTGGCCTGGTGCAGAACGACATCAAGCGCGTGCTGGCGTACTCGACGGTTTCCCAGCTCGGCTACATGTTCCTGGCGCTCGGCGTGGGCGCGTTCGCCGCAGGGGTATTCCACGTCTTCACTCATGCGTTCTTCAAGGCGCTGCTCTTCCTGGGCTCCGGCTCGGTGATCCATGCGATGAGCGGCGAGCAGAACATGCAGAAGATGGGCGGGCTGTGGCACAAGATTCCAATTACGGCCTGGACCATGCTCATCGGCACACTGGCCATCGCCGGCGCTCCCGGCCTGGCGGGCTTTTTCTCGAAGGACGAAATTCTCTGGCAGACCTGGTCGTCGGCCGGCGGGGCCTATCGCATTCTGTGGGCGATCGCCTACGCCACGGCGTTGATGACCGCGTTCTACATGTTCCGGCTGATTTACCTGACCTTCTGGAGCCCGTCGCGTATTCACGATCACGAGCTTGAACACCACATCCACGAGTCGCCCAAGAGCATGACGGTGCCGCTTATGGTGCTGGCGTTCTTCTCCATCTTCGCCGGCTACCTTGGCGTGCCGCACAGCCTGAAGGGCGCGAACACCATGGAGAAGTTCCTGGAGCCTGTGTTCTCAGGCGAGGCCAAGGTCGAGGTCGCACAGGAGCCCGGCCGGGCTGCGCAGGCGGTGAAGGAAGAGGAGCACATCGACCCGCTTGAATATCTGCTGATGCTGGCTTCGGTGGGAGCGGCGGCCTTGGGCTGGTTTTTGGCCGACCGTTCGTACCGAAAGGCTGGCGATGCCTTCCGCGAACCCATCGACCAGATTGCTCCGCCCGCATACCAGGTGCTCTACAACAAGTGGTATGTAGATGAAGCCTACGATTATTTGTTCACCGGCCGGCGGAAGCTCGGTCCCGTGCGTCTGGGCGCCATGGGCGCGGGCGAGGCGGCTTGGGCCATCGACGCCAACCTCGTGGATGGCGGGGTGAACGGCACCGGCTGGACCACGCGCGCATTGGCCAAGCTCTCCGTCTGGTGGGACACGTGGATCATCGATGGTCTGCTGGTCAACGGCATCGCCATCGTGACCCGAATCGCGTCGTATCCCGTGCGCTTGATCCAGTGGGGATTGGTGCAGTGGTACGCGTTCGTAATGGTGGCCGGGATACTGGGATTCGTTCTGTATTACGTATTTCGCTGATCGGAACTGACAACTGGCAACTGAGAACTGAATTTATGCAAAGTCACATTCTCTCGATCATTCTGTTCACACCGCTGGTCGGCGCACTGGTCCTGCTGTTCGTGCCCAAGACGGCCAAGGACGCCATCCGCTGGATCGCTAATCTGTTCGCGCTGGCGGGGTTCATCGTGTCGCTGCCGCTGGTGCCGTGGTTCTGGGCGGTGAAGAGCCAGCCGGGCTTCAAGTTCATCGAAGGCGCGCCCAGCAACTGGATACCCTCCATCGGCGCCGGCTATTACGTGGGCATTGACGGCATCAGCTTCCTGCTGATCATGCTGACCACGCTGCTGGGGTGGCTCTCGATCCTCTCCTCGTGGACGGCGATCGAGGATCGCGTGAAGGAATACTACATCTGGTTCCTGGTGCTGCAGGCGGGCATGCTGGGCGTCTTCATGTCGCTCGACTTCTTCCTGTTCTACGTCTTCTGGGAAGTCATGCTGGTGCCCATGTACCTGCTGATCGGCATCTGGGGCGGCCCGAACAAGCTCTATGCCGCCATCAAGTTCTTTCTCTACACGCTGGTCGGTTCGGTGCTGATGCTGCTCGGCATCCTGTTCCTCTACTTCCACCACCACACCGTCACCGGCGTCTACACTTTCAATATCCTGGAGCTCTACAAGACGGCGCCGCAGATCACGGGTACGGCCGCCGTCCTGCTGTTCCTGGCATTTTTCGTCGGGTTCGCCATCAAGGTGCCGATGTTCCCCTTCCACACCTGGCTTCCCGACGCGCACGTGGAAGCGCCGACGGCGGGCTCGGTGATCCTGGCGGGCGTCCTGCTGAAGATGGGAACGTACGGCCTGATTCGTTTCTCGCTGCCGTTCTTTCCCAGCGTCGCCATGAACAACCAGATGCGCTTCTGGATGGTCGTTTTGTCGCTCATCGGTATCGTCTATGGCGCGCTGGTTTCGCTGATGCAGAAAGACATGAAGAAGCTGGTGGCGTACAGTTCGGTCAGCCACCTCGGCTTCTGCACCTTGGGGATTTTTGCGCTGACGCCGCTCGGCCTTTCCGGCTCCGTGTTGCAGCAGATCAACCACGGCATCTCGACGGGCGCGCTGTTCTTGATCGTCGGCGTCCTCTACGAGCGCCGCCACACCCGCATGATCTCCGAGTACGGCGGCATCTCCAACGTCATGCCCTGGTACGCGGCCATCACGTTGATCATGTTCCTTTCTTCGATGGGGCTGCCGCTGCTCAACGGCTTCATTGGGGAGTTCACGATTCTGCAGGGCGTTTATCCAGAGAACAAGATCTGGGCGGCGTGGGCGGTACTCGGCATCGTGCTGGGTGCGGCCTACCTGCTGTGGCTCTACCAGCGAGTGTTCTTCGGGCCAGTCACCAATCCCAAGAACGAGAAGCTGCTTGACCTGACCCCGCGCGAGGTCGCCTACTTCACCCCGCTGCTGATCCTGGCGTTCGTCATCGGCGTTTATCCGAAGCCGTTTTTCCAGGTCCTGGAGCAGCCTTGCAACCAGATCGTGCAGACGGTGCGGCCGGATTACCCGCTGAAGTCGGCGCCGGTCGAGGCTGCCATGCCTGAGCACGTGAGTCAGGTTCCGGCGATCCACCCGGCCAAGACGGTCGCCGCGCAGCATGCTGCTGCGGCAGCGGCCACAATTGAGGGGAAGCACTAGTGTCCGCCTTCTCCCAATATTTCACCGGGTTCGACTACACGCTATCGCTGCCCATGGTGCTGCTCACGCTGTTCTCCCTGGGCGTGCTGCTCATCGACCTGATGCTGCCGGCGGAGTGGAAGCGGCTGAACGCCGTCACCGCGCTGCTAGGTGTCGCTTTCTCGGCGGTCGCGCTTTTCTGGCGGATCCAAGTGCCCTATCGCGCAGCGCAAGAGCATGGCGTTCCGCTCTATCGCTTTACCCACGGCTTCGGTGGCACTATCGCGATGGATTCCTTCGCCATCTACTTCTTCTATTTATTTCTGGCGGCGGGCGCGATCACCATCCTCATGTCCACCCGTTACCTGGATATCGAGAAAGAGAACCACGGCGAGTTCTACGCGCTGATCCTGCTGTCGATTGTGGGCATGATGGGCATGGCCTGCGGCACCGACCTCATCATGCTCTTCATCAGCCTGGAGCTGATGGCTATCTCCACTTACGTGCTGGTCGGCTTCCTGCGCCGCGACCGTCGCTCCAACGAGGCTTCGCTCAAGTACCTGCTGCTGGGCGCGTTTTCTTCGGGAATCTTCGCCTACGGCCTCTCGCTGCTTTACGGACTGACCGGCAGCACGCGACTGCCGCAGATCGCCGCCATGCTCAATGAGCGCCTGGCCGCGCAGCCGACGGACCCGATTCTGGTGCTGGCTCTCATCACCACCGCTACCGGCCTGCTCTTCAAGGTCGCGGCCGTGCCTTTCCATCAGTGGGCGCCGGACGCCTATGAAGGCGCGCCGACTTCCATCACCGGCTTCATGTCAGTGGCCGGCAAGGCCGCGGCCTGGGCGCTGCTGCTGCGCATCTTCCTCGATGGCATCGGCCCTCTGCGGCCGCTCTATCTGCCGCTGCTGGTGTTTGTCGCCGTCGCCACCATGACCGGCGGCAATCTCGCTGCGCTCACGCAGACCAACCTCAAGCGCCTGTTCGCCTACTCCTCGATCGCCCACGTCGGCTACATGCTCTTGGGCGTGGTTGCCGGCGACCAACGCAACGTCAATGCCGACGGCATCAAAGGCATCCTGATTTATCTGCTGGTCTACACCTTTATGAACCTGGGCGTTTTCGCGGTGATCACCTCGCTGCGGCGGCGCGAAATCATCGGCGACGAAATCGACGACATCGCCGGCCTCTGGTTCAAGGCGCCCACCGAAGCCGTGCTAATGATGATCTTCCTGCTGTCGCTGGCCGGAATCCCGCCGCTGGCGGGCTTCTACGGGAAGTACTTCATCTTCCTGTCGCTGATCGAGACCGGACACTACGCACTGGCGTCGCTGGCGGTGCTCTATGTGGCGGTGGCGCTCTACTACTACATCAAGGTGGTGAACGCCATGTTCATGCGGCCAGCGGTGGACACCGTGCCCGTCAGCCTGTCGTTCGGCATGAGCACGTCGCTGGGAATCACGGCGCTAGCCACCGTTGGCATCGGCCTGTACCCGGATCCGTTCATCCGCGCGGTTAACTGGTCGCTGAACCTGGCGCAGTATGCGCCCGTGGCACAACTGCTGCGCTAAGGCGATGCCTGCGCCGCCGCCGGAGGAACGCAATCAGCAGAAGCGGAGCTTTATGGTGCTGGTCGCCCGTTACAGCGGCCTGGCTCTGGCTCTGCCCGCCTCGACCTTCGTCGGCTGGGTCATCGGGACGCTGCTCGATAGGTGGTTGCACACGAGTTGGCTCTATCTGGTGGGCCTGATCCTTGGCATCATTGCCGGCTTCGTCGAGTTGATCCGTGCCGTGACAGGGCCGGAGTCGAAGCAGTAGCGCCGGCAGGGAACGACTACAATGCCCTCCATCTTCATGGCCGACGAGCCGACGATTCCGCGGCAAGCTGAGAGCCTCTATTCTGGCGCCTACAACCGTATCGTGCGCTTCATGGTGGGGTTGGGGGTGGTAGCGGAAATCGGCGTGCTATTGCGATTCGGCCTCGCGGTGGGCGCTGGGTTTCTACTTGGCTGCGCGATTGCGTTCTTGAATTTCCACTGGCTGAAGCGTGTCGTGAGCGCGCTGGCTGACCGCGCAACCGCGACGGGTGAGCGTCAATCGAGCAAGGGCGTGGTTCTGCGTTTCCTTCTGCGCTATTTTTTGATAGCCCTCGGGGCCTATGCTATATTTTGGATTTCTCGAAACGGCTTGTATGGCCTTCTTGCCGGCCTGTTCTTGCCGGTCGGCGCGATTCTTATGGAAGCGGTTTATGAGTTATGCGCCGCGTTGCGGCGCGGGGTCTGAAGCGGGTACTGACTACTGGCAACTGGCGACTGATTTTCATGGAACAACTTCCTTTTACCGCACTTCTCAATAAGTACTTCGGCGGCATCGCGCTGGCGCTGCTGCAGGCCCTGCATATCCATCCCGAGCACCCCAAGACTCCGATCACCAATTTCGTGGCCATGGAAATCCTGGTAGCAATCCTGCTGCTGGTGTTCTTTGTGCTGGTGCGGATGCGGCTTTCGGTCGAAAGCCCCGGCGGCTTGCAACATATTGTCGAGGGGCTGCACGGATTCATTCAGAACCAGAGCGAAGAGATCATTGGCCATCACAGCGAAAGGTTCACGCCTTTCCTGATGGCGCTCGGCCTGTTCATTCTGATATGCAACCTGATGGGCCTGATTCCCGGGTTTGAGTCGCCGACCGCGAATCCGGCTGTGCCGCTGGGCTGCGCGATGACGTGCTTCGTTTACTATCACATTCAGGGAATCAAGAAGAAAGGTCTGGGACCTTACCTTAAAGAGTTCATGGGGCCATTCGGTTCGGACGTACCGTTCGTCATGCGCCTTTTCCTCCAGCCGTTGATGTTTATCATCGAATGGCTCAGCAACTTGGCCCGCATGCTCTCGCTTACCGTCCGATTGTTCGCCAACATGTTTGCCGGTGACCTGGTGACCCTGGTTTTCTTTTCGCTGGTTCCGCTCGGCATCCCGGTGGTGTTCATGGGCCTGCATATTTTCGTTTCTTTCCTGCAGGCTTACATTTTCGTGTTGCTGACGACGGTGTACCTGCAGGGCGCCGTGTCCGAGGCACATTAAAGCAGTTGTCAGTCGTCAGTTGTCAGTCGCCAGTTTGTCAGCTACGCAGTCAGCTCTGCAATTTCTGACAACTGGCAACTGGCCACTGGCAACTGGTTCCGTCAGCGTGAGGGCGTCTGCACGAGGATGACGTCAACCACCCACTGGCGGCAATTCTGATAGAGGAGAGTCAACATGCGTCGTACCTTGAGCTTTATCTTCATGGCACTGGCGGTGATGTGCTTCGCCGTGCCTGTCTTCGCCCAGGGAGGAGCCGCCGGCTCCGCCACCAACTGGGTCGCCATCACGTCCGGTTTTGCCATGGCCATCGCTTCCGCCGTCTGCGGAATCGGGCAGTCCAGGGCTACCGCCGCCGCCTGCGAAGGGCTGGCGCGCAATCCCGCGGCCCGCGCCGGCATCCAGCTCGCGCTGATTCTTGGCCTGGCGCTGATCGAGTCGCTTGCGCTGTACACTCTGGTGATCATCTTCGCCAAGGTAAAGTGAGCGCGCTTTCGCGGGCCCGTTCGACAGCTTCTCTTTGCGAAGCTGCTCAGGGCAGGCTAAGAAGCTGAGCCCGCGGCGCTCATCCTGAGCGAAGCGAAGGATCTTGGATCGTGAAAGCCCCTGCGCGAGCGGGGGCTTTTCCTTGCGGCAACGTAACCCACATCTGCCAAAAGAAGCCAGGTGTGGGGCACCCTCACCGCACCAGCAGCGCGGCTCCGCGGCTGGCGTAATCGAGGACGCGTCCGGGCAGCACGCCGAGATAGATGGTTGCAGCTACGGTCAGGGTCAGGGCGATGCCGAGCGGCATGCCGACGCCCTCAAGCGGCGGTGCCGGCTGTTGCGCGTCGCGCATGTACATCAGCACGATGATGCGCAGGTAGTAGTAAGAGGCGATGGCGCTGTTCACGACCGCAATGATCACCAGCCACACCAGGTTCGATTGCAGCGCAGCGCTGAATACGTAGAACTTGGCGAAGAAGCCACCGGTGATGGGAATCCCAATCAGCGAAAGCAGGAAGATGGTGAGCGTGGCGGCCAGGACGGGTGAGCGGCGGCCAAGGCCGGCGTAATCCTCCAGCGTGACGTAGCGTTCGCCCGCCGAGGCGAAGTGGCTGACCACGGCAAACGCTCCCACGTTCATCAAAGCGTAGGCGGCAGTGTAGAACATCGCCGCCGAGATTCCGATCTCGCGTGCAGCCGCGAAAGCCACCAGCAGGTAGCCGGCATGCGCGATGGACGAATAGGCCAGCAGGCGCTTGACGTTGTCCTGCACCAGCGCCGAGATGTTGCCCAGGGTCATGGAAAGCGCTGCTGAAATCCATACCGGCCAGAACCATCCGGGAGTGGAAGCAGCGAAGAAGATGCGCAGCAGGACGGCGAACGCCGCCGCTTTAGGCGCCGTGGACATCAGCCCCACCACGGGCGCGGGTGCGCCTTCATAGACGTCCGGGGTCCACACGTGGAACGGCGCTGCCGCCACCTTGAAACCGAGGCCGACGAACATCAAGGCTACGGCAGTCAGGATCATGGCCGTGTGTTCTCCGCCCTGGATCGTGGCCGCGATCTGGTAGATCCTGGTGGTGCCGGTCGCGCCGAAGGTCAAGGCCACGCCGTAGAGGAAAAACGCGGTCGCGAACGAGCCCAGCAGGAAATACTTGATGGACGATTCGATGCTCCGGGGCGCGCGCCGCCGGAATCCGGCCAGCACGTAAGTCGAGATCGACGAAATCTCCAGCGCGATGAAGATCAGCACCAGTTCGACCGCCGACGACATCAGCACCATGCCCACCGCGCCGAACAGGATCAGCCCGTAGTACTCGCCGGCGCGGATCTGCTGGTCTTCGAGATACTCGAACGACGACAGCACTACCAGCGCGGCGATGAAGGTGATGAGAAAGTGAAAGAAGATGCTGAAGCTGTCCACCCGCACCATATCGAAGAAGGCCGTACCCGGGTGGCTGGCCTGGTACACGGTTGCGGCGAGCGCGGCCAGTGTGCCGATGAACGCCAGCCATCCCAGCGGCTTGCGGCTGGCGCCCGCCGGCAGCGCCGCTTCCGCCATCATGACAGCGACGCCGAACAGCGTGAGGAGGATCTCCGGCAGCACGCGAATGTAGTCGGAGGCTTGGATCATCGCACCAGGCCCTCCGCCATCTGCGCCAGCGGCGAGAGCACCGTGCGCACCGCCGGTTCGATGGCATTCAGCCAGACCAGCGGGGCAACGCCCATAGCCAGCGCGGCCAGCGCCGTCGGCCAGAGCGTAATTTGCTCGCGCGCGTCGAGGTCCGGCACCGCGGCATTGGCGTCTCGCTTCACTTTTCCGAAGAACACGCGCTGGTACATCCACAGCAGATAACAGGCGCTCCAGATGACGCCGGTGGCCGCCAGGATTCCGTATAGCGCTTTAGCCTGGAACGCGCCGCTCAGCACCAGGAACTCGCCCACGAAGCCGTTGAGCAGCGGCAGCCCCATAGACGACAACATGATGACCATGAAGAAGGTGGCGTAGATCGGCATGGGCGTGGCCAGCCCGCCGAACTCGGAGATTTCAAACGTATGCCGCCGCTCATAAAGAATGCCCACCAGCATGAAGAGCGCGCCCGTGGAGACGCCGTGGTTCAGCATCTGGTATACGGCGCCGTCCGTGCCCATTTGTGTAAAGCTGAAGATGCCGAGCACGACGAAACCAAGATGGCTTACCGACGAGTACGCCACCAGCTTCTTGAGGTTCGGCTGCACCATAGCTACCAGGGCCCCATAAATGATGCCGATGATCGCCAGCGTGATAATCCAGGGCGCGTGTTCGCGCGCCTGCTCGGGGAAAAGCCCGAGATTGAAGCGCAGCAGGCCGTACGTTCCCATTTTCAGCAGCACGCCCGCCAGCAGGACCGACCCGGCCGTTGGCGCTTCGAAGTGTGCGTCCGGCAGCCAGGTATGCAGCGGGAAAATCGGCACTTTCACGGCGAAGGCGATGAAGAATCCCAGGAAACACCACAGCGCAGCCTGCCATCCGATCTGTCCGCCCTGCACCGCCGAGTGAATGGCCGTGTAGTCGAAGCTCCCGGTGCGCGCGTAGAGCCAGATGATCGCTGCCAGCATGAACATGGAGGCGATTATCGTGAACAAGAAGAACTTCACCGCGGCATACACCCGCCGCTCGTGGCCATACATGCCTATGATCAGCGCCATCGGGATCAGGGTGGCTTCCCAGAAGAAATAGAAGAGGAACAGGTCGAGCGAGACAAAAACCCCGATCAGCGACGTCTCCAGAATCAGCAGCAGGATGAAGAATTCCTTGACGCGCTCGTGCACCGACTTCCACGAGATCAGCACGCACAATGGGCTGAGGAAAGTGGTGAGCACGACCAGCCACATCGAGATGCCGTCGATGCCGAGGTGGTAGTGGATGTTCGGGCTCGCAATCCAGGGGGTGTTGATTTCGTATTGGAAGCCGCTCGCGCCGCGGACGAAGTGCACCGGAAGATGCAGCGATAAGACAAATGCCACCAGCGTGACGGCGAGCGCGAACCAGCGAATCACGTCGTCCCTGCGCGGGAAGAACAAGAGCAGCAGTGCGCCGGCCAGCGGTACGAAAGTGACCATGGTGAGGATGGCCGCATCCATCATCGCACCCCCAGGTACACCATGTAGGCGATCACCACGGCGGCGCCGGCGGCGACCCACCCAGCGTACGAGCGGACGTTACCCGATTGCATGTGACGGAGCGCGTCGCTGACGTGCTCGGCGCCTTCGGCGGACTCATTCGCCGTTGCGTCTATGGCACCGGCATCAATGCCACGCCACAGGATGTAGGTCGAGCCCTTGATCAGCGGCTCCACGAAAGCGGCGTCGTATCCTTCGTCTACGTAGTACTTGTCGCGGACCGCTGTATACAACCCACCCAGCGCGGCGGCGATTTTGTCGGGCAGGTCGCGACGCCACCAGTAGAGCAGCAGGGCAAGGAAGAGTCCAAGCAGGGCCGCCAGCACGGAGATACCTGCCAGCAACGGCTCAGCACTATGCTTGGCTCCCACGACCGCGGCTTCTTCGGCGTGGGCGGCGAACACCGGGGAGAGAAAGTGTTCAAAGCGCTGCGTCCCGCCGATCATTTGTGGCCAACCAATCCAGCCACCGACCACCGAGAGCACGGCGAGGATCGCCAGGGGAATCAGCATTACCTTCGGGCTTTCATGGATGTGACCATATCCATGCTCGCCGATGCCTGCCTCAATTCCGCGGAAGTCCCCGAAAAACGTCAGGAACCACAGCCGGAACATGTAGAACGAGGTCAGGAACGCGGTGAGCACGCCGACTGCCCAGAAGATCCAGCTCCCATGCTGGCTTGCGAACGCGTTCCAGAGAATTTCATCCTTGCTGAAGAAGCCCGCGAACGGCGGAATGCCGGCGATGGCGAAGGTGGCCGCGGTCATTGTCCAGAACGTCCACGGGATGTGTTTTCGCAGGCCGCCCATGCGGCGCATGTCCTGTTCACCATCGAGGCTGTGGATCACGGAGCCCGCCGCCAGGAACAGCAGTCCCTTGAAGAAGGCGTGGGTCATCAGGTGAAAGATGCCGGCGGAAAACGCCGCCACGCCGCATGCCAGGAACATGTATCCGAGCTGGGAGATGGTGGAGTAGGCGAGCACCTTCTTGATGTCGGTCTGCGCCATGCCGATGGTCGCGGCGAACAGCGCGGTCAGGCAGCCGATGATGGCCACCACCAGCATCGCCGAGGGCGCGCGGCTAAAGATCACGTTGGAGCGAGCCACCATGTACACGCCCGCGGTCACCATGGTGGCGGCGTGGATTAGAGCTGAAACCGGTGTGGGGCCCTCCATCGCGTCGGGCAGCCAGACGTAGAGTGGAAGCTGCGCCGACTTGCCGGCAGCGCCCGTCATCAAGAGCAGGCCGATGGCAGTCAGCAGGCCCGGGCCGGCATTCTCGACGCCCAGCCTCGAGATGGCAGGGAAGAGCCGGCCGAAATCGAGCGACCCAAAATGTTTGATGAGCAAAAACAGTGCAATCAGAAATCCGAAGTCACCGATGCGGGTGACGATGAACGCTTTCTTACCCGCCGAGGCCGCCGAATCGCGCAGGAAGAAAAACCCGATCAGCAAGTACGACGAGAGTCCCACCCCCTCCCAGCCGATGAACATTGCCAGGTAGTTGTTGCCCAGCACCAGCGTCAGCATGAAGAACATGAACAGGTTCAGGTAAGAGAAGAAGCGGTAGTAGCCGCCTTCATGCGCCATGTAGCCGATCGAGTAGATGTGGATCAGGAACCCGACACTGGTGACCACCAGCACCATCACCATCGAGAGCTGGTCGAGGTACAGACCATAGCTAGCCGCGAAGCTGCCTGCGCGAATCCACGTGGCGTAATCGTGGACGTACGGGACCATTTGGTGCGGGAGGCTGAGGAATTGCGCAAACACCCGCCATGCCCATGCACAGCTCGCGCCTACAAACACGTTACCGACCAGCGTTACGACGCGGTGGGAAAACCGGCGTCCCAGCAGCCCATTGATGGCGGCGCCCACCAGCGGCAGGATCGGGATCAGCCAAAGATGAAGGTGTGGTCTCATAGCTTCAGCAGGTTCACGCGGTCAATGTTCAGCGTTTCGCGGGTGCGGAAGACCGCGATGATGATAGCCAGGCCGACCGCGGCCTCGGCTGCCGCCACCACCATCACGAAGAACACGAACACCTGGCCGTTCAGCGATTTCCATTGCCATGCAAACGCCACGAACGCCAGATTGACCGCGTTCAGCATCAGCTCGATCGACATGAACAGGGTGATCAGATTGCGCTTAATCAGGAAGCCGACCACGCCCAGCGCAAACAGGATAGCGCTCAGAACCAGGTAGTAAGAGATCGGAACCATCTGGCGTTATTCCTCCCTGCGCGCGGGCGGCTGGTCCGGGCTGCCCGATCCGGTCGTGGTTCCGGCCGGGCTGGCGAGCACCACGGCGCCCATAATGGCGATCAAGATCAGTATCGAGGTGATCTCAAACGGCAGCAGGAAATCCCGAAAGAGCAGTTGCGCGATGGCGGCGGGCGAGCCCAGGAAGCGTCCGGCCAAATCCACCGGCACGGGATGCGGGTTGCGCGCGAGCAACGTCCACGCGACCAGCCCGGCGAGCAGCACCACCGCGGGGAATCCCAGGAGCATGGCGACGCGACTGCCGGGCGTGCGCTCCTCTTCGCCGGCGTTGAGCAGCATGATGACGAAGACGAACAGCACCATGATGGCGCCGGCGTAGACGATCACCTGGATGGCGGCCAGAAATTCCGCTCCCATCAGCAGAAACAGCGCAGCCAGCGAGGCCATCACCACGATCAACGACAGCGCGCTGTTGATGGGATGCCGCTGCGCCAGCAGGTTTATCGCCGCGCCCACGGCGATGGTCCCGAAAACGAAGAATAAGACGAGTTCAAGCATTTATTTCTGCAAGGCCACAATGAGACTTGTGGCCAGCACGTTGGCCACGGCGATGGGGAACAGCACCTTCCACCCGAACCCCATCAACTGGTCATAGCGGAAGCGCGGCAGCGTACCGCGAATCCAGATGTACAGAAAAATGAAGCAGAACACCTTGAGCACAAACCAGAAGACGGGCAGGATCGCTTGCAACCATCCCGGCCCGAACAACGGCCCGTGCCAGCCTCCCAGGAATAGCAGCGTGGCGATCGAGGCCACGGTGATCATGTTGGCGTACTCCGCCATGAAAAACATGGCGAACTTCATGGAGCTGTACTCGGTGTGGTAGCCGGCAACCAGCTCGGTCTCGGCCTCGGGCAGGTCGAAAGGCACGCGGTTGGTCTCCGCGAAGGCGGCGGTCAGATAAACGAAAAAGGCGACGATCTGAGTCGGCCAGCGGAAGATGTTCCAGCGCGGAATCCAGAACGCCATGTGTCCGCCCTGCGCATCCACGATCCCGCGCAGGTTCAGGCTGCCGGACATGATCAGCACTCCCACCAGCGAAAGTCCCAGCGCGATCTCGTAGCTCACCATTTGGGCGCTGGCGCGCAGGCTGCCTAGCAGTGAGTACTTGCTATTCGATGACCATCCGGCGAGCGCCACGCCATATACGCTGAGCGAGGTAATGCCCAGGATGATGAGCAGGCCGATGTTGACGTCCGTGATCTCCAGCGGCGTGTGTACCCCGCTCACCGTTATCCAGCCGCCGATGGGCACGAGCGCAATCGAGGTCAGCGCCAGCACCAGCGAGAGGATGGGGGCAGCGAGGTAAAGAGGCTTGTCAACGTAGGGCGGCGTGAGGTCTTCCTTAAGAATGAACTTCGCCCCGTCGCACAGCGGTTGCAGCAGGCCAAAAGGCCCGACGCGTTGTGGACCCCAGCGGTTCTGTATGTGTCCGACCACCTTGCGCTCCAGCCAGGTGCTGTAAGCCACGGCGGTGAGCAGCACCACCAGCGCGATCACGATCTTGATCACGGTGACGATGACGAACGTGGTGATGCTCAGCATGTTGGGGAGTCGCGCTTCAGTCCGCGGCGATTTCCTTTTTCTCGTTTGGCAAGCGGAGCCGGGTTTCCATGACGCCGTTCAGCACGTCGCAATAACGGCCGAGCGTGCCGGAAGTGAAAAGGTTGTCGTGGGAGGGCAGCAGAGAGCGGTCTGCCTCCGTCCTGCCGGGCGCGAGCCCTGCAGTAGCAGTGTGAACGTCGTTGCCGGCCAGCAACTCCAGCCGGCCTGTGTGGTAGCCCGGTACCAGGCGCTGGATCTCTTCCAGCACGGCGAACGGGTTGAACGGACTGACGCGCGGCTCGTAGCCCTGGCGCCAGTTCCAGATCGCCTGCCGGTCCGCTTCACCCGACTGCACTCCGCGCGACTCGCCGAAGTCGGCGCGCATCCCACCGGCCCCCATAGGTATCAGTTGGCCGATGTCGAATCCCATCAGCTCGGCCAGGCGCACGATAATCTCAAAATCCGGTTTTACGCCTTCGCAATCGCCGGCTTTGCGCAGCAATTGCAGGTCGCCACAGGTGTTGGTGAAGCTGCCGGATTTTTCATAGGCGCAGGCCGCCGGCAGCACTACGTCGGCGATGTTCGCCGTTTCGGTGAGGAACAGGTCCTGCACGACGACGAATGTTTCTGCCAGGGCGAACGGATCGATGTCATAGCGCTCCACCGGATTCGAGCCCACCACATACAGCGCCCGCAGCTGGCGCTGTTTTCCCGCCGCGACCATGGCTGCAAGGTCCATCCCCGGCTGTTGCGGGATCGACTTCCATTGCTCGCCAAAACGGGCCGCTTCGCTGAGCGGAAGATATCCCGGCAGCAGGTCGGGATAGAGACCCATGTCGGCGGCGCCGCGCGAATTGGCGTAGTCGCCCAGGCAAATGAATCTTGCGCCCGCAGGAACGGCGGCGCGTACCAGCGTGGCCAGCTCCGGGCCCCGCAGTTCCGATCCCAGGATGATCACCAGATTCTGCTCGCCCTGCAGCTTTTCGCGGAAACTCACCAGCTTCTCGCGCGTGGTCTTATCCGGGACCAGGGCCTCGGCGGCGGAATCGTCGCCTGCGAGAAACGCCGCGGCCTTGCCTTCCGCGCCCTCGGGAATTCGCAGGAACTGCTTTGCCTGGCGCGTCAGCTTGATGGGCCAGGAATTCACAACGTACAGCCGCGCGCCGTGCAGGCGGAGGTTGGTGCGAATCTGCCACGCCAGCAGCGGGTGCTGATACGTTGGGTCGTCGCCGATGAGCAGCAGCGCCGGCGCCGACAGCACCTCGCGCATGCTCGCCGTGGCGTTCGCGTGTCCGAAAATCGCGTTTACGAACGCTGGGTAGTCGGCCGTGCGGTGGTGGTCGATGTTATTGGTGCGCAGCACCAAACGCGCAACCTTCTGCAGAAGATAATTTTCCTCATTGGTGGTTCGGTTGGAGCCGATCACGCCGATGGACGCGCCGCCGCTGCTGTCGCGTGCCTCGCGAAAACGCCGTGCCACCAGCTCCAGCGCTTCCTCCCACGACGACGGAGTGAGCGTCCCGTTCTTACGCACGAGCGGCTGCTTCAGCCGCTCAGGATGCTCGACGAAGTCGAACGCGTAGCGTCCCTTGATGCAGAGGAAATCGCCGTTGATGCCGCTCTTGTCGCGATTGTCGCCGCGGACGATCTGGTTGCCGCTGCCCTGGCGACGCACACCTAGCGTCGTCTTGCAGCCATCGGCGCAGTGCAGGCAGACGGTCGAGACGTGGTTCATCTCCCAGGGCCGCGTCTTGTAGCGGTAAGCTCCCGAGGTCAGCGCGCCTACCGGGCAGATGTCAATGCACATGCCGCATTCTTCGCACTCGAGGTAGTCCTGGTGATTCGGCACGATCAGCGAGAGCGACCCGCGGTTCTGGATGCCGAGCGCCGCCACGTCCATGCCTTCATGGCAGACGCGCACACAGCGATAGCACAGGATGCAGCGGGGACGGTCGAAAAACACGACCGGCGACCACTGCTCTTCGTCTTTGTGGTTCTTGAAGTCGACGAGCCTGGACTCGGAGGCGCCATAGCTGAACGTCATGTCCTGCAGCTCGCATTCGCCGCCGGCGTCGCACACCGGACAATCGAGTGGATGGTTCTGCAGCACGAACTCCAGCATGGCCTTGCGCGCCTGGTGCACGGTGTCGCTCGTCGTGGTCACCGCCATGCCTTCCTGGATGACAGTGGTGCACGCCGTCTGCAGCTTGGGCATCTTGGCGATTTCCACCAGACACATGCGGCATGCACCCTGCAGAGAGAGCCCAGGGTAGTAGCAGAAGAACGGTACCTCGATGCCGGCGCTCTTGCAGGCCTCGATCAGCAGCGTGCCCGCAGGCGCCGTGACCTTTCTGCCGTCGACCGTGATGTTGACGTCAGCCATAAATCAGTGTGCGTGCGTCCAGGGATCGGCTGTTCGGTGATCATACGCAGCCAGTACCGGTAACCGCTCGATCGTGCCGTGGTCCTCGAACGGGCAGGGCTTGCCATCAAGATGATCCTCGAACTCCTTGCGAAATTTCTTCACTATAGAAATGGTCGGCATGGCCGCCGCATCGCCCAGGGGACAGAAGGTCCCCCCGAGCATGTTCTCGGAGAGGTACTGGATGTTGTCGATGTCGCGCCGCACTCCGCCGCCGGAGTGGAACCGAGTGAGCGTCTTCTTCAGCCAGTCGGTGCCCTCGCGGCAGGGGATACACCATCCGCAGCTCTCGTGCTGATAGAACTTCATCACCCGCAGCGCGTACTTCACCATGCAAGTGGAGTCATCAATGATCACTACTCCACCGGAGCCCAACATCGAACCAGCTTTCATCACCGCATCGAAGTCCATTGCAACATCGACTTCATCAGCAGTCAGCACTGGAACCGACGATCCGCCAGGCTGCACCGCTTTCAGCTTGCGCCCGTTCCAGATCCCGCCTGCGACCTCGTCGATCATCTTGCGCAGGTTGTAGCCCATGGGCAGTTCGTAGACTCCGGGCTTGTTGACGCTGCCACTCAAGCAGAACAGACGCGTGCCGCCGTTCTTGGGTGTGCCCAAACCGGCATACCACTCGCCGCCGCCGAGGATGATGTGAGGAACGTTGGCCAGCGTCTCGGCGTTGTTGATGACCGTCGGCCCGCCATACAGCCCAACCACGGCGGGAAACGGCGGACGTATGCGCGGGATGCCGCGCTTGCCTTCGAGCGACTCCATCAGCGCTGACTCTTCGCCGACCTCATAGGCGCCCGCGCCAGTTTGCACGGCGCACTCGAAATCGTGTCCGCTGCCAAAGATATTTTTCCCCAGGAAGCCGCGCGCGTAGGCGTCGGCCACCGCCTTTTCCATGATCTCGATCAGGTAGCGGTATTCGCCGCGCAGGTAGATGTATCCCTGGTGCGCGCCGACGGCGATCCCGGCAATGACCACGCCTTCGATCACCGAATGCGGATCGTGCTCGAAAATGAGTCGGTCTTTGCAGGTGCCGGGCTCACTTTCGTCGCCGTTGCAAAGCACATATTTCGGCTTCGGCGACTGCTTGGGGACGAATGACCACTTCATGCCCGCGGGGAATCCGGCGCCACCGCGTCCGCGTAAGTTTGACGCCTTTACCTCGCTGATGATGGCGTCCGGCCCCATGGAGAGCGCTTTTTGGGTTGCTTTGTAGCCATCCAGAGCCAAGTAGCGGTCGATCTCGGTCGCGCCTTGGCCGAATCTCCTGGAGACAACCCTTACCTCATCGGGATGGGAAACCAAGTCAGCCATTGCTCTTCAGAGTTTTCAAGACTTCGTCCACCTTCTCCGGCGTCAGGTTCTCGTGGAAGTCGTAGTTCACCTGCATTGCCGGGGCCCAGCAGCAGGCGCCGATGCACTCGACCTCTTCCAGATGGAACATGCCATCCGGTGTGTCCTGCTTGTGACCGATACCCAGGCGCTTGCGGAGATGGCTGAAGATGTTGTCAGCCCCCCGCAGCATGCAACTGATATTGGTGCAAACCTGGATGTTGTACCTCCCGATGGGCTTGGTGTGGAGCATCGAGTAATAGCTGACGACGTTGCGAACTTCGAGATCGGTCAAATCGAGGCGCGTGGCGATCTCGTGCACGACCTCGTCGCTCACACAGCCGACCTCGTCCTGCGCATAGAGCAGCATGGGCACCAGCGCCGAGCGCTTGATGGGATAGTGCGTCACCAGATCGGCGAAGCGCTTTTCGAGCTGGTCCGAGAACTTCATCGCTGGCTAGCGATCCACCTCTCCCAAAATAATGTCTATGCTGCCGATGGCCGCCACCACGTCCGCGATCAACCGTCCTGCGCACATGGTTTCGAGCGCCTGCAAGTTGGCGAAGGACGGCGCGCGCACGTGCACCCGATACGGTTTCGGGCTGCCGTCCGAGACCACGTAGTAGCCCATCTCGCCGCGCGGCGACTCGACCGCCTGATAGACCTCGCCCGGCGGCACCGGGAAGCCCTCGGTGACGATCTTGAAGTGATAGATGAGCGCCTCCATCTGGGTCTTCATCTTCTCTCGGTCGGGCAGGACAATCTTGGGCGCGTCCGCCTTGATCGGTCCTTCGGGCATGCCTTGGAGTGTCTGCCTTACAATCTCATTCGATTCTCGCAATTCCTGCACCCGCACGATGTAGCGCGCGAACACGTCGCCGTCGTTCGACACCGGCACCTTGAACTGGAACTTCTCGTAGCCGGAGTACGGCATGTCGCGCCGCAGGTCGATATCGACACCGCTGGCCCGCAGCGTGGGCCCGGTGGCGCCGAGGGCGATGGCGTCTTCCGCGGAAAGGTACGCCACGCCTTTGGTGCGCTTCAGCCAGATGGGGTTCGCGGTGAGCAGGTTTTCGTATTCGTCCACGCGGGAAGGGAATCGGTCCACGAACTTCTTCACCGCGCCGAACATGTCCAGCGGCGGCTCCAGAGCCAGCCCGCCGATGCGGAAGTACGAAGTCATCATGCGCTGGCCGCTGACCATCTCGAAAATGCGCAGTGTGTCTTCGCGTTCGCGGAAGCAGTAGAGAAACACCGACATGGCGCCGATATCGAGCGCGTGCGAGCCCAGCCAGACCAGGTGGGAGTTGATGCGCGTCAGCTCATTTAGCATGACGCGCAGCCACTGCGCGCGCGGCGGAATCGCAAGACCGAGCAGCCTTTCCACCGCCAGGACGTAGGCCAGGTTGTTGGTCAGCGGGCAGAGATAGTCGATGCGATCGGTGAGCGGCACCCCCTGCTGATAGAACTTGGCCTCGCAGGTTTTCTCGATGCCGGTGTGCAGGAAGCCGATGTCCGGCATCAGGCGCACGATGGTTTCGCCGTCGATCTCCAG
>Ga0187777_10000750_pt1 | contig 21277 bp, 16 predicted proteins | sample 1015_Q2_SP5_10_M_FD_132416 | JGI IMG/M metagenome (GOLD analysis project Ga0187777, IMG submission 132416) | Tropical peat soil microbial communities from peatlands in Department of Meta, Colombia - 1015_Q2_SP5_10_MG | ecosystem: Environmental > Terrestrial > Soil > Wetlands > Peat | place... | reverse complement strand
GCTTCACGGTCGGCACGAGCACCGCGACGCAGCTGGTGTGGACGCAACAGCCCACGAACGTGCTGGCGGGCGCGACCATGAGCCCCGCGGTGCTCGTGTCGGTCGAGGACGCGCAGGGCAACGTGGTCACGACGGCGAGCGGCACGGTGACGCTGGGCCTCACGGGCTCGCCCGCCGGCGTGACGCTGACGGGCGGCGGGGCGGCGACGGTGACCAACGGCGTCGCCACGTTCGCCGGCCTGAGCGTCAACAAGGTCGGGACCTACACGTTCACGCCGACCACGACGGTGAGCGGGGTGACGACGCTGCCGGCCTCGGGCAGCTTCACGGTGAGCCCCGGAGCGGCAACCCAGCTGGCCTGGACCCAGCAGCCCACGAACGTGGTGGCCGGGGCGACGATGAGCCCGGCGGTCACGGTGACGGTGGAGGACGCGAACGGCAACACCGTCACCGCGGCGAGCGGGACGGTGACGCTCAGCGTGACGGGATCGCCCGCGGGCGTGACGCTTTCGAACCCCGGGCCGGCCACGGTCTCGAGCGGCGTGGCGACGTTCGCCTCGCTGAGCGTCAACAAGGCGGGCACCTACACGCTGACGCCCGCCACGACGGTGAGCGGCGTGACGACGCTGCCGGCCTCCGGGAGCTTCACCGTGAGCACCGGCGCGATCAGCGCGTCGCTGAGCACCGTGACCGTCGCCACGGGGACGCTGACGGCGTCGAGCGGCAACATCACGGACGCCGTGACGGTGACGGTGAAGGACGGGCAGGGCAACCCGATCCAGGGCGTGACGGTCAGCCTGTCGGCCACCGGGACGTCCAACCTGGGCCAGCCCGGGTCGGCGACGAACGCCAGCGGCGTGGCGACCGGCACCTTCAGCAGCACCGCGGCCGGGAGCCACACCATCACGGCCACGGCCGGCGGCGTGGTGATCACCCAGCAGCCGGCCGTGACGGTGACCCCGACCGCCGCCATGAGCGTCGGGTTCAGCGTGGGGCCGTCCAACGTGGTGTCGACGGTCGCGATCGCGCCGGCGGTGCAGGTCGCGGTGCGCGACACGTTCAGCAACCTGGTGACGACGGCCGCGAACAGCATCACGGTCGCCCTGTTCAACAACCCGGGCGGCGGGACGTTGAGCGGCACGCTCACGCTGTCGGCCTCGGGCGGGGTGGCGACCTTCTCGAACCTGAGCATCGACAAGGCGGGGAACGGCTACACGCTCGCCGCCACCAGCGCCGGCCTCAACGGCGCGATCAGCGGATCGTTCAACGTCACGGCGGGTCCGGCGACGACCCTGCTGCTCACCGGTCTGACGAGCGCGACGGCCGGCGCGGCCCAGACGGTCACGGTGACGCTGAAGGACGCGCAGGGGAACATCGCGACGGGGTACACGGGCACGGTGCACTTCACCTCGAGCGACGGCCAGGCGGTGCTGCCGGCGGACTACGCGTTCGTGAGCGGCGACGCCGGGGTCCACACCTTCACGAGCCTGGTGACGCTGAAGACGGCCGGCAGCCAGACGGTGACGGCGACCGACAAGGTCACGGGCACCATCACTGGGAGCCAGACCGTGACGATCAGCGCCGCCGCGGCGAACAAGCTCGCGATCACGACGGAGCCCGCGGGCACGCTCGGCGGGTCGGGCCTGCCGCTCACCACCCAGCCGGTGCTGCAGGTCCAGGACCAGTTCGGCAACGCGGTGACCTCGTCCGGCGTGTCGGTCACGGCGGCGATCGCCACCGGGACGGGAACGCTGGGCGGCGGCAACCCGGTCACCACGGACACCAACGGCGTGGCGACGTTCGCCACCCTGGCCATCACGGGCACGGGCTCGTTCACGCTGAGCTTCACGGCGACCGGCCTCGCGACCGCGACGTCGGGCACGATCACCCAGTGAGCCTCTCACCGGCGGGAACCGATCGGGGTATAGTCTTGGGCATGGAACGACAGGGCCGGGCGGACGCGCGGGCGGCGCAGGGAGCCGGGGCCGCGTGATCTGTCCCAACTGCAGCTCCGCCGAGATCTCGCCGCTGACCAACCGCTGCGAGCTGTGCGGCCACGTGCCTCCGGGGCTGGTCGCCGTGGAGGCGCCGCGCAGCGAGGCGATCGACGACCTGGCGCGCCAGGAGCTGGCCGACCAGTTCCGGCTCGACACCTTCCTCGGCCGCGGCGCGGCGACCGCGGTGTACGTGGCCCGCGCCCAGCACTCCAACCGGCCCATCGTGGTCAAGGTGCTGCCCCGCCCGGCGGAGCGGGCGGACATGGACGAGCGGTTCCGCCGGGCCATCGAGCAGGTCGCGGCGCTCGAGCACCCCCACATCGTGCCGGTGTTCGACAGCGGCTGGACCGAGCACCTGTATTGGTACTCGATGGAGCACATCACCGGCCGCTCGCTGCGCAACTTCCTGCTGCAGCGCGGGCCGATGGACCTCAAGGCGTGCCTGCGCGTCATCGCGCAGATCGCGAGCGGACTCGACTACGCGCACCGCCGCGGCATCGTCCACGGCGCGCTGAAGCCGGAGAACATCCTGGTCGACGGCGACGGCTGGGTGCACCTGTGCGACCTGCTGGTCACCCGCTCGCTCGAGCCGCCGGCGCCGCCGGTCCCCCATCCCGCGCCGGCGGTCGAGGGCGAGCCGGCCCTTCCGGCGCCGGCGGAGCGCTCGCCGTACGCGGCGCCCGAGGACCTGTACACGCCGTACGCCGACCAGTACGCCCTCGCCGTCGTGGTGGCCGAGTGCCTGACGGGCGGGCCGCTCGGCCAGCCGCTGGACAACGCCACCGAGGCGCAGCTGCGCGCCTCGCTGCCGGACGTCCCGCGCCACGTCGTGCAGAGCATCCAGCGCGCGCTCAGCCCCAAGCCGATGGACCGGTTCACCGGCGTCCTCGACTTCCTGGCGGCGCTCCAGGGCCACGCGGCGCCGGCGCCCGAGGTGCGGCCGTCGACCCGCGGCTCGGCCGTGGTGCTGCGCCAGACCGACTACGAGCCGGCGGGCTCGAAGCTCAACCGGCGGCTCATGGCGGGCGGGGGCGTCGTCGTCCTGATCGCGCTGGTGCTGTGGCTGCGGCCCGTGGTCGTGCGGCTGTTCCAGCCGAACGGCCACCCCGAGCTGGTGTCGCTGCCGCCGCTGCCCGCGCCGACGCGCACGCCCGAGCCGCAGCCGAAGCCCAACCTGCCGGTGAAGCCTTCGCTGCCGGGCATGGACGAGCCGGGGCGGCTGTTCGTCAGCGCGACCCCGTGGGGCCAGCTGTACGTCGACGGCGCGCTGATCGGGAACACGCCCCGGGCCAACATCCAGGTGCTCGCGGGACCGCACATCATCCGCGTCCTCCGCGAGGGCTACCAGCCCTACGAGAAGACGATCCAGGTCGCGGCGGGGCAGGTCGTCCGGCTCACCGACATCGTGCTGGTGCAGAACCAGTGACCGCGGCCCGCGCGCTCGCCGGGGCGCTCGCGCTGGCGTCGGCGCTCGCCGGGGCGGCGCGCGCGCAGGTGCCGTCCGGCCGTCCGCAGTCGCCGCCGTCCCGCCCGCAGCCCCCGGCGCCGGCGCCCCAGGCGCCCGCGCCGGCGGCCCCGGCCCCGGCCCCGTCCCAGGGCGTGGTGCTCGCGGCGCAGGTCGCGCGCGGCGTCCAGGCCTACCAGAACCTCGACTACGACAGCGCCGCCGTGCTGCTCCGCGGCGCGCTCGCCTCGCCGGGCGCCGCGACGCTGTCCGACAGCGTGCGGGTCCGCGCCCTCGTCTTCCTCGGCGCGACGGAGCTGTACCGCGACCGGCGCGACACCGCGGCGGCCCTGTTCGGGCGCGCGCTGCGCATCGACCCCCGCTACCACATCGACCAGCTGGTCTTCCCGCCGGAGGTCACGGGCCTGTTCCAGCAGGTGCGCGCGATCACGCGCGCGGTGACCGTGGTGGTGCCGGCCGACACCGAGATGGGCGCCCCGCGCGATCTGCTGCCGATCCGCCTCTACGCGGCCAGCTTCCACCCGGTGGACGTGGCGATGATGCGCCTCGACGGCACGCGGCTCCGCACCGTGTACCAGGGCAACGTGGGCGACAGCCTGCTGGTGACGTGGGACGGGCGCGCCCAGGACGGGAATCCGCCCGACAGCGGCCGCTACACGCTGCAGGTGGACTCGCGCAGCGCCGAGGGCCGCATCGTGCGCACGGTGCAGATCCCGCTGGACATCTCGCGCGTGAAGCGCGACACGCTCCCCCTGCCGCCGCCGCCGCCCGCCTCGCGGTTCCGGCCGGAGCACCGGCCGGGCACCAACGGGGTGCGGGGCGCGGTCGCCGGCGCGGTCGGGGTGCTCGCGGTGGTGGCGCTGCCCTCGCTGGTGGCGGGGAAGTTCGAGGCGTCGGGCGACCGCCTCCTCGTCGCCGCCGGGTTCGGGGCCGCCGGCTTCCTGGGCTTCCGCGCCCAGCGCGGCCCGCAGCCGATCCCCGAGAACATCGCGGCGAACCGCACGATCCGGGTCGCCTGGCAGCACCAGGTGGACTCGGTGCACACCCAGAACGTCTCGCGCCGCCAGGAGATCCGCCTGCGGGTCCGCTCCGGCACGGCGCAGATCATCGGGCTGCAGTGAGCCGCCGCGTCCTGCCGCTCCTCGTCGCCGCCGCGCTGCGGGCGGGACCGCTCGCCGCGCAGCTGCCCGCGTTCGTCGGCAGCGCGGAGCTCGGCCTCTCGCGCCAGCACTTCGCGGCCAACTTCCAGGGCGGCAGCGAGTCGCTGAGCGGGGCGCTGATGTACGGCCAGGCGGGCGTCGCCCTCCGTCCGGTGTCCATCGCCGTGACGTACGCCCAGGGCCGCCTGGCGTCCTCGTCGGCGAGCGCCACGGCGCGCAGCGTGGTCGAAGCCTCCGTCATGATCTCGCGGCGGGTGACGCCGTGGCTGCTCCTCAAGGCCGGCCCGCACGTGCGGTCCTACTCGGCGACGGGCAGCACCGAGCGGTGGGTGATGTGGGAGCTCCACGCCCACGGCGACGAGCCGATGATCACGGGGGTGCTCTGGGCGTACCTCGAGGGGTGGGCGGCCGTGAGCGCGAGCTCGAACGTGGACCCCGGCGGCTCGGGGGCGCGGGGCGCGGAGGCCGGCGTGACGCTGCAGATCCCCGGCTCGCCGCTGCGCCTGCGGCTCGCGTACGCCGTGGACCAGGCGAGCCTCAAGAACGACGTGCGGTCCGAAGCCCTGCAGGCGATCCAGGTTTCGCTCGGTCTCGGCGGGCGCTAGGCCCGCCGGCGCAGCGCCCGCGCCTCGCCCGTGAGCCGAGGCGCCGCCCGAACGCACCTTTATCCACTTGAGCCCCAGCGGGTTGCGGCCTGCCGGGGCTTCGTGTTGGCGGACCGGAATGACGCCGGATTGACGCGCGGGAGATATGTATGGGCCATGAACGACTTCATCGCGCGCGTCGAGCGCGAGCACGGCCCGCCGATCGAATCCGTCAAGGTCTCCTTGCACGAGAGCATCCTCGGCGCGTGGCGCGGTTTCTTCTTCTGCACCGCGCGCGACCGCTACCGGGTGGGAGAGGTGCTGCGGCTCACGCTCGTGGGCGGGCGGACGCGCACCGCCGTGGTCTACGCCACGGAACAGGTCGCGGGGAAGTCGATGTGGGTGGTGGATCTCATCGGCGCCGATCCGAGCGCCAAGGCCCGGGCCGAGAACGGAGACGCGCCGGTCAGGCAGCCCTGACGCGCGGCGCGCCGCGCCTCAGGACGGCGCGCGCACGGCGCAGAAGTAGCCCTGGGAGCGGCGCACGGGGAACGTCGAGCCGGCGCTGCTCGCCCAGCCTCCCGCGAAACCCTCCGGCGTGATCCGCTGCACGTACAGCGTGGTGTGGCCCGCGTCGAACGGCTGCGGGCCGCGGGCGTTGGAGCCCGAGCCCAGCCGCACCACGACCGTCAGCGCGCCGGTGCCCGGCGTGCGCTGCGCGTACACGCCGACGCCGGGGGCGGAGGCGTCGTTCGCGCCGGGATCGCCCATCCGCACGGCGCCCACACTGTCCAGGGCGATGTCGGTGGTCCCGCGCAGCGGCTGCATCGCGGCACCGGCATCGATCAGCGCGCTGTCCTGCGGCACGAGCGTCAGCGAGCCCGAGGCCGCCCGCCCGGACATGGCGCCCGACGTGGCGACCATCGTGATCGCGAAGCGGCCCGCCATCTCGCGCGTGTCGGCCCGCTCGGCGAGGCGCCCGCCGACCGGCCGGCACGGGGCCAGCGCGTCGTCGGCGCTCTGGACGTGATGACACCCCGCGAGCAGGACGGCGGTCACCAGGGCTCCCCAGCGCCGATCGCTTGCCATCACCTGCCTCCTCCAGAGGGCGGCCGCCGGCCGCGTGCACCGGGAACCCTGCCCCCGGCGGGGGCGCACCGCAAGGGCCCGCGGGTCGCGGGAACCTCGCCCCGCGGCCTGGGTAGCGCACCATCCATGTGCCATCTCCGCCGGACGGGCGCGGCCGCGCTCCTGGGAACCTGTCTCGCCGGCGCAAGGGCCGTCGCCCAGGCCCCGCCCGCGGTGCCGCCCGCCGCGGGCCCCGCGGTGGAGGCCGACGCGGCCGACATCGCGCGGTGCGCCATCGAGCGCCGCCACGACGTGCTGCGCGAGGCCGGCGCGTTCCGCTACGGCGTCTCCCTCAAGCTCGTCGTTCGCGACCCGGCCGCCCCGGCCGACTCCGGGCGCTCGGTCCTGTTCCTGGGAGCGTCCCGCAGCACGGTGTACGCCCGCCACCCCGGCGAGTGGCAGGAGACCGTGCTGGCCCGGCACCGCTGGGGCGGCGGACCCTGGGGCGGCCTGGGGGGCGGGGGCGGGCAGGGCGGCACCGTGGGCATCCGCGACATCGCGGACTTCGACCGCGCCGCGGTGCCGTTCACCCGCGGCGTGGACTTCGGGCCCGGCGAGCGCGTGGCGTTCGGGCGCGGGGCGTCGCGCCGCGGGGCGGGCGGCGCCGGCGACGTGATGCTGGTCTACCCGCTCGCCCGCGACGCGGCGGACCGGTACGACTTCCGGACGCTCGACACCGTCGAGGTCGGCGGGCGCCGCGTGTTCCGGCTCGCCGTCCTCCCGCGCTCGGCGTCCGATCCGCTGTTCGTCGGCACCATGCAGGTGGCCGATTCCGGATGCGACGTGATCGCGATGGACCTCGGCGTCAGCGACGCGGTCCGCTTCCCGTCGGTGCTGAACCTCCGCTACCAGGAGCGCGGCGACGACGTGGGCGGCGGGCGGTGGCTGCCGGTCGAGATCCGACTGAGCGGCGAGGCCCGGCCGCGGATCACGGGACCGCGCTTGCCGGAGCAGGTGGCGGGCATCCCGGTGCCGCGGCTCCCCGGTCACGTCCTGTTCGAGGAGGCGGCGCGCCTCGACAGCTTCCGGTTCGGCGGGGTCGAGCCGCCGGCGGGCGTGGGAGAATTCCGCATCGTGGTCCGCGACTCAGCCGACCGCCGGGACGACTCGCTGTGGTCGCGCCCCGGCGCCGTGCCGCTCAGCGACGCCGAGCTGGCCGCGCGCGCGCGGGCGGACTCGGCGGCGCGCCGGCCGCCCGGCTTCCTCATGCGGGCCGGCGCCGGGATCGGCTTCGTGGCCGGGCTGGCGGACAACCCGGACTTCTTCCACTACAACCGCGTGGACGGCACCTACGTCGGCGCCGGGCACGACTGGCCGCTCTCGGACGCGCTCGCCGTCCGCACCAAGGCGGGCTACGCCATCGGCGCCGAATCGTGGCAGTACGAGCTCGGCGGCCGCGTCCTGCTCTCCGAGGCGCGGCGCGCGTGGGTGAGCGCCTGGTATCACGACGAGACCCAGAGTGCTCCCACGCTCGTCTCGAGCGGCTACAACCCGACCTATCGCGCGCTGTTCGCGCGACTCGACCCGCTCGACTACTACCGCGAGAAGGGCGCGGGCCTCACCGTCGCGACCGACCTGCTGGACCTGACCCGGCTCGAGGTCTCCGTCCTCGACGCCCGGCAGTCGAGTCTGCCGCTGGTCGTCTTCGGCGACACGACGCGCCATCCCGTCCGGCCGAACCCGCCGGTCGCGGACGGCCACATGCGCTCCCTGGCCGCGACGCTGACGTGGGACTCGCGCCAGCTGCTGCGCGAGCGCGGCGCCGACCGGCCGCTCGGCGCGCCGGCGTGGACGCGGGTCACCGTGGGCGTGGAGGTCTCGGCGCACGACGTGCTGGGCAGCGACTTCTCCTACCGCCGCTGGTCGGTGCAGGTGGAGCGGCACCAGCGCACGCTCTGGGGCACCACCACGCTCTCGGGCGCGGCCGGTATCGGCACCGGCTGGCTGCCGCCGCAGCGCTACTTCACCGTGGACTACGGGATGGAGTTCCTGACCTTCCAGGGGAACGGCTTCAACACGCTGGCGGAGACCAACTACTCCGGCAGCCGGGCCGCGATGGCGGTGGTGCGGCACGACTTCGACCGGCTGCTGCTGCATCTCCCGTTCACGTTCAGCGTGCACGGCGGAGCGTTCTGGACCGGCTTCGCCGACCACCCGGCGTTCCCCGCCGACTCGCTGCTGAGCACGGCGCCGAGGGCGTACACCGAGGCGGGCTTCGGCATCGGCAACCTGACCCCGTTCCTCTCGCCGTTCGACCTGGCGGCGCACTTCACCTGGCAGCTGTCCGCGTACCCGACGCGGCGGTTCCGCTTCGGCTTCAGCGTGGACGGATTGTGAGGCGGCGGCGCACGGGGCGGCCCCGGAGCGGAGCCGCCCTGCGCGCCGGTGCCCTCAAGGCGTGACCGTCACCGATCCCGTCATCGACGGATGGATGGTGCAGTGGTACGTGAAGGTCCCCGCGCTCGCGAACGAGATCGAGGCCATCCCGCCCGTGCCTTCGTAACGTCTAATATATGATACACTTATGACACGCCGTCCCCGGGCGGGGACGGCGTCGCCTGGGCTGGCTTGGGAGCCGCGCTACGGGCTCACGCCGAAGGTGAACACGGTGCGCGAGGTGTACGTCTCGCCCGGGCGCACGATCGTGGTGGGGAAGGCGGCCTGGTTCGGCGAGTCCGGGTAGTGCTGCGTCTCGAGGCAGAAGCCGTTGCGGTGCCGGTAGACGTGGCCGCCCTTCCCGGTGATGCTGCCGTCGAGGAAGTTGCCCGTGTAGAACTGGATCCCCGGCTCCGTGGTGCTGACGTCGAGGGTGCGGCCAGTGGTGGGCTCGACGACGCGGGCCGCGTGCACGAGGCCGGAGCCGGTGCGGGTCAGGACGAAGTTGTGATCGTAGCCGCGGCCGCGGCGGAGCTGCTCGTCGTCCTGCGCGATGCGCGCGCCGATCGCCGTCGGCGTGGTGAAGTCGAACGGCGTGCCGGCGACGGGCGCGAGCGCCCCGGTCGGGATCAGGGTCGAATCGACCGGCGTGAAGCGGTCGGCGCCGAGCCACAGCACGTGGCCGAGCACGTCGCCGGCGCCGTCGCCGGCGAGATTGAAGTAGCTGTGCTGGGTCAGGTTCACCGGGGTCGCCTTGTCGGTGGTGGCCCGGTAGTCCACGATCAGCTCGTTCCGGTCGGTCAGCGTGTAGGTCACGCGCGCCTCGAGCTTGCCGGGGAATCCCTGGTCCCCGTCCGGGCTGGTGTGCGTGAAGGTGATGCCGACGCCGCTGTCGCCGCGGAACGTCTCCGCCTCCCACACGACCTTGTCGAAGCCGACCGTGCCGCCGTGCAGCGTGTTCGCCCCGTCGTTGGCCGGCAGGTGGTACGTCGCGCCGTCGAGGGTGAACTGCGCGTGGCCGATCCGGTTCCCGTAGCGGCCGATGATCGCCCCGAAGTACGGCGTGGCCTTGAGGTAGCCGGCGAGGCTGTCGTAGCCGAGCACGATGTCGCCGAGCCTGCCGGCGCGGTCGGGCGTCTCGATCGAGGTGATGATCCCGCCCCAGGTCATGGCGCGCACGACCATGCCGCGCGCGTTGGTGAGCGTGTACAGGTCCACGGCCGCTCCGGACGGCGTGGTGCCGAAGTCCGATCGGGTCACGCGTGCTCCTTGGTTGGCGGCCGGGACGGGCGGCGCGGCGGCGAGCTCGGCGATCTCGCGCCCCTCCTCGGCGGGCAGTTTCACGACGGCGCGGTCGTAGGTCATCAGCCCGTTGACCTCGGTCTCGACGTCCGTGGTCTGGGTGTACACGGCGGCGGCGAGGCCCGCGTCCACGAGCGGGCGGAGCCGCGCCAGCAGCGCCCGCCACGCGGCCCGCAGCGAATCGGTGGTGCCGAAGCGCCGGTAGCCCCAGGCGCCCCGCTCGATCCAGAGATGGCCGGCCACCGGCAGGCCGAGGCCGCCGAACTCGCCCAGGACGGCGGCGCGATGCGCCTCGAGCGCGGGCATCGCCGGCCCGGGATAGTCGTGCACGTCCATCACGTCGCCGGTGCGGCGGTCGGTCCAGCCGCTGGCGTCGTCCACCAGCCGCGAGGGATCGTGCGCCCGGATCCAGGCGACGGTGCGCTCGGTGTCGTGCTGGCCCCAGCCCTCGTTGAACGGCACCCACATCACGATCGAGGGGTGGTTGCGCAGCGCGTCCACGACGCGCTCGAGCTCGGCGGCGAAGCCGGCGCGGCCCGCGTCGGTGTCGTTGTCGCCGCTCGGCATGTCCTGCCAGACCAGCAGGCCGAGCGAATCGCAGTCGTAGTACCAGCGCTCCGGCTCGACCTTCACGTGCTTGCGGATCAGGTTGAAGCCGAGGCGCTTGAGGGTGACGAGGTCGAAGCGGCGCGCGTCCTCGGTGGGTGCCGTGTACAGGCCGTCGGGCCACCACCCCTGGTCGAGCGTGCCAAGCTCGAACAGCGGGCGGCCGTTGAGGAACAGCCGCTCGATGCCCGCGACGTCCGGGGCGACGGCGATCTTCCGCATCCCGAAGTAGCTGGCGACCCGGTCGCCGCCCGCGAGCCGCACCCGGAGTCGATAGAGGAACGGATCCGCCGGCGACCACAGGCGCGGATGCGGGACGGGGATGGCCACCGCGCTGTCGGGGGCGACGTCGGCGGCCGCGACGGGCTTCGTGCCCTCGAGCACCGTGACCTGCACGCGCGAGCCCGCCGTGCCGCCCTCGACGGCGACGCGCACGCGCACGGCCCCCGCGTCCACGTCGGGCGTGACGGTCAGGCCGGCGACGTGCTCGCGCGGCACCGTCTCCACCCACACGGTCTGCCAGATGCCGGTGACCGCCGTGTACCAGATGCTCCGCGGATGCAGGACCTGCTTGCCGCGCGGTTGCGGGCCGCCGTCGGTGGGGTCCCACACGCCCACCACCAGGTCGGCCGCGCCGGGCCCGAGGGCGTCGGTGACGTCGAGCGTGAAGGGGTCGTAGCCGCCGGCGTGCTCGCCGACGCGGTGGCCGTTGACCCACACGGTGGCGTCCCAGTCCACCGCGCCGAAGTGCAGCAGTACCCGTCCGCCCCGGGGCGGCCGGGCCGCGCGGAAGGTGCGGTGGTACCAGAGGCGCTCGGCGCCGGTGACGGCGCGGCGGACGCCGCTCAGCTGCGACTCGATCGGGAAGGGGACCAGGATCCGGCCGTCCCACGCGGCGGGCTGCGGCGCGTCCTTCGCCGTCACGGCGTAGTCCCACGGCCCGTTCAGGCTCTGCCACGCGGTGCGCACCAGCTGGGGTCGCGGGTACTCGGGCAGCACCCGCGCCGGCGTGACGTCGTGCGCCCAGCGCGTCCGCAGCGAGGGCAGGCTGTCCTGGGCGCGCGCGGCGGACGGGCGCGCCGGGACGGCGAGGACCAGGAGGCTGAGCGCGAGCGGCGCCCGCGCGGCACGGGAGAGCGTCATGGCACGAAGACCCCGGATCATCGGATCGGTGACGCCGGCCGGCGCCGGCGGGTCGTGCGCGAGCCCGCCGTTCGAGGACGACACGGCCGCCGGCTCGGTCGGCGCCGATAATAGAGCGCCTGCCGCCCGGGCGCCAATCCGGGCGGGCGCCCCGGCGCCGGGCACGGGCCCGCAGGGGGCGCGGGATCGGGGCGCGCCGTCGCCAGGCGCGGCCGGCATCCGCCCGTCCTGGCCGGGGATTGACAAACCCCCTGCACGGCATCACCTTAGGTGCGCGGAACGGAGCACGCATTTGCAGCCGCTTGTCGGGGTAGGACATGACAGCACCGCTGCGGGGCGTTTTCCCGGAGCGGTTTTTTTTATGCCGCCAACGACTTTGCACTGGCCACGGTGGCCGGTGTGTACCGGGCAGCGATGCCCAACTTTTCAGGAGTAGTCTCGTATGGCGCAGGGAACGGTGAAGTGGTTCAATGACGCGAAGGGGTTCGGGTTCGTCCAGCAGGACGGCGGGCAGGACGTCTTCGTGCATCACACCGCGATCATCGCAGAGGGTTTCCGCTCGCTGTCGGAGGGCGATCGGGTGGAGTTCGAGGTCAAGCAGGGCCCGAAGGGCCTGCAGGCCGCGAACGTGCGGAAGATCACGGCCTGACCTAGCGTCTGGCCGCTTCACCGGCGCCGGCTCCGCGAGGAGCCGGCGCTTTCATTTTGGGCCCGGGAAACCGTGCGCTCCCTCGCGCCGTACACTAGCTTCAGGCAACGCCATGACCACGCCTTCGCCCGATCTCTCGCGCCTGACGATCAACCGCGACGTCCCCGCCCGCGGGGTGCGGCGCGCGCTCCGCACCAGCATCGTCATCGCCGCCGTGGCCGTCGTGCTGGTGGCCGCCGCGCTGTGGGTCCTTGGCCGCGGCGGCGCCCCGGTGGTGCGCGTGGCGACGGCCGTGGTGGTGGGCGGCGGCGGCTCGGCGTCGTCGGGGGTGGTGGCGAACGGGTACGTGGTGGCCCGCACCCAGGCGTCGGTCTCGGCCAAGCTGCCGGGGCGGCTGGCGTACCTCGGCGTGGCCGAGGGGTCGCACGTCACCGAGGGCCAGGTGATCGCGCGGCTCGACAACGCCGACTACACGGCGGCCGTGGGCCAGGCCGAGGCGACGCTCGCGAGCGAGCAGGCGAGCCTGATCGAGACCGAGGCCGACCGCGACGAGCTGGAGCGCGAGGCGCACCGCGCCCGCGACGTGCGCGCGCAGAACGCCAACCTCATCGCCCAGCAGGACGTGGAGCTGGCCGACAGCAAGGCGGCGCAGGGTGTCGCGCGGGCGCAGGCGCAGCAGGCGCGGGTGCGCGCGGCGGAGGCGGCGCTGGCGGTGGCGCGCGCCAACCTCGACAACACGCTGATCCACGCGCCGTTCACCGGCACGGTGCTGCGCAAGGACGCCGAGGTGGGCGAGGTGGTGGCGCCGTCCGTGGGCGGCGGGCTCACCCGCGGCGCCGTGGTGACCATGGCGGACCTCGCGACGCTCGAGGTCGAGGTGGACGTCAACGAGGCCTACATCGCGCGCATCGAGGCGGGCGCACCGGCCCGGATCACGCTCGACGCCTACCCCGACACCAGCTTCCGCGGCGCCGTGCGCCTGGTGGTGCCGACGGCCGACCGGCAGAAGGCCACCGTGCAGGTGAAGGTCTCCATCCTGGACCACGACCGGCGGATCCTGCCCGAGATGGGCGCCCGGGTGGAGTTCCTGGAGTCGAAGCGGCAGGCGGCGGGGCCCGCACCGCGGCCGCGGGTGAGCGTGCCGGCGGAGGCCGTGCACGCCGACGGCGCCCAGACGCTCGTGTGGCTGGTGCGGGACGGGCGCCTCGAGCGGCGGACGGTGGATGCGGGACCGGCGAGCGGAGGGTTGCGGGAGGTGCGGTCCGGGCTCGCCGGCGGAGAGGTGTTGCTGCTGAGCGGGGTGGCGGAGCCGGTGGAGGGGATGAAGGTGAGGGTGAAGCCGTGAGAGGTGAGGGGTGAGAAGTGAGACGTTCACGTGAGAGGTGAGAGGGCGTGAAGCGTGAGAGGTGTGAGGCGTGAGAGGTGAGAAGTGGCGCTTGTCTCACCTCTCACCTAAACTTCTCACCTCTCACTTGAACTTCTCACTTCTCACGCCTCACCTCTCACGCTCGCCCAGGGTACGCCCTTGTCACTCGTCACCATCCACGGCCTCAGCAAGATCTTCCAGCGGGACTCCCAGCCCATCACCGTCTTCGACGGGCTGGACCTCGAGTTCGCCCAGGGCAGCTTCACGGCGCTGATGGGGCCGTCGGGCAGCGGCAAGAGCACGCTCCTCAACCTGGTGGCGGGCCTCGACCGGCCGACGTCCGGCACGGTGAGCGTGGGCGACGCGGAGGTGAGCGCGATGAGCCCCGGCGCCCTGGCCGTGTGGCGGGCGCGGCACGTGGGGTTCGTGTTCCAGTCCTACAACCTGCTGCCGGTGCTGACGGCCTTCCAGAACGTGGAGCTGCCGCTGCTGCTGACCCGGCTCTCCAAGGCGGAGCGGCGCGACCACGTGGTGACGGCGCTCGGCGTGGTCGGGCTCACCGACCGGGCCGAGCACTTTCCCCGCCAGCTCTCGGGCGGGCAGGAGCAGCGGGCGGCGATCGCGCGGGCGATCGTGTCCGACCCCACGATCATCCTGCTGGACGAGCCCACCGGGCAGCTGGACGCGAAGTCGGCGGCGGAGATCCTGGAGCTGCTGCAGCGGCTCAACCGCGAGCACCACAAGACCATCATCATGGTCACCCACGACCCGCACGCGGCGCAGGCGGCCGGCACGGTCCTGCACCTCGACAAGGGAGTGCTGACCGCGTGAAGTACTTCCCGCTGGTCTGGGCGAACCTCACCCGCCACAAGCGCCGCACCGTCCTCACCACCCTGAGCGTGGCGCTGGCGCTGTTCCTGTTCGCGTCGCTCCGCTCGGTGGTCACGACGCTGCGCGCGGGCGCCGAGGTGGGCAGCGAGTCGCGGATGATCGTGCAGAGCGCCAAGGCGATCGTGTTCTTCCTGCCGATGAACTACCGCGAGCGCCTGCTGGCGGTGCCGGGCGTGAAGGCCGTGACGTGGGCCGACTGGTTCGGCGGCGTGTACCAGGACCCGAAGAACTTCTTCGCCTCCTTCGCGGCCGACGCCGAGTCGTATCTCGACATGTACCGCACCGACTTCACGCTGCCGGCCGACCAGCGCGCGGCGTTCATCCAGGAGCGCACCGCCTGCATCGTGGGCCAGCACCTGCTGGAGAAGTACGGCTGGCACCTCGGCCAGAACGTCACGCTGCAGGGCACCATCTTCCAGGGCGACTGGACCCTCACCATCCGGGGCGTCTACCACGCCACCACCCCGGCGTTCAGCGAAGACGCCCTGATGTTCCACTACGAGATGGTGTACGAGCGCTACCCCCGCTGGGTGCAGCCCGGCTGGTACGTGCTCGAGCTGACCAATCCGTCGCTGGCGCCGCAGGTCGCGGCCGCGATCGACTCCGAGTTCAAGAACTCCAGCGACCCGACCAAGACCGGGACGGAGCGCGCGTTCAACGCCGGGTTCGTGACCATGTGGGGGAACGTGAGCTTCCTGATGAACACCATCGGCATGGCGGTGGTGTTCGCGATCCTGCTGGTGGCGGCCAACTCGATGATGCTGTCGGCCCGCGAGCGCACCAACGAGGTCGGCGTCCTGAAGACGGTGGGCTTCGGGGACCGGCTGCTGTTCGGCCTGGTGATGGCGGAGGCGGGCACCATCGCCCTGATGGGCGCGGTGCTCGGCCTCGGCGGGGCGAAGCTCCTCTACCCGGCGATCCACTTCTCGGCGATGGGCTTTCTCCCCGGCTTCGCCGTCACGGCCGGCACGCTGGCGCTGGGCTTCGCCATCGCGGTGGCGCTGGCGCTGGCCAGCGGCCTGGTGCCGGCGTGGAACGCGGCGCGGCTCTCCGCCGTGCAGGCGCTGAGGCACGTCGAATGAAGATCCCGCTGGTCTACAACGTCCGCAGCCTGGCGCGGCGGCCGGTCTCGAGTGCGATGACCGCGCTCGGCGTGGCGCTGGTCGTCGGGGTCTTCATCGCGATGCTGGCGCTGGCCAACGGCTTCAAGATGGCGCTGGTCCGGACCGGGTCGCCGGGCAACGTGCTGGTGCTGCGCAAGGGCGCGGACTCCGAGCTGTCGAGCGGCATCTCCCGGGACAACGCGGCGATCATCGGCGCGCTGCCCGAGATCGCCACCGGCGGCGACGGGCAGCCGCTGGTGAGCCCCGAGGTGTTCGTGCCGATGAACCTCGAGTCCGCGGCCGGCGGCGGCGAGGCCCAGCTGGTGGTGACGCGCGGCGTCACGACCCGGGCGTTCGAGGTGCGCCAGGGCGTGCGGATCGTGCACGGGCGCATGTTCGCGCCGGGCCGGGACGAGGTCATCATCGGCGTCGCCATCGCCCCGCGCCTCGCGCACAGCGACGTCGGCGACACCATCCACTTCGCGGGCCGCGGCTGGCTGGTGGCCGGCCACTTCGCCGCCGGCGGCTCCTCGTTCGAGTCGGAGATCTGGGGCGAGAACGAGCAGCTGATGCCCGTGCTCCGGGGCCAGGTGTTCCAGGTGGTGTCGTTCCGGCTGAAGAGCGCCGGCGCGTTCGACGCGGCCAAGCGCACGCTCGAGGACGACCCGCGCCTGCAGGTGGACGCGCACCGCGAGTCCGAGTTCTACGCCTCGCAGTCGCTGGTGCTGCGGACCATCCTGAACTTCCTGGCCGTCTTCATCACCGGCATCATGGCCGTCGGCGCGGTGTTCGGTGCCGTGAACACGATGTACGCCGCCGTCGCCTCGCGCACCGGCGAGATCGCCGTGCTGTTGACGCTCGGCTTCCGGCCGCGCAGCGTCCTCGCCTCGTTCCTGGCCGAGGCCGCGTTCCTCGCCCTGGTGGGCGGCGCGCTCGGCTGCCTGGTGGCGCTGCCCATCAACGGGATCGTGACCAGCACCACCAACTGGTCGTCGTTCAGCATGATCGCGTTCTCGTTCCTGGTGACGCCGCGGATCCTGATCGAGGGGATCGTGTTCTCGGTGGTGATGGGGCTGGTGGGCGGGTTCTTCCCGGCCCGGCGCGCCTCCCGGATGCCCGTCGTGCAGGCGATACGGTGAGGTGCGCAAGTGTGAGAGGTGAGGGGTGAGAGGTGAGACGTTCACGTGAGAGGTGAGGGGTGTAGAGGCGTGAGAGGTTGGTGAGAGGCGAAAGGCGTGAGAGGTGAGTCCCTCTCACGCCTTGTCGTCTCACCTCTCACCTTTTCACAGCAGTTCGCCTTTCCATACCGTCACCGCCTGCCCCCCCAACAGCACCCGATCCTTCCTGACCCCGACCCGGACCACGCCGCCCCGCGGCGAGGCCTGGTAGGCCAGGAAGTCGTCCTTGCCCAGCCGGCCCTTCCACCACGGACCGAGGACGCAGTGCGCCGACCCCGTGACCGGGTCCTCGGGCACGCCGACCCTCGGGGCGAAGAAACGCGAGACGAAGTCGAACCCGGCCGAGGAGGCCCTGGCCGTCACGATCAGCCCGCGCACGGGCAGGGCCGCGAGCGCGCCGATGTCGGGCCGCAGCTCGCGCACCTCGTCCTCGGACGCCAGCTCCGCGAGCGCGTCGAACTGGCTCGTGGCGTAGGCGACGGGCGCGGCCCCGAGCGCGGCGGCCAGGGCCGCGGGCGCCTCGGCCGGCTCCGGCGGCTTGGCCGGGAAGTCGAGCGCGATCCACGGCCCGCCCTTCATCGCCACCAGCCGCCCGCTCCTGGTCTCGAAGGCGAGGGGCTCGCTCGCCGGCGCGGCGCCGCTCTCCCACAGCCAGTGCGCGCTGGCCAGCGTGGCGTGGCCGCACAGCGCCACCTCGGCCGCCGGCGTGAACCACCGCAGCCGGAACGCCCCGTCCTCGCGGTGGAGGAACGCGGTCTCCGACAGGTTCATCTCCCGCGCCACCGACTGCATCCAGCTCTCGTCGGCCGCGCGCGCCAGCACGCACACCGCGGCGGGGTTGCCGGCGAACGGACGGTCGGTGAACGCGTCCACGACCACGATGGGCTGGCTCATGCCGGAATATTGCCGCGTGGCCGCGGCCCGGCCACCTTTCCATATCATGGTCGAAGCGTCGCTGGCGGACCGGCTGCGCGCCCACGTGCGGAGCGCCGGGCTCTTCCCGGAGGGGGGCCTGGCCCTGCTCGCCGTCTCGGGCGGCCCCGACTCCACGGCCATGCTCGACCTCCTCGCCGCGCTCGCGCCCGAGCTCGGCCTCGCGCTCCTGGTCGCGCACGCGGACCACGGGATCGCACCCGGGAGCGCCGCGGTCGCCGCCGGCGTCGCGGAGCAGGCGCGCCGCCGCTACGGCCTCGAGACCGTGGTGGGCGCGCTCGCGCTCGGCGCGGGCGCCAGCGAGACGCGCTCGCGGGTCGCCCGCTACCGGTTCCTGCGCGCCGTGCAGGCGGAGCGCGGCGCGCGCTACCTGCTCACCGCGCACCACGCCGACGACCAGGCCGAGACGGTGCTGCTCCGCGTGCTCCGGGGCTCGGCGCCCCCCGGGCTGAGGGGCATCGAGGCGCGCGGCCCGCGCGGGCTGGTGCGGCCGCTGCTCCCGTTCCGCCACGCGGAGCTGTGCGCCCACGCCGAGGGCGCCGGACTGGTGATGGTGCAGGACCCGGCGAACGCGGACCCGCGTCACCTGAGGAGCTGGGTGCGCGCCGCGCTGCTGCCGCTGATGCGCGAGCGGCTGGGCGAGGAGGCCGACCTGGCGCTGCTCGCTTTGGCCCGCCACGCCGGAGCGGAAGTGCGGGCCTGGGATGCGGCGCTGGACCTCGTGCCGGGGCTCCTGCCGCGGTGCTCCGAGGGCCGGATGGAAGTTGCCCGGTCGGCGCTGCGCGGCTATGATAACGTGTTGGCAGGTCGCATCTTGCGCGCGGCAGCGGCGCGGGCTGGCCTGCGCCTGGGGCCGGTGACCGCCGGGCGACTGGCGCGCTTCGCGGCGCGCGCGGCCAGCGGGCGGCGGTTGCCGCTCGGCGAGGGGCTGGTGGCCGAGGCGGCGTTCGAGGCGCTGGTCGTGACGCGGCCCGCCGCGGTCCCAGCGGCGATGGCGCTCGACGACGCGGAGGGCGAGGCGGACTTCGGGCCGATCTCGCTCGCCTGGCGGCGCGAGCCGGCGCCGGCCGCGGTGCCGCGCGGCGGCTGGACGACCTGGATGGCGGCCGGCGACCTGGCCGTGCGGGCGGCGCGCTCGGGCGACGCCGTGACGCCCGTGGGCGGCGTCGGGCGCCGCAAGGTGTCGCGGCTCCTGATGGAGGCGCGGGTGCCGCGCGCGGCGCGGCCGGCGTATCCGGTGGTGACGGGCGGGAACGACGTTCTGTGGGTCCCGGGGGTGTGCCGCGCGGCGGCGCGGATCCCGGGCCCGGGCACGGAGGCGGTGAGGATCGATGCTCGAGCTGGATGACATCGCGAGAGTCATGGGCGGCCGCGCCATCCGGCGCGTGGTGCTCGAGCCGGAGGCGATCCGGAAGCGCGTCGAGGAGATGGGGCGCGAGATCACGGCCGCCTATCCGGACGGCGACCTGCTCGTCCTCGGGCTCCTCAAGGGCAGCTTCATCTTCCTCGGCGACCTGGTGCGGCAGATCGGCCGGCCCATCCAGATCGACTTCCTGGTGGCCGCTTCGTACGGCAGCGGCACGGTCTCGAGCGGCGAGGTGCGGCTGCTCTACGACCCCGAGACCCGGCTGGAAGGGAAACATATCCTGCTGGTCGAGGATATTATTGATTCGGGCCGGACCCTGAGCCGGCTGATCGAGCTGCTGGAGCAGCGGCGCCCGCTCAGCCTGGCGTTGTGCGCCCTGCTGCACAAGCACATCGCGCCGCGCCTGAAGATCGAGCCGCGGTTCCTGGGGTTCGACGCGCCGAAGGAGTTCCTGGTGGGGTACGGCCTGGACCACGCCGAGAACTTCCGCCACCTGCCGTTCATCGCGAGCCTGGCCGAGTGAGCCGAGATGCCTGACCGGTTGCCACCTCCGCGTTTCAGCTGGAGCAAGCTGTCGAAGACGGCGGCGTTCTGGCTGATCGTCCTGCTGATCCCCGTCATGCTCGTGGAGCTCACGAGCGGCCGGGGCGGGGACGCGTCGGAGATCGCCTACTTCGACTTCAACCGCGAGCTCGAGCGCGACAACGTCAACGCGGTCGAGATCACCCAGGGGCAGGACCCCGAGCTGCGGGGCGAGTTCAAGACGCCGGTGCACGTGGCCGGCAAGGACGTGGTGCGCTTCACCACCCAGCTCCCGTTCCAGCCCACCGAGGCGTTCGCGGCGGCGCTGGTGCAGCACAACGTGCAGATGCGCGCCCGGCCGGCGCGGCAGGGCTTCCTCGGCCTGTTCGTCGGCATCATCCCGTGGCTGGTGCTGATCGGCTTCTGGGTGTTCCTGTTCCGGCAGATGCAGAGCGGCGGCTCGCGCGCCTTCGCGTTCGGCAAGTCGAAGGCCAAGCTGCTGACCGGCGACACGCCGAAGCTCACCTTCGCGGACGTGGCGGGCGCCGACGAGGCCAAGGTCGAGCTGCAGGAGATCATCGAGTTCCTCAAGGACCCGCAGAAGTTCACCCGCCTCGGCGGGCGGCTGCCCAAGGGCGCGCTGCTGGTGGGCCCGCCCGGCACGGGCAAGACGCTGCTGGCCAAGGCGGTCGCGGGCGAGGCGGGGCGGCCGTTCTTCTCGATGTCGGGCTCCGACTTCGTCGAGATGTTCGTCGGCGTGGGCGCGAGCCGGGTGCGCGACCTGTTCGAGCAGGGCAAGGCGCACGCGCCGTGCATCATCTTCATCGACGAGATCGACGCCGTGGGCCGGCACCGCGGCGCGGGCCTCGGCGGCGGCCACGACGAGCGCGAGCAGACGTTGAACCAGCTGCTGGTCGAGATGGACGGCTTCGAGTCCAACGACGGCGTCATCCTGCTGGCGGCGACCAACCGGCCCGACGTGCTGGACCCGGCGCTGCTGCGGCCCGGCCGCTTCGACCGGCAGATCGTGGTGGACGCGCCGGACGTGAAGGGCCGCGAGGGGATCCTGCGCGTCCACGTGCGCAAGATCCCGCTCGGCGCCGACGTCCGGCTCGAGAAGCTGTCCAAGGGGACGCCGGGGCTGATGGGGGCCGACCTCGCCAACCTGGTGAACGAGGCCGCCCTCCTGGCGGCGCGGCGCAACAAGACGCGCGTGGACATGGAGGACTTCGAGGACGCGAAGGACAAGGTGATGTTCGGCGTCGAGCGGCGCAGCCTGGTGCTGACCGAGGACGAGCGGCGCCTGACGGCGTACCACGAGGCCGGGCACGCGATCGTCCTGCTCGAGATTCCCGGTCTCGATCCGGTGCACAAGGTGACGATCGTGCCGCGCGGCCGGTCGCTCGGCAGCACCTCGTGGCTGCCGGAAGAGGACCGGCACAACTACACCAAGTACTGGCTCGAGGGGCAGCTCGCGGTGGGGTTCGGCGGCCGGGTGGCCGAGGAGC
>Ga0187777_10000748_pt1 | contig 21304 bp, 17 predicted proteins | sample 1015_Q2_SP5_10_M_FD_132416 | JGI IMG/M metagenome (GOLD analysis project Ga0187777, IMG submission 132416) | Tropical peat soil microbial communities from peatlands in Department of Meta, Colombia - 1015_Q2_SP5_10_MG | ecosystem: Environmental > Terrestrial > Soil > Wetlands > Peat | place... | reverse complement strand
TCAGGTCCTGCTGATACACGATCGTTGAGATCCGCGGGTTGATCTCGACCACGTAGTCGCCGACCAGCTGGATATTGAAGAAGTGCTCGATCCGAAGCTCCGCGACGATCCGGTCTGCGATCTCCATCAGCTCAGGATCCTCGAGCGTGACGAAGTACATCGCGAGCCCAGCCCGCATCGACTCGCGCGTCTTCGGATGTCCGAGGAGCACGCGCTCGCCGTCCGCGATCCCGTCGATCGTCCGCTCGCCCCCAACCGCGAGCTCCATCACGAGAAGCTCTGGCCCGTCCTCTGGTGGGAGCAGTTCGATCGCTTCCTCAAGTCGCATCGCGACCGACCCGGGTCGCTCGTGCAGCAGCTGATGCGCCCTGTCGACAGTCGGGTCGAGCACGCGGAAGCCGCGAGAGCCAGACGAGAACACGGGCTTGAAGCAGACGGGACGCTCCGGGTATCCGAGCTCGCGGGCAGCGGCCTCGACCTGCCCGGCGCCACGGACGCGGCGGAACTCCGGCGCAGGAATGCTGAGCCGGTGGAAGAGTTCGTAGGTCTCGGCCTTGTCGTTCGAGCGATGGATCGTGTCGGGCGCGGACACGAGCACGGGAACCGGAAACGAGTCGCGGTGCTCGGCTAGGCCGGCCAGGTCGAAGGACGACTGCGGGAGAATCGCATCGACGCCCTCCCGCTCGACGACCGCCAAGACGGCGTCCGGAAAGCCCGGATCGGACCCGGCGGGGACGAGGTGGAACGCGTCGCAGAGATGGCGGCCGATCGACCGCTCGGACATGTCGGTCCCGACCAGCCTCACGTCGCGTTCGCCGTTCTGCCGCAGCGCCGTGAGCAACGCGGCCGTGCCTGGCGCGCCGGACGCCGTGACGAGGACCGTGATCGGCTCGCGGCTCACGAGAGGTCGATCCGGTCCGCACGCAGTTGCTCGAGCCGGCGCTCCTTCTCGGTCTCGAGCATCGAGCGCATCGTCTGCCCCATCGTGTCGCCCTCGAACACCCAGATCTCCGGGTGCGTGAGCAGTTGAAGCCACGGGAACGCCCCGCGGCGCAGCTCTTCGTGCGGGCACCCGTGGCGCCAGCGCTGGTTCGAGTCGGAACGGTACGTGTCCGGCGTGAAGTAGCGCGTCGACATGACGTTGATCCCGTCCTCGATCTCCGAGCTCATGTACTCCGGGTCGGGGTTGTGCCAGGCGATCACGGGGCCGAGCCGGTCGTCGAGCTGCGTGTCCGGGAATACGAGGTGGCAACCGAGGCGATGGCCGAGTTTGCGCAGACGGGCGATGGCCGCGCTCCCCTCGTCCGAGCCGAGGTTGTAGAAAACCGAGTCGCGCATGAGGAAGTACCAGGCCGTCACGCCCGCTGCTGCCTCGACCTCGGCCATGCGAATCGCCGCGTCGAGCGACAGGTCGACGTCGTGGCGCAGGAAGAGGTCGCCGGGCCCCGGGCCTTCGCCGAAGTCTGCGGAGCGGTATCCGCCTTCCTTGGCGCACGCGAGCAGCTCGGCGTAGTGCTCGAGGTCGAAAGCGCAAGCAGGCGTGCTCATGGCTCCACCTCGACGACGAGCAGCCGCGCGGCGTCCTCCGCGCGGGCCAGCGCCTCGATCGACGTATCCGCCGTCGCGATCACGTAGCCACGGCGGTCCGCGTCCAGCCTGACCGGCCGGATGGTCTCTCCGATCTCCAGGTACGTCTCCGCCTGGACCACGCCTGCCGCGGCCAGCACGGGTGCGAGACTACCGATGCGCGCGACGCGACCAGTCGGTAGCGGGCCTGGCTCCGCCGTGAGGAATCTGATCGCGAGCGGCTGCGAGAACGTGGGGAGCGCGATCTCGTCGGGGACGTCCTCGCCGAGCGCCTGACGGAGCGCGACCTCGACGAGGTCGACGCCGACCGCGTGGCGAACGAGATCGGCCATCTGGCCGCCGGGGATGCGAGCTGCGACCTCGACGACCACCACGTCGCCGTTCGGTGCTGCGATCAGCTGTGGGAACGCGATCCCGTTCTCGAGTCCCAGCGCATGTGTCGCGGTCACGGCTACGCGCTCGGCAAGCGCCAACTGGTCGGCGAAGATCGATGCCGGATAGACGTGGATCCAGCCGACGCCGAAGCCGGGGCCTTCGGGGCGGAGTCGATCGGAGAGCGTGAGCAGCGCGGCCGTCCCATTACGGGCGACGACGATCCCGTTCATCTCAGTTCCTTCGGTGAACGACTCGAGGATCGCCTCTCCGCTCGCGGACTCTGCGAGCGCTGCGTGGAGGTGGGCGTCGAGGTCGTCCCGAGAGTCGATCCGGAACACTCCGCGCTGGCCGCCGGAATCGGCCGGCTTGAGCACGGCCGGCAGGCCGACCGTTTCGAGCGCAGCGCGTCTCTCGGCGAGAGACCGGACCGCAGCGAAGCGGGGTTGTGGGACCCCTGCCTCTGCGAGCGCGCGTCGCATCGCGATCTTGTTCGTCATGCGGTGCGCCGTCGCGGTGCCGATCGACGGGAGGCCGAGCCGCTCCGTGACAGCGGCGACGACCGGAACGGCGCGATCGGCTGAGATCGTCAGGGCACCGTCGACGGCGTAATGCCGTGCCACCTCGGTGACCGCGTCGACGTCGGTGAAGTCGACGGCCTCGCCGATGTCGGCCGCCCGGAGTCCCGCGGCGTCTGGGCTGCGGTCGACCCCGACGACGCGTAGGCCGCGATCGCGGGCCTGCAGGATCGCGCGGCGCTGGTGGCGCCCGGCGCCGACGAAGAGGACCGACTTCACGTTGAGCGATGCTAGTTGGCCCGGGATGTGAGTCGGGCGAGAGCCGGGTCGCGGTCCGCCCGCGTTGCCCGGCCCTCGAACGGTGGTGTCAGAAAGCGCCGATCCCGGTTGGCGAGCCGAGGCCGCTCGGCCCGTCGTAGTGGAGGCCTGCGGTGCAGAGGTAGCTGCCGCTACAGCTGCCGTTGCTGCCGGAGAGGACGTCGAACAGCGAGCTCGTATGCGCGTACGGGATGCTTGCCGGGTACGTGGACGAGGTCGCGTTCGCCGCCAGTGCGTAGACACCGGCAATGAGCGGCGAGGCGAGGCTCGTACCTCCGACCTGGAACCAGCCGGCCTGGCCCTGGTACCGCGTCGTGTCGTAGACCGCAGCACCGGTTGCCGGATCCGCGTCCGCCGAGACGTCGGCCACGGTGCGCCGTGCACAGCCGCTGTCGGTCTGCCATGAAGGCTTCGACTCGAATGCACTGCAGCCGGACCCGGAGCCGCTCCACACCGTTTCGGTGGTGCGGTTTCCGTTGGAGTCGACGTTCAGAGACGTGCCGCCGACGGCCGTGACGAATCGGGACGCAGCCGGGTACTCCACGCCGTAGCCGGAGTCCCCCGAGGAGACCGTGATGGCGATGCCCGAATGGTTGTAGTGGGAGTCGTTGCTCGTCTCGGTCGAGAACTCAGAGCCACCGTACGAGTTCGAGATCGCGTTCGCGCCCAACGAGGCCGCGGTGTCCTCCGCCGCCCCGAGGTTGCTGAACGACGCGGACGACGCCTCGACGAGAATGATCTTGCAGTTCTGGCAGATCTGGTGTGCAGTTTCGACGTCGAGTGCGATCTCGAGCGACCAGCCTGGGCTCCGCAATGGATACGAGCCCGCTTTGCCCCGCTGGTTGACTTTGATGAAGCACGCCGCTGCTTGCGTGGGGCTCGTGCAGGTCGGCAGCCCGGAAAGGTGGTACGTGCTGCTGTACGTCGCGAGATCGCTCGTGATCGTCGGGTCGTCGTAGGCGTCGACGATCGCGATCGTCTGCAGGTTGGACGCTGTCGCCGGCAGGCCGTAGGCGCTGTGGAACTGGCTCGGTCCGTAGCCGCTCGGCGACGTGGTGGCAAGTGGCTTCCCGCTCGTGTCGGTCACGACGAGCGCATCGCACGCGGCGTTCGGGCCTGACGCGGCGTCGCAGACGCGGCGATGCGCTCTCCCTGCTGCGCTGGACGTGCTCGCCAGCAGGAGCGTGAGCACGACCGGCACGGTGAGCAGGAGCGTCCGGAATGCCTTCACAGGTCCTCCTTGCAGGTAGGTGTAGGGCGCCAGTTTTCCGGCACGGCCGGGGAGGTGTCAATCCTTCGATCGAGCCACGACGGTTTCGGACTACGGTTGTGCAGGCTGGCCCAGAAGGAACACGATGCGGTTCCAGCGGGCGATCTCACAGCCGTTGCGCCGCCGAAAGCTCGCCCAGATCCTCTGACCGTCCATCGTCCCGGTGACGACCGCTCGCTGGGGCCCGCCGTAGATCATGCTGCACGCAGTTCCGGGCGGCGTCGGTGCGAATGCAGCGCGCCCGAGGCGCTCCAGACGGGAGCAGGCGGCCCTTGGCTGGGGGACCGTTCCGTCGGGCGGAGTGCAGTGGAGGATCAGCACGTGGGGGGTTGCGCTCGGAGTGTCCCAGATCGTGATCCGCAGCGACGTCGCCCCGGTCGCCGGCACGGCAGCGGGAACGGCGAGTCCGAAGACGAGCAGGACGAAGACGAGCGCGCGCATCGGTTCTCCTAGGGTACGCCGCTAGACTCGCCGCGTGTCACTCACCGGCAAGCGCATCGTGATCACGGGCGGCGCGGGCTTCATCGGCACGACCCTCGCCCATCGGCTCGTCGACGAGAACGAGGTCGTCGCGCTCGACAACCTGCACCGCGACGCGCTCTCCGGCACTGGCCTAGCGGCGCACCCGAACTTCAGCTTCGTCCAGTGCGACGTGCTCGACGCCGAGCGCCTGACCGAGCTCGTCCGCGGAGCGACCCACCTCGTCCACGCGGCAGCGATCGCGGGTGTCGACACCGTCCTGCAGAGCCCGGTCAGGACGATGCGCGTCAACATGATCGGCACGTACAACGCACTCGAGGCGGGGCTCGCCACGACGGACACGCTCGAGCGGTTGATCGAGTTCTCGACGAGCGAGGTGTTCGGCAGCTACGCCTTCCGCGTCGACGAGACGAGCGCGACGACGCAGGGCTCGGTCGGCGAGGCGCGCTGGACATACGCCGTCTCGAAGCTGGCGGGGGAGCACATGGCCCACGCATATCACGACGAGTTCGGACTCCCGACGGTGTCCCTCAGGCCTTTCAACGTGTACGGCCCCGGCCAGATCGGCGGTGGCGCGATCCGCGCGTTCATCGAGACGGCGCTGGCCGGCAACGACTTGACGATCCACGGCGACGGTGCCCAGATTCGCGCTTGGTGCTACGTCGACGACATGGTCAACGGGTTGCTCGTTTCCCTCGAACACCCGCGCGCGGTCGGCGAGAGCTTCAACATCGGCAACGCGCGCTCCGCCGTGACGATCTTCGACCTCGCCCAGCGCGTGAAGCGGCTGACCGGCTGCCCTGGAGAGATCGTCTTCCAGCCGCTCCACTACACGGACGTCGAGCTGCGGATCCCGAACGTGGACAAGGCACGGGAGCTCCTCGGCTTCGAGGCGAAGGTCGAGCTCGACGAGGGACTCGAGCGGACGATCGCCTGGTACCGAGAGCGGCTCGTGGCCGCGGTGTGAGCTCGGCGGTGGACTCGCCGATCCGCCTTGCGCGACCCGACGTCGGTGCGGCCGAGCTCGCTGCGGTCGCCCAGGTGCTCGAGAGCGGCCAGCTCACGATGGGACCGAAGGTCGCCGAGTTCGAGGAGGGAGTCGCAACGGCCTGCGGGGTCGAGCACGCGGTGGCGGTCGCGTCGGGAACGGCGGCGCTCCACCTCGCAATGGTCGCGCTCGGGGTCGGTCCGGGCGACGAGGTGGTCGTCCCCGCGTACACGTTCCCCGCGACCGCCAACGCCGTCGAGTTGTGCGGCGGCCGGGCCGTGCTCGTCGACGTCGACCCCGCGACGTTCAACCTCGACCTCGAGCTGCTTCCCGCCGCGATCTCGACTCGAACCCGCGCGGTGATCGGCGTCCACCTCTTTGGCCGGCCGCTCGACTGGGATGCGCTTCGGTCGCTTGTCCCGGACGGAGTCCACCTCGTCGAGGACGCCGCAGGCGCCCTCGGAGCTCGCTCCAAGGGCCGTCCGTGCGGTTCGCTCGGCGTCATGGGCTGCCTCTCGTTCCACCCGCGGAAGATCGTCGCGACAGGGGAGGGCGGTGCGGTGACGACGGATGAGCCGGCGCTCGCGGACGCGATCCGTCGCCTCCGGCACCATGGAATCGTCCCGCAGGGCGCCTTCGACATCCCACAACCCAGCACGAACTACCGGCTCTCCGACGTGCTCTGCGCGCTCGGGATTCCGCAGCTCGCCAGGCTTGAGGAGCTGCTTGCGGCAAGAGAGCGGGTCGCGTTGGGGTACGAGGAGCGACTTGCAGGCATCGTCGGGACGCCGGGCGCCGCTCCCGGCGACCGCCACGGCTGGCAGGCGTACGTCGTCAGGCTCGACCGGAGGGACGAGGCGCTCGCCGCGCTTCGCGCCGAGGGAATCGAGGTGCAGATAGGGACGTACGCGCTCCACCGCCTCTCGGCCTACGCTGGCCGCGGCGACTACCCGGGAGCGGATGAAGCGTTCGAGCAGGCTCTCGCGCTGCCGTTCCACACGCGCCTGACGGACGCGGAGCTCGACCGCGTCGCGGGTGCGCTCGCCCGCTTCGCGTGACGCGAGCAGCGATTCACACGTTTTTCTGATCCGATTTTCAGACTTGCGTGCTTCGATGGTGATGGAAAGGAGGTAGCCATCACTCGTGTAAAGCTCGTCGCGCTCATGGCAGTCGTCTTGGCGCTGACGATCGGGGGCGGAGTGGCGTGGGCTGCTCTCAGGACGACGACACCGTCCACCACCACGCCCTCGGCACCGAACCCGGCTCCGTCCCAGACCACGCCGGGCACGATGCCGCACAACGGCCACTGTCCGAACATGGGTCCCGGGCAGAGCTCGAGCTCCTACGCCCCGGGCCTCTGAGGTACCGCCGGGAGGCGCGTGCCGCGCCTCCCGGCCGCCTCGCCTGGATCAGGCGCGGCGGATCAGCGTGACGCCGTCGCGGATCGTGAGCATCGCGCTCGTCAGCGTCGGGTCCCCCGTAACGCGGTCGTTGAACGCGGCCATCGAGTGCGAGACGTCGTCCTCTGGGTCGAGGATCCGACCGCTCCAGAGCGTGTTGTCGATTGCAATCAGCCCGCGGGCGGAAAGCCTCGGGAGCACCGCGTCGAGGTAGTTCGGGTAGTTCGGCTTGTCGGCGTCTATGAAGACGAAGTCGAACTCCCCCTCCAGGGCGGCGATCGTCTCGAGCGCAGGACCGACGTGCACCGTGATCCTGTCTGCATACGGGCTCTGGGCGATGTAGCGGCGGGCGACCTCGGCGTGGGTCTCGTCGAGCTCCAACGTGTCGATGTGTCCGTCGGGAGGCAAACCGGCGGCCATCGACAGCGCCGAGTAGCCACTGAACGTTCCGATCTCGAGCACCCGCTTCGCACCTGACGCGTGAACGAGGAGCTCGAGCACCCTCCCCTCGACGGTTCCGGTGAGCATCTGGGGCGAGGCAAGCGTGGCGCGGGTCTCGTCCGCGAGTGCCGCGAGGAGGTCGACCGGCGGCGTTGTGTGCGCCTCGGCGTAGGCCTCGATCTCCGGCGAGACGATGTCCATCCGCGGCATTCTCGCCGCTGGCTCGGGTCGTTGTCGACCTACGCTCGCCCCTGCGACTGCGGCCTAGCTCGAGGTCAGCGCGAGCCGAGACCGCAGCGCACGCCGTTAGCCGGTTGCTCGACCGCGACCAACGTCGCGGTGCGGACGATCGTCCGGGCGCCGGGAGCGAGTACGTGCTCGCGGAGAGCGATCTTCTCGTCGGCAGGCCCGTTGAATGTCACGACCCGGGCGCTTGCGCCGCAGGTTCGCCAAATCGGGTGTGAGCCGTCACGCAGGAGCTGGAGTTGGCGGAGCTCGTTCGTCTTGAAGAGCTCGAACCGTACGTCATACGCGACGCGTCCTCCAAGAGACGGCTCGTTCCAGAGCAGCCAGTCCGAGTGCTCGTCGTCGGCCAGGACGATGCCATGCCGACCGGCGGCCCGGGCGATCTTCCCTGCTTCCGTGGTTGATGCGCCCCGACTCAGCCAACCAGGTGCGCGGGCGAACTCGGCAGCAGACACGAGGAGGACGGCCGCGAGCGCAGTTCCGCCGAGCAGGCGGTTGACCTGCCGTATCCGGGGCGTCAGCGTGATCGCCGTCGGCCAAGCTGCGTCGAGCATCCGGGGCGCCGCGATCGTGGCGGCGAACGCAAACCACGTCGTGTTGCGAACGGCGGTGAGAGCGACGACGAGCAGGATTGGGAGAGCCCACTGTTCGAATCCGGTGAGTGACTTCCGATGAGCTCCCCAAGCCGCGCTGAGAGCGAACGCGGAGGCGAAGAAGAGAGCCGTCGCCAGCCCCACCGAGGCGGGTTTCCATTCCCGTACGAAGCCGACCAGCGGCGGATGCAGCAGCATCAGGCGGTAGTAGCCGATGAGGTTGAGACCGTACGGTGAGGCGATCAGCGTCAGTGGCGAGCCGATCGCGAGCGCTAGTCCGACCGCGCGCCCAGCCCGTTCTCTGCATAGCGTCAGTCCGTAGAGAGATGCGAGGCCTGCGGCCAGAGCGACGGAGCCGTGGAGGTTGGCCCAGAGTGCGAGCAGCGGCAGCACCCAAAGCACGCGTCGATCCCGTCGACGCGAGTCTCGCGCAAGGAGCCAGTAGACCGCGACGAACAGGACGAGAGCGAAGCTTTGAGCGCGAACCTGAGACAACCACGGGGTGGTCAGCATCGGCAGCATGAGCGCGAACGCGACGCTTCTCGGGCTGCCTCCAAGGGTTCGGCCGGCGATCGCCGCCAGCACGAAGGCGGCCGCCACACAACCGATTCCGACGGCGAGCACGGCGCGCAGCCCGCCGTACCGTGCCAGTTCGTAGAAGGCCAGCTGCGCGCCCCACTGCTGATCGATCCAGTGGCGGCCGAGCGTCCAGGCGGTCATCGTGTCGACGTGAGGCAGCCAGGACGTCGCGATCAGCCTGCCGTCTACGAGCGAGAGCCACGTGTCCTGGACCAGCATCACGGGCATCAGCACGACGAGAAACGAGATCCAGGCTGCTATCGGGACGATGACGAGGCCTTCCCTTTCGAGGAGCGATGCCAACCGGCCCGAGAGCGGGAGCGCTCCCCGAGGAGGGGCATCGGATCGTGGGCGCTCGAGCGCTTGCTCAGCCATGGCCGCTTGGTCGGTGGGGAGCCATCTCTGCACCATCGACCGACGCACCGCCAACCTGAAGTCGCCAGGGCCCACATCCGGCGGCCTGGAGATCCTCGACACCCGTCGAAGGCCCCAGGCTCCTGTCGGGCAACTCGATCCGCGTCCTCCCCGATGCGACGGTCGCGATCTCGTGGGACGCTGCAAGGAGGAAGAAGGTGGTGCTCGTGATCACGTATCCGCATCAGGCGGGTCAGATCCGTGCTCCGAGTCCGTATCTCGACGCTCTGCTGATGATCGCCCAAGGTGGTCACCAGCCGGGTGGCGCCGGGCGTCGCCCGAATCGTGCGCCGCGGCGTCGTGCGATTCGCCACGGGTTGCATGAGGGCGGCGGACGTCGGCGTGGTCGGGTGCGGCGCTAGCGAGCCAGATCCCTCGCGGTCAAGGGCACGACGTCCCCAAGCAGGCAGGAAACCCGGTAGCGCAGCGAATACACACTCGTGTTCGCGCGGAGGGCGATCGAGCGCCGGCTTGACCGGTTCCTCAACGATCCGGCGTCGATCCGCGGGGCCATGGGGGTGATCGTGACCGCCACGGCGGCCGTCGTCGTGGTCGCCGGCGTCGTGATGCACGTGTTGAACAAGCAGGAGTATCCGACGATCTGGGTCGGCATGTGGTGGGCGATGCAGACGGTGACGACGGTCGGCTACGGCGATGTCACACCGAGGGACACCCAGGGTCGGATAGTCGCCACCCTGGTCATGCTCGAGGGGATAGCGTTCCTGGCGATCGTCACCGCGGCGATCACGTCGACGTTCGTGGAACGGGCGAACGCAGCCCGCGAACGCGACGACGTCGACACAAGACACGAGATCGACCAGCGGTTCGACGAGCTGGAACGGCGCCTCGACGACCTCCGCGCACTCCTTCTGAGCGAGGAACCGGGCTCCTCCCGCGGGTCTGAGCCCGCATAGCGGGCGTCGCAATCTCGCTCGGGCGGAAAGCGCCGGCTAGACGGTCCGACGGACCGAGCAGGGCCTGCCTCACTTGTCCGGTGCGACCGCGATAGTGGGCGCATCATCGGCGATGTGATCCAAAGCGGTGCCGACGAGGTCTACCCAGAGTCCGCGCCGGATTCGCCGGCGGACTCCCGCGCGGGTTCCTCCGAGTTCGCTGTCGTGCACGAGTACGACACGGTTGATCGGGATCTCGAGTCGCTGGGCATGACTGTGGCTCGGATTCCCGTCGAGGCGGGTGTGGTCTGGCGTCTCGGGCTTCCGAGGGGCGAGCTGGTGGAGGCGTGGGAGCCCGGAAACCAGGGTCTCGTGCCGCCCGCTGAGGTCACCCGCTGGATCGGGACCGTCGTTGCCGGGAAGCCGCTCGTTCCGGCGCCGCCGGTCAGCACCGATCCGGGCGCGATCCGGCTGCGCGAGGTGATCGGTGCGCAGCGCCTGGCGTTGCTCGCGCACGACCCCGGTGCGCGGCTCGGGCGCGATCCGGAGAACCTGCACGAGCATCGGGTCGCGGCTCGGCGGACGCGCGCGTTTCTGCGAGCGACGCGTGCGCATCTGGATCAGAGCTGGCGACGCTCGATCACGGAGCCGCTCGGGGTGTTGGCGGCGGCGACTGGCCCGGTGCGCGACTTCGACGTCCTGATCGAGCACGTGCAATCTCAGGTCGAGGTGTTGGAGGAGCCCGACCGGCCGGGCGGGGAAGCGCTCCTCGAGCATCTAGGAGCTGACCGCGCGACTGCGCTCGACGATCTCGTCGCTGTGCTGGATGGCGACGCCTATCAGACGCTCCTTTCGAGACTTCGTCTTCCGCCCCGACTCGCGGAGGGGATCGAGACGGTTCCGCTCGAGCGGGTCGCCCGCAAGGAGTTCCGGCGGCTGGTTCGGGCTGTCGCCCGGCTCGGGAAGCACCCGAACGACGAGCAGCTGCACCGGCTCCGAATCACGCTCAAGCGGGCGCGCTACACCGCCGAGCTCTCGCGGGCGACGGCGAAGAGGCGCACCCGCTTCCTCGTTGCCGCAAAGCTGCTACAGGACGTGCTCGGCGAGCACCAGGACGCGGTCATTGCCGAGCAGCGGCTGCGCGCTGCGACGGTCACCGACGCAGCCACGGCGGCGGCCTTCGTCGCTGGACGCCTCGCCGAGCGTCAGCAATCCAGGCGTGACCTCGCCAAGGGACGCCTACCGGCGGCTTGGAAGAGGCTGCGCAGGGCCGGCAAGCGCCTCTAGCTACCCAGGACGCCCTCTGCTTCGCCTCAGCCACGTGCGCGACCACCGGATAGGCTTCGATCGTGCGGGTCGCGATCGCGCTTGCAATGCTCGCTTCGACGCTTGCGCTCCTCGGTGCGGGGTGTGGTGGTAACTCCGACAAGAAGGCCAACGAGGCCTACGCCAACAGCGTCTGCACCGCGATCGGCACGTGGACGACCGAGGTCAAGACGATCGCGACGGACTTCAGCGGCGGAATCTCGAAGTCCTCGCTGCAGGCCAAGCTGACCGAGTTCGAGACAGCGACCAAGAACCTCGTCACCGAGATCAAGGCCGTGCCACCGCCGAAGACGTCGGAGGGGCAGGCCGCGAAAACACAGGTCGACGAGTTGGCAACCCAAGTGCAGACGACCGTCGCGAACGTGAGGTCGACCGTCGCGACGATCCCTGCCGACGCGAGCGTCACCCAGACGGTGTCGACGCTCTCGACGCTTCAGCCGCAGCTGAAGTCGCTTGCCACCAGTGCGCAATCCACCGTCAGGACGGTGCAAAGCGCGGGGGGCTCCCTGGCCTCGGCCTTCGAGGACGCCAAGGCCTGCAAGAACCTCGGCGGCTGACCGCTCCCACACGCGGAGTCACAAAGGCACGGGAGCAAGCCCCACCTACCTACGCTCCGGCTGGAAACCGTTGCGAGCTCGCCGGACGAGTCAATCCGAACGTGGCGCTAGGTGAACGCGCCACTGTCCTTGACCGCAATATCCGTCAGCAAAACGAGCTCGAGCACGCCCTAGGGGGTAGAAGGAGGCGGGGAAGGAGGGTACGGCGTCCTGGAGGTGACCTTGAACGTCCCGATCCTCCACCGCATGGGCTTCTCGCAATCTGCGAGCTCGCGTGTCGCGGGGGACTCTCAATCAGCCGCCAAGTCACTGGCCAGCGGCAGGGGACTCACGTGTGCGAGCGTGCTCTCGTCTTGAAGCGAGGAGTCACTTGGTACACGAACCGGGGTTTTCTGGGTTCCTCCCCACCTAGCCCCTCCGGCCCTTGACGGGTAGAGAAGGAACGCGGGGGAAAATGCCGCCCGAGGTGGACATCTAGCTAGCGGGTACTGGCGGGCTCCGGTGCGCGGGGCCCGTTCCCCGAAACGACACGTGACATGATCGATTCGTGGCGGGCAATGAGGCGGTGCGGCTGTCGATCCTGAGCGTCTTCCGGGTCGTCGCCCGGAACCCGGCTCTGCGTCGGACGGAGCTCGCCTTCGTCACATTCAACTGCGGCGAGTGGGCGAGCTGGGTCGCCATGGTCGTCTACGCGTACGCGCGCGGAGGGGTGACCGAGTCCGGCGTCGTGGCGACGGTGATGCTCGTCCCGGCCGCGGTGTTGGCGCCCCCCCTGGCGGCGATCGCCGAACGGCGAGAGCCTGGTCGGGTGCTACTCGCCGCCTACGTGGCCCAGGCCGCCTCGTCCATGGCGGTGGCGGCCGCGCTCTACGCGGGTGTCCCGTCTCTCTGGGTGTACGCGCTGATGGGCTTCTCTTCCGTCTCGTTCGCGGCGACACGGCCTACGCAGGCGGCGTTCGCGCCGGGTCTCGCCACCGTCGCGGCGGAGCTGACGGCGACGAACGTCGTCTCCGGCTGGATCGAGAGCGTGAGCACGCTGGTAGCTCCGGCCTCGGCGGGGCTGCTGCTTGCAGTCGGCTCGCCGGGCCTCGTCTTCCTGCTTGCCGGGCTCGGGTGTGCCGGCGGCGCTGCCCTGATCTTCTCCCTGCGCGACGCCGTCCCGAAGCCGGTCGCTTCCGAAGAGGGAGGCGCAGGCGCAGTGAGCGGGTCGCTCTCGGTCCTTCGTGACGATGTGAAGGCACGTCAGCTCATCGTGCTCCTGACCGCCCAGTGTGTTGCCATCGGCGCCCTCGACGTCCTCAACGTCGAGCTCGCACAGGGCGTGCTCCATCGCGGCGGCAACTGGGCCGGCTACCTGGGCGGCGCATTTGGAGCCGGCGGTGTCCTCGCCGTTGCGGTCACCGCCCGGCTGGTGGGCCGCCGGCGGCTGATCACGCCGCTCGTCCTTTCGGTCGCCGCCTGGTCGGCTGCGTTCATCGGCATCGCGTCTGTGCCCGGAATCATCGCGGCGCTGGTTTTCCTCGCGGTTGGCGGCGGAGCACGGGCGACGTTCGATGTCACGGGCCGGACGCTGTTGCAGCGTGTCGCTCGGCCCGGGTTGCTGGCGCGAGTGTTCGGTCTGCTCGAGGGCCTGCAAATGGTCGGCTTGGGGATCGGATCTGCGCTCGCTCCGGTGCTTGTCAGGCTTGGCGGCGCGCCGCTCGCGTACGTTGCGGTCGGAGCGGTGCTCCCAGTGGTTGCGCTGGGGCTGGGCGGGCGCCTGCTCGAGATCGAGCGCCACGCGGATGTGCCAGTGGTCGAGATCGCCCTGCTCCGGTCGATGTCGTTGTTCGCCGCGCTGGCGCCGCCGACTCTCGAATCGATTGCCCGTGCCCTCGTGCCGGTCGCAGCTCCCGCCGGTACCGTCGTCATCAGCGAGGGCGAGGAAGGTGACCGCTTCTACGCGATCGCGAGCGGCGAGCTCGACATCACCTCGGCGGGCAGGCATGTCGCCACGCGTGTTCGGGGCGACGGCGTCGGCGAGATCGCCCTGCTCCACGGCGTGCCACGGACGGCGACGGTGACCGCGCGCGTCGACTCCCAGCTGTATTCGCTCGACCGGGAAGACTTCCTCGTCGCCCTGACAGGCCATTCCTCCGTCCAGCTGGCGGCGCACGACTTGGTCGAAGCGCGTCTCGAGGAGCTCCGCCAGCTCGACTCGTCGCCGAAAGAGGCGTAGGCTCGCCGATCGGTGAGAAGCGAGGCGACAGGTGTGCTCGACGATGCTGCCGTCGCAGCGCTCCGCGATACCGTCGGCGGCGACGCGGAGTTCCTCAGCGAGCTCGTCTCGGAGTTTCTCGCCGACCTCCCAGTGCAGGTCGCAGGGCTCCGTTCCGCCGTCGCAGCAGGCGACGCCGGCGAGGCGCGCCGGATCGCCCACACTCTCAAGTCACACGGTGCGACGTTCGGTGTCTCACGACTCGAGACGTCCTGCCGCGAGCTCGAGTCTCGGGCGCACGACGGGCGCCTCGACGACCTCGATCGGATTCTCGCCGAGGTCGACGCCGCCGCGGCGGATGCCGCTCCCGCGCTTCAGTCCCTCATGACGTAGGAGGTACGAAGGAATGGTCGAGATCGGCAAACGGTGCCTCCTGGCCGGCCTCGTCGTGCTTGCGGCGGCGGTTGCGATGGCGCCTGCGGGCGCGGGGGGGCCGCTTCGCATGTCGGGCGACCCGTCCACCGACAAGCTCGCGCAGATCCTGGCCCGGGGCACGCTGATCCTCTCCACCGACCCGGGGTATCCGCCGCAGTCGTACCAGGTGAAAGGCGCCAAGCGGCTCGCCAAGACGAAATGCGCACCCAACCAGATGACCGCAAACCAGATGGCCGGGTACGACGCCGATACCGGAAAGCTGGTTGCCAAGCGGTTGGGTGTCGAAGCGTGCTTCGTCGTGCCAACGTGGAGCGAGATCATCAGCGGTCACTGGAACGACCGCTGGGACATCTCGTACGGGTCGGGCGCGATCAACTCCGACCGGGCCAACCGGCTCTACTTCACGCAGCCGTACTACGCAGCACCACAGCTCTTCTTCGTTGCGAAGGGATCGAAGTACCAGAAGCCGAGCGATCTGGACGGCAAGACGATCGGCGTCTGCGCGGGCTGCACGCACGAGCTCTATCTGAAGCGGACGCTGACGATTCCCGGCGTGAAGGTCGTTTACAAGGTGAAGAACCCGAAGATCGCGATCTTCGACGTCGAGAATCCGGGCCTGCGGGCGGTCGCCGCGGGCAAGATCGACGCCTTTCTCTGTGCGGCACCGGAGGGCGACGGCGTCATTCACGAGGGAGTGAAGCTCCGGGCGCTCAAGGAGCCGGCCTTCTTCATGTACCCGACGGGATTCGTCGACCGGTTCTCGGCATATGACGTGAAGTCGTTCGTGGCGAAGGTCGACGAGATCGTCAAGGGCCTCCATACGGACGGGACGCTCCGGAGGCTGTCGATCAAGGACTTCTACGGCGTCGACTACGCCACGAAGGCCGGCCAGTTCGACATGAGCGTCCTGCACCAGGTCGTGAAGTAAGGAGGAAGGATGAGAGGCTCACCAGGCTGTCCGTTGCGGCGGCCGCGGCGGTGATCTGCGCCGTCGCGACACAGGCGGCCTCGAGCGACTCCCTCCAGGGGCTGACCGTGACCGCTGATCCTTCGACAGACGAGCTTGCGCAGATCCTCGCCCGCGGAACGGTGGTCATGGCGACCGATCCCGCGTATCCGCCGCAGTCCTACCAGGTAAAGGGGGCGAAGCGGCTCACGCACACGAAGTGCGCCCCGAACCAGCTCACCGGGAACCAGATGGCCGGGTACGACGCCGACACGAGCAAGCTCGTCGCGAAGGGGCTCGGCGTCGAGCCGTGCTTCGTGGCTCCCACCTGGTCGGAGATGATCAGTGGCCACTGGGGAGACCGCTTCGACATCGCGATCGCATCGATCGGGATCCTGCGCGACCGTATGACGCGCCTCTACTACACCCAGCCCTATGCCGCCATCCCCGAGCGCTTCTTCGTGCGGAGGGATTCCCGCTTCAAGACGGTGGAGCAGCTGTCGGGCAGGCGCCTTGGCGGCTGTGGAGGCTGCGCCGCTCAGGCGTACATCCAGCACACGCTTTCGATGCCCGGCCAGAAGATCACCTTCCTGGTCAAGAACGCCACGTTCGTCGGCTACGACGTCGAGGCCAACGGGCTCGCCGACGTCGGGCGCGGCAGGATCGACGCGTTCCTCTGCTCGGTCGCCGTCGGCGCGAAAGCGATCAAGAGCGGCGTTCCGCTGAGGTCTCTCGGAGGCGACCAGTACTACGGCGTGCTTTCGGGAGCCGTCGACCAGTTTTCCGGTCGCAGCTCGACCGCGTTCGTCGCGAGGGTCGACGCGATCGTCCGCGGGCTCCACGCGGGTGGCACACTCCGTCGTCTCTCGCGTCACTTTTTCGGCTTCGACTTCGCCACGAAGGGAAGCGACTTCGACATCGCGGCCCTGCACCAACACGTGAGGTAGCGCGTGTCGCGTTTCCGCGCACCTCGACGAAGCCTGATGGTGAGGCTGGTCGGTTCGTTCTTGATCCTCTCCGTCCTGATGGTGACCGCGGTCGGCGTCCTTGCCTACCTGCGGGCGCGGAACACGCTCCAGGCCTCGATTTATGCGCGGCTCGATGCCGCGGTCGCCCAGAAATCAGGCGCGGTCAACAGCTGGATCGATGACCAGCGCCGCAACGTCGTCTTCGTTGGACAGCTGTTCGGCAGCACCCAGTCGAGTGGCGACCCGCGTCTGAAGAGGCTCTCCCGTGAGCTTCTCGCCTCCGGGACGCCTCCGGCCGTCCGCAGACAAGCCCACGACATCATCCTGAGCACGCTCAACGGGATCATCAGCCAAACGGCCGACGCCGAGGAGTACCTGGTCCTCGACCAGAGCGGGAGAGTGAGGCTGTCGACCACGGCGTCGCACGAGGGCGTCTCCCAGGCTCACGAGTCGTATTTCCAGCAGGCGGCCGACGCAGTGACGGTCGTTCAGCCGATCGCGAACTCGAGCATGACCGGCGGGCCGACGATCACGATCGCGACACCCCTGTTCGACAACGACGGACAGGAGATCGGTGAGCTCGCGGCCAACCTGAGCCTCGAGCGTCTGGACGGCATCGTGCTGCAAGCGACCGGCTTGGGCGACTCCGGCCAGATGTACCTCGTCGCGCCCAACCATCAGTTTGTCGGCCAGCGGCTCCAGGCGGGTACCAAAGGAGCCGTTCACTCGCTCGGGATCGACCAGGGCCTGAAGGACGGCTCAGGACACGCGCTCTACCGCGACTACCACGGCATCCCTGTGATCGGGTCGTACGCCTGGCTCGACGGCCCCGGCGCAGTTCTCGTCGCGGAGATGAACCAGCACGCCGCCTTCGCGCCGGCTCGGCGGCTCGGCCTCACGATCGGCGGCTTCGGCCTCGTCGTCGTGGCGCTGCTCGGCGTCGGCACGTATGTGCTCTCGCGCCGCATCGCCCGCCCGATCCTCGCTATCACCGACACGGCAACGGCCGTCACCGCCGGGGACCTGACCCGTGAGGCCCCCGTGACGACGGGCGACGAGGTCGGGACGCTCGCAACGGCGTTCAACACGATGACCTCACAACTGCGGGAGACTCTGGAGGGCCTCGAGCAGCGTGTCGCCGAGCGTACAGAGGAACTCCGGATCCAGAACGCCGAGCTGGGTGCGCTGCATGAAACGACGCTCGGAGTCATGCATCGGCTCGACCTGGACGATCTGCTGCGCGAGCTGCTCACCCGCGCGTGTGAGTTGCTCGGGGCGACGCACGGCTATTTCTACCTCCGTGACGCCGAGGGTGAGCGGCTCGTAAACCGTGTCGCAACCGGTGTTTTCGAGGACGAGATCGGGATCGAGATACGGCGCGGCGAGGGCCTCGCTGGTCGCGTCTGGGAGAGCGGCACGCCAATCGTGATCGACGACTACGACGCCTGGGAAGGACGGATGGCGTCGTTCCCGACCGGGACGATCCGGGCGCTGGTCGGGGTTCCGGTCCTCTCGGGCACGGACGTGATAGGAGCGCTCGGGGTCGCCCGCGACCGCGACTCCGACCGACCGTTCACGTCCGACGAGGTCGAGCGTCTCCAGCGCTTCGCCCAGCTCGCGTCGATCGCGCTCGACAACGCGCGCCTCTACGCGGCGGCGCAGGAGGCGAGGGAGCTCGCGAACGCCGCGAACGCCGCGAAGAGCACCTTCCTCGCCGCCATGAGCCACGAGATCCGCACCCCGATGAACGCGATCATCGGGATGAGCGGCTTGCTGCTCCGCACCGAGCTCGACGAGGAACAAGCCGACTTCGCGTCGATCATCCGCACGAGCAGCGAGGCGCTGCTGACGATCATCAACGACATCCTCGACTTCTCGAAGATCGAGGCAGGCCGGATGGAGCTGGAGGTCGCCCCGTTCGACCTGCGCGAGTGCGTCGACAGCGCAGTCGCACTGATCAAGACGATCGCGACGGCGAAAGGGCTGGAAGTCAGTTACGAGATCGAAGACGGCACTCCACTCGAGGTGATGGGGGACGTCAGCCGCCTCCGCCAGATTCTCCTCAACGTGCTCAACAACGCCGTGAAGTTCACCGAATCGGGCGGCGTCGAGCTGCGGGTGGCCCAGGGCGCGCGGCGCCAGGAAGAGGAGGTCGAGCTGCGGTTTGACGCCTCGGACTCTGGAATAGGGCTCACACGGGAACAGCTGTCGCGCCTCTTCCAGTCGTTCAGCCAGGCGGATGCGTCGATCAGCCGGCGCTACGGCGGAACCGGCCTGGGTCTCGCAATCTCGAAGCGACTCGCGGAGGCGATGGGTGGAACGATGTGGGCCGAGAGCGAGGGCCCCGACCGCGGGAGCACGTTCTCGTTCACGATGGTGACTCGTCTGGCTCCGCCGGGATCAGTGGTGTCTGGGCCGAAGGCAGGCGGACGCGATCTCGACCCGGCGCAGTCGGCTTCCCACCCGTTGAGGATCTTGCTTGCCGAGGACAACGCTGTGAATCAGAAGCTCGCGCTGCGGCTGCTCTCAAACATGGGCTACCGGGCCGACGTCGCGGCGAACGGTGCCGAGGCAGTCGAGGCCGTGGAGCGGCAACGCTACGACCTGGTCCTCATGGACGTCCAGATGCCGGAGATGGATGGCCTCGAAGCGACTCGGCGGATCGTCGAGATGATCCCGGCCGAGCGACGACCGTGGATCGTCGCGATGACCGCGAGTGCGATGGACGGCGATCGTGAGGCGTGCCTCGCAGCCGGCATGAAGGGTTACATCTCGAAGCCGATCCGGGTCGATGAACTTGTCGGCGCGATCCTGACCGCGCCGTCCGGCGGCGACGACGGATGAGCGATGGTGCATCGATCCTGATCGCGGACGACGACCCGATCGCGCGCAAGTTGCTGATCCGGTTGCTGGAGCGAGATGGCCACTCCGTGCGGGCGGCGGCCGACGGGACCGAAGCGCTGGAGCTGTTCACGGCCGAGATGCCCGACGTCGTCCTGCTCGACATCGTCATGCCCGGCCTCGATGGCATCTCCGTGCTCCGGACGCTGAAGACGCACCCCGACGCAGCGCACATCCCGGTGATCATGATCTCCGCGGTCGAGGAGCTCGAGAGCGTTGTCAGCTGTATCGAGGCCGGCGCGGACGACTACCTCCCGAAGCCGTACAACGCCGTGATCCTGCGGGCGCGGATCAACGCAGGGCTGGCGAAGAAGCGGCTCCACGACGTCCAGCGCGCGCACCTGCGGGATGTCTTCTCCAGGTTCCTGCCGGAGCACGTCGTGGATGGTGTCCTCGCGCGTGACGCCGGCGACCTACGCCTCGGCGGTGCGCGAACAGTCGGGACCGTGATGTTCACCGACCTCCGCGGCTTCACCTCGTTCAGTGAGTCGCGACCGCCCGAGGTTGTCCTGGATGTGCTTAACGGGTACTTCGATGCCACGAGCGATGTGATCTTCGAACACGGTGGAACGCTTGTGGCCTACCGCGGCGACGGGTTCCTTGCCGTCTTCGGCGCGCCCATCGAATGTGACGACCACGCCGACCGGGCGCTCGCGACCGCGCTCGCGATCGTCAACGTGAAGCTGCCGCGCTTCAACGCCTGGCTGCGCGAGCAGGGAATCGCCGACGAGCTCCGGATGGGTGTTGGGTTGAACAGTGGGCCGTTCATGTCCGGAAACGTCGGCTCGCTACGACGCCTCGAGTACACGGTGCACGGCGACACCGTGAACACAGCCTCCCGGATCGAAGGGCTTACAAAGTCCGCCGGCTTCCCGATCCTCATGGCCGACTCGACTCGGCAGGCACTACTCGCCTCCCCGCGCGACCTCCGTCACGTCGGAGAGTTCGAGATACGCGGAAGAGCGTCCGGAGTCTCGCTTTGGACCGTGGGGCGGCAGCCACGCCTTGTCGATCTCCCGGCGGGGCTTCGAGACCGTGAGTCCAGCTCGTGACGATCCCGACGAGCCCAGCTTGAACCGCAAGGCCCTCCCTAGCCCCTCCGACACTTGACGGGCTAGGTGGGTGGGCCCCCGAAACCCTTGTTCTTGTACCAACTGACTCCTCGCTTCTCTTCCATGCGCCTGGAGGCGTTAGGCGTGCCCGCTTCGATGCTCTAGCCTCGGCTGGTGGCGATCGGCGGTCACCGGAAGGTGGTGACGGTGTTGTTCTGCGATGTCGTGGGCTCGACGGCGTTGGGGGAGTCGTTGGACCCGGAGGCGCTGCAGGGGTTGTTGGGCCGCTATTTCGGCCGGATGAAGGGGATCGTCGAGTCGCATGGCGGTTCGGTGGAGAAGTTCATTGGCGATGCGGTGATGGCGGTGTTCGGGGTGCCGGTCGCGCACGAGGACGACGCCCTCAGAGCGTGCCGTGCGGCGGTTGAGATGCGCGACGCGCTCCCGGAGCTTGGGATCGCTGGCCGGATCGGCGTGAACAGCGGCGAGGTGCTCACCGGTACGGAGGAGCGGCTTGCGACTGGGGACGCAGTGAATATCGCGGCGCGGTTGGAGCAGGCGGCGCAGCCGGGCGAGGTGTTAATCGGCGCCGAGACGCTCGCGCTCGTCGGGGCCGCGGTGGAAGTCGGTAGGGAGCAGCTGCTTGAACTGAAGGGCAAGGCTGAGCCGGTGGTCGCCTACCGCCTCGTCTCCGTCGGGGCCACCCCCGAGCGTTCGCACACAACCCGCTTTGTCGGCAGGCAGCGCGAGCTTGCGCTTGTCCATGCGAGCTGGGAGCGGGCGCGCTCGGAAGGTCACGGCGAGCTCGTCACGGTCGCCGGCG
>Ga0187777_10000747_pt1 | contig 21308 bp, 18 predicted proteins | sample 1015_Q2_SP5_10_M_FD_132416 | JGI IMG/M metagenome (GOLD analysis project Ga0187777, IMG submission 132416) | Tropical peat soil microbial communities from peatlands in Department of Meta, Colombia - 1015_Q2_SP5_10_MG | ecosystem: Environmental > Terrestrial > Soil > Wetlands > Peat | place... | reverse complement strand
GAGACAGCCGGCAAATATGCGGGCCCGGAGTAAAGCTCAGCGCAGCGCGAATCTGAATCCGATCACGACGACCACCAGGCCGACGACCTGTGCGATGCTCGGCACGACCCCTAGCGTGAGATAACCGATGATCAGTCCGAAACCGGGCACCAGCGCGGGAAACGTTGCCGCGCGGCCAGCGCCAAGCAGATTCACGGCGCGCGCAAACAGATAAATCGGCACTGCGCCGGCAAGCAGGCCTTGCACGACAGCTTGCAATAGATTTTCCGCAAGCGGCATCTGCAGAATCCCACCGTAGCCGACCAAAAGCGCGTGCAATGGAGCGTAGACCAGAATCGAAAGCGCGCCGACGATGGCAACCGCGCGCGGTCCGGATACACGCCACAGACGAAGCAAAGTTCCGAAAGTCGCCCAAAACAGCCCCGCGGTGGCGAACAACAAATCTCCGGCGATGCCATGGCCGCCAATCGTGGATAGAGATTCGAAACCGTACACCAGCAGCCCGGCGATGATGGTTGCTCCGCCGATAATGCGTTGCGAGGTTGGCTTCTCGTGCAGGACCAGCGAGGCGAGGATCAACCCGGAAAGTGCAGCGCAAGCCGGTTGAATCGTGGTGCCGTGACCGAGTGGCACAAGTATGAATCCGGTATAGGCGATCATGGCTTGCGGCGGGCCGGATAGAATGCTCATCACCAGGCCGCGCCGCCAGCCAATGCCGCCGAGATCAAGCAATCCCTCACGCAGCGCGAGCGGTATTACCAGCAGCCCTGACCAGAAGAAGCGGTGGAAGGCCAGATCGGCCGGCGAAAACCCGATGGCAACACCGTGTTTGGCTGCGACAAAACCTGCTGCCCAGCCGAGCGCCGCGCCGGTACCGCACAGCACGCCGATTGCGATGCCTGAGGACGTCGCCGATTGGCTTTTTGCGTCCACGGTCCGCCTTAGCTCCATGCAGGGTGACTCCCGTACGGCTGATACTCTAGGATCGCTGGCGAAGTCCATTTGCCATTCGACAACACTCACTTCACCGGGATGGAAAGCTCATGGCGAAGCCGCGTAAAGTCATCATTACCTGCGCTGTCACTGGTTCAATTCACACGCCGTCGATGTCGCCGCATCTGCCGGTGACCCCGCAGGAGATTGCCGACGCCGCTATTGGCGCGGCGGAAGCCGGTGCGGCGATTGTGCATCTTCATGCGCGGAACCCGCAGGATGGCCGCCCGGATCAGACGCCGGAAGCGTTTGCTCCGTTCCTCAAGGTGATCAAACAGCGCTCGAACGTGGTGGTGAATATCACCACAGGCGGCGCGCCCAACATGTCGATCGAAGAGCGCGTGCGGCCGGCTGCGACTTTCAAGCCGGAAGTTGCTTCGCTCAACATGGGCACAATGAACTTCGGTCTCTATCCGATGATCGCGCGCTACAAAGGCAAGTTCAAACACGAGTGGGAAGAGCCGTATCTTGAAGGGTCGCGCAAAGGCATGTTCAAGAACACCTTTGCGGACATTGAGTATATTCTCACGACCTGCGCCGCCAATAACACGCGTTTCGAAATCGAGTGCTACGACATCGGTCATCTCTACACGCTCAAGCACTTCCTCGACCGCGGCGTGGTCAAGCCGCCCGTCTTCGTGCAGTCGGTCTTCGGCATCCTGGGCGGCATCGGACCGCACCCCGAGGACATCATCATGATGAAACGGACCGCCGATCGGCTGCTTGGCGACAGCTACCACTGGTCGGTGCTGGGCGCGGGCGCCAACCAGATGCGGGTCGCGGCCATGGCCGCCTCCATGGGAGGCAACGTGCGGGTCGGCATGGAGGATTCACTCTGGATCGGCGCCGGCAAGCTGGCCGAATCGAATGCCCAGCAGGTGACGCAAGTGCGCAAGATTCTCGAGGGCCTCGGGCTGGAGATTGCAAACTCCGACGAGGCGCGTGAAATCCTTGCGCTGAAGGGCGGCGACAAGGTGGCTTTTTGATTGTTCCCTGAGCTGCGGCAACGTTTTCCGTTGCTCTCGCGCACGCGAATCTCTCCTATAGACTGGGGAGATTCGCGCGATGGGGTCGCTCGATACCGTCAGCCTCGCGATATTGCTCGGCAGCCTGCTGGTTCTCGCCGGTATTCTGTCGAGCCTGATCGCATTGCGCTTCGGAGCGCCGCTGCTGCTGGTCTTCCTTCTGGTCGGGATGCTGGCCGGTGAGGGCGGTCCGGGCGGCATCAAATTCGACGACGTCGGTGTCGCCTACACAGTAGGCTCGATCGCGCTGGCATTGATCCTTTTCGACGGCGGCCTGCGCACGCGTTTTGCCAGCTTTCGCAACGTGTTGTGGCCAGCACTGTCGCTGGCTACGGCCGGTGTACTGATCACCACCTTGCTGACGGCTCCGGTGGCAAGATTTGTGCTCGGCATCGACTGGATCCCGGCGCTGCTCATTGGGGCGGTTGTGGCCTCGACCGACGCGGCAGCCGTGTTCTTCTTGATCAACGCACGCGGCCTGCGCCTGCGCCCGCGCATTCGCGCCGTGCTGGAAGTGGAATCCGGCACCAATGATCCTTTTGCGGTGTTTCTTGTCCTGCTTCTGGTGAAGATCCTTCTGCTCGCCGACGAGACCTGGACGCATGCGCTGATGTCATTCCTGCGCGATGCCACTCTCGGCTGCGTTATCGGTTTCGTCGGCGGGCAAATCATCGTGCTGGTGCTCAACCGCCTGTCGCTCGCGCAAGGCCTGCATGCGCCATTTGTTGCCGTGAGTGCGCTGGTCGTGTTTGCCTTTGCCAATGCCGTGCATTCATCAGGTTTTCTCGCGGTCTATCTTGCTGGCCTGGTCGTCGGCAACAAACAAACGCGCGCTCATAACTCCGTCGTTGTCTTTCTCGACGCCGTCACATGGTTGGCGCAGATCGTCATGTTCGTGCTGCTTGGTCTGTTGGCTTGGCCGCATCGGCTGGCCGACAGCCTGACAGGTGCGATCGCGGTTGCTCTGGTTCTGATGTTGATCGCACGGCCCGTGGCAGTCTTTCTCTGTCTCCAGCCATTCAAGTTTCAGTGGCGTGAGATGCTTTTCATTTCCTGGGTCGGTTTGCGCGGCGCAGTCGGTATTTTTCTCGCGTCGATTTCGCTGCTTGTTGGGCTGCCGCGTGCCTATCTTTATTTCGATGTGGCTTTCGTTGTGGTCCTGTCGTCGCTGCTGGTGCAAGGCTGGACGGTCGCGCTGGCCGCGCGAAAGCTCGACATCTCTTTCGCGCGCTCTGATCCACTGCCGCGGCGGGTCGAGCTCGATCTGCCGGGTCAGTTGACGCGTGAAATCGTCGGCTATCCGGTTGCGGCGAACAGCCCGTTCCTGCGCCGCGGACTCATTCCGAATTGGGCGCGGCCGACCCTTGTTATCCGCAACGAAGAGATTCTGACGCCGGCTGAAGCGGCGCCCGTGCGTGAAGGCGATTACGTCTACCTGCTGGCTCCGCCGGAAAAGGCCCAGGCGCTCGACCGGTTCTTCGTCAAATTGCCGCCGCCGGCGACGCCGGATCCGCGGCTGCTCGGTGATTTCTTCGTGCCGGCGACAGCGACCCTCGGCGCGCTGGCGGAAATCTACGGTCTCCAGGTTGCAGCAGACCACACAGAAGTAACTCTCGCAGATTATTTCGGCGAGCAGCTGCGGCGCCGGGTAAAAACTGGAGACATCGTCGAGCTTGGCCCCATTGCGCTATTGGCGCACAAAGTCAGTGGCGGCCGGGTGACGACCGTCGGACTGCGGCTGGCGGAACCGGAGCCGGAAACCGGGTTGCCCGGCCGTCTTAGATCGGCAAAACGCAGAATTCAGAGATTGCTGGGTTAGATTGCGCGCCGCGACAATGCCGGTGTGTGCCGGACCAGCCAGGCGCTGCCGAAGAGAACCGCGGTCCAGAACAAATCGCCAAGCACCGTTTTGTCGAGGAACGGCAGGGCTGCGACGTAGCACTGCGTCAAGCCTTGCCACGTGAGCGAATATATGCCGCTGAAGGCCCACACCGCCCCGTTCGACAGCAGGAAAAAAAGAATCGAGCAAGGCACGATAGTCGCGATGACCGGCAACACGCCGCGCCAGCGGCGGGTGAGAATTCCGGCGAGCGCGGGGATCGCAATCACCACAAAGCCTACGGCCTGGATGCGCCAATCTTCGGTAGGCAGGATCGTATCGCTCAGCACCATACCAAGCATCGGCACGGCGATCGCCAGTGGCGGGATGCGCAGGATGCGGCCAGCGAAGAAGCCGCTGGCGGCAACCGGCAGGAAGCCCGGAGGATGCGGCAGCAGGCGCGCCACGACGTCAAGGGTGACGAGGGCAACGATGACAGCCACGTCAATCCAAAGGTCGGAGCGGTTCTTGTTTGCCTGCATTGCGATCGTCCTTGCCAATTCGAGTTCGCCCGCGTTCTAGCACGTCCTGGCGGCGAGTTCACGCCGTTCGCGCCGATTTTTCCGGCATCGTTTCCGCCCATTCCGCAATGACCCTTGCGAGCTCGTCGAGACCGTCTGTCAAGGCCGCTGGTCCGGGCTGGAGAATCAACGTGGACTTGATCTCGCGCAGCCAGCCGTTGGCAACGGCGGGAACATTGGCAAACCCGGGCCGTGCGGCGACTTTGGCCGGAACGAATTTTTTGCCGCACCAGGAGCCGACGATGATGTCGGGTCGGGCGGCGATGACGTCCTCCGGCGATAAGATACGGTCCTTGGCGTTCTTGCGCACGGCGACTTGCGGGAACACATCGATGCCTCCGGCGGCCGCGATCAGCTCCGACACCCAGGCGATGCCTGAAATCATTGGTTCGTCCCATTCCTCGAAATATACGCGGGGCCGGTACGGCAACCGCAACGCGCGATCACGCGCGACATCGACTCGGGCCGCTAGCGAGACAGCAAGGCCATCGGCTTTTTCGGAAGCGCCGACCAGCGCGCCAAGCGTGCGTATCATGTCGAGAATGCCGGCCACGTCGCGTTGATTGAACGCATGCACAGCGATGTTGGCGCGTATCAATTCGGCAACGATATCGGCCTGCAAGTCGGAGAAAGTGAGCACAAGGTCCGGCTTGAGCGCGAGGATCTTAGGCACGTCGGCGGAGATGAAAGCGGAGACGCGGGGTTTTTCACGGCGCACCTGTGGTGGCCGCACCGCGTAACCGGAGACACCGACAATTCGCCGATCCTCACCGAGGAGATAAAGCGTCTCCACGGTTTCCTCGGTCAGGCAGATGATTCGCTCCGGGGGGAACATTCCTTAGGCAAGCATATCCGCCTGCGCGGCGTCGAGTAGTTCGATGCCGCCTCTTGCGATCACTGTTCCAGCCTCGAGCTGCACAACGCTGGTTGCTATACGCCGGAGCTCGGCGGCATTGTGGCTGACATAAATCAACGGCACGCGTGCCTCGTCGCGCAGGCGCTCGAGATAGGGCAGGATTTCGCGTTTTCGCGCGGCATCGAGCGAAGCGAGCGGCTCGTCCAGTAACAATAAGCGCGGGCGCATCAACAGGGCCCGTCCGACCGCAACGCGTTGCCGCTCGCCGCCGGAAAGCTTGCCAGGTCGCCGGCCCAGCAAATGGCCGATATCGAGCAGCTCGACCACATGGTCGAACGCGTCTGGATCGCTCGGATAACCGCCCATCCAGCGGCCGTAGTCCAGATTGTGCCTGACCGACAGATGCGGAAACAGCCGGCCTTCCTGAAACACGTAGCCGATGCGTCGACGCGAGACCGGTACGTCGATGTGCGCGGCATGGTCAAACAGCACATCGTCATCCAGCAGAATGCGGCCGCTATCGGGCCTCAACAGCCCGGCAATCATGTTGATGATCGAAGTCTTGCCGGCGCCTGAAGGTCCGAACAACGCCGTAGCGCCACCTTCACTCGTGAAGGACCCGCTCAACGTAAAGTCGCCTAGCTGCTTTTTTGCTTTAACGACAAGCATTGTCAGGCCCCGTGAAGACGCGCGGTAGCGCGCCGCGCCAGCCATTCCGAGGCGAGCAGGGCGGCAAAGCAGATGACAATTGATACGAAAACGAGCTTGAGCGCATCGGCATCCCCGCCCGGCACCTGAATCAATGTGTAAATCGCAACGGAGATGGTCTGCGTCTCGCCCGGAATGTTGGAAACAAAGGTGATGGTGGCGCCAAATTCGCCAAGCGCGCGGGCGAAAGCGAGCATCATGCCGGCAATGATTCCGGGCAACGCCAGCGGCAAGGTCACCGTTGCGAAAATCCAGAAGCGGCTGGCGGCGAGCGTGGCGGCGGCATCCTCCAGCCGCCGGTCGATGGCTTCAATCGACAATCTTATCGCGCGGACCAACAGCGGAAATGCCATAACGCCGCAGGCAACCGCGGCGCCGGTCCAGCGAAACGAAAAAACGATGCCAAAGTGATCTGCGAGAAATGCGCCGAGCGGCGCCCTCCGGCCGAGGCTGATGAGCAGCAGATAGCCGGTGACGACCGGGGGCAGCACCAGGGGAAGGTGCACGACGGCGTCGAGCACGGATTTTCCCCAGAACGATCCGCGCGCCAGCAGCATGGCGACAGCGATGCCGAACGGCAGCGCTACCACTGTCGATATCGCCGCAACCCGCAACGACAGTGCGACTGCGGTCCAATCCTGTGGTGATAAGTCGAGCACGCGCTGCGCTACCCGTCTAAGACACCGGCTTGATCAGGAAGCTGAAGCCGTATTTTTCGAAGATCGCCTTGGCGGCGGCGCTCCGCAGAAAACCAAGATACTGCGCGGCGCTCGCTTTTTTGGACTCGGCGGTTGCCGCGATCGGATAGGTGACCGGAGGATATGAGTCGTAAGGAAATACACCGATGGTTTTCACCTTTGGTTCGACCTTAGCGTCGGTCTCATAAACAATGCCGATCGGCGCTTCGCCGCGTGCGACGAAGGCAAGGGTCGCCCGCACGTTTTCCGCCTGCGCCAGCTTTGGCTCGGCGGCTGACCACGCTCCGAGTTTTTCCAGTGCCGCTTTGGCGTAGAGCCCGGCGGGCACCGCTTTAACATCCGCGACGGCGATGCGGCCATCGCCGGCAAGCTTGGCGATATCGAAACCGTGGCCGATGTTTAGGTTGCCAAGTTTGGAATCAACCGGTGCTATCAGCACCAGCTTGTTGCCAAGCAGGTTCACCCGCGTGCTTGTATCGATCAGCTTGCGCTCCGCGGCATAGTCCATCCAGCGCAGATCGGCGGAGATGAAAATATCGGCGGGTGCTCCCTGTTCGATTTGTTTGGCCAGCGCCGAGCTGGCCTCGTAACTTGATACCACTTTCATGCCGCTCGCCTTGGAGAACGCCGCGTTGGTTTCGTCGAGCGCATTCTTCAGCGACGCCGCCGCGAAGACCGTGAGTTGTTCCTGAGCGAACAGCGGTTGTGGCGTCCCCGCGAGCACGCAAAGAAAGCCGAAGATGGCGAAAAATCTCACAAACATGGCGGTTCTCCTGCGGCGTCAACGCGCCGCCGTAGGCCTATAATCCGGCTTGAAATCGGAACCGCCGTTCCAGTTGCGTGCGGCGCACGCACGGGGCGCCGCAACGTTTGTTACCCTAGCAAGTCCGGCCGACCGGGGTAAAGTCCAGGGACGGAGTGACGGAAGTGGCAGCCGCGTCGGCTATAGAGGGCGAATTCGACTACATCGTTGTGGGCGCGGGCTCAGCCGGCTGCGTGCTTGCCAATCGCTTGTCGGCCGATCCGGCAAAACGCGTGCTGCTGCTGGAAGCCGGCGGCAAGGATAACTGGATCTGGTACCACATTCCGGTCGGCTATCTTTTCGCCATCGGCAATCCGCGTTCCGATTGGATGTTCAAGACGGAGCCGGAGCCCGGCCTCAATGGCCGCAGCCTCAACTATCCGCGCGGTAAGGTGATCGGCGGCTCGTCGGCCATCAACGCCATGATCTACATGCTGGGTCAGGCCGGCGACTACGATCATTGGCGGCAGCTCGGGCTCCCTGGTTGGTCGTGGACCGACGTGCGCCCTTATTTCCGCAAACACGTCGACCATTTTCTGAAAAGCGAACACCACGGGGTTGGCGGCGAATGGCGCGTCGAGTTTCCGCGTGTCAGCTGGGAGATCCTCGAGGCATTTCGTGCCGCGGCGAACCAGTATGGCATTGCGAATATCGAAGACTTCAATACCGGCGACAACGAAGGGATTTGCTATTTTCACGTCAACCAGAAGCGCGGCCGCCGCTGGTCGGCGGCGCGCGGATTTCTGAAACCTGTGCTGCACCGGAGAAACCTGCAACTTGAAACCGGCTGCCTCGTGGAAGCGCTCGAAATTGATGGCAGACGCGTCAATGGAGTGCGCTGGCGGCAAAAGGGCGATCCGCGCAGTGCGCGCTGTCGCGGCGAAGTCATACTCGCCGCCGGCTCCATCGGCTCACCGCACATCATGATGCTGTCCGGGATCGGTCCCGCCGCGCAGCTGGCGCAATTCGGCATCCCGATCGTGCTCGACAAGCCGGGCATGGGCGCCAATCTGCACGATCACTTGCAGCTGCGCACGATCTTCAAGGTCTCCGGTGCGAAGACGCTAAACGAGACTTACGCCTCGCTGTTTCAGCGGTTGGGGATGAGCCTCGACTACGCGCTGCGTCGCCGCGGTCCGCTGACCATGGCGCCGTCAACGCTGGGCGCCTTTACGAAGTCGGATCCGACACAGGATCGCGCCAACATTCAGTATCATATCCAGCCCCTTTCGCTGGATAAGTTTGGCGAACCGCTGCACCCTTTCCCCGCCTTCACGGCGAGCGTCACCAATGTCAGGCCGACCAGCCGCGGCGCGCTCACCCTCAAATCAAAGGATCCGTCGCAGGCTCCGGCCATCAAGCCAAACTACCTCTCAACGCCAGAAGATCAGCGTGTCGCGGCAGATGCGATCCGCGTTACGCGCCGGATCGTCGCCCAGCCCGCGTTGCAAAAATATTCTCCCATCGAATACCTGCCGGGGCCATCTGTCGGCAATGACGACGCAAGCCTCACCAAGGCTGCGGGCGATATCGGCACGACGATTTTTCACCCGGTCGGAACCGCGCGAATGGGACGGGACGATGATACCCGCGCGGTTGTTGACGCGCGGCTGCGGGTCATGGGCATCGATCGCCTGCGGGTAGTCGATGCTTCGGTGATGCCCTCGATCACGTCCGGCAATACCAATTCGCCGACCATAATGATTGCGGAAAAGGGCGCGGCGATGATTTTGGAGGACCAAAAGCGTCTATAATCAAACCGCGGGTTTAATGGAGGGGTGTCATGAATCTCGTGGAGCGGGTTAAGGGAATTCTGTTTCAGCCAAATTCGGAATGGTCCGCCATCGCACGCGAGCCGGGCAATGCCGGCTATCTGTTTCCAAACTACGTGGCGATCCTCGCCGCCATTCCGCCGGTATGCAATTTCATCGGGATGACACTCATCGGCTATGGGCCAATTCGCTACGGCATCGGTGCTGGCCTTGTGGCGGCCGTCATCACCTATGTTCTCTCGTTGATCGGTGTCTTTGTCGTCGCCTACGTCATTGATTTTCTCGCCGGTACTTTCGGCGCCCAGAAAAATTTCGAGAATGCCATGCGGGTATCGGCCTATACGCCGACCGCCGCCTGGATCGCCGGCGTGTTCAACCTCATACCGGCGCTGGGATTTCTGGGAATTCTCGGTCTGTACAGCCTCTATCTGCTGTACACCGGAATTGGATCTTTGATGAGGCCGTCGGCGGACAAGGCCTTGGTTTACACCATCGCCGTCATCGTGTGCGCGATCATCGTCTGGATCATCATCTTTGCAATCCCGGCGATGCTTCTACGGTAACGCCTTGAGGTGACGGATCGGGCGGCCGGGCGCAATCGCCTGCGCCGCCGCGACGATGGCGTTGGCATCGATGCCGTAGTGCCGGTAGAGCTCGGCGAGCGAGCCGGTCTGACCAAAATGTTCGACGCCAAGCGGGCGCACGCGATGACCGGCAACCGCGCCCAGCCAGGCCAATGTCGCAGGATGCCCGTCGAGCACAGTGACGAGACCGCAATGCGCCGGCACCTCCACGAGCAGTCGCTCGATGTGTGATCGCGCATGTACCAGGCCGCGTTCGCGCGCGCGCTGGGCCGCGGTCCAGCCGGCGTTGAGGCGGTCAGCGGAAGTGACCGCGAGCAAACCGACGTCGCGGCGGTCTTCTGCCATAAGCCCTACGGCCTCGATCGCTTCCGGCGCCACCGCGCCGGCATAAGCGACGACGACCTGGCAATTGGGCCCTGGCTTGCGCTGCCAGTAAGCGCCATCGACGATTTGCTGGCGCAACTCAGCGGTCATGTCGCGCTTGATCTGCTCGATTGGCCGCGTCGACAGCCGCAGGTACACCGAGCCACCAGTCTCATCGCGCAGCCAGTTCACTTCCGAAGGCGCGACCTCGCCGTTCTTTTGGATGTAGGAAAATGCCCAGGCCATGATGGCCGCCAGTTCGTCGACATAGGCCGGCTCGAAAGATGCCAGCCCGTCCTGTGCCAGGCCGATGAGCGGCTCCGCAATCGACTGATGGGCGCCGCCTTCGCCGGCCAAGGTGATGCCCGACGGTGTTGCGACCAGCATGAACCGCGCATCCTGATAGCAGGCATAGTTGAGCGCATCGAGGCCGCGCGCAATGAAGGGATCATAAAGCGTACCGATCGGAAGCAGACGCACGCCATGGACGCTGTGCGAGAGACCGAGCGCGGACAGCAGAATAAAGAGGTTCATCTCGGCGATGCCGAGCTCGATGTGCTGGCCTTTGGGCGAGAACTCCCAATTGAAGGTCGATGGGATGTGCTCGTTCTTGAATGTGTCAGCCATCGCCTGACGCGCAAACAGCCCACGCCGGTTGACCCAAGGTCCAAGATTTGTCGAAACAGTCACGTCCGGAGAGGTGGTAACGATGCGACGCGTGAACTCGCCCGCGCCGCGCCCGATCTCGTTGAGGATCGCGCCAAAACCGGTCTGCGTCGACATGACAGGCTGGATGGTGACGCTCAGACTATCCGGTACCTCAAGCGTTTCCGCCGTCAATCGCCGCGCGCTGGCTGACGCGAACGGCACGTGCTCGAGGAACCGCTGAAGTTTTTCCGTGGGGACCGTGAGACCTTCGAACTTGTCCCACTCGTGACCGGGGCGCACTCCCATGGCCTGGCGGAAAGTCTCCATCTGCTGCGGCGTCATCAGCCCGGCGTGATTGTCCTTGTGCCCGGCGAAAGGCAGTCCGAAGCCTTTGACTGTGTAACAGATGAAGCACGTGGGTTTTTCCGGGTCGGCATTGTGGAATGCCTCGAGCACGGAGGGCAGATCGTGTCCGCCGAGATTGTTCATCAGGGCAGCAAGCTGTTCGTCACTCCGTCTCTCGATCAGCTTGCTGACATCACCCTGGTCGCCGATTTCGTCATTGAGCCGCTTGCGCCAGGCCGCGCCGCCGGCGAATACCAGCGCGGAGTAGAGCTGGTTGGGGCAATTGTCGATCCATCGGCGCAGTGTCTCCCCGCCGGGCTCTTTGAACGCCGCCTGCTGCAGCGAGCCGTATTTGAGGATAACGACATTCCAACCGAAATTCGCGAACAGCTGCTGATAACGCTCCCACAGCCCTTCGCGCACAACTGCGTCGAGACTCTGACGGTTATAGTCGACGATCCACCAGCAATTGCGCAGCCCCTGCTTCCAGCCCTCCAGCAGCGATTCGAATATATTTCCTTCGTCAAGCTCGGCATCGCCGACCAGCGCCACCATGCGGCCGTCCGGCCGGTCCAGTCCCCAGCCGTGCGCGCGCACGTAGTCCTGCGTGAGCGAAGAGAACAGCGTCTGCGCCACGCCGAGACCGACGGATCCGGTCGAGAAATCCACATCGTCGGCGTCCTTGGTGCGCGATGGATAACTCTGCGCGCCCTTATAGCCGCGGAAAGCCTCCAGCCGCTCGCGCGACTGATTGCCCAGCAAATACTGGATAGCGTGAAAAATCGGGCTCGCATGCGGTTTCACCGCGACGCGGTCCTGCGGCCGGAGCACGTCGAAATAAAGCGCGGTCATGATGGTGGCGAGCGAGGCGCTCGATGCCTGATGGCCGCCGACCTTCAAGCCATCCGTGTTCTCGCGCAGATGATTGGCGTTGTGGATCATCCAGCTCGCGAGCCAGAGCACCTTGCGCTCGAGCGCGGCCAGAACTTCCAGCGAACTCGTCGTGCTCTTGGCCATGGCAACTAGGGCTTTTCGGTCGCCAAGCTGGTCTTCTTGTCAGGCGCTTCGAGCACAGTTTTGCAGGCGGCAGGTAAGTCGGCGAGCATCACCGGCTTGGGCGGTGTGGTTGGCTTGCTTGGATGAATCTGCGGAGCCAGAACTTTGTCCGAAAGCCAGTGGTCGAGTTCTTTGGCGTCGCAGCCGTCGGCGCCGGTCACTGGCGTCTGCGGGCGGCAAGACGGCGAATCGGGCGGGCAGGCCAGCCGTACATGGATATGGTCATGATGGCCATACCAGGGGCGCACCTTTGCCATCCATGCATTATCTTTCGCGGTTTTGACGCGGCACAATTCCTTTTTGATCACGGCGTTCACCAGCACGCGCTCCACATTGGGCTCCTGGGCGGCAGCCTTGATGAATGCAACGTGCTGCGGCGTCCAACTCTGCGGATTGAGATGCTTCCAGTCAGGCGCCACGAGATTGCTGGCCGCGATGGTATCGCGCTCTTCCTTGGTCAGTACGTGGTCAGGCATCGGCATGAACCAGATGTCGACATCAAGTCCGATCTGATGACTGGCGTGATCGGAGGGCGACGGTCCGCCGCGCGGCTGCGCCAGGTCGCCGACAAGAATGCCCTTCCAGCCTGTAGCTTTGGCGGCGTCGTTGGCAAATTTTTCCACGAAACTGATCAGGCTCGGATGGCCCCAATTGCGGTTGCGCGACACGCGCATGACCTGCCAGGTCGATCCATTGACTGGCAGCTCGACGGCACCGGAGAGGCATCCGCGCGGATAATAACCAATTGCCACTGCTTTACCGATCGACGGCAGTTTTTTCTCGCCGAAAAGCTGTTTCGCCGGCACGGTTTTTTCCCTGACCTGGATGTCCGTCGACGGTTTCGGCGTTGGCAGCGGAGCCGGTCCCAGCGCGGCCTTTGCGGGCGTTTGCGCGACCGCGTGCCCCGTGGATGCAAGAAAACCACCTGCAACCAGGCACGGCAAAACGAACAGAATCACGGTTCGCAGGAACATTGTGAACGGTTCCGTCTTACGGGACGGCCATATACTAGCACAGCTTCCGGCAAAAAGACGGACGGCGCCAGCGGCTTCAGACATCTACCTTGAGCGCAGCGATGAACGCCTCTTGCGGGATGTCGACCTTACCGAATTGCCGCATGCGCTTTTTGCCTTCCTTCTGCTTGTCCAGAAGCTTGCGCTTGCGAGTCGCGTCGCCGCCGTAACATTTTGCCGTCACGTCCTTGCGGAATGCGCGCACGGTCTCGCGAGCGATGATCTTGCCGCCGATAGCGGCCTGGATCGGCACCTGGAACATGTGTGGCGGAATCAACTCCTTCAGCTTTTCCGCCATGGCGCGGCCACGGGTTTCGGCTCGGGTACGGTGAACCAGCATGGCCAAGGCATCAACCGGGTCGCCGTTGACCAGCATCTGGAGTTTGACCAGATCCGCCGGCTTGTAGTCCGTCAGGTGATAGTCGAACGAGGCATAGCCGCGCGAGACCGACTTGAGCCGGTCGTAGAAATCGAAAACCACTTCGTTGAGCGGCAGGTCGTATTTCACCATTGCGCGGTTGCCCACGTAGGTCAGCTCTTTCTGTTCACCACGTCGGTCCTGACAAAGTTTGAGTACCGAGCCGAGGAATTCATCGGGCGTCAGAATCGTGGCTTCGATCCACGGCTCCTGCATCTCCTCGATATGATTGGGTTCCGGCATGTCCACCGGGTTGTGAATCTCGAGTTCGCGGCCGTCGGTTGTTTTTATTTTGTAAATCACCGAAGGCGCAGTCGCGATCAAATCGAGATTGAATTCGCGCGTCAGGCGCTCCTGGATGATTTCCAGATGCAGCAGGCCGAGAAAGCCGCAGCGGAAGCCGAAGCCGAGCGCGGCTGATGTCTCCATTTCGTACGTGAAGCTGGCGTCGTTGAGCCGCAGCTTGCCCATCGCCGCACGCAAGTCCTCGAACTGCGCGGCATCGACGGGAAACAGACCGCAAAAAACGACGGGGACGGCGGGCCGGAAGCCGGGCAGGGGCTTATCCACTGGTTTGCGGTCATCAGTGATCGTGTCGCCCACACGTGTGTCGGCGACTTCCTTGATCGACGCCGTGAGCATGCCGATCTCGCCAGGGCCCAGTTCGTCGACCGGCTGGAGCTTCGGCGTGAACACGCCGGTGCGGTCCACGTCGTAGGCCGCGTCGGTACCCATCATGCGGATGCGCTGGCCCTTCTTCAGGATGCCATCAACAATGCGAACCAGCACGACGACGCCGAGATAAAGGTCGTACCAGCTGTCCACCAGTAAAGCCTTCAGCGTGGCGTTGCGGTCGCCTTTCGGCGGCGGTAGCCGGGTGACGATGGCCTCCAATACTTCCGGCACATTCAGGCCGGTCTTGGCGGAAATCTCGATGGCGTTGCTGGCGTCGAGCCCGATCACGTCCTCGATCTGTTGTTTGACCTTGGCAGGCTCCGCAGCCGGCAGATCGACCTTGTTGAGAACCGGCACGATCTCGTGGCCGTTGTCGATAGCCTGATACACGTTGGCGAGCGTCTGCGCTTCGACCCCTTGACTGGCGTCTACCACCAGCAGCGAGCCCTCGCAGGCGGCGAGCGAGCGGTTTACCTCGTAGGCAAAGTCGACATGGCCAGGCGTGTCGATCAGGTTGAGTACGTAGTCCTTGCCGTCGCGTGCCTTGTAGTTGAGCCGCACGGTCTGCGCCTTAATGGTAATGCCGCGCTCGCGCTCGATGTCCATGGAATCGAGCACTTGCTCCTTCATCTCGCGTTCTTCCAGCGCGCCGGTGAGCTGGATCAGCCGGTCGGCAAGCGTGGACTTGCCGTGGTCGATGTGCGCGACAATGGAGAAATTGCGAATATTCTGGATCGGTGACGCCGTCATGGCGCGGCAGATAACACCCGGGGTCCCAAGCTTCAAGCGCAGCGATTTGCCGGATTCCTTGACCGGAAATCCCGTCTAAACTTGCCGATCCCCGTCGGGTATTCTAGCTCAGGCTCTGGCTTCCGTGGGATCAGCGGGGTGGAGACGGCTGCAATGCGCTTCGCGTTTTTCCAATCCGCTGAGCGGGCAGCGGGTCCCTTGCGCGATGCGCTGATCGATCCGGCGCGGCGCGAGCGCGCTGTCATTGTCTCACTCGCCTGCTATGTCCTGCTGTGGACCATCTACGGCACCATATCGAGGAGCGCGCAGGGTCTGAACCCGGACATGACAGAATTGATCGCGTGGTCCCGCGATCTGTCTTACGGTTATCTCAAGCATCCGCCGTTCGCGGCGTGGCTGACTTGGATCTGGTTTTCAGTCTTTCCAATTACGGAATGGGCTTTCTATCTGCTGGCAATGCTGATGCCGGCGATCGCGATGTGGATCGTTTGGCGAGTTTCGCTAGATTACCTCGACGCCGAAAAGCGTATCGTTGCTGTTGCACTGCTCACATTTATTCCGTTTTTCAATTTTCACGCGCTGAAGTTCAACGTAAACACTGTGCTACTGCCACTCTGGGCGGCGACTACTTGGTTTTTCCTGTGCTCGGTGCGCACACGGGGCGCCGTGTGGGCGGCGCTTGCCGGCATTGCGGCGGCCGGCGCCATGCTCGGAAAATATTGGTCGATCTTTCTGCTCCTGGGACTTGCCCTGGCCGCGGTTATCGACCGCCGCCGCTTTGAGTATTTCCGGTCACCGGCACCTTTTATCACTGTGCTCGCCGGATCGATAGTGCTGATGCCGCACATCATTTGGTTGATTGAGCACAGGTTTGCACCATTCAGCTATGCGACGACGGTGCACACGCAGCAGCCGTTCGCTGCAGTACTTCAAAGCTCCCTCAGCTATCTCCTTGGCTCCATTGCTTATGTGACCGTTCCAATCATCTTGTTTCTCGTACGCGCGCGACCTTCCTGGCGCACCGTAATGAATGTTATCTGGCCTCCCGATGATGATCGACGCCTGGTGGCATCTTCGTTTTGGGGTCCGCTCATACTTCCGGCAGGCGGTGCGATTATCGCCGGAGCTGAAATTACGTCGTTGTGGTCAATGCCGGCGCTTTCGCTTTTGCCGGTGCTGCTGTTGTCGTCACCGTCGGTGACGATACGCGCCATTGATACGCGGCGTACTCTTGCCGCAGCGGTGGCGCTGCCGCTGGTGATGCTGATCGTATCGCCGGCGATCATGGTGATGGCGCAACGCCGGGGTCCGCTGCCGGCGGCTGCGCAAGCCCGTCTCCTGACGGCGGAAGTCGAGCGATTGTGGCATCAGGCAACGCCGCAGAAATTGCGGTTTGTCGGCGGGGAAGAAGATATTGCCGATGGCGTGATCACCTACGCCGTCGATCGGCCGCGCGCTTTGATCGGCATGGTTCAGCCCGACGCAGTCGAACTTGCAAAGAGCGGATTGGTGCTGGTGTGTTTCGCCGGCGGCGCCAGTTGCCAGCGTGAAGCGGCGCCACGCGGCGCCGCAGCGACCTTGGTCGAGACGGAGATCGTGCGCAATTTTGCTGGAATTGCGGGCAAACCGCAGCGGTACACGATTGTGATCGTGCCGCCGCGGCCCTGAGCTTAGTACCGGTAGTGATCCGCCTTGTATGGGCCCTCGGCCGCAACGCCGATGTAGTTGGCCTGCTTGTCCGAAAGCTTGGTCAGCTTCACGCCAATCTTGTCGAGATGCAGCCGCGCAACCTTTTCATCGAGCTGTTTGGGCAGCGTATACACTTGTTTCTTGTACTTGCCGGGATTGGTCCACAATTCGATCTGTGCCAGCGTCTGATTGGTGAATGACGAGGACATCACGAAGCTCGGGTGCCCCATGGCGTTGCCAAGGTTTACAAGGCGTCCTTCCGACAACAAAATGATGCGCTTGCCGTCGGCGAATTCCACCTCGTCCACCTGCGGCTTGATGTTGTGCCATTTCAGATTGCGCAAGCTGGCGATCTGAATCTCGCTGTCGAAGTGGCCGATGTTGCAGACGATGGCGCGGTGCTTCATCTTGCGCATGTGATCGATTGTAATCACGTCCACATTGCCGGTGGCAGTGACGAAAATATCGGCGCGCGACGCGGCATCTTCCATGGTGACGACCTCGTAGCCTTCCATCGCCGCCTGCAACGCGCAGATCGGATCGATTTCAGATACCATCACACGGCAGCCGGCCTGGCGCAGTGATGCCGCCGAACCCTTGCCGACGTCGCCGAAACCCGCAACCATCGCGATCTTGCCGGCCATCATCACGTCGGTGCCGCGGCGGATACCGTCGACCAGCGACTCACGGCAGCCGTAGAGATTGTCAAACTTTGATTTGGTCACACTATCGTTCACGTTGATTGCCGGAAACATCAGGCGGCCTTCCTTGGCCATTTGATAGAGCCGATGCACCCCGGTCGTGGTCTCCTCGGTGACACCTTTGATCGCCTTGGCAGTTTTCGTGTACCAGCCCGGCTGTTCTTTCAGCCGCTTCTTGATGGCGGCGAAAAGCACTTCTTCTTCCTCGTTGCCCGGATGATTGAGCACCGCCGAATTCGTTTCGGCTTGCATACCGAGATGCAAGAGCAGCGTCGCGTCGCCCCCATCATCGAGGATCATGTTCGGTGTACCGCCGTCATGCCATTCAAAGATTCGGTGCGTGTAGTCCCAGTAGTCCTTCAGGCTCTCGCCTTTGACTGCAAACACCGGAACGCCGGCTTCGGCGATTGCCGCGGCCGCATGATCCTGAGTTGAGTAGATATTGCAGGAGGCCCAGCGCACATCGGCGCCGAGATGCGTCAGCGTCTCGATGAGCACGGCGGTCTGAATGGTCATGTGCAGCGACCCGGCAACGCGGGCGCCACGCAATGGCTGTTGCGGGCCGTATTCTTCCCGCGTTGCCATCAGGCCGGGCATTTCGGTTTCGGCGATGTTGATCTCGTTGCGCCCCCAGGATGCGAGGGTGATGTCCTTGACGACATAGTCGCCGGTCTTGGCCTTCGGCTTGGCGGAAGCAGTCATGACAATACAGTTCCTGACGATTGCGGATGGGTTGACTGGCCGTGGCTATAACAGCCCGCCGCCAGCACCGCAACGCATATATAAAGAATTCTTTATGTAGGCTAACGCCTAGTCTTCCTCACCGAAGCCGCTGGCAACGAGCGTGCAGAGCGTCTCGACTGCTTTGGCAGCATCTTTGCCGATAGCTTTGATTGTGATGGTGATTCCGGGCCCTGCAGCCAGCATCATCAGGCCCATAATGGAAGTCCCGCCTACGGTCTCGTGGCCACGTGTGACAGTGATAGCGGCGTCAAACTGTTCGGCGGTCTGCACGAATTTTGCCGACGCTCGGGCGTGCAGGCCCTTCTTGTTGACGATCTCCACCTCGCGCACGACCGGGGTGTCGTCCGCTGAAGCGCGGCCGCTCATTTCCCGTTGAGCACCCGACTCGCGATCGTGCAGTACTTGCGACCGGCTTCCTGAGCTGCCGCGACCGCATCCTGAAGCGGGCAGATCTCTCTGATTTTCGCGAGCTTTATGAGCATGGGCAAATTGATACCGGCCAGCACCTCAACCTTGGGCTGGCTCATAACCGAGATTGCAAGATTGGAGGGGGTGCCGCCAAACATATCGGTGAGGATCGCGACCCCTTCGCCGCTGTCTACCCGCTTCACCGCTTCCAGGATGTTCTTGCGGCACTGCTCAACGTCGTCGTCGGGGCCGATCGTGACCGCCTCGATTTGACGCTGAGGACCGACCACGTGTTCCAACGCTGAGCGGAACTCGACGGCGAGCCGCCCATGGGTCACAAGTACAAGGCCGATCATCCCTAACTCCTCGCGGGCGCCACGCTGCGCCGCACGAAAGGGCGCAGATTCACGCCCATCTGAGGCCTGATTACAAGGCCTCTCTTCGCAATATAAGCGTTCTGCTGCACTGCGGAAAGATGGGGTCACGGGAAGGGCTCGGAACGTGCGCTTTTGCCAAATACGATCCTAGGCCCTGTATGGTTAATTTTTCGATCGGTCGAGGGGCGGGGGGTAGCTCAAGTGACGCCCGCCGGTCAATTACCCCCTGGAAGGGGTCCGCAGGGCAGCCAACACCATAGGGAGCGCTGCCATTCCGGCTGCGACGGCAAGCCGCGGCACCGTGACGCCCGCAACTACGGTGCTTAGAGCTCCCGGGTGGCGGCTCGCATCGTTGGCAGCCAGATCGATCACGGTACCGACGGCAGCCAGGGCCTCGAACTCGACGCGCCGAATGCCAAGGCCATGAATTTCGATCATGCCAGCGAGCGCCTGTGGCGGCCGTGCCAGCAAACGCCCCGAGCGGCTCTCTACGTGGACGCGATCATCGGCAACCAGACGTGCGAAGGGCAAAACGCCCTGCGCCGCCGCATTGAGAAGGTTCCATACCAGCTGCGATTTGCCGGAACCGGCCGGCCCGCGGATCAGCACTGCCTTGGCGCCAACCAGCACTGCTGAAGCGTGAATCGTGGAATCGTCCGCTGCCATCATGTCGCGGGCAGGCGGACCACAAAGCGGGCGCCAAGCACGCGCGGCTCTTCGGTGCGGCCGGCAACAGTGATCCGATTCTCAACACGAATCGTACCGCCATGCGCTTCGACGATCTGTTTGGAGATGGACAGTCCGAGCCCCGAATTCTGGCCGAACCCGTGTTCCGGCCGATCGGTATAGAAGCGCTCAAAAATCTTATCGAGCGCTTCCGGCTGGATGCCTGGCCCGTCGTCGTCAACCATAATTTCGATCTGGTTCCTCAGGCGGCGGCAAGTAACACGCACGGTGCCGCCCGGCGGCGAGAAGGAACGCGCGTTGTCGACCAGATTGCTGATGACCTGGGCAAGACGAGAGTCGTGACCGGGCACCTTGAAACCTGAGGACGGGCTGCCCTCAAACGAAAGCGTGACTGTAACGTCGTCGGTGCGCACCTCGTTGGCGGCCTTCACCAGCGCATCGAGCAGCTTGGCGAAGTCGACCGGTGCGGCTTCCTGCCTTTGCAATTCCGCGTCAAGGCGACTTGCATCGGAGATATCCGAAATCAGCCGGTCAAGCCGTTTCACATCGTGCTCGATCACAGCAAGCAGGCGCTGCCGGCTCTGGTCGGTCTTGGCTAGGGGGAGTGTCTCCACCGCCGAGCGCAGAGAAGTAAGCGGATTACGCAGTTCGTGGGCGACGTCGGCCGCGAAACTTTCGATCGCCTCGATGCGGGTATAGAGCGCGTTGGTCATGTCGCGCAGCGCGCCCGACAATTCACCGATTTCGTCTCGTCGGCGGGTGAAGTCTGGAATTTCGACGCGTGTGCGAATACGCCGGCGCACCCGCTCGGCGCCGTCGGCAAGCCTGCGTACTGGACCGGCGATCGTGCCCGCCAGCAACATGGAGAGTACAACCATGACTCCGGCGGCGACAAAGAACACTTTCACAATCGCGAGACGCTCTGCCCCCACCATGTCGTCGATGTCCGCGCCTTGTGTCGAGAGCATCAATGCGCCACGCACCGCGCGGAAACGCTGCACGGGCACCGCGACCGAAACGATCACCTCGCCGCGGTCGTTGACGCGCACCATGCTCGCGTGCGCACCATTCAGCGCCTGCGCCACTTCCTGGTAGCCCTTGCCGTTTTCAGGGCCGAGCTCATTATAGAGTGGAAGATCGCCGCGTCCGAACCAACGGCGTAAAGCGATGAAGGCGCGCTCCATGATACCCGGCTTTTCCGAATTCGGCGGCGGAAGATCAAAACGCAATACGTCACCGCGCCCATAGAGATTACGGCTGTCCAGAATGAGAACGCCGTCGCGATCGTAGATGCGCGCGCGTGTCTTGGTCGGCGAGACGAGACGGCGCAACACCGGCGCCACCCGCTCGGGATTGATTGGAAACTCTATGCCGGACAATGAATCATCGGCGGGTCCGTAACTCTCGCCGGCCTGCAATTCCAGCAAGCGTTCCGGATCGATGGTGATCGAATCTGTATCGACAGTGGCCGACGCGGCGATCGCGCCGGCGATGATCTCGCTCTGCGTCAAAAGGCTCTGCACGCGCGCGTCGATAAGGCCGGCGCGGAATTGCGACAGGTAGAGCACACCGGTGACAAGCGCGACCAGGCCCGCG
>Ga0187777_10000745_pt1 | contig 21330 bp, 18 predicted proteins | sample 1015_Q2_SP5_10_M_FD_132416 | JGI IMG/M metagenome (GOLD analysis project Ga0187777, IMG submission 132416) | Tropical peat soil microbial communities from peatlands in Department of Meta, Colombia - 1015_Q2_SP5_10_MG | ecosystem: Environmental > Terrestrial > Soil > Wetlands > Peat | place... | reverse complement strand
CCGTGGGTATGGCTCTCGTGGTTTTCCTGCGAGGCGTCAATGTTGGTGGACACAGAACGTTTCGCCCAAGTATCGTCGCACGAAAACTAAGCGCGTACGATGTGGTGAATGTCGGTGCTGCGGGCACCTTTGTCGTTCGCAAACCCGGATCTCGCGCAAAGTTCCGAACCGCACTACTCAGCAAGCTGCCGTTCGAAACGAAAGTGGTGCTGTGCCATGGCCGCGACCTAATCCGGCTGCAGACGCTGAATCCGTTTGGGACCGAGCCGTCACCGCCGGACGTTGTTCGATTCGTAAGCATATTGTCGAAAGCCGGCGGTGTCCGAGCGTCGCTTCCAGTCACCTTTCCCACAGACGGTCAGTGGTTAGTGCGGGTGATCGCGTCAGAAGGCCAATTCGTGTTTGGGATGTACCGTCGCCACATGAAGACGATTACGTATCTTGGCCAGATCGATAAGCTTTATGGCGTGCCGGCGACCACACGGAATTGGAACACAATAACCGCAACGGTGCGGATATTGAAGGGCCAGGGGAAAACGAAATAAGTCCGAGTTTAGGTTCAAGGCCCTCAACGTGCACCAGGGGATCTTTCAGACACTTGCTGTGAGCCTGCGGAGGTTGAACTTTGCCGGAGAGCTGTTCGACAGTTCGCTTTGGGTGCAGTGCCTTGCTTATCACTGCATTCCTGACACTTCTTCTGAGTAGTTCCTGTAAGTCCACGAAGCCTGCATTACCACAAAAAGACGGACCCTCCGTGCTCGACCTGGCAATCATTCCGCGCACTCCGGAACGCCTGGCCCGCGGCAAGTACCTGGTCGAGGGTCTCGTGCAATGCTTCCTTTGTCACTCGGAAATTGATTATGTCCACCGGGGCACGCAGCCGCTGCCCGGCAAAAAGGGAGGAGGCTTCGTCTTTCCTCCAGAGGAAAGCGAGGTTCCGCTTCCCCACCGTGTCGTGGCTCCCAACATTTCTCCCGACCTGGACTATGGTGCGGGCAAATGGAAGGACGCCGACTTCGTGCGGGCTTTGCGGCGTGGCATAGGGCATGATGGCAGGGCGTTATATCCACTCATGCCTTACAACTACTTTCGCCATCTTTCCGACGAGGACCTGGCATCAATCATTGTTTATGAACGCTCGATAGCGCCCGTACACATCCAAAGGCCAAAGACTGAACTGCCACAAGAGGTCATCCAGACCCTTCAACCCCTGCCGCCGGTGGAACACGTCCCAGAGCCCGACAAGTCAGACCGTGTGAAATATGGAGAATACCTGGTGACAGTTGGGCATTGTGACCTGTGCCACACTCCCGTCGATGAAAAAGGTAACGCTTTGGCGGGACTAAGCTTCGCGGGAGGCGGACTTATGGAAGGACCCTGGGGACCGACCGTTGCCAGCTTGAACCTCACACCCGATCCCTCCGGAATCTCGTATTTCGACGAACAGATGTTCATCGAGACCATCCGTAATGGGCGGGTGAAAGCGCGTCTGCTTTCCAATGCGATGCCTTGGGGGTACTTCCGCAATCTTACCGATGAGGACTTGAAGGCTATCTTTGCATACCTGCGCACGTTGAAGCCGGTTCACCACCGCGTGGATAATACAGAACCTCCCACCTATTGCAAAGTTTGCCGCAGCAAACATGGGTTGGGAGACCGTAATTGAGACCACAAGTCGGAGGTCGGAAGACGGAAAGGAATCGTCGTGAACGGCAGCCTGGTAAATCCGTCGTCAGTCATGGCTCTCCTCGTAGTCCCCAACGAGGTAACTTGGGCATATTTTGCCTTTGGTGTGGTTCTTGCAATCGGGCTGGTCACGATTTTTCTTAGCGGCGATTGGCAGAAGGCACGAGGATTCGACAAGCTGATTCTGTTCGGGCCGCTTTTCTATGCGGCGCCAATCGTGGCCTTCGGCACTGAACACTTCACTCTGACGAAGGTCATCGCGTCGCTGGTACCGGCGTGGATCCCGTGGCACCTGTTTTGGGCGTACTTCGTAGGCACTTGCTTTATCGCAGCCGGGCTGAGCCTGGTAACGAGGATTCAGGCGCGTCTCGCGGCCAGTCTGCTCGCCTTGACGTTCTTCCTATTCGTAGTGTTGATGGATGCGCCGGGTTGGGCACGACATCCGCGAGACCGGTTTGCGCTGGCGTTCATGTTGCGGGAATTGTCCTTCAGCGGCGGCCCTCTGGCGCTGGCTGCCAGCCTCAGCGAACAAGGCCGCAAGCGGCACATCCTTGCGACGATCGCTCGATACTTCACTGCAATTCCCGTGCTGTATTACAGCCTCGAGCAACTTCTGCATGCGGATCACGTTCCCGGCATTCCACTGGAAATGATGACTCCTCAGTACGTCTTCGGACATGCCATCTGGACGTATCTGGCGGCCGTGATTTACGCAGTCGCAGGGGCCCTGCTGCTTTTCGGCAAGAAAACCCGCGCAGCGGCGACATCGTTGGGCTTGACCGTGCTCTTCGTGGTGTTGGTTGTCTACGTGCCGATCGCGATCGTGGAACGCGCCAATCTCGATGGCTTTAATTATCTGGCGGATACATTGATGTATTGCGGGACGGTACTTCTGCTCGCGGGGGCCATGCCGCGCGAAGCGTCTGTTCAGACTTAGAATCCGGACTGACTAATCGAGGTTGGCACCCCGTGGCGAATCAGAATCCTCAAAATTCCCGCTTGGGCGGAGTCTGCTCGGATCCAACCCGTCCCACAACCACCTCAGCCATGAAATAGTTTTCTCCCTTGATAGGCACGCCAGCCAGCCTCCGCAACATCGCGATCTGTCCGACGTGCGTCAAAGCATCTGCGATTGGACCTTGAAATAGCTTCTCAGCCGGGGTCTGCAGAGGTTCGGAGGATGCCAGGTAGTCGTCGAAGGCTTTCAAAGCAGCGAAGAAGCGCTGGACTCCCCGATCCCAGGCAAGTGGTGCGGAATCGTGCCACTCCGGTTTGCCATTTGCCATGGAAAGCGCCCAGTCCATCAGATCGCCGAGGTGGGCGAGAATCTTGCCCGGAGCTTTGTCGGCTCCTTTGAAGTCGGCAAACTCCGAGGGCGCACCACGAACTGCCTTCGCCCCGCGATAAGCCAGTGTTGCTACGGTGTGTCGAAGTAATTCACGTTTTTGATCAGCCATAAGCAGTCCGATGCCCTGAACCCCTTCCGAATACTTAGAAGTGTCATCCTGAGCGCAGCGAAGGATCCATGTATTTAAATCCCATCGGCGCTCCGCTAATTTAGAGCTTTCTTTTCAGCCGGAACGTTCCCGCTGTCAGCAGGGCCCCTCGCAATCGCTCGCCCCACTTGCGAGCGAACATCAAATCGATCACACCGCCCATCTGACGCGTGAATTCCTCGCTATACCCATACCACCAGGACTTCTTCATATTACCCAGCCGGTCAACATCCAGGTATTTCACCCTGACCAGCTCTTCCAGCCCAAAGTGACCGTGCGTGCGTCCCAGGCCGCTGGCTTTCATCCCGCCATGCAAAGCTTCGCTGATGCCAAAGCACGAAACGCAGTCATTCACCATCACTGTTCCCGCCTGGATTCGACTCGCCACGTCCTCGCCGCGTGTGCGATTGCGGGTCCAAACACTTGCTCCAAGCCCATAATCAGAGTCATTCGCCAGCTGTACTGCCTCGTCGTCGCTATCGAATGCCATGATCGGGAGCACGGGACCAAACGTCTCCTCGCGCATAATTTTCATATCGTGAGTCACGTCGACCATAACCGTCGGCGCATAGAAATTCGCGCCCAAATTCTTGAGACGCGTACCGCCGGCGAGCACTCGTGCTCCGGAAAAAACGGCATCGTCCACCTGCGCTTCCACGATTCTCAGTTGCCGTTCGTGGATCATCGGGCCAACATCCGTATCGGGATCCAATCCGTTGCCCACTCGTAGCCGCTTTGTCTTCTGTACGCACAGTGCGACAAATGGCTCGTAGAGATCGCGGTGAACGTAGCAGCGCTCGACCGAGAGACACGCCTGCCCGGCATTGGTAAACGCACCCCAGATTGCGCCACTGGACGCGACTTCGAGGTCGGCGTCATCAAGCACCACCATCGGGTCCTTACCGCCCAGCTCCAACACCACCGGAAGCAGCCGCGCGGCCGCGGTCTGCGCAATGCGTTTACCGGTCGGCACGCTGCCAGTGAAGACCAGCTTGTCGATAGCGGCATTCGTTAAAGCCGCTCCCGTGGTTCCGTCTCCCACCAAGACCTGGAGAACATCTTCAGGAACACCGGCCTCATGCAATAAGTTGACGAGTTCCAGAGCCACCAGCGAGCTGAATTCAGAGGGTTTCAGCACGACAGCATTCCCGGTGACCAGTGCGCTTAATGTTTCGGTTGCGGGAGTTGAGAAAGGATAATTCCACGGCGAAATGATTCCCACTACCCCGTAAGGCTCCCGCAGGATATGGCCCACCTTGGTTTTCATCGCCAGGTTGCCATGTGGCACCGGCTCCTGGCGCAAGAAACTGGTGGCGTTCTCGATGCAAAACCGGGCCGCGTCCAGCACAACCAGCACTTCTGTAAGCAATGCTTCGCCGACCGGCTTCCCCACTTCACTTGTGATCACCCGCGCAACTTCGATCTTGCGCTCATGCAGGCAACGCTGGAAGTTCCGTAGAACCGCGATCCGCCGATTGACGCCGGTTCTTTTCCAGGCCGGTTGTGCACTCCGTGCCCGGGCCACAGCCGCCTGTACGTCCTGCTCAGTGGCTGATTCAAATTCGCGCAATACCTCGCCAGTCGCGGGATTTACTGACGCGACTTTCGCGGCGCCGATTTGGACATTTGCAGACATTAAATGCAAAACAATTTAACCACAGGAAGGATGGAGGACGCAGTGCGACAACGCCTCAGTATTCGACTGAAACCAGGAACAGTCCGCTTGCCGGCGCGGTTGCCCCGGCGGCTGAACGGTCCTGAAGTTGCAAGATCCGCTTGATGTCTTCCGGCTGAAGAGCTCCTTTGCCCACTAGCACAAAGGTTCCGACAAGATTTCTCACCATGTGGTGCAGAAATCCGTTCCCCTGCACCGTGTAAGCCAGTTCATCTCCCGACCTGTCCCACGTGGATTCGAAAATATGCCGCATATTGCAGACGGCTTCTTCCTCACGATCACGCTCGGGATCCGCCGCCGCAAATGAAGTGAAATCGTGTTCGCCAACGATGAACGATGATGCCCGCAGCATGGCGTCTTCATTCAGTGGGTAGGGATAATGCCAAACATACCGTGCCAGAAATGGCGGACAAATTGCGCCGCGATAGATTCTGTAACGATAACTCTTACTTCGAGCCGACTTGCGCGCGTGAAATTCTTCCGGTGCCTCGATTGCCTCTAGGATGCGGATCGAGGTCGGCAGAATGTCGTTCAAAGCTTTGACGAAATTTGCTGCGGGCATGGGCGAGTCTATTCCAAATGTAGCCACCTGTCCCAGCGCGTGTACGCCCGCGTCGGTGCGTCCTGAGCCTTGCGGCAATACCTTTTCTCCTGTAATACGTCCAATTGCGGAGGACAATGTGCCTTGGATGGTGACCGAGTTGGGCTGTACCTGCCATCCGCAGAATTCTGTCCCGTCATAGGCCAGTACAAGCTTGATATTTCGCATCTTCGGGAAGCATCATCGGGACTACAGCCCGTCTGGGCCGGAAGCGCCGCGAATTGCTCCGTCCCCGATCAACCTCGCGGCGTCAGCTATACTATTGCATTTCATCCACTACGGCGATCAGGTCGCTCCCGGATAGCAAAAAGTTGAAACCCCTGACAGCTATTTTTCGTAATCACTGGTGTTCAACACCGCCTTTGTATCGTTCAACCGCAGATTTCTTTGGAGATAAACCAATGCATTTCCTTGTTACCAGGAATTCTGTTACTCGGTCGCTCGCAATCGCATTTGCCCTAACAGTCGCCATAGCCAGTTGGGCGCAAGTTTCACCCCAGAATGGCCCATCGGCGCCAACTGCACAACCCGCACTGCAAGCCCCGCAGCCTCAGAACTTTCAGAGTGTGGACTATTCCAGGCCGCGCGCGCATTTCCCCAATCCCTTGGTACCCTACGAGCCGCGCCACGTTTCACCGCCAAAACTCAGCAACACTCCTCTTATCGACCAGTTGATGCATGACGGCAAAATCATGCTCTCCATCGATGATGCGGTCGCCCTCGCCCTGGAAAACAACCTCGATATGGCCATCTCCCGCTACAACCTGAATATCGCCGACACCGATGTTCTGCGGGCGAAGTCTGGGGCGAATATTCTCGGTGTCAATTTCGGTGTCGTGCAGAATACTCCCGGCGGAGGTGTAGGCGGCCTGGGTACAACTGTAGGATCGGGCACAGGTGGCACAAGTGTTGCGGCCGGCGGTATTGGAGCAGGTACCGCCGGTTTGGTGACGTCGACTCTAGGAATCGGGCCGGCGATCACCAGTTTTGATCCCGTTCTCGCCGGCAATCTTCAATGGGACCACAACAATACGATTGCTTCGAGCGTTTTTACCGGGGTTCCGGTGCTGGCGCAGAACACGCAGACTTACAACTTTGGCTACAACCAGCAGTTGCACTCCGGTACGAACCTGTTCGTCGGGTTTGATAATACCCGCATTACCACCAATGGGCCTTTTACGAATTACAGCCCACTCATCAACTCCTTCTTCCAGTTTCGCGTCACACAACCCTTGCTGCAGGGATTTGGTTTCCTGCCCAACACCCGGTTCATCCGAATTGCCAAGAACAACCGCGAGATCTCTGACATTGCATTCCGGCTGCAAACCACCACCACGGTCGATCAGATCGAGAATATGTATTGGGATCTGGTGTTCGCCTACGAGAATGTCCGTGTGCAAAAGGAATCGCTGGCCTTCGCACAGAAAACTCTGTCGGACACGCAAAAGCAGGTACAGATTGGTAGCTTGGCGCCGATTGAAGTGGTCCGGGCGCAAAGCACCGTGGCCTCTGACCAGCAAAGCCTGATCACCGCTGAAAACAATCTTCAGCTCCAGCAGTTGTTGATGAAAAATGCGCTGAGCCGGACCCTCCAGGATCCTGTGCTGGCCGACGCCGAAGTGATCCCTACTTCTACCATGAAGCTCCCTGAGCAGGAGCCGGTTGTTCCCACCGAGGAACTGGTCAATGATGCGCTGAATCACCGCCCCGAATTGGCCGAGTCGCGGATCGACCTGCAAAACCGCGAGATCAACAACAAAGCTGTTCGTAACGCCCAGTTACCCACCTTGAATGCCTTCGCCTACTACGGCGGATCGGGACTGGCAGGCGCACAGAATCCCGCGAATCTTTGCGTCAATCAGAACTCCGCAATTCGTTCTCTGGGTTTCTGCTCAGGGCCGGACCCGGACTTCAATGACCGTACGCTGCTTCCGGCTTCACCAACGATTGGCTACGGCACCGCCCTGAATAACCTGGTGAATTCAACCGCCCCCGACAAAGGGCTTGGATTGGCCTTGAACATTCCGCTTCGCAATCGCGATGCCCAGGCAAATCAGGTTCGGGCCGAACTCGAGTATCGCCAGGCGCAGATGCGGCTGCAGCAGATCGAGAACCAGGTCCGAATCGAGGTGCGCAACGCGCAGTTCTCTTTAACCCAGAACCGTGCCGCCGTTGATGCCGCGCGTGCTGCTGTCGAACTTGGACGTACCTCGTTGGATGCGGAGCAGAAAAAGCTAAGCCTCGGAGCTTCGACAAGTACGCTGGTTCTGCAAAATCAGTCGGCATTAGCGACGGCTGAGTCCAGTCTGGTTTCGGCAATGGCAAATTACGAAAAGTCACGTCTGGAACTGGATCGGGCGACCGGAATTCTGCTCGATCATGTTGGCATCATCATGTCCGATGCCGAGACCGGGCAAATGACCCATACGCCACATGTACCGTACGTCGAGCCGCGCGGCAATCCTCAATCCGTTATGCCACCGGCCCCAACCACACAACCACCGAATCAACCGCAACCACCTCAATAATCCGATTGAGACTGAGGTGTACCGCATCCTGCCGCGTGACACCTCAGTCCTTTCTGAACCTTTGGCAATCAGCATGAAGTTGCGCCGTGAGTACCTGCGTCCCCTCTGCCTTGGCAAATCTTTACAATCTCCCGCCCTATAATTCTTCGCGACCGGGATCGCGAATTCTGGATGGTTCTTGCGTGTTCAGCATCCAATTCCCGTATTAAGCAGACCTGTCTTTTCAGGTTAGAAGTCCAAGGAGACAAACTGAAATGTTTTCGGATGGCTTGAAGCAAACACTTCTGACGATTACTGCGATTTTTCTGACCGGTTTCGTTTCCCCAAATTTGCTGGCGCAGGGTTCTTCACCGGCGGGCGCTTCTCCCGCATTGCCGCAAACCCCGCAGCCAAATGCGGCACGAGTGGTGAACTATTCCAGGCCGCCATCGCCGTTTCCCAACGTCATCGCGCCCTACGAGCCCATGGAAGTTCCCCCTCCGAATTTGGGCAACACCGCCAGGGTCGATAAGTTGATGCGTAACGGCAAAATCGTGCTCTCCATCAACGATGCAGTCGCCCTCGCCCTGGAGAACAACCTCGACATCGTTTTGGCGCGCTACAACCTGAACATCGCGGACACAGATGTGCTGCGTGCTAAAGCCGGATCTACAATCTTGGGTGTCAATACTGGCATCGTCCAAAACACGCCGGGCGGTGGGGTGGGTGGTCTGAGCGGGACTGTTGGTTCTGGCACCGGTGGCACAAGTGTCGCCGCGGGTGGTGTTGGCACCGGAACCAATGGTTTAGTCAGCTCGACTTTGGGCATTGGCTCCCCAATAACAAGCTTTGATCCGGTTGTCAGCAGTACTTTGCAGATGGATCGCGGCTTCGTCGAATCCACCAGCATATTCACCCAAGTGCCGAATGGAGTCGCCAACACCAATACTGGAACCGCAAATTTTTCTTATCTTCAAGGTTTTCAGTGGGGCACCAATATGTCCGTGGGCTTCAACAATACTCATGTGACGAGCAACAACCGGACGGTGACTTATACCCCAGCACTTAGTTCTGGCTTCCAGTTACGGCTGACACAGAATCTGCTTCAGGGATTCGGTTTCTTGCCTAATACTCGGTTCATTCGCATCGCCAGGAACAACCGCGAGATTTCTGACGTTGCCTTCCGCCTCCAGGTCATCACGACCGTCGATCAAGTCGAAAATCTCTATTGGAACCTCGTCTACGCTTACGAGAATGTCAAAGTTCAGCAGGAGGCACTGACCTTCGCGCAACGCACGCTTGCCGACAACCAGAAGCAGGTGCAGTTCGGGACCTTACCGCCAATCCAGGTAGTCAGCGCTGAGAGCACTGTCTCGACCGATCAACAGAACCTTATTCTCGCCCAGACGAACCTCGAGCTTCAGGAACTGCTCATGAAGAATGCCTTAAGCCGAAACCTGGTCGACCCGATTTTGGCCTCCGCCGAAGTGATCCCCACCTCCACTATGCAGCTGCCCGGCAAGGAACCAGTCGTACCCACCGAGGACCTGATCAATGATGCGTTGAGTCATCGCGCGGAGCTTTCCGAATCACGCATTGATTTGAATAGCCGGCAAGTCAACAACAAAGCAGTTCGAAATGCCATGTTGCCGACACTTGCCCTTTACGCCTACTACGGCGGTTCGGGCATCGGTGGTGACATCAACCCCTTAGTGCCGGTGTGCACTCCAGGCGCTAGCACGAATTTCTGCTTTAATAACGCGACTGCCGCTCCTCCGTTCCGAGCCGGAAAGCCCGTTAGCTATGGCGGCACTCTGGAGCAGTTATTCACATCGGTTGCGCCCGATAAAGGTGTGGGTGTGACCCTCAACATTCCTATTCGTAATCGCACCGCAGTGGCCAACCAGGTTCGCGCCGAGCTTGAATACCGGCAGGCGCAGGTAAGACTGCAGCAGCTCGAAAATCAGGTGCGTATCGAAGTCCGTAATGCGCAATTTGACGTCCAGCAAAACCGCGCAGCGGTCGCCGCTGCCCAGGCGGCTGTCAATTTCCAGCGGCAAACCCTCGATTCTGATCAGAAGAAACTGGCGGCTGGAGTCGGTACCCCAACTACGGTCCTGCAGGACCAGGCTACTCTGACCTCCGCTGAGTCAAACCTGGTCTCGGCGATGGCGGCGTATGAAAAAGCCGAAATTGAAATGGATCGCGCGACCGGACTCTTGCTCGAGCGCTCGGGAATCATCATGGCCGATGCCGAAAGCGGCCAAGTGACTCACATGCCCAACGTTCCTTACGCGTCACCACGCCCGGAGGTGGAGTCGGTGATGCCTCAGCCACAGTCGGAGCTGCAGGAGCCGCTCCGGATTGAACACCAGGCGACAGGCTACTGATATTTTCTCAACCCAAGCCAGCTGCCAATTCGCTTGGTGAGTAGTGGGTCAGTTTGTTTGTCATCCTGAGCAAGCCGCACGACATTGAGGCGCTTGCGGGGCGTCTGAGCCGCGCGCCGAAATCCCGAGTGCAGCGAGGGACCGACCGACGCATTAATCGCGCGTATGGCTCTCGTTCCCTTCAAACTGACCCACTACCGCTTTGGCCAGCCGCCATGCAAGATCGAGACCCGCTTCAGAGTTATTTCAAATCGCCGCCTCAGCTTGTTATCCTTTGCGCGTGACGCTTTCCGTCGTTCTCATCACGCAGAACGAAGAAGCCAATCTGTCTCGCACGCTGGAGAGCGTGTTTCCGCTCATCCGTGAGGGCCGCGGCGAGATCATCGTTGTCGACTCGGGTTCGACTGATCGCACGCTCGAGATTGCACGCTCCTTCGGCGCAAAAATTTACAGCGAACCGTGGAAGGGATTCGCTGGCCAAAAAAATTCGGCCATAGACAAGGCGACCGGTGATTGGGTTCTGCAGCTGGATGCAGACGAACAGCCCGAACCGGAATTAGTAACTGAGATTGATCAAGCCCTTGGGACGAATCCAAAGGTCGATGGCTTCTGGATTCCGCGCAAGAATTTTTTCCTTGGTCGCTGGATTCGCCACGGTGGCTTCTATCCTGATCCCAAGCTCCGTTTGATCCGCCACGGCGCCGGAAAATTTCAAGAGTACGGCGCCCATCCGACCATAAAAGTGAACGGCCCAACCGGCCGGTTCCAGCACGCCTTGATTCACAACGCCTATCCCACGCTGCGCGGCTACATTGCTCATATGAACAGCTACTCTTCGTCTGGGGCGCAAGTCGCGTTTGAAAGAGGGTACCGCGGTTTCAATCCGCTCAATATCGTCATTCGTCCGGCGCTGACGTTTGTCTACAACTACTTCTTCCGTCTTGGTTTTCTCGACGGCCGCGAAGGCCTGCTCTTGCACCTTTATCACGCAGGTTACGTTTCCTGGAAATATGCTAAAGCCTGGGAGTTGGGACGAACGCCATACGGCGAGACGGTTGAATGAACCTACTGCTCCAAAAGAATGCGGCTTGCTCCCCCTCAGGTACTCCACATATCATCTAATGAGCCGGGGTGCGGCGTGGCTGACAAAAAGCGGACCGAAACGACAGAAACTCCCATAGCTGATGTTTTTGAAGGGCGCCACCCCTCCGCCTCTGAGAAACAGTGGGCAGAAAGCACGCTGGCACGGACTCTGGAAAAGTCTCCGGAGCGGCCAATCGGCGCCCCAACCGGCGTAAACGTCGATGACAACGGGCATGCCCGCTTTACCACCATTTCCGGCGTTCCCGTACGCCGTCTCTACACCCAGGCCGATCTTCCTGAAAATTGGAATTATGAAGAGCATTTGGGCTATCCCGGCCAGCCTCCGTACACTCGCGGCATCCACGCCACCGGATACCGCGGCAAGCTCTTCACCATGCGCCAATTTTCCGGATTTGCCTCGCCAGAAGAGACCAACAAACGATACAAATATCTGCTGGAGCATGGCGGTGGAGGGTTATCGGTTGCTTTCGATCTCCCCACGCTGATGGGTTATGACTCTGATCACCTAGCCAGTGAGGGCGAGGTTGGCAAGTGCGGCGTCGCCATCGATTCTCTCGAAGACATGGAGATTCTCTTCAGCGGAATCGACCTCGAGAAAACTACGGTTTCGATGACCATCAACTCACCTGCTTCCATTTTGTGGGCAATGTATCTGGTGGTCGCTGAGAAGCAGGGAGCTGACTGGAAACAAATTTCCGGCACCATTCAGAATGACATCCTCAAAGAGTACATTGCGCAAAAGGAGTACATCTATCCGCCCGCACCGTCGATGCGGTTGGTAGTTGATACTTTCGAGTTCGGCTCGAAATTCACACCGCGCTTCAACACCATTTCGATCAGCGGATATCACATTCGCGAAGCCGGTTCGACAGCCCTGCAGGAATTAGCATTCACTCTCTACGACGGAGTGGAATATGTGGAATGGGCGATGCGTCGAGGCCTTGATGTCGACGAATTCGGCCCTCGCCTCAGCTTCTTCTTCAATGCGCATAACGATTTCTTTGAAGAGATCGCAAAGTACCGCGCTTCACGGAAAATCTGGCACCAAGTCATGCGCGAGCGCTTCCACGCGAAGAATCAGCGTACGTGGTTGTTGCGTTTTCATACCCAAACCGCCGGAGTGTCCTTGCCCGCGCAACAGCCCATGAACAATATCGCCCGCGTAGCTATTCAGGCGTTGGCTGCGGTCCTGGGCGGAACGCAATCGCTCCACACAGACTCCTACGATGAGGCTCTGGCGCTCCCGACCGAAGAGGCCGCCCGCATTGCGCTGCGCACTCAGCAAATCATTGGCTACGAATCCGGGGTAACCCAGACTGTCGATCCGCTTGGCGGCTCATATTTCCTCGAACGCCTCACCCTGGATATGGAAAAAGGTGCGTTCGATTACTTCGGCAAGCTGGATGCCATGGGCGGGATGGTGAAAGCCATCGAACGAGGTTACCCGCAGAAGGAGATCGCGGAAGCCGCTTACCAGTACCAACGCGCCGTCGAAGCCAAAGAAAAAATCATCGTTGGGGTGAACGACTTCACCATTGAAGAGGAGCCGCCGAATATTCTCTACATTGACGAAAGCGTGGCCCGGCAGCAATCGGCAAAGTTGAAAGCATTACGTGCCCGCCGCTCGAATGATGAGGTTGGTCGTCGTCTCGATGCGCTTAAAAAAGCAGCGTCCCGTGAACCGGAGGCCGAATCGAATGGCAACGTGTCTTCTGCGAACACCATGCCCTACATCATCGATGCCGTTCGCGCCTACGCCACCGTCGGTGAGATTTGTGAAGCTCTGCGAGCCGTCTACGGAGCCTATACTGAAACGAGCATCACATAACTGCTACGAGTAAGTTCCCTTCGTAACGTTACTAGCCCGAAATCTCTGGCAAAAAGCCTACTGCCGCAGCATCCTGTAACTTCCCCCACTTTCGAACGAGATCGTGATCTTATGCCGCGAATGATCGACAGCATACGGAAGTCGGCGCTGCCCTCAAACATGATGCAGTTTGCCGCCAAGGGCGCCCTTCTTGTTCCTCCCCAGGAGATGATCGAAATCCTCGTTTATCTTGCAAATCACAATAAAGTCTTCGGCCAGCAGGCCCGGCTGACGCTTGCCGGTTGGGATGAAGTTTCTTCGCGTGAGGCGGCGGCCAACCCACAAACTCCAAGGGAAGTGCTCGACTACTTCATCGATCCGGAAAACCTGCGGCCATCGCTGCTGCCGGTTCTGCTGCAAAATCCATCGGTCGCCGAGAGTTTTCTGATCCGCTTGGCAGCTTCGGCGAGCCGTGAGCAGGTAGAACTTATTTTGAGCAGCTCGCGTGCCAGTGCCTCCAAGGCAGTGTTGGAAACCCTCTCGCTCTGTCCCAGCGTCACGCAGGCGACAGCCGCCAAGGTTCAGGAAAAGCTGGCAGCATTGAAGGGGGCGGCACAGACTGCCTCAGTCGTTGTAGAGGAACCAGGACCGTCCACGGAAACCTCGCCCCCACCGGAGGTAATTCCAGCCGAAAATCCAGCTAACTCTGTTCCCGATCAGGAAGAAACTTCCGCGGACATGTCAGACGAGACAGTCAATGACTTCATCGCAAAGCATGCAGCCGAAATCGCCGCCGAGGGTAAAAAGTCATTTGAACCGGTAAGCGGCCTCACCGGGGAACTGACCACCGACGCGGCAGAGCAGCCGAAAGCCAAGGCGGCCGCCGCCGCGGCTTCCACCCCTTCTGCTGATGCCAACCCGCAGCGTGCTCCACAGAAGAAATGGATTCTCAGCGCAGACGAGCAGCGCGGCAGCGCTCTTCAGAAGATCTCCAAGCTGGATACCAAGGGCCGCATTCTTCTGGCTATGAAAGGCACGAAAGAAGAACGATCGCTGCTCATTCGCGATGGTACCAAAATTGTTGCTTTGGCTGTCCTAGAGTCTCCCAAGGTGACGGATTCCGAGGTCGAGAGGTTTGCCAGTCAAAAAAATGTGCTGGAAGCCGTGTTGCGGGAAATCTCCATGAAGCGCCGCTTCATCAAGCAATATCCCATTCTGCGCAACCTGGTCTTCAATCCGCGCACTCCCATCGACGTTTCTCTGGGGTTGCTCAAGAACCTGCTGATTCAGGATCTCCGCAACCTCTCCGGCAACAAAGAAGTTTGCGACACGGTTCGCAAACTGGCGACGAAGATGTTCCGCCAAAAACTGGATGTAACCAAGAAGAGCTAAACATTCCACGATTCGGCGAACCGCTATTCACAAGCGAAGGGCTTATTTCACAGTTACGTCGCTGACCTGCAGCGTGGGATAGGCTTGATTCCAATCTGCGCTGACATGCTCAAACGTAAGCCGGAACGGCTTACTTTGAGCCGGCCCTAGTGGCGAAGTAGCAAGATCGACGGCGTCGAGGTATGGCCCACCCGTCTGCAAAACACGCAAGGGAAGATCTTCGACTTGCACAACCTGGTCCAGCGAATTTTTGAATTCCACGTGCACCTTCGCATGCGTCACCGTCTTGTCCCCCGCATTGCTTACCATTCCGTCAATATAAGTGACACTTGCCCCCACAAAGTTCTGCGCCTGACTCATCTTTACGTCAGAAAGTTTGATATTACTGGCGTACGGATGCGCCTCCGCTGGGCCCTTCGACGCGCCCCGCGACAATAGGACGATGACCCCAACGCCAACAACTATGATCACCAGCCCAATCAGAATCGGACGCAAATTGGATTCCGGCTCCGTCGGGCGCAGCGGAGATGGTTCGATCAGGCCATCCACGAAGCGATTGTAGATGGTTGATTTTTGATTGTCGATTTTCGCGGCTGAACGAACTTAGAACTCGAAATAACCGCTGGTGGGCTCGCGGCGGGGACGGCCGTCGGTGCCGGTCGCGGGCAGTAATCCCGCAAGGCCCCGCAGGTTATCCCATGCTGCCTCGTTCAGCGCAGGATCCGAACTGACCAACTCCCTCAACATTTCCCAGGCTGCCACGTTCAGTGCGCCCTCGGGTGCCGGACCCATGGCGAGCGAAACCGAACATTGCGGGCAAAAGCAGATTCGCTGCGCAGCCGACTTCTGTCTCGGTCGGATGCCGACCGTCTGAGCAAACATGTAAACGGCCACGGATTTGTGCCCGGGCTCAACTTCCCTGCCGCAGCGAAGACAACGAAGCTGTTCCACGCTCACCTGGTCCTTTAGGACGAATACCGCCTAGGCAAGGCTAAACGCAAGTACGCAGGCAGATTCCCGAACAGCCCGAACCAGACTGAGTTCTAGCCAGACCCAGCGTCCATCGTGCACTCTGCTGCCGTGCGCGCTGGCTCCAATGGCGAAATTCTCGGCAAGGCCCCCCTCCGGCCAGCTGCGAAGTTTCTTCGGCTTGCGCATCTGCGCCGCCTCAAAGAATGTGAAAAGGTGGCGGCAGTGTGTTACCGCATCCGGCCCAACGGCATCCAGTTTCTGCTGGTGCAGACGAAACGGGGCCGCTGGACATTCCCGAAAGGCAGCGTCGAACCGGGATTGACGCATGCCCAGGCTGCCGCACTGGAGGCCTTCGAGGAAGCCGGAGTTCACGGCCGCATGGAAGAGGCGTCTTTCACCCATTACCGCCATCACAAATGGCGCAACTCTGCATTTACCAGGATCAAGGTCAGCGCTCATTTGTGTGAGGTCACCCGTCTTGAACCGCCGCCGGAGCCGGGCCGCAATCGCACCTGGTTTTCTGCCGAGAAGGCAAAGGACCGGCTGAAAGAAGACCGCAAACCAGATCATGGAAACGAACTGGCACGCGTAGTAGACCGCGCTATGGTACGGATAGAGCGCTCGCAGCAGGTGCATGGAAACCCACCGCAGAAAATCTCAGCGGAGATAGTTTTGATCGAAGGAACTCGACAAGAAGCGCACTCTTCCGCGGCCCTTGCCAAGATGTAGGGGCACGGTTCCCAGAGAGGACCTACTCGCCCCCGACCGTCAGCCCATCAATTCTGATCGTCGGGCATGCCATCGCGCCCCGGAACTCCAGATCGTTTCCGATTTCAGAAATGTTGAAGAACATCTCTTTCAAGTTCCCGGCAACGGTGATTTCTTCCACCGGATACGCGAGTTCGCCGCCGGAAATCCAAAGGCCGGATGCGCCACGCGAATAGTCTCCGGTGACCAGATTTGCGCCGTGTCCGAGAAATTCGGTTATGTACAAGCCCTCTTTGATTTCGGAAATGATTTGCTGTGGGGTCTTCGCTCCCGGCTGCAGGAAATAGTTCCCCGGCCCGATGCCCGGCGTTCCTGCCAGGCCGCGTGACGCATTCGCCGTGGTCTCCAAACCTAGCTTCTTGGCGGTGTAAGTATTCAGGAGGTAGGACTTAAGCACTCCATTCTCAATCACGACCGTGCGCCGTGTTGGAATGCCTTCGCCGTCGAATGGGCTGGACCCGAATCCGCCCAGCATCGTGCCGTCGTCAATTAAAGTGACGCGATCACCAGCGATCTTCTGTCCCAGCTTCCCGGCAAGGAACGAAGCGCCTCGATAAACCGAGTCACCATTCACGCCTTCGAAGATGTGATCCAGCATCGAAACCGCAACCAAAGGATCGAGCACGACCGGCACATGCGCCGTCTTTACTTTCCTTGCTCCCAGCCGCCGGATGGTGCGTTCGGCTGCAACTTTTCCGACATGCTCAGGAGATTCCAACCGGCTCAAGCTGCGTGAGACGGAAAACCAGTAGTCCCGCTGCATGGTCCCATTCTCAGATTGCGCGATGGGAACGGCAGCAATCGAGCAGTACGAACGCTTGTATTCCCCGATGAATCCGTGGGAGTTCGCGAGAATCTTATGACCGGTGGCGGCGTCGAACGAGCCACCATCGGAGTTCTTAATCCGCGGATCAAAATCCAACGCTGCTTTTTCCGTGCGGCGGGCGTAGCTGATCCGTTCCTCTCCGGGCAACGAGTAAACATCCGACGAATACAAATCCAGATCGCCGGGCAAAGAACCCAGCTGCGATGCCTCGGGAATTCCGGCAAACGGATCCTCAGACGTAATCTTGGCGAGATCGAGAGCAGACTTCAGCATCCGATCGAGCCCTTCGCGAGAGAAATCGCTGGAGTAGGTGCTGGCCGCCCGCTTGCCGTTAAATACGCGGACCCCAATCGCCTTCGACCCGGATTCCTTCAGAGTCTCCACTTGACCCAGCCGTACGAGCGTGGAAAATTCGTCGCCCTCCCGAATTACGCATTCCGCCGCGGTCGCGCCACCTTGCATGGCTCGGCGCACAATGTCCTGAGCGACCTCTCTGAGGTCGGTTTCGAGTTTCTGGTCCTTAGTTTCTAATTGAGTCGAAGACATGAGATCTATTTTTCACCGCTGAGGCAGGAGATGCCAATCTTCAAGGTTCCTGAGGCTAAGGAGCCTACTGCATGAAGCCCCCGCTGTCCTTTCGGCCAGTCCCACCGACTGTCAAACGATCGATCTTAATCGTTGGAATTCCAACACCAACCGGCACCGCCTGACCATCCTTGCCGCAAGTCCCAATGCCCTCGTCGAGTTTCAGGTCATGGCCGACCATGGAAACGCGCGTGAGAACATCTGGTCCGTTGCCGATTAAGGTAGCGTTCTTGATCGGCGCCGTCACCTGGCCCTCTTCAATCAAATAAGCCTCGGAGGCCGAGAACACGAACTTGCCGTTCGTAATATCGACTTGTCCGCCACCAAAGTTGACGGCGTAGATGCCGCGCTTCACCGATCGCAAAATGTCCTGGGGATCATCTTGGCCAGCCAGCATGTACGTATTTGTCATACGCGGCATCGGGATATGCTCGTAACTCTCCCGCCGCCCGTTGCCAGTGTCAGCCATTCCCATTAGACGAGCCGAGAGTTTGTCACTCAGGTAGCCCTTCAGAATTCCGTTTTCGATCAGAACCGTATTTTGAGTCGGCTGACCTTCATCATCGACATTAAGAGATCCACGCCGCCAGGGCATTGTGCCGTTATCGACAACCGTACACTTTTCACTCGCTACCTTCTTACCGATCAGGCCGGCAAATGCAGACGTCTGCTTGCGATTGAAATCCGCTTCCAGCCCGTGGCCAACCGCCTCGTGCAGCAACACACCGGGCCATCCCGGGCCAAGCACTACTTCCATCTCCCCCGCCGGCGCTTCTCGCGCGTCGAGCTGCAACACCGCTTGGCGGGCAGCCTCAATTGCGAAGTGTTCAGGATCCTTCTCACCAAAAAAGAAGTCCAGGGCGACCCGTCCGCCGCCACCTGCGCTTCCGCGCGCCGAGTTCCCCTCTGTCTTCGCAATGCAGGAGACGTTTAAACGAGCCAGCGGCTGGGAGTCCTCGGAGAAAGTGCCATCAGAGCCGACAACCAGAATATTCCTCAGTTCATCGCCATAACTTGCTCGAACTTCCTTGATTCGCGAATCATAGGTACGCGCTGCCTGGTCCGCCCGCATCACCAGCTCAACTTTGGCGGTAATTTCCGCGTCCACAGAAGGGAGCGTTACCGGGTACAGGCTGCGGGCCAGTTTCTCCTGGAAGCCAACGCTTGGCGTTTTTGCCGGACCGCTCGCGATTAACGCAGCCGTGCGCGCGGCGCGCAAAATTCTCTCCGGCGAAAGGTCGTCCGTGTAGGCGTAGCCGGTTCGCTCTCCAGCAATGACTCTTACCCCACACCCGGCCGAAATTCCCTGAGAAGCCGACTTCACCATGGACTCGTCCACCATCAGCGAGGTCGAGGAGAGGTATTCGAAATAAAGGTCAGCATATTCGCCGCCTGCAGAAAGGGCGGCTGCCAAATAGCGCTCCAGATCGCGCTCATTTAACCCATAATGCTGGAAGAAAAAATGATTTTTGCTCACTTGGTATTAGATGCCTTCGGATGTGTGAAGACTCTGGACTGAGACAAACCATACCAGATTAGCAGATTCATCTATCGCGACATCCCCGCGGCTGGCGTTCCGTAGTCCAGATCAAATCCCAGTTGTAGCTTCGCAGCTTCTGACATCAGGCCAGGATTCCATGGCGGATCAAAAACCACCTCCACATCGACTGCTCTGACCTCCGGCAGTCGCGACAGCTTGCTTTCCACGTCCGCCTTGAGCACATTGCCCATGCCGCAGCCGGGAGCAGTCATTGACATCTTTACCTTGATTTTCTTTCCACCCTGCTCATCCGGCGTGATGTCGCACGAATAAATAAGGCCCAAGTCAACAATGTTGACCGGAATCTCGGGATCGTAAACCGTTTTCAGCTGGTCCCAAACCATCTGTTCGCTGAATTCAGTCTTGACGCCGGCTTCATCCGCAGCCGCGGGAGGGGTCATCCCCAGCGCATCGGCATCTTTGGCATCAATTCTGAACATGCAGCCCATATCGCTGACCACGGTGTACCCGCTGCCCAAAAATTGCGCGATTCGCACGCGGCTCAATTGCGGCAACATCCGATGTATTCCGCTCGGAATCTCAATCGCGTCACACGCGCGTTTTAGCTCAATCATTTCGTACATACGAACCTCAGCCCTACTCGGTCGAAACCGCGTCCTGCTTGCCTTCCAGGGCCGCTTCCAGCGTATGCCACGCCAGGGTCGCACATTTTACTCGCGTCGGGAATTCTGACACGCCGGCAAACACCGCCAACTTGCCCAGCTCCGCCTGATCTCCGCTTTGCCCCGTGACCAGTTTATGAAAGCGCTCGAAGAGTTCTTCCGCTTCCGCCCGTGTTTTTCCTTTCAAACTCTGCGTCATCATCGACGCTGAGGCCTTCGAAATTGCACAACCTGAACCTTGAAACGTCACATCGCGAATGGTATCGCCTTCCATATGCAGGAACACCGTAAAGTGATCTCCACAAAGCGGGTTGTAGCCCTCCGCCTTGTGATCGGCCTCGCGCAACTCCCGGTAATTGCGCGGAGCTTTACTATGCTCCAGGATCAACTCCTGATACAGGTCGCGCAAGTCCGGCATCAGCCGAAAACCTCCCGCACTTTCTTAAGTCCCCGCACCAGGGCCTCGACTTCTTCCATCGTGTTATATACGCCAAATGAGGCGCGCGCCGTGGCGTCCAGCCCGAATCGCGCCATCACCGGCTGCGCACAATGATGCCCGGTCCGAATGGCAATTCCTTCTTGATCCAGAATCGTCCCAATATCGTGCGGATGTACCCCCTCCATCACGAATGACAGGACTCCGTCCTTCTCCTTCGCGGTTCCAATGATACGAACTCCGGGAATTGTAGAAACCTTTTCGGTGGCATAGTTCAGCAGATCGTGCTCATGCCTGGCGATATTTTCCATTCCAAGGGCTTCGAGATATTCGATCGCGGCGCGCAGCCCGATTGGCCCAGAGATGTCTGGTGTCCCCGCCTCAAATTTGTGCGGCACCTTGTTGTAAACAGTCTTTTCAAAGCTGACTGAACTGATCATCTCGCCGCCACCCTGATACGGAGGCATGGCTTCGAGTAAGGGCAATTTACCGTAGAGCACTCCAATACCGGTCGGGCCATAGGTCTTGTGTCCCGAAAAAGTATAGAAGTCGCAGTCGAGCTGCTGCACGTCAACCGGCATGCGCGGCACCGCCTGGGCGCCATCGACGAGGACAGGGATGTTTCTTGCATGCGCCATCTTCACAATCGCGGCAATGGGATTCACGGTCCCCAACGCATTTGAAACATGGCCAACGGCCACAATCTTTGTCCGTGGGGCGAGTAGTTTTTCGAATTCATCGAGAATCAACTCACCAGCGTCGTTAATCGGTGCGACCCGCAGCTTGGCCCGCTTTTCTTCACACAGCATTTGCCACGGCACAATGTTGGAGTGGTGCTCCATGGTTGTGATGAGCACCTCATCGCCGGCCCCGACGTGAACGCGCCCGTAAGTCTGTGCCACCAGGTTGATCGCCTCGGTTG
>Ga0187777_10000744_pt1 | contig 21344 bp, 20 predicted proteins | sample 1015_Q2_SP5_10_M_FD_132416 | JGI IMG/M metagenome (GOLD analysis project Ga0187777, IMG submission 132416) | Tropical peat soil microbial communities from peatlands in Department of Meta, Colombia - 1015_Q2_SP5_10_MG | ecosystem: Environmental > Terrestrial > Soil > Wetlands > Peat | place... | reverse complement strand
TAGCGGCCGCGCTGCAGCAGATCGAGTGGTAGCTTCGCGAGCTCTTCCGCGGCCGCTTCGGCCGCAAGCGGGCCCGCCGGGCGGGAGCCGAGGAGGTCGGCCAGCCCGCGGCCCAGAGTCGGTCGTCTCATGGTCAACTGCCCTCGCCGATCGCTTGGCCAGTGGGTGATGAATCGTTCGCGGCGCCGCCGTCCGTATCGGGACCAAAAGCCCCGCCGCCCGCCTCCGCCCCGCGCGCCTTGGCGCGCTCCTCGCGCCGGATCATCTCACCGGCGAGCGCGAGGTAGGCGAGCGCGCCGCGGGACTCGCGGTCGTGAAGCAGCGCCGGGCGCCCGAAGGAGGGCGCCTCCGCGAGACGCACATTGCGCGGGATGACGGTACGAAACACCTGCTCGCCGAAATGTGACTGCAGCTGCGCGCTCACCTCGCTCGCAAGATTATTGCGCGGGTCGTACATGGTGCGCAGCACGCCTTCGATCTCGAGCTGCGGATTGACCGCCGCGCGGATCTGCTCGACCGTGGAGAGCAGCGCCGAGAGCCCCTCGAGCGAGTAGTACTCGCACTGCATCGGAATGAGCACGCTGTCGGCGGCGACGAGTGCGTTCACGGTGAGCATGTTGAGTGCCGGCGGACAGTCGACGAGGATCACATCGAAGGTCTCGCGCAGCGGCACCAGTGCCTGGCGCAGCTTCGTCTCGCGCCCGATCGGGAGGGTGAGGAGGCGCACATCAGCGGCGGTGAGATCTTGGTTTGCAGGCAGGAGCGTGAAGCCGCCGTGCTCGATCGGCAGGAGTGCGGCCGCGAGCTCACATTCCCCGAGCAGCACCTCGCAGGCGCTGCGGGTGAGCTGCGACTTGTCGACTCCGCTCCCCATGGTGGCATTGCCCTGGGGATCGAGATCGATGAGCAGCACGCGCCGGCGCGTCGCCGCGAGCGATGCTGCAAGGTTGACCGCGGTTGTGGTCTTGCCGACGCCGCCCTTCTGGTTCGCGATGGCGATAACCCGCTTCATGGGCAACAGTGTACTGCACCATCGCGCCCGCGCCGCACGCGGAAGGAGGCCGGAGGGGTTTTTTCAGGCGACGCGCGCTTGGGTGCGGCGCTCGAGCCGCTCGCGCGCCATCTCATCCGCGACGGCGTTCGTCGTGCGGTGCGCGCGTCGGGCGCGCTCGAAGATCTCGCCGAGGCGCACGGGGATCTCCCCGATATCGGCATCGATCTCCGCGTCGCTCCCGCCGCCGCGATACTCGTGGGCGACGCTGATGATGCCGCCCGCGTTGATGACGTAGTCGGGCGCGTAGAGAATCCCGGCTGCGGCGAGCGCGGTGCCGTCCTCGCCCTGAGCGAGCTGGTTGTTGGCCGCGCCGGCGATGATGCGGGCGCGAAGCTTAGGTATCGACTGCGAGTTGAGTACGCCGCCAAGCGCGCAGGGCGCGAGCACATCGACGTCGGCGCCGAGCAGCGCCTCCGGAGCCAGCTCTCGCGCCCGGTACTCATCGCACACCCGCTGCATGAGCGCCGGCCGCAGATCCGCAACCGAAAGTTTCGCGCCCTCGGCGGCGAGCAGCCCCGCGAGGTGATATCCGACGCCCCCGAGGCCCTGGAGCGCGACGCTCACGCCTTCGAGTGAGCGGCGCTGAAGGCGAAAGCGCACCGCCGCCTTGATGCCGAGGAAGACCCCGAGCGCGGTCTTCGGTGAGGGATCGCGCCCGAGGCCCGCGACGTGGCGCGTAGTGCGCGCGATCTGCACCATATCGGCGATCGTCGTGCCCACATCCTCGGCGGTGATGTAGCGGCCACCGAGCGCATCGACGAAACGGCCGAAGGCGCCGAGCAGTTCCGGGGATTTCGCGCGGCGCGAGTCGCCGATGATGACGGCCTTGCCGCCCCCGAAGGGGAGTCCGGCGAGCGCGTTTTTGTAGCTCATGCCGCGGGAGAGCCGCAGCACATCCGCGAGCGCCTCCGTCTGGCTCGCGTAGGGCCACATGCGGCAGCCCCCGGCGGCAGGTCCGAGCACGCTCGAGTGCACGGCGATCAGTGCCCGCATGCCACTCGAGGCGTCGTGACCAAAGAGAACGAGTTCGTGTCCGTCGAACTCGCGCATGTCGAAGATTTCCATGCCAGAGAGGCTCCGAAGGCGGCCACCGTGCGCCCGATCGCGATTTGAGCCTACCCGCCTCGTGCGCAATCCTTGTCACAAAACTTGCCTTATTTGTCTCTCTGATAGCATATATATTGCATCAACTGCCATATTGATGAGATGAAAAATGCAACATGATCTGGACCGAGGCGACCTGCGGATTCTCGATCTGGTGCAGGAACACGGACATTTTTCCGCCGCCGAAGTCGCCGAGCGGCTCGGCATGACCGCCTCCACCTGCTGGCGGCGGCTCAGCCGCCTCGAGGAGCAGGGCGTGATCCGTAAGCGCGTCGCGCTGCTCGATCGGGAGAAGCTCGGACTCTCCGTCATGGTGTTCAGCCACGTGAAACTCGCAGGTCACGGACGCGATGCGCTGCTGCGTTTCGAGCAGGCGGTGGGCGAGCATCCCGAAATTCTCGAGTGCTACACGCTCATGGGCGAGACCGATTTTCTGCTGCGGATTGTCTGCCGCGACATCAAGGCCTACGAGGCCTTCTTTCTCGATCACCTCTCGCGCTTCCCGGGCGTGCAATCGGTCAACTCCTCGATTGCGCTCGCGGTCATCAAGGAGACCACGGCGCTTCCGCTGCACCTCGGCTAAGCACCGCCCGGGCGTCGCTCTCCCGTCCCATAGCTCAGCCTGATGACGCAGCGCGCGGCATCGAGACCTGGGATCGTGAGCGCACGCGAGCCGCTCACCTTCCAGGGCGCGGGGAGCGCGGCGATTTCCTCCTCGGGGTAGCGTCCTTTCATGGCCAGCACCACGGTCGTGTCGCCGCAAAGCGGCACGATCTTCGGCAGCATCTCGGGGAGCGGTGCGAACGCACGTGTCACGATCGTCTCGAAAGGCGTTTCGGGCCTGAGCGTCTCGACCCGCGCGTGCACGACGGTCACGTTCGTGAGCCCGAGGGCGTGCACGGCGTGCGACACGAAGCGGATCTTCTTGCCGTTCGAATCGATGAGCGTGAACTCGCGCGTTGGGTTCGCAACCGCGAGCGGCAGCCCGGGAAACCCAGCCCCGGTGCCGACATCGGCGATGCGCGAGCCCGAGAGATCACGCTCGATCGCGAGGCTGTCGAGGAGATGGTGGGTGAGCATCGCCTCGGGGGAGCGGATGGCGGTGAGGTTGTAGGTGCGGTTCCAGCGGGTGAGTTCCTCGAGCAGCTGCAGGAGCCGCTCCGCATCCGCGGCGCTGAGGGTGACGCCGAGCGCCTTCGCGTCCTCGATGAGCCGAGCGGCGGAACTCAAGCTAACCCCCTTTAACCCTTCGCCGACCGATCATACTAAGCGTGTTATGAGGCTGCTCCTCGTAGAAGACGACCCGATGATCGGGGAAGCGATCCGCACGGGGTTGAAGCGCGATGGCTTCGCCGTCGATTGGGTACACGACGCCGCCGCCGCGGCACGGGCGCTCGGCAGCGAGCCCTTTGAAGTCGTGCTCCTCGATCTCGGGCTCCCGGGGGGCGATGGACTCGGGTTCCTGAGAACCCTGCGCGCGCGCGGGCAGTCGCTGCCCGTCCTCATCATCACGGCGCGCGATGCGATCGCCGACCGCGTGGCGGGGCTTGACGCCGGCGCCGATGATTACCTCACCAAACCCTTCGATCTCGATGAACTCGCCGCGCGGCTGCGGGCGCTCCTGCGTCGCAAGTCCGGCCGCACCTCCCCGCAGATCGAGCACCTCGGCGTCACGCTCGACCCGGCGGCGCACCGCGTCACCCGCGATGGGGTGGAAGTCGCACTCTCACCGCGTGAGTTTGCGCTGCTGCAGCTGCTCCTCGAACGGCCAGGCACCATCCTCTCGCGCGCGCAGCTCGAGGAGCGCCTCTACGGCTGGGGCGAGGAAGTCGAGAGCAACGCGATCGAGGTGCACGTGCACGGCCTGCGCCGCAAGCTTGGGGCGCAGTTCATCCTCACGGTGCGCGGCGTCGGCTACCGCGCGCGGCCCGCACCGTGAGCTCGCTGCGCGCGCGGCTTCTGCTCTCGCTCCTCGGCGGTGTCCTGCTCGTTGGCGCGGCGGGTGGCTGGATCGTCTATCGCAACGCGCTGCACGAGGCCGACGCCTTCTTCGACTATCACCTCGAGCAGACCGCGCTCATCCTGCGCGACGAGCCGGTCGGCTATCTCTTCACCCCACAGCTCCCCGCGCAGGACCCGGCCTACGATTTCGTGGTGCAGGTGTTCTCGCTCGATGGCGTGCGCACCTATCTCTCGCGTCCGCACGCGGTGTTGCCGAAGATCACAACGCTTGGGTTCTCGACCGTGACCACCGAGGAGGGGCGCTGGCGGGTGTTCGGCGTGCAGGCGATGACGCGTGTCATTCAGGTCGCGCAGCCGATGCGGGTGCGTGAGCAGCGCGCGGTGCACCTCGCGCTCGAGACGCTCAAACCCTTTGCGCTGCTCCTGCCGGTGCTCGCACTTCTCATCTGGCTCGCGGTCGGAACCACGCTCAAACCGCTGCAGCGGCTCACCCAGCTGGTGAAGGCGCGGCGCGTCGAAGCGCTCGAATCGCTCCCCGACGCGCGCCTCGCCACCGAGGTCCAGCCCCTCGTCACCGCTCTCAACGAGCTGCTCGCACGACTTCGGGCCGCGCTCGAGCGCGAGCGCGCCTTCATGGCGGACGCGGCGCACGAGCTGCGCACGCCGCTCACCGCACTGCACCTGCAGCTCGGGACGCTCGCGCGCGCGAGCAGCGAGAGCGAGCGGGCGGCGGCCATGCAGAATCTGTCGGCTGGCGTGCAGCGCGCGATTCACCTCGTCGAACAGATGCTCGCGCTCGCACGGCAGGAACCGAGAGCGGAAGCCCCGCGCCTGAGCGTGCGGCTCGACGATCTGGCGCGCGAGAGCGTCGCCGAGCTCGTCCCGCTTGCGGACGCGGGCCGCATCGACCTCGGCGTAGCGCACGCTGAGCCACTCAGCGTGTGGGGCGACCCGGAAGCGTTGCGCACGTTGCTGCGCAATCTCATCGACAACGCGGTGCGCTACACGCCCGAGGGCGGGCGCGTCGATGTTGCGCTCGAGAGCACAGGAGGAGGCGCCGGGGGCGCGCGTCTCACGGTGAGCGATGAGGGGCCGGGGATCGCGCCCGAGGAACGCGCGCGTGTCTTTGACCGCTTCTACCGGCATCCGGGTACCGTCCCTTCGGGCAGCGGACTTGGGCTCGCGATCGTGAAGGCGATCGCCGAGGCGCACGGGGCCAGCCTCACGCTTGCCGACGGCGCAGCAGGTAAGGGACTCACGGTGGTCGTGTCATTTCCGGCGTCTGCGACGCGCGGCGACTAGTGCTCGGCTCAAACTCGTCGAAATCGAGCACGATGTAGCAACCGACGCAGGCGACGGCGGTACCGCGGATCGGCGATCAAACGGGCGGTGGGATCGGGATTTCCGGCGGCGGCTGCGCCGGAGTCTCCCCTGGCGCCGGCTCGGGGTATCCTGGCGCAGGTTGCGCGGGGCTCGCGGGTTCGGGTTGCGGCTCGCTCACCGCCGGTGTTTGGGCAGGTGTCGCCAGCGGCGGCGCCGCCGTTGCGGGCGTCGTCGGCACGGCTGTCCCGCTCGTGGCTTGCGGGGCGGCAACGGGAGCTGTGATCGGCGCAGAAGAGGGCGCAGGCGGCGGCACGGCGACCACGGGTGATGTCTGAGCCGGGGGCGGCGGGGGTGAGGTCGTCGCGGCTGCGGGCGCTGGCGTCACCGGTGCGGCGGGCGCGATCTGCACAGGGAGCGGCGGCGGCAGGATCGGAGGCGGTACGGGCGGCAGCGCGCGTGGCGCTCCCGGAGCGAGCTTTGCGAGGAAGCTCGCCGCGGTCTCAAGGTACGCATCGCGGTTCGCCTTCTTCCTGAACGCGTGTCCTTCGTCTTTCGCGAGCAGGTACCACACCTCCCCGCCCGCCACCCGCACCTGCCAGACGAGCTGCTCCGACTCTGAAGCCGGAACCCGCGGATCATTCATCCCGGCGGCCACGAGGAGGGGCTTCTTGATGCGGGTCGCGTTCGTGAGCGGGGAGATGCGATCGAGGAAGAGGTGCATGCTCGGATCGCGTTCGTCGCCGTATTCCGCGCGACGCAGGTCCCGACGGTACGGGGCGGTGTTACGCAGGAAGGTGACGAAATTACTGATGCCCGCGAGGTCGATTCCGCCGCTGAGGCGCTCGCCGTACGTCTCGAGCGAGGCGAGCGCCATGTAGCCCCCGTAGGAGCCGCCCATGACGGCGACCCGCTCGCGGTCAAAGTCGCTCTGCACGCCGATCCAGACGAGGAGCGAGCCGATATCGCGCACCGCATCCTCGCGCAGGACGCCGTTGTCGAGCGCGAGAAAGCTCTTGCCGTAGCCCGAGGAGCCGCGCACGTTGGGAGCGACCACGGCGTAGCCGAGCTCATTGACGAGGAACTGCACGAACGGGTCCCAGACCGGGCGGTACTGGGCCTCGGGCCCGCCGTGAATGTCGATCACCACCGGGTGCGGTCCCGCGCCCCGGGGCTTGTACAGGTAGGCCGAGAGCATGCGCGGATGCCCGCCGACGCGATCCCAGGTCGGGTAGCGCACGAGCTCCGGGGCGACGAGTGTCGCAGGATCGATGGGCCCCGCCTCGCTCTTCGTCCAGCGCTCGAGCGTCCCATGCTCGATGTCGTACACGTACACATCGCGCGGGCTGGTCGCCGATTCCGCCGACATCGCGAGCTTGCGTCCGGTGCGGTCGAAGCGCGGGTTGCCGATGCGGCCCTCCGGAAGACCCGCCGGCGCGAGCTCGGCTTTCGCCTGCGTGTCGAGCACGGTGAGGCGGCTGCGCCCGTCCTCGTTCATGACATAGGCGACGTAACGACCATCGGTGCTGACATCGAAATCCTCGACATCCCAGCCCGCATCGGGCGTGACGCGACGGTTCTCGTGCGTCAGGGGATTTTTGTACTTGAGCTGCGCGAACTCGCCGTCTTCGTCGGTGAGCACGTATACCCCGCGGCCGTCGGGCGCGAAGCGCGCGGTGCGGATGCCGACCTTCTTGCCGCTCGTGTCGAGGGGCGTCAGGACACCGCTCGCCACGTCCGCGATATAGAGGTAGCTCTCGCTGATCGAGAGGTACTTCCAGACGAGGAGCTTGCTGTCGTCGATCGACCAGTCGAGCGGATACCAGGTGTCGTCGTGGCCGCCGACGAGCAGCTGCGGAGGCGTATTCGTACTGACATCGGCGACGTACACGTCGTAGTCCACCGCAGAGCGGTCGTTGCCGTAGAACGCGATGCGCTTGCCGTCGTGGGCCCAGACCGCGCTCCCGTGAATGGTGTTGTTGCCGTTCGTCAGGCGCCGCACGTTGCCGGGTGCGGCCTGGTAGTAGACCTGCGCGTTCTCATCACCGCTTTGGTCCTTGAGGAACACGAAACCCGCTCCCAAGGGCGATGCGCGCGCCCACTCGATCGGGTCGGGATAGAAGGTGAGTTGTTCGCGCGTGCCGAGGGATGCGGCGACGCGGTGCAGCTGGTCGGTCTCGCCGAAGCGGGTGAGGAGAAGGAGGCTGCCATCCTGGGACCAGTCGAGAAAGCTCGCCCCGCGCGATTGCTGGTAGCGCTCGAGGCGGGCGCTGAGCGAGGGGTCGGGGGACGGAATCCCATCGTAGAGAAGATTGCCGCGTTCGCGGCGCGGCGGCGCGCTCGCTTGCTGGGCGAGCGCCGCGGCGGCAGCAAGCAGCGCGAGGAGCGTAGCGGCGCAGCCGCCGAGCGCTCGGATCAGGGGACGATGGTCGCTCATGTGTTGAACGCTAGCGTACAGGTTACGATGGCTGCATGGGCAATCGGCTCACCGACAACGCGAACCCGATCAACGTTCCCTTGCAAGCGCGCCTTTACCGCCACCCGCACGGCATCACTGCCATCGACGCCGAGTATCTCTATCCGGGTCACGCGGCCGCGCACCTCATCGAGGACGCGGGGCGCGCCGCGTTCGTCGATGTCGGCACGAACCATTCAGTGCCGTACCTCCTCACGGCGCTCGATGAACTCGGCATCGCGCGCGAGCGCGTCGACTATCTCTTCCTCACTCACGTGCACCTCGATCACGCGGGCGGCGCTGGACTGCTGATGCGCGAGCTGCCCGCGGCACGCGCCGTGGTTCACCCGCGCGGCGCACCGCACATGATCGACCCGACCAAGCTGATCGCGGGCTCGAAGGAGGTCTACGGCGAGGAGCGCTTCGCACGACTCTACGGCGAACTCCTGCCGATTGCCCCCGAGCGCGTCGTGGTTGCGGCCGATGGCGAGCGCATGGCGCTTGGCGAGCGCGAGCTCGAGCTCATTCATGTGCCCGGGCACGCCATGCATCACTATGCGGTCGTCGATGCCGCGCACCGCAGCATCTTCAGCGGCGACACCTTCGGCATCTCCTACCGCGCGCTCGACACCGAGCGCGGTGCGTTCATCACCCCGACGACGCCACCGACACAGTTCGACCCCGAGCAGCTACTCGCCTCGATCGATCGGCTGCTCGCTTACGAACCCGAGTCGGTCTACCTCATGCACTTCAGCCGCGTCACCGATGCGCCGCGCCTCGGCACACTCTTGAAGGAGCAGGTGCGCGAGTTCGCGCGCATCGCGCGCGCACATGCGGGGGATCCGGATCCCGCCCCCGCTATTCGCGCCGAGATGCGCGCCCTCTTCCTCAGGCTCGCGCGCGAGCATGGCATCGCCTTGAGCGATGCCGAAATCGAGCACGCGCTCAGGGGCGACCTGCGCCTCAACACCCAGGGTCTGATCAGCTGGCTCAAACGGGAGAAGCGAACGTGAGCGACACCTTCAAGGCCTACCGCATCCATTCGGAGGGCGGAAAGATCGCGGCCCGCTTCGAGGCGCTGACACTCGAGCAGCTCTCCCCGGGCGAGGTAGTGATCCGTGTCACCCACTCGGACATCAACTACAAGGACGCGCTCGCTGCCACCGGGGCGGGCAAGATCCTGCGCCGTTATCCGCTCGTCGGCGGCATCGATCTCGCCGGCGTGGTCGAATCCTCGAGCGATGCGCGCTATCGCCGGGGCGATGCAGTGCTCGTGACCGGCTGCTCGCTTTCGGAGACTCACGATGGCGGTTACGCGCAGTTCGCGCGCGTCCCGGGCGAGTGGGTCATCCCCATGCCCGCAGGTCTCGATGCCTTCACGGCGATGGCGCTCGGCACGGCCGGCTTCACCGCCGCGCTCGCCATCCACCGCATGGAGCACAACGGCCAGAACCCGACGGGCGGTCCCGTGGTCGTCACCGGCGCCTCGGGAGGCGTGGGCAGCATCGCGATCGATATGCTGAGCGCACGCGGCTACAAGGTGATCGCCGTAAGCAGCAAGGCGGCGGCGCGGGAGTACCTCACCGCGCTCGGGGCGAGCGAGGTGCTGCTGCGCCAGGAGCTCGACCTCGGCTCCCGGCCGCTCGAGGCCGCGCGCTTCGCCGGTGCGATCGACAATCTCGGCGGCGAGGTGCTCGCCTGGCTCACGCGCACGGTGGACTTCTGGGGCAACATCGCAAGCATCGGCCTCGCGGCGAACGCCGAGCTCAAGACCACCGTGCTGCCTTCCATCCTGCGTGGCGTGACGCTGATCGGCATCAACTCGTCGGCGACCCCGCGTGAGTGGCGGCTCGCGGTGTGGCAGCGCATCGCGACCGATCTCAGGCCGCGGCATCTTGCGCGGATTGTGACCCGCACGATCGACTTCGAGGAGCTACCCGCGGCGTTTCCCGCCTATGTCAAGGGTGAGGTCACCGGGCGCACCGTGGTGCGCATCGGCTGATCTTACCGGCGAGTAGGATGGCGAAACTGGTCGGCGCTTGCGCGCCGCGTATAGAATGGGCGTTCCCTGTCGAGGTTTGAGTCATGTCGGAGCGCTCAGTCACTGCCGGCGCGCGCCTGCGGGCCGCCCTCGAGGCGGAACGTCCCTTGCAGGTCGTGGGGACGATCGATGCGTATGCGGCGCTGCTCGCGCAGGCGGCGGGCTTTCGTGCCCTCTATCTCTCGGGCGCCGGAGTCGCGAACGCCTCCTTCGGCCTCCCCGATCTTGGGATCACCTCCCTCAACGACGTCTGCGAGGATGTGCGGCGCATCAGCGGCGCGTGTGAGCTCCCGCTCCTGGTCGATGCCGACACCGGCTGGGGCGCGGCCTTCAACATCGCCCGAACCTGCGCCGAGCTCATCCGCGCCGGCGCCGCCGGCATGCACATCGAGGATCAGGTATCAGCGAAGCGCTGCGGCCATCGCCCGGGAAAGGCGCTGGTGCCTGCGGCCGAGATGGTCGATCGCATCAAGGCCGCGGTCGACGGACGCACCGATCCGGCTTTCGTCATCATGGCGCGCACCGATGCCCACGCGGTCGAGGGGCAGAGCGCGGCGCTCGAGCGCGCGCGGGCATACGTCGCGGCCGGCGCCGACATGATCTTCGCCGAGGCGCTCAAGACGCTCGATGAGTACCGGCAGTTCGCCGAAGGGGTGCGCGTGCCGGTGCTCGCCAATATCACCGAATTCGGCCAGACGCCGCTTTTCACGCTCGAGGAGCTTCGCGGGGCGGGGGTGCGGCTCGTGCTCTATCCGCTCTCGGCGTTTCGCGCCGCGGCCAAGGCCGAGGCGCGGGTCTACGCGGCCATCCGCAGCGAGGGCACGCAGCGCGGCGTCCTCGATCTCATGCAGACGCGCGCCGAGCTGTACGAGGTGCTCGGCTATGACGAGTACGAAAAGAAGCTCGATGAGCTCTTCGGGAAGTGAACCATGAACGAGACGGCGCAAGCGAAGCCGAAAAAGTCCGTAGCGCTCTCGGGGGTCGTGGCGGGTAACACCGCGCTCTGCACCGTCGGGCGTACCGGCAACGACCTGCACTACCGCGGTTATGACATCCTCGAGATCGCCGGCCGCTGCGAGTTCGAGGAGATCGCCTACCTCCTGATCCACGAACGGCTGCCGACGAAAAGCGAACTCGCCGCCTATAAGACGAAGCTGCGCTCGCTGCGGGGCATCCCGGCCACGGTGCGCGCTGCACTCGAGCTCCTGCCTGCGGCGACCCATCCGATGGATGTGCTGCGCACGGCGGTCTCGGTGCTCGGCTGTGCGCTCCCCGAAAAGGATGATCATGCCGCCCCCGCAGCGCGCGAGATCGCCGATCGCCTGATTGCCTCGCTCGGCTCGATGCTCACGTACTGGTATCACTTCAGCCAAAGCGGTGAGCGCATCCAGGTGGAGACCGACGACGATTCGATCGGCGGGCATTTCCTGCACCTGCTGCACGGGCGCGTGCCGCCCCCCTCATGGGCGCGCGCCATGCATACCTCGCTCATCCTTTACGCCGAGCACGAATTCAACGCCTCGACGTTTGCGGCGCGGGTGATCGCCGGCACCGGTGCCGACATGTACTCGTGCATCACAGGCGCAATCGGCGCGCTGCGCGGCCCCAAGCACGGCGGCGCCAACGAGGTGGCCTTCGAGGTGCAGAGCCGCTACGCAACCCCCGAGGCCGCCGAGAACGATGTGCGCGAGCGCATCGCAAACCACGAGGTGATCATCGGTTTCGGACACCCCGTGTACACGGTCGCGGACCCGCGTAACGAGGTCATCAAGGAGGTCGCGCGCGACCTTGCCAAGGCGAGCGGGGAGATGCAACTCTTCGCCATCGCCGAACGCATCGAGGGGGTGATGCGTGAGAGCAAGAACCTCTTCGCGAACCTCGACTGGTTCTCCGCCGTCTCCTATCACCTGATGGGCGTGCCAACCGCGATGTTCACGCCGCTCTTCGTCATCGCGCGCACGAGCGGCTGGGCCGCGCACGTGATCGAGCAGCGCAGCGATGGCAAGATCATCCGCCCGGCCGCGAACTACATCGGTCCTGAGAACCTCAAGTTCGTGCCCATCGAGCAGCGAAAGTAGGAGCAAGGGAAGAGATGTCCGCCGCGAGCGACACCAAGTCCGCGCGTCGTCCGGACCCCGACCCGGTGCTGCGCGCCATCTCGGACTACGCACGCGATTTCGCGATCCGTAGCGCGCCCGCCTACGACACCGCGCGCTACTGCCTCATGGACACGCTCGCCTGCGGTTTCCTCGCCCTCAAGTACCCCGCCTGCCGCAAGCTCCTCGGCCCGGTCGTGCCGGGCGCGGTGCTGGCGGGCGGCGCCCGGGTTCCCGGCACCTCCTTCGAGCTCGACCCGGTGCAGGCCGCCTTCAACATCGGCGCGATGATCCGGTGGCTCGATTTCAACGACACCTGGCTCGCCGCGGAGTGGGGACACCCCTCCGACAATCTCGGCGCCATCCTCGCCGTCGCGGACTACCTGTCGCGCCGGGCGGTGATGTCGGGGAAGTCCCCGCTCAAGGTGCGCGATGTGCTCACCGCCATGATCAAGGCGCACGAGATCCAGGGCGTGCTCGCGCTCGATAACAGCTTCAACGGCGTCGGGCTCGATCACGTGCTGCTCGTGCGCGTCGCCTCGACCGCGGTGGCGACGGCCATGCTCGGTGGAACGAGCGAGCAGGTCGTGAACGCGGTCTCGAACGCCTGGATCGATGGTGGGGCGCTACGCACCTACCGCCATGCGCCCAACACCGGCTCACGCAAGAGCTGGGCGGCGGGCGATGCCACGAGCCGCGCCGTGCGGCTCGCGCTCATCGCCATGACGGGCGAGATGGGCTATCCGTCCGCGCTTTCCGCCAAAACCTGGGGCTTCTCGGACGTGCTCTTCAAGGGCAAACCCATCGCGCTCGCGCAGCCCTTTGAGAGCTACGTGATGGAGAACGTGCTCTTCAAGATCTCGTACCCCGCGGAATTCCACGCGCAGACCGCCGTCGAGGCGGCGATGCGGCTGCACCCGGAGGTGCGCGAGCGCATCGGCGAAATCGCGCGCATCGTGATCGAAACCCAGGAACCCGCGGTGCGCATCATCGACAAGACGGGACCGCTCGCGAACCCCGCCGACCGCGATCACTGCATCCAGTACATGGTCGCGGTGCCCCTCATCTTCGGCCGCCTGACCGCCGCGGACTATGAGGACGAGGTCGCCCGCGATCCGCGCATCGATCGGCTGCGCGAGAAGATGGAAGTGCGCGAGAACCCGAGCTTTACGCGCGAGTACTACGCCCCCGACATGCGCTACATCGGCAACGCGCTGCAGGTGTTCTTCCGCGACGGCAGCTACAGCGAGCGAGTGGCGGTCGATGTCCCGATCGGACATCGGATGCGCCGCGCCGAAGGCATGCCGGTGCTGGTGCGCAAGTTCCAGGCCGCGGTTGATGAGCATTTCGGGGCGAAGCAGGCTGAGCGCATCAAGGCGCTCTTCGCCGAGTCCGCACGGCTCGATACGCTCCCGGTGAACGAGCTCGTCGCGGCGCTCGTCACGAACGGCCCATCCCACTGAGCGCGCGCGCCGCGAGAGCGGTGCGCTCGCTTCAAGAGCCCGGCCCTCACGATGCCGCCGTCGCGCCTCGGCGACGAAACCCCGGTGCGCCCCCAGCCGGCAGTAAAATGCCGCGCCTGCTCACGGGGAGGCTCGAGATGAACACACAGAAGAGCGTTGCTGCATCCGCATTTCTTGCTCTCGCCCTCAGCTCCTGCATGTCGGTCGCGCATCCGACCGATCCGGGGGTGCGTCATGCGGGGACTGATGGTGGTCCGCCGCCGTCGCTCCCTGGCCTTAAGGCCGATGAGCTCGTGTTCTTTCAGGATGGACTCACGCGATTTCTTGCGGTCGAGGTGGTTTCAGGGGGCGCGAACAACGGTCTCGGGCCCCGTTTTAACTCGAATCAGTGCGCGTCCTGTCACATCCAGCCCTTCGTCGGCGGCTCAAGCCCCTCCGTGAATCCGCTGCCTGCGGTCGCGAGCGCGGCCGGCGCCACCAACAAGGTGCCCTGGTTCATCGTCGCCAACGGCCCGATACGCGAGGCGCGCTTCGTCAGCTCGAACGGGGTGCCCGACGGGGGCGTGCACAACCTCTTCGTGATCACGCACCGCAGCGATGCCGGCAGGTGCAGCCTGGCACAGCCAGACTTTCTGCCCGCGGGTAATGGCCTCAGCGGCCAGGGCGGCAATCCCAACATCATTTTCCGCATCCCGACGCCGATGCTCGGCGCGGGGCTCATCGAGGCGATTCCCGATTCCACGATCCTCGCCAACCAGAAAGCCGATGCCGACGCGAAAGCCAAACTCGGCGTCGCGGGCCACCCGAACGCGCACTTGAGCGGCAACGTCAACCGCAGTGCGAACGACGGCACGATCACCCGCTTTGGGTGGAAGGCGCAGAACAAATCGCTGCTGATGTTCGCGGGCGAGGCCTACAACGTCGAGATGGGGATCTCGAATGAGCTCTTCCCTCAGGAGCGCGACGAAACGGCGAGCTGCCAGGGCGGCAACGTGACTCCCAACGACACCCTCAACTTCCCCCCGGCCGGGGGCAATACTCCCGCCACCGCCGTGCTTTCGGACATCGAAGCGTTCGCCAACTTCATGCGCATGCTCGCCCCTCCTGTGCCGGCGGCGCCAACGGCATCGGCGACCAAGGGCGAGGCGCTATTCAAGAGCGTCGGCTGCGCGCTCTGCCACACGGCAATGCTCAGCACCGGAGCGGGCATCGCCAGTGGGTCTGCGACCTCGCCGAGCGCCGCGCTCTCGAATCAGAGCGTGGCCCTCTACTCCGATCTCCTCGTGCACCACATGGGCACGGGCCTCGCCGACGGCATCACCCAGGGAAGCGCGGGCCCCGATGAGTTCCGCAGCGCGCCTCTCTGGGGCGTCGGACAGCGCGTGTTTTTCCTGCACGATGGCAGGACGAGCAATCTCGTTCAGGCGATCGAAGAGCACGCAAGCCACGGGAGTGAAGCGAATCAGGTCATCCGGAAATTCAATTCCCTGAGCGAGCGCGATCAGCAGAATCTCATCAATTTCCTGCGCTCGCTCTAGAGCCGCGCGCGGCGCTCGAAAACGAAAGCGCCGTCAGGAAGGTCCAAGTTCCTGACGGCGCCCATCTCGAGAATCTCGCCGCTCGCGCGAGCGGCGGCATGGTATCAGCCGACGCGAACCGGCACGAAGAGTCGCGTTTCGCCGCGCTGAATCAGAAGCGCGATGTGCCCTTTGGATTTCTCCACTGCGTGGCGCAGGTCGTCGGCGTTCGTGACCGGAGAGCCATTCGCCGCGAGCACGACATCCCCGGGCTGAATGCCGGCCTCGGCCGCGGGACCGCTTGCACGCTCGACGACGAGCCCGCTCTTCATGTTGGCCTGACGCTGCTCCTGGGGGGTGAGCGGGCGCACCGCGAGCCCGAGCTTGCCGCCCGACTGCGGTTCGCTCGTGTTGGCAGCGGTGTGCTTCTCGTCCATGGCGGTGAGCGTGACCGTCAGGTTGCGCTCCGCGTGGTTGCGCCAGATGTCGAGCGCGACCGGGGTGCCGGGGCTCAGGCTCGCCACCTGCACGGGCAGCTCGCTCGAGTCCTTAAGCGGCTGACCGTTGAGCTTGAGGATCACATCCCCGGGCTCAACGCCGGCGCGCTCGGCAGGTCCGCCCTTTTCCACACTCGAGACGAGTGCGCCTTCGGGCTGCGGCAGGCCAAAGGAGTCAGCGAGCCCTTGGGTCACCGGCTGGATGACCACGCCGAGCTTGCCGCGGGTGACGTGACCTGTGGCCTGTAGCTGCTGCCCGACCTGCATGGCGACATCGATCGGGATCGAGAAGGAGACGCCCATATAGCCGCCGCTGCGGCTGTAGATCTGGGAGTTGATGCCGACCACCTCGCCGCGCATGTTGAAGAGCGGCCCGCCCGAGTTGCCGGGGTTGATCGGCACGTCGGTTTGAATGAAGGGGATGTAGCCGGAGAGCTGACGGCCCTTGGCGCTCACGATGCCCGCGGTGGCGCTGTTTTCAAAGCCGAACGGGGCGCCGATCGCGAGTACCCACTCCCCGACTTTGAGGCCGCGCGAGTCGCCGATCTTCACCGTCGGCAAGTCCTTGGCGTTGATCTTGATGATGGCGATGTCGGATTTCGTGTCCACGCCGAGTACCTTCGCGGTGTACTCGCGCCGATCCGTCATGCGCACGGTGACTTCGCTCGCACCGTTGACGACGTGAGCGTTGGTCATGATGACGCCGTCGGGGCGGATGATGAACCCGGAGCCCTCGCCGTGAACCGGGCCGGGCTGGGGCATCTGGAACGGCAGGCCGCGGAAGAAGGGCGCGAAGGGGCTATTCGGTCCGAAGGGATTTGGCTGCTCGTTACCGCCCTCATCGCCGTTGTCGTCGTCGCCTTCATCGCCCTGGGGGTTGAAGCCGGTCGAGACCTTGGTCACGACGCTGATGTTGACCACCGCCGGGCCGTACTTCTGCACCATGGAGCTGAAATCGGGAAGCATGGCGGCGGAGTTCGCGGTGCTCGGTGCCGCGGGGGCCTGAGCGGCCGGAGCCGCTGCGGTTGCCACCGAATGGGGGGCTCCGGCGACGTATAGCGCACTCACCGGCACGGCGATGGTCGCCGCTCCAAGGAGCGCCGCGATAAGGGGCTTGCGGACGAGACTCGCAAAGTTCATGGCAAAAGGCTCCGTCTTAGGACTATTCGGGTTGAGCGCGAACCTTAGGAAACGAGGCTTATGGGAGCCTTAAGGGTTCGGGCCGGCGGCCCCCCTTTCCGAGAGGGGGCGCGGGCGGCGCCTCACTGCGCTGTAAGCACCGAATAGGGGCGGGGTTCGGTGTGGAGTGAAGGCGTCTGCAGACTGAAGTAGCGGGCGATGACCGGGATGTCCTCGTCCTTGAGATTATCCGCGAAGCCCTTCATGACCGGGTTCTTGCGGCCGCCCTTCCTGTATTCGTCGATCGCCCGCACGAGGTAGTCTTCCCACTGCCCGGCGAGCGATGGATAGAGAGGCGCGATCGCGACCCCATCCTGCCCGTGGCAGGAGGTGCAAAGCGCCGCGGCCTGCGGGACGGTGCCCCGCCCCTTGCCACCCGGAAGCAGGGGCTTGCCCGCAAAGTACACGGCGATGTCGGCGATGTCCTGGTCTGAGAGGCTGGAGGCTTCCGAATGCATCGTGAGGTGCGCGCGGTCGCCGTCGCGATAACCGTGCAGCGCGCTCGCGAGGTAATCGGGATTTTGTCCCTCGAGCTTCGGCACGCTGTAGTTCGGATACGCGTTCTTGTAGCCGTCGACCCCGTGACACCCAAGGCAGGTGTAGGAGATCGCCTTGCCGCGCCGGGGGTCGCCGGTTTGCTGCGCGAGGATCGGGGCTGCCATGGCCGCGAGCGCTGTGATCAGAACCGCTGTCCGCCACTTTCGCGCGCCCGCCGTCATTTGATCTCCCCGCGGCAAAAACGGCCCAGAATCTTACGGACTCGCCCGCCCAATTGCCACCTGACGGACCGCTGGCGCCGATCACGCCGTGACTTCGCCTCGTTACTCTTCGCGGCGGCGGGCGGTACGATGCCGCGCGCTGCGCGCAACGGGGAATCAGTCTCGAGCATGATCGCTCTCATCCAACGGGTCAGCCGCGCCGAGGTTCGTGTCGGTGACGAGGTGGTCGGAGCCATCGGCCGCGGCGTACTCGCGCTCATCGGCGTCTGTCGCGACGACAGCGAGGCTTGCGCCGAGCGGCTGCTCGAGCGGGTGTTGTCTTATCGGGTGTTTCCCGATGCCGACGGACGCATGAATGTCAGCGTGCGCGACATCGGTGGCGGCCTTTTGCTCGTTCCCCAGTTCACGCTCGCGGCTGACACCAAAAAGGGCACTCGTGCAGGCTTCTCGAGGGGCGCCGCACCGGCGGAAGCCGCGCGCCTGTTCGCCCACCTGCTCGAGTGCGCCCGCAAAGCCTATGCTCCTGTTTCCGCAGGTGTATTTGCCGCCGACATGCAGGTGTCGCTCGTCAATGACGGGCCGGTGACTTTCTGGCTCGAAACGCCCTAGAGGCCCTCGCGTGATGGCGCTCGCGGAATCCGAACTTCTGGGGTCGGGGCGGCTCTTTTGACCTATCATCCCCTCCCCTAGCTGCCGCCAAGGGCGGCAGTCAACTGGAGTGAGTTATGGGTATTGGAATGCGCGAGCTGGTGGTGATTCTGCTCGTCGTGCTCGTCGTGTTCGGTGCGAAGAAGCTGCGCAGCGTCGGCTCCGATCTCGGGCATGCGGTGCGCGGCTTCAAGAAGGCGATGAGCGAAGGCGAGGAAGAACAGAAGGGCACCCCGCCGCAGCAGATCCGCTCCGAGGGCACGGACGCAGAATTCCCGGAGGTCGCCAAGAAGAGCGACGCGAAGCCCGAACGGAGCACCTGATCTGTTCGAAGGGCGGTTCTTCGAGGTACTGATCATCTTCGTCCTGGCGCTAGTCGTGCTGGGACCGGAGAAGCTGCCGCGCGTCGTCGGTGAGATCGGCCGCTGGGTCGGCCGCGCGCGCGTCATGGCGCGGCAGTTCCGCGAACAGCTCGAGGAGGAAGTGCGGCTCGAGGAGAGCCGCAAGAGCCGCCCCGCATCGGCCTCCCCGGCACCGCCACCGCCCGCGACGCCCCCTGCCAACTCGGAGCACGCTGCGGTGAGCGACCCGAACCGCTCGAGCGAGAATGAGCGAGGAACCTGAACAGCTCGCCGAAGGCACGCTGATCTCGCATCTGCTCGAACTGCGGGACCGGCTGCTGCGGGCGATGGTCGCCATCGGGATCGCGTTCGGGCCGTGCATCTACTTCTCGAACGATCTTTTCACGTTCGTCGCGCAGCCCCTCCTCGCGAAGCTCCCGCAGGGCGGGAATCTCATCGCGACGGGCGTCATGTCGCCCTTCACGACGCCGTTCAAACTCTCGTTCTTCACGGCGCTCTTCATCGCGATGCCCTACGTCATCTATCAGCTCTGGGCGTTCGTCGCGCCCGGCCTCTACCGCAACGAACGGCGCTTCGCGCTGCCGCTCCTCGTATCCGCGATCGTGCTCTTCTACGTCGGCATGGCGTTCGCCTACTACTTCGTCTTCCCCGTCATGTTCCAGTTCTTCGCGAGCACGACTCCCAAGGGCGTCGCGATGATGACCGACATCAATAACTATCTCGACTTCGTGCTCACGATGTTCTTCTGCTTCGGGCTCGCGTTCGAGGTGCCGGTCGCGGTCGTGCTGCTCGTCGTGATGGGACTTGTGCCCATCGAGAAGCTCAAGGAATACCGCGGCTACGTGCTCATCGGCATCTTTATTCTCGCGGCCCTCCTCACCCCGCCCGATGTCCTCTCGCAGTGCGCGCTCGCGATTCCGATGTACGCGCTCTACGAGGGCGGCATCGTCATGGCGCGGATCCTCTCGCGCCCAAAGACCGCCGCCGCCGCCAAGACCGGCGACACCTGAGGCGGCGCGCGCATTGCTTCGCGCCCGCCCGCTGGGCGAGACTTGCGCGCGCCGCACATAAGAAAACGTTTGGGGGCTGATCATGAGTTCGACCGTCGACGCGACCAACGCTCCTCCCGCTCAGGCGAAGACCATCTTCGGTCAGCCGCGCGGGATCGCGACGCTCTTCCTCACCGAGATGTGGGAGCGCTTCACCTACTACGGGATGCGCGCGGTGCTCATCCTCTTCATGGTGGCCGCGGTCGCCAAAGGCGGACTCGGCCTCGACGATCAGACCGCGAGCGCGATCTACGGCATGTACGTCGGCGGCACCTATTTTTTCAGCTTCTTTGGCGGCTGGATCGCCGATCGCCTCATCGGTCCGCAGCGCGCCGTGATGAGCGGTAGCGTCCTGATTGTCGTCGGCAACGTCATGCTGGCGCTCGGCAGCACGGATCTCTTCTTCGTTGGCCTCCTCGTGATCACGATCGGCGTCGGGCTGCTCAAGCCCAACGTGAGCGCGCTCGTGGCCGCGCTCTACCCCGAGGGCGGCTCGCGCCGCGACGCCGGCTTCTCGATCTTCTACATGGGCATCAATCTCGGCGCCTTCATCGGACCGCTGCTCGTGCCCTGGTTCGCGGCGCTCCTCGGCTGGCGCTGGGGTTTCTGGTTGCCCGCCCTTGGCATGACGCTCGGGCTCGCTCAGTTCGTGCGCACGCGCCGCTACCTCGCGAGCCCCGGCCCGGCGTCCGAACAGATGCGGCGCGGTTCCTGGCTGCCGGTGATCGTCCTCGCCGCGGTCATCTCCCTCATTGCGTTTCTCGCCTTCACGCACGCGATCCACATCAATGCGGTGGCGGTCGCGGCCTCGGCCTCCTGGGGCATGGCGCTCCTTGGCATTCTCTATTTCGCGTATCTGCTCTTTTTCGCAGGCTTAAATCGCATCGAGCAGCAGCGCGTCGTGGTGATGGGCGTGCTGCTCGCCGCCTCGGTGATGTTCTGGGCCGGCTATGAGCAGACCGGCGCCTCCTTCAACCTCTTCGCCGACCGCTACACGGACCGGCACATCTTCGGCTGGGACGTGCCTGCAGGCACGCTGCAGGCGGTCAATCCCTTCTTCGTCATCACTTTCGCCCCGGTGTTTGCGGCGTTATGGATCGCGCTCGGCAAGCGCGGCCTGGATCTCACCGCGTCAGCGAAATTCGGTGTCGGACTGATACTCCTCGGGCTTGGCTTCATCGTCATGTACCTCGCCTCAAAGCGGGTGCTGGCGGGGGAGATGGTGTTGCCGACCTGGCTCGTGCTCACCTACTTCCTCCACACCTGCGCGGAGCTCTGCCTCTCGCCGGTGGGGCTCTCCTACATGACGAAGCTCGCCCCGCCGCGCTTCGTCGGGCAGGTGATGGGCATGTGGTTCCTGTCGATGGCAATCGGCGCCAACCTCGCCGGCCAGCTCTCGGGCCAGTACGACGCGAGCCACCTGGAATCACTGCCGGCACTCTTCCTCAAGATCTTCTGGTACGGGGTGATCTCAGGGGCGGTGCTGCTGCTCGTGACGCCTTACCTCAAGCGGTTGATGGCCGGCGTGAAGTGACGCCGCGCGGAAGCGCATCGATGCGGCCTGGGTGCTAGGGCTGCGGTGGCGGTGGCGGTGTCTCCGTCACCGTCACCCCGACGACGAAGTACTCGGTCTCGCCAAAGCACGAAGTGGGAATCCAGCGGTGCTGCTCGTAGTGCAGCGCCACGCGCCGGCCGACGGTCGCATTGACCTTCTGGGCGACCTCGTTGTCGCGCACGGTGAACGCGAATTTCTCGGTGAGCGTGCCCGGCAGCGTCACCATTGCCATCTCGCCCTCCCAGGTCTTGCAGAGCCACCCCTTGCGCGAGAATTTCTGCACATAGCCCGCGCGCTCCCCGTCCGCGTAGACGTAATTGAGC
>Ga0187777_10000743_pt1 | contig 21356 bp, 13 predicted proteins | sample 1015_Q2_SP5_10_M_FD_132416 | JGI IMG/M metagenome (GOLD analysis project Ga0187777, IMG submission 132416) | Tropical peat soil microbial communities from peatlands in Department of Meta, Colombia - 1015_Q2_SP5_10_MG | ecosystem: Environmental > Terrestrial > Soil > Wetlands > Peat | place... | reverse complement strand
GGGCGGTGTACGAGCGCGAGATCATCCCATTCTGGCGCGGCCGCTCGATCCGGGAGGCGCTGTTCGCGGCGATGACCGCGGAGTGGCAGGCGGCCTACGACGCGGGCGTGTTCACCGAGTTCATGGAGCAGCGCGCGCCGGGGCACACCGTGCTCGACGACAAGATCTACCGGCGCGGCCTGCGCGACTTCCAGGCCGAGATCGAGGCCGCCCTCGCCGGACTCGAGCCGGCGGAGGGGCCGGACGCCGCCGCCCGACGGACCGAGCTCGAGGCGATGCGGATCTCGGCCGACGCGCTGGTCCGGTTCGCGGAGCGCCATGCCGCGCGGGCGCGCGAGCTCGCCGCCCGCGAGCGCGACCCGCTCCGGCGAGGGGAGCTGGCGCGGATCGCGGAGGTCTGCGCGCGGGTGCCCGCGCACGCGCCCCGCGACTTCTGGGAGGCGATCCAGGCGTACTGGTTCACGCACCTCGGCGTCACCATCGAGCTGAACACCTGGGACGCGTTCAGCCCCGGGCGGCTCGATCAGCACCTGCGGCCCTTCTACGAGGCCGGCCTCGCCGACGGCTCGCTCACGCGGGAGCGGGCGGCGGAGCTGCTGCAGTGCCTGTGGATCAAGTTCAACAACCAGCCCGCCCCGCCGAAGGTCGGCGTCACGGCCGCCGAGAGCGGTACCTACACCGACTTCGCGCAGGTCAACCTCGGCGGCGTCCGGCCCGACGGCGGCGACGGCGTGAGCGAGCTGACGTTCCTGCTGCTCGACGTCGTGGAGGACATGCGGCTGCTGCAGCCCAGCGCCTCGATCCAGGTCAGCGAGCGGAGCCCCGACGCGTTCCTCGACCGCGCCGCGCGCATCATCGCCACCGGCTTCGGCCAGCCGTCGGTGTTCAACCACGACCTGATCGTCCGCGAGCTGGTGCGCCAGGGCAAGACGCTCGCGGACGCGCGCTGCGGCGGGTCGAGCGGCTGCGTCGAGGTCGGCGCGTTCGGCAAGGAGAACTACAACCTCACCGGGTACTTCAACCTGCCCAAGGTGCTGGAGCTGGCCTTCCACGACGGCGTGGACCCGCGGACCGGCCGCCGGATCGGGCCGGCGACCGGGGACCCGCGCGGCTGGGCGGGCTTCGACGACCTGTTCGCCGCCTTCGAGGCGCAGGTCCGGCACCTCGTGGCGGTGAAGGCGCGCGGCAACGACGCGATCGAGCGGCTGTTCGCCGAGCGGATGCCGGCGCCGTTCCTCTCGCTGCTGATCGACGACTGCGTCGCCCGGGGACGGGACTACCACGACGGCGGCGCGCGCTACAACACGACCTACATCCAGGGCGTGGGGCTGGGCACGGTCACCGACGCGCTGAGCGCCGTGCGCCGTCACGTTTTCGAGGACCGCTCGGTCTCCATGGAGGAGCTGCTCGCCGCCCTCGACGCCGACTTCGCCGGCCGGGAGCGGCTGCGGCAGCTGCTGCTCAACCGGACGCCGCGCTACGGCAACGACGACGACGCGGCCGACCAGGTCATGGTCCGCGTGTTCGAGGCCTACTTCGCGGCTGTGGACGGGCGGCCGAGCACCAAGGGGGGCACGTACCACATCAACCTGCTCCCGACCACCGTGCACGTGTACTTCGGCGCGGTGCTCGGCGCGACGCCGGACGGACGGCGGGCGGGCACGCCGGTGAGCGAAGGGGTCTCGCCGGTGCAGGGCGCCGACCGCCACGGCCCGACGGCCGTGCTGCGCTCGGTCGCGAAGATGGACCAGGTGCGCACCGGCGGCACGCTGCTCAACCAGAAGTTCACGCCGGCGCTCCTGGCCGACGAGACCGGGCGCCGCGGGCTCCGCGCGCTCGTCCGCACCTACTTCCGCCTCGGCGGGCACCACGTGCAGTTCAACGTCGTGGACGCCGACACGCTCCGCGCCGCCCAGGCGCACCCGGAGGAGCACCGCGCCCTGATCGTGCGGGTGGCGGGCTACAGCGACTACTTCTGCGACCTGGGGCGCGCGCTCCAGGACGAAATCATCGCCCGGACCGAGCACGCGGCCGTGTGACCTGCGTCACACGGCACCCCGTGCCGTTAACGGGGTACCGGGAGTTCCGTCTGACCATCCGAACGAGCCACCCCCCCTCTCCGTGGCGCGCCGTCCGCAACCCCAGAGGAGGAATGCGAGTATGAAGAGCCTCACCGCCGTACGTCTCGCCGCCGCCGCCGGCCTGCTCGGCCTGTGGGCCTGCAGCGAGAGCACGTCGCCGACGACGGCGTCGCTGGTGAACCAGACGACGCTGACGTCCGACGTCGCCAGCAGCTCGGGCGACGCCATCGCGACCGACGTCCAGGTCGTCTCCACCAACGAAGTCTTCGTGGGCCTCACGGCGCCCGTCGAGCTGGCGCCGGCGACCGACAGCGTCAGCTACACCCGGACCCGCACCTGCTTCGACTCGACCGGCACGTCCGTCACCTGCGGCACGGCCGCGGTGCGGAAGGCCGCCCTGTTCGTGTCGTTCTCGTGGGCCCGCCACGACACCGCGGCCGACGGCGCGGTGTTCCTCGGCAACGTGAAGCGCGTGGCGTACGACACGCTGTTCCGGAACTACACCAGCGGCGTCGAGACCTCGCGCACCCACGACGGCAACTCGGCGGGGACCGACACGACGTCGTTCACGGGGCCCAACGTCACCCGCACCTACCAGGAGGCGGGGACCGACTCGGTCGAAGCCGTGACGTTCAACCTGCCGCGGCTCAACAACCCGTTCCCGATCTCGGGCAAGATCGTGCGCAACGTCTCGATCCACGCGACGTTCACGAGCGCCACGCGGTCCGACACGACCGACGTGACCAAGCGGATCGAGGTGGACTTCCCGCCCGACAGCCAGGGCAACGTGGTGCTGAAGATCGACACCAAGACCTGCAACCTGAACCTGGTCACCCACCACGTGAGCAACTGCCAGTAGCACCTGGCGGCTTCGCGAGCGAAAGGCCCGGGCGCGTCCCGGGCCTTTTGCTTTCCGGGCCCCTTCGGCTGCAAACTTGAGCGCGATGACGGCGACCCCCGACGACCTCGGCGCCCGCCTCCAGGCGGCCCTCGGGCCCGGCTACACGGTGGAGCGGACGATCGGCCAGGGCGGGTTCGCCGCGGTCTACCTGGTGCGCGACCTGTCGCTCAAGCGGCCGCTCGCCGTGAAGGTCCTCTCGCCGGACCTGCTGCTCTCGGCGACGGCGCAGGAGCGGTTCCGGCGCGAGGCCGAGACCATCGCCTCGCTGTCGCATCCGAACATCGTCCCGCTGCACTTCATGGGCAACGCGAACGACATCTTCTACCTCGCCATGGCGTACGTGGACGGCGAGAGCCTCGCGGATCGGCTGGAGCGCGAGGGGACGATCGGCGTCGAGGACGCGGCCCGCATCCTGCGCGAGGTCGCCAGCGCGCTCGATCTGGCCCACCGCCGCGGCGTCGTCCACCGCGACATCAAGCCCCACAACGTGCTGCTGGAGCGGGACAGCGGCCGCGCGCTGGTCACGGACTTCGGCATCGCGCGCACCGCGGAGAACTCGTCGCTGACCGCGTCCGGCATGGTGGTCGGGACGCCGACCTACATGAGCCCGGAGCAGGTGGTCGGCGACAAGGTGGATCACCGCGCCGACATCTACGCCCTCGGCGTGGTGGGCTACGAGATGCTCGCCGGCCGGCCGCCTTTCAGCGGCACCACGCCCACCGAAGTGCTGATGAAGCGGGTCGCGACGCCGGCCGAGCCGGTGGAGCGGGCGCGGCCGGACGCGCCGCCGGCGCTCGCCGACGTCATCAACCGCTGCCTGCAGCAGAATCCCGAGCAGCGGTTCTCCTCGGGCGGCGAGATCGTCCGGGCATTGGGCGGCAGCACGCCCATCTCCGGCGGCCACACCACGGCCGCCTTCGCCCGCGGCGCGGCGGGTCCGCGCCGCGCGAGCCGCGGGCTCCTGCTCGGCGGCGGGGCGGTCCTGGCGCTCGCGATCGCGGCGGGCCTGTGGCTGTCCCGCGGGCACGGCGCCCGCCGGCCGCCCGCGCCCCCCGGCCCGGCCCCGGCGGTCCCCGCCGGGATGGCGCTGATTCCGGGCGGCACCTACATCGTCGGGCGGGACGACGGTCCGGCGTGGGCGCGCCCCGCGCACCAGGTCGTGCTGCCGCCCTTCTACCTCGACAAGACCGAGGTGACGGTCGGCGAGTACCAGCGCGTGCTGGCCGCGTCCGGCGGCCAGGCCGTGCTGGGCGCGGCCGTCGATACCGCCGCCCGGGACTCCCTGCTCCCGGTCACCGGGGTGATGTGGTCCCAGGCCATGTACTTCTGCGGCCTGATGCACGGCGCCGGCGCGCGCCTGCCGACGGAGGAGGAGTGGGAAGCCGCGGCGCGCGGAAGCGGCGCCCGCCGTTTCCCGTGGGGCGGCGAGCGGATGGCCGGCGCCGCGAACGTGCAGTCCGCGCGGCACGGCGGCGTGGCCGCGGTCGGCAGCTTCCCGCTGGGGAACTCGCCGCAGGGACTGAGCGACCTCATCGGCAACGCCTGGGAGTGGACCGCCTCGCCGATGAAGGCCTACCCCGGCGGCACGACGCCGCCCCGCAGCGCGGACACCTACGTGATCCGCGGCGGCGCGTACAACACGCCCGACTCCATCGCCGACGCCACCTGGCGCGGCTACCAGCCCGCGGTGGCCAGCCGGGCCGCGTTCGCCGCCACCGGATTCCGGTGCATGGCGCCGGTGCCCGCCCGGCCCTAGGGTCCCCGCCCACCCTGGCGACGGCGGCGCGCGGACGCCTATCTTCCATCGTTCCCGCTAGCGACGGGTCGTCTTCCGGCGCGCCTCGGTCCGGCGCGCCCCGCTCCAGCCGTCGGGGGGCCCATGGCTCTCGCTGACCTGCTGACCACCTCGATCGCACCCGCTCCCGGCGAGCGGCCCCGCGACACGGAGCTGGATCTGTTCGGCCTCACCCACCGCGGCAAGGTGCGCAAGGAGAACCAGGACCACTTTCTCCTCGCGACCGTCCACCACCAGGTCGTGGTGCACGGCACCAGCCTGCCGGGGCCGGAGCAGCTGCCCCTGCGGGGCGAGCGGCTCGCGACGATCATGCTCGTCGCCGACGGCGTGGGCGGCGGCACGGGCGGAGGCCAGGCGAGCCGGCTCGCGGCCGAGACCGTCGCCGCATACGTGGCCTCCACGCTGCGCTGCTACCACGCCGCGGGATCGGCGGACGAGTCCGAGCTGCACGCCGCGCTGAAGGCCGCCGCGCTCGAGGCGCACGCCGCGGTCCGCGGCGCCGCCGGCGACCGGCCGGCCGACGACGGCGTGCCGGCGCGCGCGATGGCCACCACGCTGACGCTGGCCACGGTGGTGTGGCCGTGGGCGTACGTCGTCCAGGTCGGCGACAGCCGCTGCTACTACTACTGGGACGGCGAGCTGCGGCAGGTCACCCGCGACCAGACGGTCGCCCAGGACCTCGTGGACAGCGGCGTGCTCAAGCCCGAGCGCGCGGCGACCTCGCCGTTCAACCGGGTGCTGGCCAGCTCCATCGGCGGCGACGAGGCCAGCCCGGTCGTGACCCGGCTCGACATCCGGCAGCGCGGCTGCGTGGTGCTGCTGTGCAGCGACGGACTGACGACGCACGTCGCGGATGCCGAGATCGCGGCGCAGGCCCGGGCCATGGCGTCGTCGGAGCAGCTGTGCCGGACGCTGCTCGATCTCGCGCTCGAGCGCGGGGGCACGGACAACATCACCGTACTCGCCGGCAGGGCCCGGGGCCGCAGCTCGCTCGGCTGAGGCGGGGTTGGCGCCGCCCCGGCCTCGGTTGACCCGGGACACCGCTGCCCCTTAAGGTGCGGGGTGCAGCCCCGGTTCGTCGCCCTCTGCCTGCTCGCCACCGCCGCCACGCCCGCCGCGTCGCGGGCCCAGGACCGCCCGACCGGCGTGCTCGCGCGGGCCATCGCCCCGCTGGTGCAGGGCCGGATGTGGCGGCACGCCACCTGGGGCGCGCTGGTCGTCAGCCTCACCCGCGGCGACACGCTGTTCTCCTACCACGCCGACCGCCGCTTCCTGCCGGCCTCGAACGCCAAGCTGTTCACCACCGCCGCGGCGCTGCACTACCTCGGACCCGACTTCCGCTTCGTCACCGTGCTGTTCGGCGACGGCCCGGTCCAGGACAGCACGCTCTACGGCGACCTGGTGCTGTACGGCACCGGGGACCCGACGTTCGGGCTCGACACCGCCGACCTGGCGCCGTTCGCCGACAGCGTGGCGCGCGCCGGCATCCGGCGGGTGCGCGGCGACATGGTGGGCGACGCGTCGTTCCTCGGGGCCGAGCTGGCCGGCCCGGGCTGGTCGGCGGACAACCTCGACGAGCCGTTCGCCGCCCCGCCCTCCGCGCTCGGCGCCGCCGCCAACCGGATCCGGCTGATCCTCGAGCCCGGCGACGCACCGGGGTCGCCCGCGACGCTGACCGTCGACCCGCCGACCGACTACTACACGTTCACGAGCAGCGTGCGCACCGGCCGGCCGCGCAGCCGCACCCGGATCGACGTGCAGCGCGGCCCGCCGCGGGGCGTGGTGGCCCTGAGCGGCACGCTGTCGCCGCGGCGCCGCTGGTGGAGCACCGAGATCGTGGTGCGCGAGCCGGCGGTGTTCGCCGCCGGCCTGCTGCGCCAGCTGCTCGCGGCGCGCGGCATCACCGTGCAGGGCACCACGCGCGGCGTGACCGACGACGCACCGGAGCGCGCGCACGCCCTGATGGCGTGGACGCGCGCGCCCGCCGGCGCGCCGTTTCCGGGCACCATCGCCGTGCGCGCCTCGCCGAGCCTCGGGGACCTGGTGACGATGATCAACCACCGCAGCGACAACCTGTCGGCGGAGCTGGTCTTCCGCTCGATCGGCCGCTCGGAGGACGGCGCCGGCACCTTCGCCAGCGGCGCGAACGCGGTGGCCCGGTTCCTCGCCGACCAGGTCGGCATCGCGGACTCGAGCGTGGCCGTGAGCGACGGCTCGGGGCTCTCGCTCCTCGACGAGGCCACGCCACGGTCGCTGGTCCGGCTGCTCGCCTACGAGCGGCAGGTCCCCGAGGGCGGCACGTTCTGGCGATCGCTGCCCGTGGCCGGCGAGGGACTGCGGCGGCGGATGGAGGGGACGGCGGCCGAGGGGAACCTGCGCGCCAAGACCGGCACGCTGAGCGACGCCTCGGCGCTCACGGGCTACGTGACCGCGGCCGGCGGCGAGGAGCTCGCCTTCTCGATCATCGTCAACGACCCGCCGCGCATCTACCGGGCGCGCGAGGTGCAGGATCGGATCGGCGTCGTGCTGGCGAAGTTCCGGCGCGAAAGCGGCGCGTCCGGCGACACCGGCGGCGCCCGGTAGCGGCGGCGGGCCCCGCCCGCCGCGCGACGTTCACGACGGCACGACCTCAGACCGGCGGCGCCGCGCGGTCCGCGAGCCCCGGCACCCCGTCCCTGCCGCGCGCCGCGCGCACCGCGCGCTCCACGGCCGCCTCCGTCGCCGCCCGGGCCAGCTGCTCGACCTGGACGGCCGGAGCCGCGAGCGCGCCGGCCGAGCAGGCGAAGACGATGTCCCCGTCCACCGAGGTGCCGGAGGGCACGACCCGCCGGGCGACGCCGTCGGCCGCCGCCCTGGCCACGCCGGCGAGGGCCAGGCGGTCGAGGGCGGCGTTGGTCGCGACGACCACCAGCGTGGTGTGGTGGGCCGCGCGGAGCGCGCCGCCCGGGAGGCCGCCGGCGGCCAGATACTCCGCCGCGCCCGCGAAGCCGCCGCCCGCGCGGCGCGCGCCCGCCAGCACGCGGCCCGCGTCGTCGAGCACGTCGCCGAACGCGTTGACCACCGCGAGCGCGCCCGCGATCACCTCGCCGGCGCGGACCGACCACGAGCCGACGCCCCCCTTCATCGCCCACTCGAGGCCGAGCGCCTTGCCCACCGTCGCCCCCGCGCCCGCGCCGACGGAGCCCTCCGCCGGGGCCGGTCCGGCTGCGTCGCAGCAGGCCGCGCCGGTCTCCGCCGTCGGCCGCGCGTCGAAGCGGCCGAGCGGGAGCAAGTCGAAGACCACGGCCGCCGGAACGATCGGCACGACGCCGCTGCCGACGCGGAAGCCCCGCCCGCGGGCCTCGAGCCAGCGCATCACGCCGTCCGCCGCGGCCAGCCCGTAGGCCGACCCGCCGGTCAGGACGACGGCGTCCACCCGCCCGGCCAGCGATTCCGGCCGGCAGGCATCCAGCTCCCGCGAGCCGGTCGCGCGTCCGCGCACGAACGCCGTGCACGGCATCCCGTCCGGGGGAGCGAGCACGACGGTGCACCCGGTGGCGCCGGGCTCGTCGGTCGCGTGGCCGACGAGGATGCCGGGAACGTCGGTGATGGAGGGCGTCATGGCGTCGCGGGCGTACGCTAGCCCGCGCCGCGCGGCAGCGTCAAGCGGCGCGGCGGGCGCGGGGGCCGGGGGGGGGCCGCGCCTTCTTGCCGCCTCGGCCGGGCGGCCCTAGCTTCGCGGCGTGACCGCTCCAGGCGGCAAGACCGGCGTGCTGATCGTCGAGGACGATCGCTCGCTGCGGTCCGCCCTGACGACGTTCTTGGAGCGGATCGGCTACCAGGTGCTGCAGGCCGACAACGGCGAGGCGGCCCTCGATCTGCTCGCGGCGCATCGCCTGTCGGCCATGCTGTGCGACATCCGGATGTCGGGCATGAGCGGCATGCAGCTCCTGCCCAGGGCGCTGGCCGCCGACCCGGACCTCGCGGTCATCATGCTCACGGGCGTGGACGAGCCGCGGGCGGCGATCTCCTGCCTCAAGCTGGGCGCGGCGGACTACCTCATCAAGCCGGTGGACCTCGACGAGCTGCAGCACGCGCTGCAGTCGGCGCTGCACCAGCGGGACCTCGAGCTGGAGCGGCGCGGGCTCGAGGAGTGGCTGGCGCACGAGGTCGCGGCCCGCACCAAGGAGCTGGTCGCGCAGTCGCGCCAGCTGAGCCGGCTGTCGATCAACGTGCTGGGCGCCCTGGTCGACGCGCTCGAGGCGCGGGACCCGGTGCTGCGGGGCCACTCGCAGCGCGTGGCCGACCTGAGCGGGCGCATCGCGGTCCGCCTCGGGCTCTCCCCCGAGGAGGTCGAGGCGGTGCGCGCGGCCGGCCGGGTGCACGACATCGGCAAGCTCGCGCTGCAGGAGCCGGGCCTCCAGCTGGCCGCGCCCGCCGACGACGAGATCGTCGCGCCCCGCGAGGATCCGGACCTGGCGCTGCGTCTGCTCGAGCCGCTGGCGCACCTCGAGGGCATGGCGGTCGCGGAGATCGTGCGCTACCAGCACGAGCGCTACGACGGCAAGGGGGTGCCCGACGGCCGCCGGGGCGAGGACATCCCCCTCGGCTCGCGGATCGTGGCGGCGGCGAGCGTCTACGACGAGCTGTCGGTGACCAGCGCGGACCGTCCCACGCTCGAGCCGCGCGAGGCGATCGCGAACCTGCGGTCGCTGGTGGGGCTGATGCTCGATCCGAAGGTGTTCGCCGCGCTCGTCCTGGAGGTGGCCGGAACGCCCTAGGACGGCTTCGCGGAGGTGGGCGGCGGAAGGTTGGCGGGCTCCGCCATCCCCCGCTTGCCGCGGCAGGTCTTGCACAGCGTGATGCCGCGGAACCCGCAGATCAGGCAGACGAAGGTCCCGCAGTCGTCGCACGGCGCGCCCTCGGACGCGCGCTCCGGGTTTCCGCAGGACCGGCACACCATCATGTCGACTTCCGGCATGACCCCTCCTCCAGGCGCGTCAGACGTCGAGCGCGTAGACCTTGATCTTGTTGATCAGCGTCGCGCGGGAGATGCCCAGCTCCTCGGCCGCGCGGGTGCGGTTGCCCCCGTGGCGGCGCAGGGTCCGCTCGATGTGGCGGCGCTCCACCTCGTCGAGCGTCACGGCGTCGCGCCCGGCCGGGGCGGCCTGGCGGCGGCCGACCTCCGCCGGCAGGTGCTGCGGGCCCAGCCGTTCCGCGCCGCGGGCCAGGATCAGCGCCCGCTCCAGCACGTTGCGCATCTCCCGGATGTTGCCCGGCCACGCGTAGTCCAGCAGCCGGTCCAGCACCTCCGACGAGCAGTCGGCCGGGCTGTCCGGCAGCTCCGCCCGGAGCTCCGCGAACAGCCGGTGCAGCAGCGCGAGGCGGTCCTCGCGCGCCCGCTCCCGCAGCGGCGGCAGGTGCAGCGGGATGACGTTCAGCCGGTAGTAGAGATCCTCGCGGAACCGCCCCTGGCGCACCGCAGCGCCGACGTCGTGGTTGGTGGCCGCGATCAGCCGCACGTCCACCTGGATCTCCCGCGTGCCGCCCAGCCGCCGGAAGCTCTTCTCCTCGATCGCTTTCAGCACCTTGGGTTGCAGCTCGGGGGCGAGCTCGGCGATCTCGTCGAGGAACAGCGTGCCGCGGTCCGCGATCTCGAACAGGCCCTGCTTGCGGTCCTTGGCGTCGGTGAACGCGCCCTTCTCGTGCCCGAACAGCTCCGAGTCGAGGAACGTCGCCGAGAGGCCCGCGCAGTTGACGTCCACGAACGGCGCCTCGCGCCGGCCGGAGAGCCGGTGCAGCAGCCGCGCCACCCAGCCCTTGCCGCTGCCGCTCTCGCCGGTGATCAGCACGGTGGTCCGGTCCGATTCCGCCAGCAGCACCAGCTGCCGGGCGAGGTCGCGCATCGGCTTCGACACGCCGAGCACGTCGTCGCCCCCCGCCGGCGCCAGGCGCGAGACGAGCAGGGCGTTGTGGCGGCGCAGCCGGGCCTTCTCGACCGCGCGCGCGGCCGCGGCCGCCAGGATCGGCATGTCCACGGGCTTGGTGAGGAAGTGCTCCGCTCCGAGCTGCATGGCGCGCACGGCGGTGGCGATGTCGCCGTGGCCGGTGAGCAGCAGGACCGAGGCGTCGGCGCGGCGCAGCTCCTCGAGCACCTGGAGTCCGTCCATGCCCGGGAGCCGGAGGTCGAGCACGACCACGTCGGGCCGCTGGCGCGGGAACGCCTCGATCGCCGCCTCGCCCGTGCCCTCGCGGAACACCTCGTAGCCGAGCTTCTCGAAGTAATCGCCCACGGCCTTGAGCACGTCGGCGTCGTCGTCCACGACCATGATGGAATCGGACATGGTCCCTCAGGCCAGCAGGGCCGGTGACCGCCGCAGCACCGTCTCGGCGGCATCCACCTCGGCGGCGCCGAACTGCGTCTCCCGGCCCGCCCGCAGCTCTTCGAGCACGGCGGCCGGCTCGCGGCGCGCGCGCCACGGCCGCGGCGCGCACATCGCCGCCACCGCCGCCGCGGTGCCCAGCGCCCGCGCCAGCGCCGGGATGTCGCCGCCCGCCAGGCCGCCCGGGTAGCCGTTGCCGTCGCAGCGCTCGTGATGCGCCGCCACCGCCGCCACCACCACCCGGTCGGCGCCGAGGCGCTCGATCCAGCGCGCGCCCAGCGTGGGGTGGACGCGGATCAGGTGCTGGGCCGCCCGCGACATGGTCGCGCCGGCATGCAGCTCCGCCGGCGGCACCGCGAGCATGCCGACGTCGTGCACCCGCGCGGCCAGCGCCAGGCGCTCGCAGTCCAGGCCGAGCACCTCGCCGAAGGCCGCGGCGAGCCGCGCGGCCCGCGCCGAGAAGCCGGCGCGGAACGGATCGGCGCGCTCGGCCGCGTTGACGACCTCGCCGAGCACGGTGAGCACCGGGCCCGCCGCGGCGGCGGCGCCGGCCGCCGCCGCCCGGCGCAGCGACCGCAGCTCCGCCGCCAGCGCGACCTCGTGCGCCAGCTGTTCCGGCTGGACGGGCTTGGGGACGCAGGCGTCGGCGCCACGGCCGAGCGCCTCGACCACCACCGCGCCGTCGCCCGCAGGCGCCATCACGACGACCGCCGGTGGCTCGCGCAGCTCGCGGGCGTCCGCGATGAGGTCCAGCCCGGACCGGCCGGGCATCTCGATGTCGGTGACCACGAGATCGAACGGCTCGCCCGACAGCCGCTCGACGCCCTCCGTGCCCGAGTACGCGGCCACGCAGATGGCGCCGTCCTGCTCCAGCCGCCGCACCACCGCGGCGGTGATGGCGCGCTCGTCGTCCACCACCAGCACGCGCCGGCCCGCGAGCGGGGAGGTCGCCGCCGACGCTTCAGCGGTCATCGGATGCCCGGGCGGGATGCCGCGGCAGCGGCGCGAGCACCGTCAGCGACCGCGGGAGGAGCTCCACCGACATCGGGGTCGTGCCGAGCGCCTCGCCGTCCGCCTCCACCGGCAGCACGGGCTCGCTGGTGACGCGCACCCGCCGGCCGTGGTAGATGGTGATGCCGGCGTCGGCGTCCGGCCGGCGCTGCACCATCCGCCACACCAGCCGCAGGGCGGACGCCGTGGACGCGGCGTCGAGCACGGCCACGTCCAGCACGCCGTCGTCCGGCGCGATGTCGCCCGCGAGCGGCAGCAGGCGGGGCACGATGTGCCGGCAGTTGGCGACCAGCACCGTGACCGCGTGCCCCTCGTGCACGACGCCGTCCACTTCCACCCGCGTCGCCGCGCGCGCCAGCCGGGTCGCCATGACGATCGCGCGCGCCACGTAGGCGGCGACGCCGAACCGCCGCTTGTGGTGCTGCGCGGTCTCCGCCATCAGGTCGGCCGCGAACCCCGCGGCGCAGTTGACCGCGAAGTACCGGGACCCGGCGGCGGTCGTCAGCCGCCCGAGGTCGATCGTGCGGGTGGCCCCCGCGGCGATCGTCTCGGCCGCGGCCACGTGGGAGCGGCTGATGCCGAGGTTGCCGGCGAGGACGTTCCCGGTGCCGCCGGGGAGCAGCCCGAGCGGCCGGCCGGTGCCGACCATCCCGGCGACGACGTCCATGACCGTGCCGTCGCCGCCGTGGGCGATCACGACGTGCGCGCCGCCCGCCACGGCCTCCCGCGCCAGCCGCTCGCCGTCGCCCGTCGCACCGGTGGTCTCGACCGCGACCCGGAACCCCCGCGCCTCCAGCCGGCGCCGCGCCTCGGCGAGGCCCCGGCCACCGGCCCGCGCCGCCGCGGGATTGGTCACGATCAGCGCATCGGTCACGGCGTCCCCCCCCCCCACTGCCAGAACAGGTCGAAGCCGATCTGGTACGGCGCCGGCGGCCGGATCTGGAAGCCCACCGGGCGGCACTCCTCGATGGTCGGCTCGATGCTCGCCTCCATGGTGAAGCGCCCGGTCAGCCGGTGCTCCACGCTCGCGCCGAGCGCCTGCGACGACAAGCCCCGGGCCACCTGGCACAGCCCCGCGTTGAGCGTCAGGAACGTCCGCTCGCCGATCTGCGTCCCCGCCTCGACCCGGGTGCTGCTGAAGATGTCGCCCACGGTGCCGCCGCCGGGGCGGATCGCGATGTAGTCCACCGGGATCCCGAGGTTGGTGACCAGCGTCTGCTCCAGCTCCCCCGACAGCGCGCCCGCCAGGCCGGCCATGGCGCCCTGGAAGATCGCCTGCTCGCTCGTCCCCGTCGCGGTTCCGCCGGCGCCGCCGGTGCCCAGGTCGAAGGTCGGGCGCCCGAACAGCAGGTAGGAGACGATCTCCGTCTCCGAGAGCGGCGGCCGCTCGTCGCTCTCGAGCGAGAGCTTGGGCACCAGCAGCGTGCCGCCGATGACCGCGCGCACCACCAGGTCCCCGCCGCTCACCGACCGCACCGTGTGCTCGGCCGCGATGTCCAGCACCGGGTTCAGGTCCGGCGTGCCGAAGAACCGCACCGTGCCGCGCGTGACCCGGAACTCCTTCGCCGTCGGCCCGACGACCAGCCGGTAGGTGCCGCGCACCGCCCGCAGCGTCCCGTCCAGCCGGTAGCGGCTCGTGCCCGCCTCGACGTCCTTCGCCACGGCGAAGCTGCCCGCCAGCTGGATGTTCGCCTCGTGCGAGCGCAGCCACACGTCCGGCCCCATCGCCACCGTGAGGTCCCGGATCCGCAGGCTGTCGAGCAGCACGTTCTGCACGCTCGGGCCCAGGCCGCCGGCCTGCGCCAGGCTCGAGTCCACCACCGCGCGGAACTCCGGGTCGTCGAGGTTGACGATGCGCTTCTCCACCAGGTCCGCGAAGGCGAGGAAGCCCGCGTCCACGACCAGGCCGCCCGTGAGCGTCGCGCCGACGGCGGGCCCCGTCAGCCGGAGGTCACCGCTCGCGGTCAGCCCCGCGAAGTCGCGCTCGCTGAAGGCGGTGAACGCGCGGGCCTTCAGCGTGAGGTCCAGCACCGGGTGGGTGAGCGCCGCGAAGCGCACGTCCCCGCCGATCGTGAGCGTGCCGGGCCCGCCCCGGAGCCGCGCGTCCTCCACCACCAGCCGGTCGCCGGAGAGCGAGATGCGCGCCTCGATGCCGCTGTAGCGCGCCCCGAGCGCCGGGATGCCGGCAGCGCCGTCCACGATGCGGGCGCTGCCCGCCAGCTCCGGTCGCTCCCAGGTGCCCTCGACCGACACGTCCGCCGCCAGCCGGCCGCTCACGCTGCGCACCAGCGGCGTCACCGCGTCCAGGATCGCGAGGTCCACCGAGTCGGCCTGGACCCGGATGCGGAGCGAGTCCGCCAGCTGCCGCCGCGCGACCGGCCCCAGCGCCAGATCCACCGGCAGCGATCCCGAGGCGGACACCACGCGCCCCGTGCCGTTGCCCAGGCCCGCGGTGAAGACCAGCCGGCGGTCGGCGTAGCTCGCCGATCCGTCGAGCCGCGGCGCGTGGAAGTCGCCGAACCGCGCGTCGGTCACCGCGGCCGACGCGACGATGTGCGGACTCGACGCCGTCCCGGCCAGGCGCACGCTGGCGTCCAGCAGCCCGCCGATGCCGGTCGTGTCCAGCTCCGCGAGCGCGTACAGATCCGACAGCGGCACGCTGTCCGCGTCGAGGGCGAGGTCGCCCGGCTCCGCGCGCGGCAGGCGGCCCGTGATGCGTACCAGCCCGCCGCTCCCGGCGCGCATCTCCAGCGAGTCGACGCGCACCGCGGCGGACGTCGCCGCGACCCACGCCGGCCGCGCCAGCAGCCACACCCGCTGCGGCAGCGCCAGCCGGCCCGCGGTGAGGTGCAGCGCCCAGCCCGCCGTGTCGCGCGCCACCTGCAGGTCCGATCCGAGCGACGACCCCTGGCCGAAATCCGCGTCGGCGTGCAGCCGCAGCGAGTCGAGCGGGCCCGACGCGGTGACCGCCACCTCGCTGTAGCGCATCCCCGCGACCGCGAGCGTCTCGGCGGCCGCCCGCAGGCCGAGCACGGTCCCGCCGGCCGCACGCGCGACCGTCCCGCCCGCTCGCGCGCCGACGAGGGACAGCGAGCCAAGCCCCACGCTGTCCGCCGCCACGTCTCCGGTCGCCTCCCACGCCGCCGTGGTCCCGGACAGCCGGCCGGTGGCGCGCCCGGCGCCGCCCAGTCCCGCCAGGGACGTGTCGCCGGCGGCGCGCCGGATCCACGTCACCAGCGGCGAGAGGTCGTCGAGGGTGTCGGCGCGGAACGCGAACCGCAGCTCGCCGGGCGCTCCGCCCGCCCGTCCGAAGGCCCCGGAGGCGGCGAAGGCGAAGCCCCGCTGCTCGGCGTACGCCGTGTCCACCCCGATCCGGCCGGCCGCCAGCGCCAGGGAGGCGCCGGCGCGATCGAGCGCGACGCCGGCGACCTCGCTGCTGTCGAGCGTGACGGACAGGGTGCCGGTCACCGGGGCCGCCGCCGCGGCCGTGGGAACCGTGAGGTCGACGCGCCAGGTGCCGCCCAGGCGCGACGGAGGTCCGCCGCTCACGCGGCGCGCGAGGTCGACGCCGGACAGGGAGCCCGAGCCCGTCAGACGCACGGCGGAGTCGCGCGCCGCGATCTCGCCCTTGCCCGAGATGCCGCCCGCGGCTCCGGTCAGCTCCGCCTCGTAGCGCAGGCCGGTCACCGGGCCCGCGAGGCGCATCCGCCCGGCCACCGTGCCCGAGAGCGCCACGGCGGGATACGACCGCGCCAGGTCGTCGAGCGACAGCGAGTCGGCCACGACGTCGGCGTCCACGCGCAGGGTGTCCACGAACCCCAGCCGGATCGTGCCGCGCAGGCGCGATGGCGCCCCCTGGTCGTCGCCGTGCTCGAGCGTGCCGACCAGCGTCGCGTCCTTCCACGGCCCGTCGACGTCGCCCACCAGCCCCAGCCGTCCCTTCAGCGCGACCGACGGCGCGAAGCGCTCGATGGTGCCCATCGCCAGGCTGGCGCCCGTCGCCGCGAAGTGGTGGAACGTGAAGCCGTCGCGGCCGCCGACCGTCACCACGCCGGATCCCGTCACGCGGCTGGTGGGGTGGCCCGCCGCGCGCTCGTCGGTGAAGGCGAGGTCGGCGCCGACCGCGAGCCCGCCGAGCGGGCCCGAGGCGGTCAGGTGGCCGCGCACCAGGCCCGCGACCGGGAGCTTGCCGAGGAACGGCTCCAGCACGGCGAGGTCGAGCGGCTCCGCGTCGAGGTCGAGCTTCCCGATCTCGACCGGCCGGTCCGGCGGGGCCACCAGATCCACCGCGCCGCGCACCGCGCTCCGGCCGGAGCGCAGGTCCGCGTCCGCGAAGCTCCACTCGCTCCCGTGCTCGAACAGCCGCGCCCGCGCCAGCAGCTTGCCGCCGCCCGACGCGGGCAGCCCGGGCACGGCCCAGCGGAAATCGGCGAAGCTCGCGCGCCGCAGGCTCGCCGCGAACTCGATCCTCGCGCGACCGGCCGCGAGGCCGCGACCCCAGCGCACCATGCCGTGCGCGGCGCCGGCCGTGCCCGGCAGGGCCAGCCGGGTCAGGTCGAACCGGACCGAGTCGCCCTCGACGGTCGCGCGGCCGACGGCGTCGCGCACCTGCACCGCCGGATCGGAGATCGCGACGGCGAGCCGCCGGATGTCGACGACCACCCCCGCCGTGTCGGGGTTCGACGGCCGCAGCCGCGCGAGGTCCATCTGGATGCCGGTGAACTGCCGGGCCCGCATGGACCCGGCAGCGCCGCGCTCCCGCAGCACGAGCGAGCCATGCGTGAGGCGGACGTTGCGCAGGTCCACCATCGGCCGGCGGCCCGGCGGACCGGTGTGCGGCCCCAGCAGCCGGAACAGGTGCTCGATGTTGAGGTGCCCGTCGGCGCCCTCCTCGATCGTCACCGCCGGAGCGTCGAGCGTGACGTGCGAGGCCACGTAGCGGTGCAGCACGAGATCCGCGAGGTCGTAGTCGACGGTGACCCGCGCCACCCGGATCGCCGGACGCCCGTCCGGCGTGGCGAGCTCGACGTCCCGGAGCTGGAGCTGCCGCCACAGGTGCCCGCCGAGCGATCCGATCCGCACCCGGCCGTCCACCGCGCGCTCGAGGGCGGCGACCACCAGCCGGCGCGCCACCGCGTGCCCCGGGCCCGACGCCATGAGCCCGAGCGCCGCCGCCAGGCCGACCACGACCACCAGCGCCAGCAGCTCGAGCGCCACGCGCAGGACCCGGCGCGTCACTAGTAGGCCTCCCCGACGCTGAACTGGAACTGGAGGCGCTGGAAGAACGCCGTGCCCAGCGGCGGGCCGCCGTAGTTCGGATCCCGCAGCTGCAGGCCGTTCGGAATGCCGGTGGTCGGGTTGCGCTCGATCTCGTACAGCTGGCCGCGCTGTCGCGGGTAACGGTTGTACGCGACGTCGAGACGCAACGGGCCCAGGGGCGTCCCCACCCGCAGGCCGACGCCGGGCGTCACCTTCAGGCCGGAGGGAATCAGCCCCGTCGCCGTCTGATCCCACAGCTCGCCGGCGTCCACGAAGGCGGCGAGCCGCAGGCGGCTCGGCCACACCGGCGACGGCATCCGCAGCTCGAGGTTGGCCAGCGTGATCGCGTAGCTGCCGACCGGCGAGATCCGCAGGTTGACCGGCTGGAGGTTCCCGGCGGGATCCACGAGCACCGTGTCGGCGACGTAGACGAGCGGCCCCATCTCGTTGCGGCCGAATCCCCGCACCGACGCCGGACCGCCGGCGTAGAAGCGCTCCTCGGGCGGCACGAAACGGATCGACGTGTCCACGACGAACGACGTGCCCGGCCGGATCGCGCCGCCGCGCAGGCGGAGCGCGGCCACCCAGCCGCGCCCCAGCTGCCAGTACCACGACCCTTCCGCCACCGCCTTGTTGTACGAGATCAGCCGCTCGGAGCCCACCAGCGGCGACGCGTGGGACAGCTCGAGCGAGAGCACCGAGCCGCCGGTGGGCTCGAGCGGGGAGTTCGCCGTGTTGCGCTGGAGGGCGAGCGACAGCGCCGCCTGGCGGTGCGGGTCCTTGAGCACGTCGAACGCCTGCGACTCGCACCGGTCGAAGTACACGCAGTAGACGGCGGTGTCGGCGGTGGTGCTGCCGTAGGTCAGGCGGTAGGAGAGCGTCAGCAGCGAGAAGCGCCCCAGCGCGAACGACGCGGCGAGCGAGCTGCCGACGCCGTTGCGCTCGAACGCCTTGTACTCCGACCGCCGCTCCGCGAAGTCGGTCTGCGTCAGCGTGGTGCGCCGCCCGAACACCGCCGGCTGGGTGAACGTGGCCGACGCGAGGTAGTTGATCCGCTCGGAGAACTGGTCGCCCTCGAGCGCGTTGCAGATGGAGCTGCTCAGGCCCCAGTTCGTGGGCGCGCCGACGCCGATCTTGGAGAGCTTGCCGGCGAGGTCCAGCCTGAGGCCGTTCCCGAGGAAGTTGCCGGTGGAGAACGTCGCCTGGGAGCGGATGCAGTCGATGGTGCCGTAGCCGGCCCCCGCCCGGAACCGCGAGCGCGGCCCCTCGTTCACCTGCACCTGCACCCGCACCAGGGAGTCCGCGCCGGCCACCACCGAGTCCGGCGCGACCCCGACGCTCACGTAGCGGAACAAGTCGGTCTGGTACAGGCTGCGCTGGGAATCGTACAGCGCGTCCTGGCTGAACCAGTCGCCGTCGCGCACGGCCAGGGAGCGCCGGATGATGCGCGCGCTCACGGCCTGGTTGCCGCCGATGACGACGTCGCCGACGCGCGCGCGCGGCCCCGGCAGGGCCTCGTAGTCCACCGACGCCGTGCGCGTGGCGCGGTCCACGGTGTAGTTGCGGAACACCGTGGCGAACGGGTAGCCGCGGTTCTGGAGCGTCAACACGATCGTGTCCGCGGACGCGTCGAACGCCACGCGGTCGAACGGCTTCCCCTCGGCCAGGGGCAGCCGGCCGGCGAGCCGGCGCTGGTCGAGCACGCTGTCCGCGCCCCGCACCACGATGGAGTCCACCAGCACCGGCGGTCCCTCGTCGATGGTGAAGACCACGTCCACCGTGGTCGCGCCGCGGTTCACCACCGTGTCCACCCGCGCCTCGAAGAAACCGTGCAGGCGGTAGAGGATCTGGAGGCGCACCACGTCGCGGCGGAACTCCAGCTCGTCGAACAGGCGCCGCTGACCCAGGCCGAGGTGCTTGAGGAGCGGCACGCGATAGGTCCAGCTCGACGCGCTGGTCGCGATGCCCGACCCGAGCGTCAGCACGTCGAGCGCGTGGTTCCCGCGGAAGCTGACCGAGGTGATCGTGCGCTCGGGCGCTTGCCCCGCCTGGGCCGCGAGGTCGCGGACGCCGAGCACCGCGAGGGCGGCCACGAGCCACAGCCTCACACGGCCCCGGGCGGGCAGGAGTGAACGGAGACCGGCAGCCGCGCGCGACGCATGGATGGTGAGTGAGAGCCCGGTCTGTGGGAGGCGTACACCGCGTCTGGCGGCGGCGAGCGAGCGAACTGTCGTATTTTCGTACACCGGCGGCATGATGTCAACCGCTTGCGCAGGAATCACTTGTCGCCCCGGCGGGCCGGCGCCGGCTGGCGGGGGAGCGAGCGGCGCCGTAGCTTGCCCGCGTGAAGATCTACACCAGGACGGGAGACGCCGGAGAGACCTCGCTCGCCGGCGGCGCGCGCGTCCCGAAGGACGATCCGCGCGTCACCGCCTACGGCGACGTGGACGAGACCAACGCCGCCATCGGCGTCGCTCGCGCGGCCCCGCCGGCGGACCTCGCGGACACGCTGCTGGCCGGGATCCAGCGCGACCTGTTCGCCATCGGCGGCGCGCTCGCCTCGCCCGAGCCGGCCGCGCTGCGCGCCGTGCAGCGCGCCAAGCTCGCCGTGACGACCGAGCGGGTCCGGGCGCTCGAGGCGGCGATCGACGAGGCGGAGCAGGGCCTCGCCCCGCTCAAGCAGTTCGTCCTGCCCGCCGGGTCCCCGAAGGCCGCGGCGCTCCACCTCGCGCGCACCGTCTGCCGGCGCGCCGAGCGCTCGACCGTGCGCCTGGGGCGCGAGCAGGCGGTGGCGGCGGAGATCCTCGTCTACCTCAACCGCCTCTCCGACCTGCTGTTCGTGCTGGCGCGGCTGGCCAACGCGCGCGCGGGCCAACCGGACGTGACGTGGTGACGATCGGCGTCCCGGTCGCGGGCGCGCCCGAGGCGTCGTACGACGTCGTCGTGGGGCGCGGCGCCTGGAGCCGGCTGCCCGGGCTCCTCGCCGAGCGGTGTCCCGCGCACCAGTACGCGATCGTCTCCGACAGCCGGGTCGGCGCGCTGTACGGCGAGCGCATCGCCGGACTCCTCGCCGCCGCCGGCCTGCCCTCGCGCCCGTTCCTCTTCCCGGCGGGCGAGTGGAACAAGGTGCGCGAGACCTGGGCCGACCTCTGCGACCGGATGGTGGCGGCGGGCGTCGGCCGCGACGCGGCCGTCGTGGCGCTCGGCGGCGGCGTCGTGGGCGACCTCGCGGGCTTCGTCGCCGCGACGCTCTACCGCGGCATCCCCTGGGTCCAGGTTCCCACCACCGTGCTGGCGATGATCGACGCATCGGTGGGCGGGAAGACCGGCGTGGACCTGCCCGCGGGCAAGAACCTCGTGGGCGCGTTCCACCACCCCCGGTTCGTGCTGGCCGACGTCGAGTCGCTGGCCACGCTCCCGCGCAACCAGGTCGCCGCCGGCTGCGCGGAGGCCGTGAAGCACGGCGTCGTCGCCGACGCGGCGTACGCGGACGACCTCGCGCGCGCCGCGCCCGCCTGCCTCGCGCGCTCGCTCGAGGCGCTCGAGCCGATCGTCGAGCGCAGCATCCGCATCAAGGGGGCGATCGTCGCGGCGGACCCGGAGGAGCGCGGCCGACGCCAGGTGCTCAACTTCGGCCACACCGTCGGCCACGCGGTCGAGGCGCGGAGCGGCTACGGGCTGCTCCACGGCGAGGCCGTGGCCATCGGCATGTCGGTCGAGACGGCGCTCGCCGAAGCGGCGGGCGTGGCCGCGGCCGGCACGCGGGAGCGCGTGCTCGACCTGCTCGGCCGCTTCGACCTGCCGACGGCCGTCCCCGACACGGTGGCCTGCGACGACCTGCTCGACACGATGCGCGCGGACAAGAAGGTGCGCGCCGGCGCGCTCCGCTTCGCGCTGCCGGCGGCCATCGGGACGATGGCGCACGGCGCCGACGGCGCGTGGACGGT
>Ga0187777_10000742_pt1 | contig 21413 bp, 17 predicted proteins | sample 1015_Q2_SP5_10_M_FD_132416 | JGI IMG/M metagenome (GOLD analysis project Ga0187777, IMG submission 132416) | Tropical peat soil microbial communities from peatlands in Department of Meta, Colombia - 1015_Q2_SP5_10_MG | ecosystem: Environmental > Terrestrial > Soil > Wetlands > Peat | place... | reverse complement strand
GGGCCTGGTCTCGCAGTCACGACACGGTCGAGTTCACGGGCATTGCTGAAATAGTGCCTCGACCGAGCCGTTTCGTCTGCACCCCCAGGGCCCATCTGGGCATACCCACTAGCTGGTAGGCGAGCGCGGACCAGTCGCGCTGCCCTCGCCTCCGCAGGTTGGCTTCTGCCTACTCCGGCCTCACGTCAGCGAACCGGCGCGCCGCTCTGAACAGCCCATCGTGCCCGTCCATGGCGCGCAGAAGGTCATCAAGGTGACGAAGATCGATCATCGAGCTGCATCTTCTCCGAGGACCGGGGTTGCTGCCTCTCCTCACCGGAAAGCGGGGGAAGGGACCTCCGGCTGAGATGCACGTTGATCGGCGGGCTTTCCCACCGTAGTGTTGAAAGAACTTCGATGGAGGGACATAGCCGTGGGCAACACCGAGGAGACCGCGGTCCTCGCGGGAGGGTGTTACTGGATCATGCAGCAGCTGCTGCGTGGCCGCGAAGGAGTCATCGCCACTCGCGTGGGCTGGACCGGCGGGGAGAACGACAACCCGACCGAGGACAACAATGTCGGCCACGCCGAGGCGGTCGAGGTCGTGTTCGACACAGATCGGATCTCTTATCGGGACCTCCTCGAGTATTTCTTTCAGGTCCACCGAGCCGATCTTGGCGGACACGTGGTCGGCAACAGCTATCGGTCGGAGATCTTCTACACGAGCGAGGCGCAGCGCAAGCTGGCCGAAGAGACGATCCGGGACGTTGACGCCTCGGGCCACTGGCCCGGCAAGGTGATGACCGAGATCAGCGAGGCCGGTCCCTTCTGGGAGGCCGAGGCCGAAGATCAGGACTACTTCCAACGCTATCCGGAGGGCTGCGCGGCCCCGTTTCCGCGGTACGGTGTCGATGCTGTCAACCGCGAGACTGCGGGGGCCAGCTCCGCTGACCAGGACGGTCTCCAGGTTCAAGGCCGATAGTTGCTTCGGACGATGACGGACGACCGTCTGACGGCCACCCCGACTTTTGCGATCGCTTCCGTGCCCGCAGGTACGGGAGGTTCCGATGTGGCATTGACGCGTCATCGCCGCCGTGGTTGAGGCTAGAAGTCGCGAGTACGACGGACGTCTTGATTCGGCGCTCCGATGTGGACCAGTAGCTTCGCAAGAGCGGCGCCGTCTGCTCGGCGGCTACGACCTCAAAGGCCGTGGCGGTGTTAGAAGAGAATGGCCCAATCGGCGGCGGCACAGGTGCCTACGAGCGTCCGGCCAAGGGATCAGTGCGCGCAGATGCCGGGCGTTGGTGTTGACGTGGTTGACGTCGTGCTCCGCCAGAACGCGTCGCCGACCGCGTACTGGATCGCGGTGAGGCCGTCATTGTCATCCGGGCCGACGGACGGGTGATTACGGATCCCAGCGCATGAACCAGACGCGTGGCCCGCCCTCCGGCGCGTCAGCTTCATCGTAGACACGGAATCCGCAGCGACCGTAGATCGCCACATTCGCCGGTGTGCCCGTGGAGAGGAACGCGCTGGTTCCGTCCGCACGCGCCCGCGCAAGCCCGGCCGCGATCAGCTCCCTCCCGATCCCGCGCCCCTGCAGCTCCGGCTCGACCGCGATCGTATCCAGCTGCCACGACGGCTCCGTCGGGTCATGCTTGGCGACCCACTCCCAAAACGCCTCGTAGCGGCGACCTCCGTCGTCGGCCACAGCGAGGATCCGTCGCTGGTCCCACGGATGGAGCTGCCACGCCTCACGCTGCTCCGGAGCGGTCCATACCGCGAGTCCGTCCCCCTGCCCCGCCACCCAGACAATGCCGAGCGGCAGCGCGACCTCGAGAAAGTACGCGAAACATCGGGCGAACCGTGCTGCGAGGTCGCCGCTAGAACCCATCGGCCAGACCATCATCGGCTCGCGTACGAACGACCGCCCAAACACCGGCGCGAGTGCAGAAACCAGCGCCAGATCACGCGTCAACATGACCCGAGGCCGGGCATCCTCGTCAGCGTGCACGGCTGCCCACTATCTCAGGAAGCGACACCGCCAACACGCTCACCGGTTCTACCGACCACGACGCGACTTCCCCTGACGGATGCCGCTTCTAGCGGGGTTTCCATCGCCTGCGGGATCAAGCCGCTCCAGCGGAAGGCCGGGCCTGGAGCAATGAGGAACGGCATGAGGATTCGCGCCCTGCATCGGTTGACAGCGCGACCATTCTTGGCGCCGGCGACGACGCCACTTCCGGGTGCGCCAACAGGGCTCCTGCTAGCTCCCCGAGCGCCGGCGGCTGCGGCCAGTCGCGGTGTGGCGACTTGCGGGTGTGGCGCGCGAACGGCGAACTGACCTGGTTCGCGTGGGTGCGCAACTCGAGCCGTCGGCGAGCATCTGCTCGACCACGCCGGTGATCGTTGTGGAGGTGGTCATGCCGCGGCCGCGCCGGCGAAAGCGCGCTCGAAGGCCTTTGGGTCTCTCGACCAGGTCTGCGACATCGCCCGGGCGTTGGGGTCGGGGAAGATGTCTTGCTGGTCTGCGGCGAGATCGTCGAGGAGGGCGGCTGCGACCTCCGCGGGCGGCGACTTGGGTGCCTCGATGCCGGCGAGCATGTCGGTGTCGATGCCGCCGGGGTAGACGCCGTGCACGGTGATCGCGCGCTGGGCGAGCACTGGACGCAGCGCCTGGGTGAGCGAGTGCGCGGCGGCCTTTGAAGCCGAGTAGCCGGTCATCGGCGGTGTGCTGGCGAGCGCGAGCAGCGAGAGGACGTTGACGATCGCCCCGCCGCCGTTGGCCTCGAGCACCGGCACGAAGGCGCGAATCGTGGCGTACGTGCCGTCGTAGTTGACGGCCATCTCGTTGCGCACTGCGGCAGGGTCGGCTTCCAGCGGACCGGCAAATGCGGCGGTCGAGGCGTTGTTGATCAGCAGCGTGGTCTCGCTGGCGCTGCCGGCCGCGGCGGCGATGCTCGCCGGTTCGAGCAGGTCGAACACGACCGGCAGGACGCGCGGGTCCTGGCGCACGGAGGACGTGTTCCGCGCGAGCGCATACACCTTGGGGACGCCGCGGTCGAGCAGCGCGTCGACGAGCGCTCGCCCGAGGCCGCGGGAGGCTCCGGTGACGGCAGGCACGGAGGTGGAGATGTTCATCGGGACTCCTTTGCTTGGTCGGTTGCTGGGTTAGGCTGCACCCGAACCGTACGTCTGCAGTGACCGCTAGTGAATGCTTCAAATCGGCAAGTCTTTATCTGTTCGTCTCATTGGACGCGGTTGCGTTGAGAATTGCGGTACCGTCCAAGCTCGTGGATCCACTCGCGGACGTTCTGGACCTCAGCCGCGTCCGCGGCGCGCTGATGGCGAATGTCCGCGCGCATGCCCCCTGGGGGCTAGATCTGCCGCAGAGCCCTGGCGCCTCCTTCCACGCGGTGACAGCGGGAACCGCCTGGTTTCGCCTTCCGGGCGACGCACCGATCCAACTAATGCCCGGTGACCTGCTGCTCCTGCCCTCCGGCGCCACGCACCGCCTCTCGTCCGAGTCACGCGGACGCTGCCTCCCATTCGATCGCCGGATGAAGGAGGCGCAGATGACCCCGGCGGGTGACCTGACAGTCGGTGCCTCAGGCGCGACGACTACATTCGTGTGCGCAGCCTACGAGTACGACATTGACGTCGCCCAGCCGCTGATGCGTGCGCTTCCCGACGTGATGCACGTTCCCGCGGACCCTGTCGCCGGCCGCGACATCACCGTGCTCGTCGAGCTCCTCGCGCGTGAGGTCGGGGAGCGAAACGCGGGGGCCCGCTCAGCGACCGCCCGCTTGATCGACCTGTTGCTCATCGCTGCCATCCGGCGGTGGCTTGAAGCCCTGAAGTCTGACGATGAGCCGTCGTGGCTGACCGGCCTACGCGACCCTCTGATCGGCCACGTGCTCGCGATGCTGCACGACCGGCCCGGTCAGCGATGGACGCTCGATCTCCTCGCGCGCGAGGCGCACGTGTCACGCGCAACCCTTGGACGCCGTTTCGCCGAGACCGTCGGGGAGCCACCGCTGGCCTACCTCGCCCGCTGGCGGATGCAGCTCGCTGCCCAACGCCTCAAACACTCGGGCGACACGATCGACACGATCGCGCGGGACATCGGCTACACCTCGGAGTTCGCCTTCAACCGCGCGTTCGCCCGCCACCTCGGCGTCCCGCCGGGCCGCTACCGCCGGCTCAGCCGGGCTGCGTAAGCCAACAGCGGCGCTGCCTTCGCGGCGCAACTTCCCGAGACCGGATGCGGACCAGCTGTTCTCGAAGCACGACCAGGCTGGCTCTGTCGCAGCCGCACATCCTTTTGCGCGGGTGCGGGGCGGTCGCCGCCTGCGACTCGGCCGCGACGCCGAGGCCAACCGCTGGAGCCCCGGATCCCGCCCTTCGTGGGACGCTCCCTTCAGCCGGGCGACGTCGCGTCGCGGCGCATAAGGAGGTGGCCGCATTCGACCACCCGAAGCAGCCTTTTTCCTCTATCCAACCAGCGATGCAGACGCTCGCGGACGAGCAGCCGTCGCTCGCGATCCTCGTCCGATGCCTGGCTTGAGTGGGCGTCTAGTGGAGCAACTCCTCGTGTGCTGCGCGGGTCGTTGGCGACGGGACGGCGCCGAGCCGCTCGTGCAATGTCGAGCGGCAGCGCTCGTAGGCGCCGAGCGCTTTTCCACGGTTGCCCAAGGCGGCGTGTGCTCGGATGAGCGTTCTCCATGAGCTTTCTCTGAGTTCGTCGATCTCGAGCGCTAACTCAGCGCTGCGGATCGCTTCTGCGGCTTGCCCGCGCCGCAGATAGATCTCGGCCATGCACTCGATCGCGCGTATGCGAAGCTGCATTAGGCGGTTACGCGTGGTCTCCGCCCACGCGCCGTGCACGCCCGGGAGGAATGGTCGCGTGGTGATGACCCGCGTCACGAGCGCGTGGCCGCCAGCCTGGTCGAGGTTGCCCTTCGAGGCTGCGGCCCCAGCAAGGTGCATCGCGGACGTGGCCGCGTCGATATCAACCCAGCCATTCGCAGGTAGGCGAAATTGGTAGGCACCGAAGGCGTTCCGAATGAGCTCGCTACCCGGCAAGCCTGCTCTGACAAGCGTCGATCGCAACTTGCTGATCAGGGCTTTTAGGGAAGCCGACCATGCGTCTGGCATCGCGCCCCCCCACAGCTCGTCAGCCAGCTCGTCTCGCGACAGCGGCCGCGCGTGCTCGGCTGCCAGCATCGCCAGCAAGTGGCGACCCTGAGGTCCGGGCAGCGCTGTTTCCCACAAGACGTGGTCGCCTGCCTCGAGGCAAAGCGGCCCGGTCAGGTATACGCGCAGGGCAATTCCCTCCATACGACTACCGTCTGCCAACCGCTCGGCGGTAGCTTGCACTGGAAGCCAAGCTGAGGAGCTCGCCATGCTGAAGGAGATCGTATGCGACTGCGGCTGGAGCGCCCGCGGCACCGATGACGAAATCGTGGCTGCAGCACAGCAGCACGGCCGTGAGGTTCATGACCTCATTCCCACGCGTGAGCAGGTGCTTGCGAGTGCCAAGCCGGTTCCTGATGACGACCAGTGAGCCACATAGCAATGTGAGGAGACGCGATATGAAGCCGATCTTGCACGTACTCGATGTCAAGGCCCCCCAAGCGAATTGGGCGACGATGACTACGGCAGCTACAACTTCAACTGGGGCTACCACCTGGAGAGCCTCAGGCTCCACTGCGAGACAGGCAGCGGCAAGCCGTTTCCACGCGCACGGACAAACCGCGTCCTAGCGCGCCGCACGGATGACAGGAGCCAACATGACTGGGAAGCTCGACGGCAAGGCCTGTGTGATCACGGGGGGCACGAGTGGGATTGGCCTGGCCACGTCGCGGTTGTTCGCACAGCAGGGCGCGAAGCTCGCCGTAATGGGTCGGGAGCAGGAAAAGGTCGCGGCGGCGCAGAACGAGCTCGGCGAATCGACCCTGGCCGTATCGGGCGATGTACGGCGTGTCGATGACATCGCCACGTTGATGGCCGCCGTGGCCGAGACGTTCGGCCGAATCGACGTGCTCGTCGCCGGCGCCGGGATCGGGCGCTTCGCGCCACTCGAAGCGGTCACCGAGGACGAGTTCGACGCGCTGTCGGCTACGCATTTCAGGGGCGCGTTCTTCACAGTCCAGCAGGCAATCCCACTGATGGGGGAGGGAGGATCGGTCATCCTGATCAGCTCGGCGGGCGCGAACCGCGGCTTTCCGATGACCAGCGTCTACAACGCCGCGAAGGCTGCAGTCAGATCGCTCGCTCGGACCTTCGCCGCCGAGCTAGCGCCCAAGGGGATCAGGGTGAACGCGATCAGCCCAGGCCTGACAGACACGCCGATGGCGACCGGGGACATCGGGATCCCGCCCGAGATGCGCGACGCAGCCGCGAGGGCTCAGATTGAGTCGATTCCCATGAAGCGGATCGGCCGGCCGGAGGAAATCGCCGCCACGGCGCTCTTCCTTGCAAGCGACGACGCGTCGTTCTACACCGGCGCCGACCTGACGCCTGACGGCGGGACGCGGCCAATCTGAGCGGCCCGAATGGCTCCCGTATTTAGGATGAACGAGGCGATCGAACATGTCGATCGCCTCTCAACGACCGACGATCGCGAATAGCGGAAGTACTGCGCGGCTAGGAGAGCAGGTCTTCGGTCCGCACTCGATCGGAGCCCTGGGATATCCAATCTCGAGACCCGCGCGTCGTCACCCGCCCGGTCGCCGACAGTTCGCGCCGAGCCGTGGCAGGCCGCGAAAGCGGGGGCCGTGGAGTTCCAAGCAACCTATGCGTCCTCCGGTACGTCCAGATAGCCCGGTGGGGTGCTTGCTCAGTGCTTGCTTCATGCCAGCGGCGTGTGTTATGCCGCGGAAGGCACGAGTCGGCACTAACCTACCGTCTGAAGGGCCGGGAACACGTATGTGGCTCCCATCGATCCATTCGGCGGGGGCAGTATCGAGGCTTGTGTGTCGCTTCCAGGTGTCGGGTAATAGATTCGCGTCAGCAATCGGATCTGCGTTGGCACATTTACTCCGGGGTACAGGTTCGCGTAGTACGCGGTCGATGGTGTCGGGAGCCAGTTGCTCGCCGGTGCCCCCGGTGGGAGCGTTGGTGCGATCCAGATCGTTACTGACCCATCGGGATTCTTGACCAATTTGCCCGAGGTCAGCTGCTGCGATCCCAGCTGCGCGACAGGCTGGATCGGGCCCCACTGCAGGTTGACCGGTCCGCCCGGGTTCGTCAGGTTAACGACAGGCCCCGGTGTACCTGTGTTGCCCTGGATCGGCACGTTTGCCGCAGAAAGCTGCTGCAACCACTTGGTGGATATCTTGAACGAGTACGTCGTGGTCTTGGCTGTAGGGTCGGTTTGCCGCGTTGGCGTGGTCGCGACGTAGTACGGCACGCCGGGGCTGAGGCCGTACTGTGCTGCGGTCGAGCCGAACAGGATCGGGCTACTCGCGACCAGTGGGCCCCAGCTGGAGGGTTCGACTGTGATGGTGTCGGTCGACGCGTTGACGGCAGTCACGGTAAGGTTGGCGCTCGAGTATGCCGTGTTGAGGACGCTCGCCTGGGTGATGAACGGGGCCGCGGACTGGGTGGTATCGGTCGCGTAGGCATGGATCGACCAGAATCCCTTGGGATTACCCTGGCTGTCGTTGACGGTCGGCGGCAGGGTGCCGACGACGGGTAACGTCAGCGGGTTCGTGACCGGTGGGGTGAACGTCAACTTGTAAGTGTTGTTTCCGTTGAGGGTGGTGGCCGACGTGCCGTCGAGGCTGTTGAGCTGGGCGTAGACTGCGTCGAGGGCCAGGTTCGCCGAGCCGCCCGCGAGCACGATCGCGCCTCGGTACTTGTACCCCTGGGGCGTGTTTGAGTACGTCCCGACGCTGTGATTGAGGTAGTTCCAAAAATTGGTACTCGGAGTCGCGCCCCCCGCGGCGAGTAAGGAGTTGAGGCTCGCCTGCCCCGCCTCGAGGCCTGTCTGAAGCGCCTGTCTCTGTTTCGGTCCCCAGTTGCTCGGAACCCTGTAGCCATTCGCGGTCAGACCAAGGGGCCCGAACAGGGCCAGCGTGTGCTGTTGAGGATACGACGGGTTCCGGTAGCGCCTGATGGCGCCAGACTGCGGCGAGATCCAGGCCGGCAGCGTGCTCAGGGCGATGCCGTTGAGGCCGGTCGTCGCGGTGGGGAGCGGGTTGAGCCTGAGCGACTGGCCCATCTGCTTGAAGAACGCCACAGCGTTGGTCGGAGCAGTGTGCCACTTCGCGGCGCGCTTTGTCTGTGCGCGCGATGGTGTGTACTGGCCGGGCTTGAAATAGCTGGGCCGATGTCCGCGGGCCTCGAACTGCGCAAGTGGGGTCATCGCGAACCGCTCGACGACGTTCTTGAAGATCGACGTGACGGAGGCAGGATCGCTCGCCGGCACCAACGAGTCCGCACGAATCCGTATCAGGATCCAGCCAAAGTTCGTGTCATAGGGCAGCACCCGGTAGGTGAACCCGTGGATCCGCACGGTGCGCTTGTGGGCGTACGGTGAGGTCGGGCCGGCGAGAAGGTAGGTCTGGGGCTTCGCCGAGGGCGTCGTCCTGGTGCCGATACTGCCCACTGTGTTGATGAAGTCATCAAGCAAGTCGACCACGTAGTAGTTGGAGCTCGACGGCGGGACGGTGAGAACCAGCTCCTTGGTGCGTCCGCGGCCCGTCTGCCCGCTTAGATCGATCATCGCGTTTAGGTACAGAACCGACGCGTCACCGGCGTTTGTGGCGTTGTTATTCCACGCCGCCGCAGCATCGCCACCACCGAGCGCGTTCAGGGGTGCCGTCGCCAAAGTGTTGTACTTCAGAAAGCGGTACACGAACTCGGGCGCGAGCCCCCACACATAAGCTTGCGCAGCCAGCTTTTGGATGGCCGCAGAATTCGTGAGCGGGGACGCCGAGCCGGCGGCTGATGAGGGCGCCACTACCGCGATTGAGATCGCAGCGACGGCTGCCGTCAGCCCGAGCATTGCGCCGATGCGATGGCGCCACACCTCAACGGCTGCCGTGAGCCCGAGCATTGCGCCGATGCGATGGCGCCACACCGAAACCTGCACGTCGCCCTCCCGTACACGTCGATCGACGAAACCGGCCTCTTCCATACCGGCGCCCCCAGCGGTTAGTATTAATTTTACCAATCACGATGTCGGTCGGTCAAGCTTCAGGGCCTGCCTCGGACCGAAAGCAGGCGCCTGGATGGTGAGCAGCGCCTTGACAAGCATGAGATCTTTGGATCGAAGGGCGCACGTTGATTCGGGGTGAAGCGTCAACACGCAAAGCGCGGGTCACGAGACAGTCTGTCAGGCCGAGGCGCCGTGATCGCAGAACCGGAGCCGTATCCCGAGCGCCGCGCGATGTGACTGCGTCAGGGTCGGAGGGGCGCGTGCTCCTCCGGTTAGGCCGTAACAGACCCGGCGGCTGCGGCCAGAACTTGATTTCGCGCGCAGGGGTGCCACGGTGACCCGGTACGTCGGGAGGACACTGGGGAGGCGGGTGATGCCGCGCGATCTACTTCGGGCCGGGCTGGATGCGGATCCTGATGCGCTGGCGTTGATCTCTGTGGATAGCCGTTGGACATGGCGCACGCTAGATGACCTCAGCGATCGCCTGGCCGGGGGCTTGCTCGGGCTGGGGCTGAATCCGGGCGATCGTGTCGCTTCGCTGATGCCGAATCGTCCTGCGCTCGTCGTTCACTACCTCGCATGCTTCAAGGCGGGGCTGGTCGCAACGCCTCTCAACTACCGCTACACGGCGCGGGAGATCGATCACGCGCTCGCGGTCAGTGAGGCTCGTGCCATGCTCGCCCACGCAGAGCGCAAGGAGGATCTCGCCGCGAGCCGGCTCGCCCAGCAGCTGCCGTTGGGCACAATCACCTACGGAGCTGGCAATCCAGGGCGTCAGGCGTATGAGGAGCTCGTCGAGGGAGCGCCGCCGACGTCCGAGCTGCCCTTCCCGTCCGCAGCGGCGCCGGCGGTGATCTTCTTCACCTCGGGCAGCACGGGGCCCGCCAAGGGAGTCACACACACTCACGAGACGCTCGGCTGGATGCTGGCGTCAGCGGCGGCAGGGCTCGAGCTCAGCCCGGACGATCTGCTCCTCGCCGGCTCTTCTTTATCGCACATCGGTGCGTTCTACACGTCGTTTGCCGCACTGGCCGCGGGCGCCGGAGCGATCGTCGCCCGCACGTTCGACGCCGACGAGTTGCTCCCGCTCCTTCGCGAAGACGTTCCGACGGTGCTATCCATGCTTCCTTCGGCCCTGTTCGCGCTCACCCGCGACCACGGGGCCTGTCACGACGACTTTGCCTCGCTGCGACTCTGCCGCGCGGCCGGCGACACTGTCTCGGCGGAGCTCGAGCGCGAGTTCACCGCGCTGAGCGGGTTTGCAGTCGATGAGGCCTACGGCCTAACGGAAGCCGGGCTCGTGACCGTCAGCCCACCGTCGGGTCAGATCAAGATCGGTTCGGTCGGCCAAGTGGTTCCCGCGGTCTCGCTGTCGATCCGAAACGATGCAGCCGAGGAACTGCCGCCCGAGCGCGAAGGCCGCCTATGGATCAAGACGCCTGCCGCCACCGTTGGCTACTGGGGGGACCCGGACGCGACCGAGGCCGTCTTTAGCAACGGCTGGCTCGACTCGGGCGACGTCATGCGAGCCGATGAGAAGGGCTACTTCTCCTTCTGTGGACGCAAGAAGCAGATCATCGTCCACGACAGCTCGAACATCTTTCCCCAGGAGGTCGAGGCCGCCCTGCTCGAGCACCCCAGCGTGGCGAGCGCTGGAGTGATAGGGATCCACGATCTTGTCCACGGCGAGAATGTCCGCGCCTACATCACCCTCACGAGCGGGACCACGCGCCCGACCCGCCAGGAACTCATCCAGTTCGCGCGCGCGAGGGTCGGCTACAAAGCGCCCGAGGAAATAGTCATCCTCGACGAAATGCCGCTCACAGCCACCGGGAAGATGGACCGGACGAAACTGAAGCGGATGGCCGAGGCGAACCTCCACGGCGCAACCGCAGGCTGAAGCCTGGTCGGGGTCGCTCTGTGGGCCGCCTTTGACTGACACCGTGCGGGTCGTCACAGATCCTCCGCCCGTTTTCAGGACTGACTCGGTGTCGGCGCCGACCGCTGTGCATCGGACCAGACTTTCCGGCTCAGGCGGCGCTCGCCTCCCGCGGTGCGCGCTCCGGCGCGGTCTCGCTTTCCTCGAGGTTGGCGCATATCTCGGCCACGAAGGCCTCCGCCTTCGTTTCCCATCCATCTTCCAGCGGCCCCTTTAGCCCGGTGACGTGGATCTTGTCCTCGCCGACCTTGACGAGTCCTTTGCCCTGAAGGATCTCGTTCATGACCGAGCGAACGCGCTGATATTTGGCCAGCTCTTCGTCGGTCGGTATCCGCCCGGTCTTCCTGTGCGGCTTCGGGGCGGCCTCAGTGGTCAAGATCGCGTAGCGCGTGCCCGCAGGCAGCCTCACCTTCTTAAGAAAGCGGCGCATGCCGCCGATCGGTCTACCGAAACGGCCCGGGGAGCTGAAAACGTACAGATCAGCTAGCGAGAGCTCCGCCGGCCGCACGTCCCGGATGTGATGCACATCGACATCAACACCTTTGGCGGCCATCTGCTTCTTGAATGCCGCCGCCACGGCGGCGCCGTTGCCGTACTTAGAGGCGTGCAAGTACTCGATCCTCATCACCGGTCCTCCTCTTGTGATAAGCCCACTCGAGGGCAGATGCGAAACACTGGGTACTGCTCAGCGATCGCTTCGAACCGTTCGAGGGGGGCGTGCCGATCCACGGGAAAGTGCGCCCGCGCTCCTGGAGCCACTTGCAGGTAGCGCTGCAAGATCGGGGCCCGAGCACCGGCCTCGACCTCTTCCAGGCGAACGCTCTCCCGTCGTCCGTGCCTGAGCACGGCTTCGCCGCCAGCAGCGCGAACGTTCCGCACCCAATTGGCCTGCGTGCCCAGCATCGCCACGAGATACCGCTGATCCTCGTGATCAGCCACCACCACCGGGAAAGAGAGAACACGACCGCTGCGTCGACCGCGCACTTCGAGCCTCGCCATTCGCCTTGGTCCGATCCCAGCCGCCACGACCACAGCAGTGCCGCGATTCAGAAATGCGGCCACGGGATTTGGACGTTGGCCGCTGTACATCCATCGCCGAGACGTCTCCTTGACCTGAACCATCAGACACCTCCTTCCAGTCGGCGGCACTCTGCTCGCACCCCTGACAACCGATCGTCCCGCAGCTGACAACCCCAGACATCCGCCCAGCGCCCGGATCTGAGCTTCCTCCAACTACGCACCCCGGTTCTGACGGTGCTGCGTGACATCCGCCAGACCGAGCGTCCGATGGCGAGCGCTCAGGCTTGACCCCGCCCAAAGCGCGGCAACTCCGTGACAGACCAGATCGCGCGCGATCCGGATGCGGGCGCCCGGACAATCGCCCGCGCGATCAACAACCAGCGGCAGACATTAGAGTCACGGATCCCGCGCGATGCAGGTGCGCTGACTGGTCGCCGCCGAGTACTGCGCGGAGACAAGAGCGGGACTCGGGCTAGCCCTGTGAAGTGTCGGGTGCGCTGCGGACGCTCACGTTTGACGGCCGCTCCGCCGGCGTCCCGCACTCGTTGCGGCGGTCGGGTCCGCGGTGAGCTCATAGACGTGGCCGTCCGGGGCTCTGAAGTGCTGCCATGCGTATCCATCGGGTAGCACGCGCAGCTCGCCGAGCAACTCCACCCCCGCCCGCGTGAGCTCTTCACGCGCAGCCTGGATGTCGTCAACGAGGAAGCCGGCGACGACAGGATTGGACTCAAACAGCCACGGTCCGTCAGCGGCCTCGTGACTACCGAACAGCTCCAGCTTGGAGCCGTCCGCCGTCGCGAGTTCGACGAAGTCCTCGCCATCCTGACCGGCGACGCGGAGACCGAGGACGTCAATGGCAAACGCGCGCATGGCAGCGATCCGCGTCGTGTTGACGCCAACCCAGCGAATCCCGCGGACCTCCACGCCGGCAAGTCTTCCATAGCGATGGCTCGCAGCTCAACGCCAATCCGCGGCCGCGCTCACGGCTTGGAATCGGCCGGCGGGGAGGACCTTGCCGCCTGCCGCCCTTGCAACCCGCGCGCAGCAGGGAAGCCGGCGTCGCGACCGAGATACTCCTGACGAAGAGACTGCGAGGCGCGAGACGCTGGCTAATGAGCGGCGGAGCGGAGGATCAGGGCGTAGCCCTGGCCTCCGCCGCCGCATAAGGTCGCGGCGCCGTACTCGACGGCACGGCGTCGCATCTCGTGCACGAGCGTCACAGCCATTCGCGCTCCGGTCGAGCCCAGCGCGTGCCCGAGCGCAACTGAGTTGCCGTTGACGTTCACGATCTCCGGGTCGGCGCCGAGCATGCGCGTGGCGTGGACGGCGACCGACGCGAACGCTTCGTTGATCTCCAGCAGGCCGACGTCGCCGATGTCCAACCCGGCTTTCTGCAGCGCCGCCTGCAGCGCAATCGCCGGGACGGTGTGGAGGTATGAGAAGCGCTCGGCGCACATGCCCGCCGCGACGATCTCGGCCAGCGGCTCGATCCCGAGTTCGTCGGCACGGGCCGAGCTCATCACCATGACGGCAGCGGCGCCATCCGAGAGTTGAGAGGCGTTCCCGGCCGTGATCGTGCCGTCTGGGCCGAAGGCAGGCGGGAGCCGGGCGAGCGACGCTGGTGTGGTCTCCGGCCGGATCCCCTCGTCCTCGCAGACCGCCGTTTGAGTCCGTCGGGTCGGCGCTGGCTCGACGTCGATGATCTCGCTGGTGAACCGGCCGGTCTGGCGAGCCGCGGCAGCGCGCTGGTGCGAGCACGCGGCCCACGCATCCTGGTCCTCGCGCGAGATGCCGAGGGCGGCGTTGACCTCGTCGGAGGACTCGCCCATGTGCTGCCCGGTGAATGTCGAGTAAAGCCCGTCGTAGATCATCGAGTCGACCAGATCGCTGTCGCCGAGGCGGCCACCCCACCGCGCCCCCGGGAGCAGGTACGGCGCATTGCTCATCGACTCCATCCCGCCGGCGATGGCGGTCTCGATCTCCCCCAGGCGGATCAGTTGGTCCGCGTAGGCGATCGCCGTCAGGCTCGACAGGCAAACGTTGTTGAGTGTGATCGCCGGCACCTCCCGTGGGATCCCGGCGGCGATCGCGGCCTGGCGGGACGAGATCTGGCCCGTCCCGGCCTGCAGGACGTGCCCCATCACGACGTGGTCGATCTCGTCATTACGGACGCCGGCGCGCGCGACCGCCTCGCGGATCACAACACCGCCAAGCTCGACCGCCGAGCAGTCCCGCAGCGCCGAGCCAAACTTGCCGACCGGAGTCCTGACCGCGGAGACGATGACCGAATGTGTCATGTGGTCGGATGGGCTCATTCCGCAGTGTAAGGTTGCTCTCGAGCGAGATGCAGCGAGGCACGTCACCTAGGGGCGCGAGACAATGAACACGCAACTGCTCGTGATCGGGGCCGGCCCATACGCGATCGCGACGGCCGCATTATCCATCGAGCGTGGCATCGACACGGTGATTCTCGGGCGCCCGATGGGCTTCTGGCACGAGCACATGCCGAACAAGATGTTCCTGCGCTCTGGGCCGGACTGGCACCTCGACGCCTCTGGAGTGGACACGTTCGAGCGCTACCTCGACGAGCGGCAGATCCGGCCAGACGAGGTTGATCCAATCCCGATCGACGTCTTCCTGTCCTACGCCGAATGGTTCAGCCGCCGCAAGGGAGTGGAGGTCCGCCGGGACTTCGTCGCCAAGCTGGACAAACCTCAGGAACAGTTCGAAGCCACACTCGAAAGCGGCGAGCGGATCGTGGCCGACGCTGTCGTGGCCGCACCGGGCATTCAGCACTACGCCGTGCTCCCCGAGTGGGCAACGGCGATTCCACCCGGCCGCTCGGCGCACTCGTGCGACCTGGTGAGCTTCGACCAACTCGCCGGCGCTCGGGTACTGATCATCGGCGGCCGGCAGAGTGCATACGAGTGGGCCGCCCTGATCGGCGAGGCGGGTGCCGAGCGGATCGACGTCGTCCATCGCCACGACGTCCCGCGCTTCGAACGGGTGAGCTGGCGATTCGTGGACGTCCACGTGGAAAGGACGCTGACCGTGCCCGGCTATTGGCGCAATCTCTCCACACAGGAGCGGGACGCGATCGATCGACGCTTCTGGGAAGTCGGCAGGCTGACCCTCGAGCCCTGGCTGACGCCGCGGCTGGATTCCAGCCGGATCACGGTCTGGCCCGGCAGCCATGTCCGGGAAGCCGATGCCAGTCGCCACCGCGAAGCGCTGCACCTGGAGCTTTCGGACTCGACGCGTCTCGCGGTCGATTACGTGGTTTTCGCTTGCGGATACCGCGCCCAACTCGGCAATGTTCCCTATCTCACCGACCTCCTGGACCGAGTGGAGCTAGACGACGGCTTCCCGGTCCTGGACGAGGCGCTTCAGACGACGCTCGATGGCCTCTATATCACCGGCTTCTCCGCGACAAAGGCCTTCGGGCCGTTCTTCGGATTCGTCAAGGCATCACCAGCCGCCGCGACGCTGATCGTTCGCGACGTGCTGGCTCGAACCAGCGGCAGCGCGCCAACCGCGACGCAACATTAACTGCTTGTTCAAATACGGTGACTCAATAGCGGAGTCCGGGCGGCGGCCTGAGAAGGAATGAGCCCGCAGCAGCCGCGCCGCCTGGGGGCGAGACGACTTCTGTACGCCTGGAGCAGCAGTGCCCCGTTGTCATCGATCGCGTGACTGCTCTGGTGCTTGCAGCGTTCGGAGCTTCAGCTAGCCCATCGACTAACGGTTTCGCCGAGCTGTCTGCGCGCGGTCGCATGCCCGGTTGTGGCGAAATGCAAGATATAGGCCCGCGGACAGACCGACCCGACTTTGATCGTCACGTATAGGCTGGCAGGGCACGAGCGCGCCGAGCAATCAGAGCGCTACGTGAGAGCCCAGGATGACGGTGCGGTCGGTGGGTAGCCCGAAGTGCTCGATCGCGCTGGACGCGTTGCGGGCCATGCCGATGAACAGGCTCTTGCGCCAGCGTTCCATGCCCGGGGCATCGGTCGGGGTGATGGTGATGCGCGAGACGAAGTAGGAGGCGTGCTCGAGGTCGAGGTTGCGTGCGAGCAGACCTTGCTTGCGCGCGAGCGCGAGCGCGAGCGCGTCGGGGATGCTGAGCTTGTCGTGGTAGCCGAACCGTGCGGTGAGGTGGACGACCTTGAACAGGCCGTGGCCGATCACTTCCACCGCGCATCGGTCGAACGTGTCGACGTGCGGGATGCTGACGGTGTCGACGGAGACGATCACGACCTTTTCTGGCAGCGTGTTGGTGTGCTCGACCTCTGCGCGCATGGCGAGCGGGGTGGTGTCCTTGTCGCGGCACAGGAACACGCCCACCATGGGGAGGCGGATGGGCGGCGGTTTCGTTGTGGCGAGCCCGTCGAGGAACTCGTTGAGGGGACCCTCCTGGGCGACCCGGTTGCGGGTGACGGTCACTTGACCGCGACGCCAGTTGATCATCACCATCGACACGATGACCCCGACCGCGAGCGACAGCCACGCTCCGTGCTCGACCTTGGCGATGTTGGCGCTGAAAAACGCGACCTCGACGGTCAGGAACAGGACCGCCACCGGCGCGAGCTTGCGTTTCGCGGTGCCCCACAGGAACCTCGCGACGGCGACGAACAGGATGGTGTTGAGGATGAACGTTCCCGTCACCGCGACGCCGTAGATGTCACCCAGGCTGGTCGCGGAACGAAACACGAGGGTGAGCGCGACCACGCCGATGCAGAGTCCCCAGTTGATGACCGGCACGTAGATCTGGCCTTCGATCTTCGAGGTGTGCAGAACCTTGAGGCGCGGGAGGAAGCCAAGCTGAACGGCCTGCTTGGCCACCGAGAACGAGCCTGAGACGGCAGCCTGGGAGGCGATGACGGTCGCCATCGCGGCCAGGACCACCAACGGCCACAGCGCCCATCTGGGTGCCATTTGGTAGAAGGGGTTGAACGTGTTCGCGTCGTGGGCCAGCGTCGGGTGGTGCAGGATGAACACGGCCTGCCCGAGGTAGTTGAGCATCAGCGCCGGAAACGCGAGGCCGAACCAGCCCAGCCGGATTGGGCTAGCGCCGAAATGTCCCCGGTCGGCGTACAGCGCCTCGGCGCCGGTCACGGCCAGGACCACACCCCCGAGGACCAGATAGCCGGCGGCGCCATGATCGGCGAAAAACCGGACGGCCCAGCTCGGGGACAGCCCCTGGATGACGGCGGGGTCCTTGAGCACCTCGCTGAGGCCGAGAATCCCTATCGCGGTGAACCAGACGAGGATCACCGGGCCGAACAGCCATCCGATCGTTCCCGAGCCAAACCGCTGCAACACGAACAGTGCGAGCAGGATCGCGACCGATATCGGAACGACAAAATGGGCGAGCGCTGGGGTGGCGACTTGGACGCCCTGGATTGAGCCGAGGACCGAGATCGCCGGGGTGATCACGCCGTCCCCGAAGAACAGCGCGGCGCCGAAGATCCCCAGCGTTACTAGCAGCGCGACGTGCGGCACCCGGTTGCGCTGGAGCAGGGCGGTCAGGGCCATAATCCCGCCGTCGCCGCGGTTGTGCGCGCGCATGATGAACCCCGCGTACTTGATCGACACGACGACCATCAGCGCCCAGAAGATCAGCGAGGCAATGCCGTATACGCTGGCGGGGGTGATGTGGGCGGTGGCTTTGTAGGAGCTGAAGATGACCTGTTCGGTGTACAGCGGGCTCGTGCCGATGTCGCCGTACACCACGCCCAGCGCTCCCAGCACGAGAACCGCGCGCCCGGCGTGCGCGATCACGTCTCGTTGCGAGTCGGCCAACGCCTCAAAGCGCCTTCGGGTCGCCTCCGACTCCGCTTCGTGTGCGCTGGCGCCGGGTGGTGCCCAGTAGCCCAGCTTGTGTGCCGCCTCGTTGAAACTGCGCCTCGCTCCGTGCCGTCCGGCCGAACCGTTATCGCCGTCACGGGCGAGCGACTCGAGCTTGTGAGCCGCCTCGTTCAAATGGCGCTGCCTCGGCGGCCGCCGCGGAGCACTCACCCGACCACCTCGCCAGGCGCGCGGAGTCGGTAGCCGAGCCCGGGCTCAGCGATGAGGTAATCGGGGCGCCACGGGTCGCTCTCGAGCTTCGCGCGCAAACACGCGAACGTCACCCGAAGGCAGTGAGTCTCCTCACCGCGTTGATCCCCCCACACGGCCCGCAACAGCCGACGGTCGGTGACCACGCGGCCCCGATGCTGCGCCAGAACACGAACGACTTCGAATTCCGCCGGGTCGAGCAGCAGGACCGCCCCCGCGCGGCTCACCCGCCGGCGGGCGAGATCGATGACCAACTCCCCGACCTCGAGCGGGGAGCTCACCCGCAGCCCCGCCGACGTCGGCGCCGCGAGCCCGCGGAGCCGGTCGAGCAGTTCCTGTCCGCGAAACGGCTTCGCCAGGTAGTCATCGGCGCCGGCATTCAACGCGCGCACGATCTCGCGCTGGGCGCCTACCGGCAACAGGATCAAGATCGGCACCGCACTCAACCGCCGGGCTCCCGCACACAGCTCGACGCCCTCGCCATCCCGCAGCCCGAGGTCGAGCAGCAGCACGTCGGGAGGGTCCTCAGCCACAAGCGCGAGCGCGTCCCGACCCGCCGGCGCAGACTCAACCACATAGCCGGCACCCCGCAACACGACCGTCAACCCGACGAGACACTGCGGCTCGGCGCTTACCACCAGAGCCCGCGAGGTGGCCGCGATCGGCGTAGGCTCCGGAGCGATCATTCCCATCTAATCCCGGGCTCCAACGCCGCCGCCGCGGCGCGAAGTCGACTCCCGAGCGCGTCTCGGTCGTCGGATTGGTAAAGCGGGCTCGTCGGCTCGGTCAGGAGCTCTCCGAGCATGGCCGCGCCGCGCGCCGCGACCGGCCCAGGACCGAGCAGGCGGCGCTCGAGCGCTTCGATCACCGGACGAGCGGCCAGCACCGCTCGGCGGTCAGGCGGCACCGCCGCGGTCAACCGCGCACGAGAGTCGCTCGCGCTCCGCAACGCCCTCGCCAGCCCACGTGCCAGGCACGCGCGCCGGCGCCGACCAATGATCCTCACCGCGCGGAACGCGAGCGCATCCGAGGACCGCACGCTGACACCGGCGGCCAGCTCCCGGTCCAGCCTCGCAGCGTGCCACCACACGATCACACCGAGACGCACCCAGCGCCACCCGTGCGCCGGCGCACGAACCCAAATCGGCCAACGGGCGGGACCGCCCGCAGACAAGACGGAGGCTCGGCTCGACGCAATGCGAGCCCGACCTGCCGAGTCGTCGGTGACAGACACCTCGGCTCAATCGTCGGTGCGGTGCCGTCAACGACGCGCTAAGAAGCCACGACCGCGCATACAGAAACTGTGAAGAGCCACCTCCGGGTATCCGGCCGGGGGTGCTCGGCCGCGGCAAGCTGGGACGTCCGGTCGGCCTACGGGACGTGCGCGACGACCGACCCGTGGTCTGCGCGCGCGCTTGGCTCGTTTGGGCGGCTCGCGTGCGGGTGGGTAGACTGGGGCTCGGAGTGCCGGGAAGCCTGGTCGGCGAGCCCTTTTCCGGGGCGGGTTTGCCGTGACCGAGACCCGTATCGATATCCGCACTCGACGCGCTTGCCGTGTTCGTTGTTGGACCAGCGGCCAAGCCGGGCTAGGTCGATCGCGTGTCTGATCTGGGTCTCGTAGCTCTGTTCGTGTTTGGCGTGGGCGTGAGCTTGAGCGCGAGTTGGGTGTTGGTGTCGCGGCTTGAGCGGGTCGGGGCGAGGCTAGGTCTCTCGGAAGCGTTGTTGGGACTGTCTGCGGCGCTGGCCGCGGACGCTCCGGAGATCACGGCCGCGGTCACTGCCCTGGGCGGGCATCACGCGCAGATCGGCACAGGCGTGGTGCTTGGATCGAACGTGTTCAACCTGGCGGCACTGCTCGGGTTAGGGGCTGTGGTCGCGGGCAGGATCGCGCTGCACCGCCGGGTGATCGCCATGGAGGGGGGCGTCGCGGTGTGGATCGCCGCGGTGTGCCTCATGGTTGTCGTCGGGATCTGGCCTGCGGCCGTGGGGCTGGGTCTTGTCCTGCTCGTGTTGGTGCCGTATGTGGTGCTGCTCGGGCTGCCGATCGGTCGGCGTCAGCGCCTGGGGCTTCTGACCCGGTTGACCGGCTGGCTCAGCGAAGCGGTTGCCGAGGAGGAGATCGAACTCGCGGAAGCGATCCATCCATCACGTGGCCGCGCGCGCGACGCGGTGATCGCGGTGGTGGCGGTGGTGGTCGTGGTCGGCGCCAGCGTGGTGATGGAGCAGACCGGATCGCGACTTGGTGCGCGTCACGGGATCCCGGAGATCGTGGTCGGTGGTCTGCTTCTGGCCGGCGTTACAAGTCTTCCGAACGCGGTGGCAGCGGTTTATCTCGCCGCGCGGGGACGCGGCGCAGCCACGCTCAGCACGGCGATGAACAGCAACGCGCTGAACGTGACGGTTGGGTTGCTGCTCCCGGCGACGGTCGTTGGCCTGGGTGCCGTATCGGGCGAGGGAACGCTGGTGGCGGCGTGGTACCTCGGCTTGACCGCATTCGCCCTCGCCAGCGCGTACCTCAGCCGCGGTCTGCGCCGCGCACACGGCGTGCTGATCATCACGGCGTACGCGGCGTTCGCCGGCGTTGTCGTCACGACCGCGTATACGTCACCGATCGGTGTCCTCCTCAGCATCGCTGTACCGGGCGCGATCGGGCTCGTCCTGGCGGCAGCGCTCGCACGCGACACCTTCAAGCACGCTCCGGCCAGCGCTCAGCGGGATGTGCCGCCCCGGACCCGCGCTCGTGAGGACTCGCTGCTGGCGGGCTGGTCGGTCACGCGAGTGTGGTATCTCGCGCTGGCGATCAGCTCGTTCATTGCTGCGGCCGACGCGATCCTTGGGCAGCGCGTGATCCTTATCGGGTTGCTGATCGCCGGTCCCTGCTGCGGTCTGTTCACGGGCCGCCGAGCGCAAACCGCGACCACCGGGGTCTGGGCGATCGCGCTGGCCATGATCCTGGGTCTCCCAGACGGGATCTGGGGCACGAGCACCCACGTCGCGTTGCTCGGCGCAGTGATTATCGCCGCCATAGCGACGACCGCCTCCGCGGCGATCATCGAAAACCGCCGCTAAGCCCCCGGCGGCGGAACACGGTCTGCATAGACCTCGACCCCAGACGATCGCAGCCGACCATCGTCTCGCACGCGTGAACGGGCGCGCACGCCCTGATCAGGCTCACGTCGACGCAATCTCCGCGGCGCTCCACACGCGGGCCACCGCACCCGAGCGACTGCAATACTGCGGCCGGTGCGTGGGTGC
>Ga0187777_10000741_pt1 | contig 21425 bp, 17 predicted proteins | sample 1015_Q2_SP5_10_M_FD_132416 | JGI IMG/M metagenome (GOLD analysis project Ga0187777, IMG submission 132416) | Tropical peat soil microbial communities from peatlands in Department of Meta, Colombia - 1015_Q2_SP5_10_MG | ecosystem: Environmental > Terrestrial > Soil > Wetlands > Peat | place... | reverse complement strand
ATGCGAGATGTAGCGGCATCCTTTTTGGTCCACGCTGGCTGCGGGCGGCGGAGGTGAGTTCTGATCATTCGCTCCCGCCGAGACATACACCACCACGTTCTCCAGCGCGTTGTTGGGGCCGACTACGACAGCCTCGGTCGTTGCCGGCGGGTTATAGAGCTTGGCACAAAAGGGCTCCTTTGACATATCAATGGATTTCTGCTTGGGCGCGATGCCATCAAGCGTCACCTTGCCGCTGACCGTACCCGCCGCAAAAGCCAGCGCCGGCCACAAGAGCAAAATTGCCCCCGCCACACATGTTCTTCTCACGGAATCCTCCTTCAGGCTGGAACTTCAGCCCTTACTCCCCTCCCCCGCTCCCCTTCCCTTCGGCCGCCGGCGCCGGGATGTGTCCGCCGGCCGCTTTCAGGATATCGTTCTCCTTGCTCTTCCGGTTCACCTGCAAGGTGCGCAGGAAGTGCACCAGGTCCCAGGCCTCATTGGGCTTGATGACGTCCGCGAACGAAGGCATGGGCGTCCCATCCAGACCGGTGATGAATATGCGGTACAGGTCCTCGTTCGTTTCCCCGCACTTGAACCGGCTTCCCTCCGCAAAGTTATACGGGCGGATGGGCTGATCCTTGCTGTCCGTGAGCGTAGAGGCGGATGGGCCGTCGCCCCGTCCCGCCTGTCCGTGGCACTTCCAGCACTCCATCTTCTGGAACAGTTGAGAACCATGAACAATGCTTTCCATCGTCACCGCCGGTTCAGGCGGGATGGTGACCGTCGGCCCCGGCTTCTCTTCCTTAAAGCGAGGTGAGAAGCTCTTGATGTAAGCGATGAGGTTCACCCTGTCCTGCTTCGTGAGCGCCCTCCACGACGGCATAGCTGAAGAATTCAAGCCGCGCATGAGCGTGTCGTAAAGGTCTTCATCGGTGGGCAAGTTGCCGGTGACCGTAGAACGGCACTTGAAGATCGCCGCTGTAAAGTCTCTCGGCAGCGGATTCAGCTCGCGTGGCACCGGGTTCAGGTAGGGAGCATTCTCCCCCTGACCATCACCCCGCTCGCCATGGCAATAGATACAAAACCTGCGGTATATCTTCTTGCCAGCTGCTGCGTGGCCTGTCATGTTGCCCACGTGGCTCTCTTGCCCGCACGACAGAACAGGTGCCAACAGCACTGCGACGGCACTCAACAGCGTCATGTAATGCTTGGATCGGTACTCGTTGAGCATTGCAAGTCCCTCTTTAGAAATCAAAGTCCACAAACAGCCCCAGGCTGCTATTGACCAGATTCCGTCCGGTGACAGGAGCCGTGTGCGTCGATCGTACTTGCGAATACTCTGGCGCGATCGCCAGGCCGGCGCGGCTCGACATGAATGGGTACCACCGTATGGCAAATGTAAGCGCGTCAACGTTCCCCAGATCTGAGGTTGTGCTGGGTAGCGATTGCTGTGACATGCGGACCAGCTCGTAGCGGTTGATAAAGATGAGCTGCGGTGACAAGGTGTAGTGGGATTCGAAGAACACACCGTTCCAGGTCGCATCCCGGGCGCCGGTTGGCAAGACTCCGTTGCCTGGCGTGTTCGTCGCCAGGAACTTGTCCTCTGACCCATGCATGAACACGGTTTCTAGGTCGTAGTTCTTGATGTACAGGTCTCCAAAGAACCCTGCTCGGTAGAAGGGCTTGCTGTTGCTCCCGGACCCTGGAATTGGGACGCCTCCTGACGCCAGGAAAACAGTCGGCGCATTGCCGATGTAACCGTACGCACCCACTCGTTGTAAGCCAAGAGCACCCACTTGGAATGCCTGGCTGAAAGTCAGATACGTGTCGTATGCGTGGTTCGATGGCAGGTTCACATTCCCGTCGTTGCTGCTCAACAGCGCCACCGAATACCGCGTGTAGCTGTTCTTGGAGTGGCCGGCAATCTCCATTCCCAGCTGATTGTCTCCCAATCCAAACGGGTTCGTGCTTTCGCCCGGAGGCAGAAAATGATAGATCTGATAAGACCCTCCATTGTTAGAAAGGGTTAGCATGCGCTTCTCAGAGATGCCGTTGTCCAGCTCGAACTTGCCGAACTTCACATTGAGCCAGTTGCTCTTCAGGATGTTGTCAAAGCGCACGAACGCTGATTCAAAGTGGAATGACGCAGTCGAGTCCGATGACGGCAGCAGAATGAACGAGACATTCTTGTAAAGCGTGCCGCCCGTCCAGATATCTACGCCCGACAGGTCGAATCCTGAGGTCGTGACCGGTGCCTCTCCATTCGCGGGGCCATCCACCGCCATCCGATTTGTGTACTCTCGGTGCCACTGCGGTGTGATCCGCATGGTGATTGGAAAGTACGCCGGCTGTTGCCAGATGGGCGCATCGCGGTCGTTCATGATTTGGTAGCCGTTGTCCCGGAACATTTGGCCGAAGCTGTTCAGCTTTGGCCAGGCTTCATGACAGGCCGAACAAGGCAGCCCATATTTTCGCGCGAAGGCAGGAATGGCCGAAGCCGATGGGCTGTTGCTCAGTATGAAGATGACTAACGCAACAGCGGCTGACAGGGTTGAACGAAATGCAGCATACTGCGTGAAACGTCCTGCTGAGTGATTCATGACATCTCCTCCAGCCACATGAAGGGATGCTTATCCCAGTTTTTCCCAGACAGATTAGGATTTCGTCTCCGAAATCCGCGCGCATACTAACGGATGGTTTAAGATTTGTAAAGAAGAATTTTTGTAAATCTTTGTAGTGAGACGAGTCGCGGGGATGGCTGTTTCGAGCGTGCTCTCAGGGTGGTCCCTTGACAAGCCGCCTCACGCCGGGGTATTGGAATACACTTCTGGCAGCATCTCCGGCGCGGCCGATTGCGACTTGCGGCATCCCGCTAAGAGCAGACGGGGGAGCAACGCTATGCGCGTTAGTCTAGGCAACGCAGCCCTGATCATCGCCTTATTCACCTTGCCTCGAGTGCTCCCGGCTTCCCCTTCATTTTCGCCCGACGCAGCCCAGACCAACGAGATTGACATGCCGATTGAGGACGTCTTGCAGGCGGTGGATGCGGTCACCAAAGACCAGATCATCCATGGCACCTATTCCTACGAGAAAGAGAAGATACTCATGGGAGCCCACTCCGCCGAGAGCTGCAGCCTGTTCGGCGCCACCAAGCGGCCCGGAAAGGTCCTCTGCAAAGTCGCTGAAGACGTTCTGGCTCCGCGTTTCTTCGAACACAGCGCGGATCTGGGGACTATTGCCGTGCGTTATATCGTGGCGCCTGTGTCTTCCCACAGTACCAGCGTTTCCATTGAAGCCATCTTTGTCGAGAAGGCGCGCCGAGTTGTCCACGAGTCCGATGGCACCGTCGAATCAGCCGAATATGCCGCTGTCCAGGAACATGTCCAGACCATCGCCAGACAGAAACAGGAAGAACAGGATGCCAGAACTGGCACCGAATTGGAGCGCGAAAAGAAGACTCACTGGGCTCCCCCGACCGATGCCGGCGTCTCTTCCGCCGCCTTGGACACGACCCAGGAGCTTGAGCAGCAGGTGGAAACCTTGCGCCGCAAACTTGAAATGCGAGTCAAGAATCCTGACACTGTCCTGCGCTCGGCGCCATTCAGCACCGCCGTCCCGCTTCAGCCCATCAGCAGCAAAGCGGAGGTCGTGATCCTGATCCTGACCCGGTACTGGTACGGCGTCGAGACAGAAGATGGCGCACGGGGATGGGTTCAGATTGACCAGTTGGAGCCCCTCCCATGAAGTCGCTTTCTTGTTTTTCTTGCTTGCGTCTTTGCGGGACGATCTCGTTTTGCTTCTGTGCCTGCCTCTTCCTCACCGCCCAGGCTCCACCTGGCCCGCAGGAGCGCATCCTCCGTGCTTCCAAGACCGATGTCGAGAGTGCGCTTCGCGACTTGCGATCTGCTACCAGCGGCTCTCTGCCGGTCCTGGATGGCTTCGTTGTCCCCGGCGATCAACACCTCGATCGCTATCAGCGTGCCTTCTATCAATGCACGACTAAGGTGACTGCCGTCACGCCTGCCTCATCGCAAGTGCGTGTGAGCGCAAAGATAACTGCTTGGTATAACGATCCGGTTACTTCACGGTCCGGATATCGTGTGTTGCCATCCAACGGCAGGCTGGAGACAGACCTTCTCGACCGGCTCGACGAGGCCACTCAGCAAAAGACTGCCGTTGCGACACTATCCGCCCACCCCGCTCCATCGGCCCAGAATACTCCTCAATTCACCCTTCCTTATTCGGTGGTATCGGCGGCGCCCAACAGTCCGGCGCCGGGCTCACCGGCGCCTGCAGCGGGACCGTCGGCTATCTCCTCACCAGCGCCAAGGCGGACGGCTAATGCCACTGCACTTACGGAGAGAAGGATTCAGGATCTGCGGCGGCAGATTGCTGATCTGGAGGAGATTGCTCGCAACCAGACCCGTCCTGACGACTTAGCTGCCGTGAAAGTTTCTGGAACTCCTGTGCTCGAGCAGCCGGTCGAGGGCGCCAAGGCCCTTTTTCTGGCTGACGCCCACGATGAATTTCAGGTGTTGGGCACCAGCGGCGAGTGGGTCCATCTTCGGATTTCTGGCCTCTCGCGAGGCTGGATGAAGCGCTCAGATCTGGAATTGCCCGGTCTGGCTTCACCCGCAGCTGACGCCGTTCAGGAAGAACCCTTCAGGCAGACCCAGGTTGAAACCTCCGTCTTTCCCGGCGACTGGGCGCCTCTTCGGGGAAAGAAGGTCCGCATCATCTGGGTGCAGCCCAACGGCAGCTCGACTGACGCTTCGCACAGCAAGCTCGATTTCACCAAGTCGCTGTTTCGCAAGACGTTTTCCGAACTCTCCCAGACTACTCCTGACGTGGCCGGCGTCGTGATTCTCTTCGACTCGCAGGATGGAGGCATGGCCGCAGTCACCCTCGCTGCGCTCCAGCAATGGAACGCTGGCCACCTCTCAGAAAATGCGTTTTGGAAGCAATGTTGGCTCGATCCCGCAGAAGCGTTCAAGTGAATTTCTCAGCTTTCAGCGCCACCCGTGCCCGCACCCCGCCCATCGTCTGAGAATTCTCCGGCACAAACCCTCCGGCACAAACCCGGCTGCTCTTCGATTCAGAACCCACGTGGATATAGCGATTACGCGGTCATCGGAACCGATTAGAACGGTTCTTCGCATTCCCCTGGACCGGCAGACAGGAATGTCTAGAGAAGAATGGCTCCTCAGGTAGGACTCGAACCTACAACCCTCCGGTTAACAGCCGGATGCTCTGCCATTGAGCTACTGAGGAGTGTGGCGACACTCGCAGCGAAAATTCGGCTCGTTGCGCGCGCGCCGGGCGGCGCGCTCACCCATCATTATATATAGAAGCACGCGACATTTGGTAATCTTTCTGTCTGCGCGCAGCAGAGGCGCGCTGAGGTGGAGCATGGTGTCTGGAGCGGGACGCGTGTTGATGATTCTGGCAGTGAGCGCGATGTTGGCAGTAGCAGCGGCGATGGCGGCGAGCGACGCCGATGAGAAGAGCACGCCGGCCGGCGACTCGGCGGCAACAGCTCCCAGCGGGCCGCCGGCGGTGAAGACGCAGCCGGTGCAGGAGACCCTGCACGGCGTGACCGTCACAGACAACTACCGCTACCTGGAAGACAGCAACAGCGAGGCTTCGCAGCAATACGTGAAAGAGCAGCTGGCCTACACGCGGAGCATCCTCGATAAACTGGCGGGGCGCGAGGCCATCCACTCGCGGCTGGCGCAACTGTTCAGCATCGGGCAACTGGGCACGCCGGAGGTTTACGGAAAGTATTACTTCTACCGCCGGCGCGACGGCAACCAGAACCAGCCCGTCCTTTACGTGCGCGAGGGCCTTGAGGGCAAAGACCGCGTCCTACTGGACCCCAACACGCTCTCGGCGGATGGCACGGTCGCGCTCGATTGGTACCATCCCTCGCACGATGGAAAGCTGGTGGCTTACGGCACATCGCCGAACGGAACCGAGATCAGCACGCTGCACATCATCGAGACCGAGAGCGGCAAGCTGCTGGCGGATACCATCCCGCAGACGCGGGCGGCGAGCATTGCCTGGAAGCCGGACAACAGCGGTTTTTATTACACGCGCTATCCCAAGAAGGGCGAGGTGCCTCCGGGCCAGGAGATGTACAACCGGCACGTCTTCTATCACGCGCTGGGCAAGAATCCCGCCGATGATGACGCCATCTTCGGCGAAGGACGCGACGCGCAGGACTGGCCGAACGTGACCATCAGCGACGACGGGCGCTGGCTCATCATCAACGTGGAGCAGGGCTGGACCAAGACAGAACTGTTTCTGAAAGAGACCAGCACTGATTCCCGGCCCTTCCCTATCACCACGGGCAAGAATTTTCTCTACGGCGCCGACATCTACGACGAAAACCTGTACATCGTGAGCAACGAAGATGCGCCGCGCTTCCGCGTCTTCAAGGCCAGCCTGAAGGCGCCGAAGCGGGAGAGCTGGAACCAGATCATCGCCGAAGGCAAGAGCGTGATGGCCAGCGCCGATATCGTGGGCGGCCGGCTCATCTGCCACTACAAGCAGGACGCCACCTCGCGGCTCAAGGTCTTTTCGCTCGACGGCAAGTTTTTGCATGATATCCAACTGCCGGGGCTGGGAAACCTGGAAGACCTTTCGCGCAGCTATATTCTGGGCGGGCAGCACGAGAGCCCCGAGGCGTTCTTCACCTACCAGTCATTCACGCAGCAGACGACGGACTATCGCTACGACATCAAGAGCAACACTGTTTCCACCTTTGCCACGGTGGATACGGGCATCGACCCGAACGCCTACGAGGCCAAGCAGGTCTTCTACAAATCGAAGGACGGCACCACGGTGCCGATGTTCATCGTGGCCAAGAAGGGATTGCAGCGCAACGGGCGCAATCCCACGCTGCTCACCGGCTACGGCGGCTTCAACGTGGCCGAGTCGCCGGTCTTTCTGCGCAGCGCGCTGCTATGGCTGGAGCATGGCGGAGTGTACGCGATGGCCAACATGCGCGGCGGCTCGGAGTACGGCGAAGAGTGGCACCGGGCGGGCATGCTGGCGAAGAAGCAGAATGTGTTTGACGACTTTATCGCTGCCGGCGAATACCTGATCGCGCAGAAGTACACGGATAAAGACCATCTCGCCATCCAGGGCGGGAGCAACGGCGGATTGCTGATGGGCGCGGCCATGACGCAGCGACCTGATCTGTACCGCGCGGTGGTCTGCCAGGTGCCGCTGCTCGACATGCTGCGCTACCAGAACTTCCAGATCGCGCGGCTGTGGATACCGGAGTACGGCTCGGCCGAAGATGCGGAGCAGTTCAAGTGGCTCTACGCCTACTCGCCCTATCATCATGTGAAGGCGGGGACGCTGTATCCGGCGGTGCTGTTCATGACTTCAGACAGCGACACGCGGGTGGACCCCATGCACGCCAAGAAGATGGCGGCGCTGATGCAGGCGGAGGCGGCGAACGGCAAGAGCGCGGAGCGGCCCATCTTGCTGCGCATCGAGCCCAAGGCCGGCCACGGCGCAGGCAAACCTATCTCCAAGCTGGTGGAAGAGAACACGGACATCTGGTCGTTCTTGTTCTGGCAGCTGGGGGTGAGATAGGTAGCCGCGCGGAGGCGCGGAAAAGAGCCTGGAGCGGTGGGCTGCTAGTTCCCGAATTCGAAGCTGATCTCATACGGGATTGGTTTGTTGTCACACGTGGCTGGTTTATAACGAAACGTGCTGATGAGGCCCGCTATCTTGTCTGCGCCGATCGGCAGGTTCTGGCTGAGATAGACATTCTTGAGGGTCCCATCAGTTTGAACTTCTGCAATGACGGAGAAGTGGCCCTTGCTGTATCCCCATCCTCCAGCACTGCCAATTGCGATGCTGCCGCTGGCACGCGTGAGATACTCAGGAGCTTTCCCGTGAGTACAGACTGGCCGCGGCTCGAACCCATCTCCTGGCGCAAAACTGGAGGCATCCAGCGGGCCCAGTTCGAGAATGGATGTGGTTCGAACGATCAACCTCTTGTCGCTTCTTTGGTAATACTCGGCGATCCAGGGAACCATCTTGCCGTTGAAGGAGCGGAAATCGCTGTACTCGTACTTGGCAGTGCTGCCGAACGGATATTCTGATTCGACGCTGGCGAGCGCACCGGTAGCAGATTCGTAACAGGTGTCCTTCTCGCCATACTTCCCCCAACCTTCCTTGACGCAACGGAACTGCCGCGCGCCGACCTTGTGGTCGTACAGCTTCATGACCTCGCGCTTTTTTGCGTCCACGTTTATGGCGCTGGGCAGGTCCAGCAAGCTAAGGAAGCTGAAAAGAACCGGGACTGGCTCGTACGGCAGGTTCCGCTTGCGCCAGGACCTATCGCCGTTACGAATCACGATCTCGTCAAAGCTGGGAAAGTTGATCTCATAGCGCCATTGCGTGGGCGATATCCAGACCTCGACGATCTGACCCTCAAGGTCGCCGAAGTCCGTTTTGAGCAGTTCAAAGCTAGCTTCCCTCTTGTAAGGCACGGCAGGCGCGACGTGAAGGATGTTGCCCTGAGCGACAGCGTAGAGTTTTTCTGCTTCGTCAGACTTGTCGTTAGCTCTCCCGGGAACAATCAACAGCGTCGCGATGATGAGGGCTCTGGCCAAGCGTTGCACGGGCAGGGATTGTAGCGCAATACGTCGCCCGCATTGCTTTCTACTCGAAAATTCCTGTCAAGTGAACAAGAGCGAAAAAGCAACCGCAGGGTCCTTCGCTCGGCAAAAACAAGAATCGCCTCGCTCAGGATGACAGTTTCTTGTGATGGCTGTTGTCGGTGTGCCCTAGGTTCGCGTCTGCCTTTGGCGCTAACCTAAGACGAACGTCAGACTTGCCGCATCCCTGCTCAGCCAATGGCCGCGTCCTCAAACCGCAGGCTGAGTCCTGGGTTCAGCCGGCACGGCGGGAAAAAGCACCGCGCACACCCGGCCGAAGCAGATAGAACATCAAGGCCGCGGGGATGAGGATGCCCACGATCCCTTTGCCGATGTAACCGGCAAAGACGTGGCCAAAGCCACCCACAAGCTGCGCGGCGAGAACGATGACAGCCAGCTGCCACGCCCAGCGGCGGCGCCGGAACCAGCCCAGCGCGATGGCCACCAGCATGACGGCCAGCAGAATGAACAAGGGAGCAAAGAACGCGAGGTGAGGCAGAATCTCGCGCTGGGCATCGGGATTGAGCGCCCACAGGCGGCCGAGCCTTGACCCGGGCGCCAGGATGAGGAGGACAGTGAGCGAGGTCATGCAGGCTGCGAAGATCCAGAGAATGCCCAAAGCAAACAGGCCGGGCGGATCTCTCTGCGGAAGTGGCGGCATGACTTTTGTCATGATACGCCGCCGAGAGCAGGTGCCTGTAAGGCGCCTGCAGCGCTGCGTTCGGCAGCTGGTGGCGCGTAGAAAGTTGCGGCGGACAGTTCTCGGTCCTCAGTTCTCGGTCCTCAGAGAAGTTGCGCTTTGGCGCCTGATCGCAGAGAAAGCAGGTCCCTCGGCTCGCGCGCGGACCGTTTGCGCGCTCTCGCTCGGGATGACAGATCTTCGAGGTGGAGCAGATGCCAAGCGTTGCGGAAGGGCTCGAAGCGGCGGCGGGAGCCAGGACAGAGGTTGATGGTCCTGACGCCGCGCAGGGCGCTGACCGGGATGATGTACCAGAGGCGCAAAGGAATGAGATAAGCGGCGAGGAAATCTATCTCGTCACGACGGTAGGGGCGTTTGCGACAGCCTCCGCCGCGAGTGACGGCGAGATGGAAGATGCCTGAATCTCGTGCTCCCTTCTCTACCAGCGCTCTCTTCGGCGCTTCTTTCTGTGCTTCTCTCCGCGCTGCGGCTGGTTGGGCGGCGGACTTGACCTGGATGCGCAGCAACGCTGCGCCGGTATCGAGGACGAAGTCGTAGGGCGCACTGGGGGCGAAGGGGCGGGAGAGGCGGAATCCGCGAGCGGTGGCGACGTGAAGAAAACACGCCTCGGCGTGCTCGCCCTGGTTGGGCATGGGCAGAGTTCTCAGTTCTCAGTTCTCGGTTCTCAGAAGGCGGGATACCCAGTGGGAGAAGGCGCTGGGGACAGGTTTGAGGCACTGCTTTGACGGGCGCACTCGGATGACAGACTCTCCTGGATCAGGCGGGCGCCAAGCTGAGCGGAGCAAGAAAAAAGCGGGGCTGAGTGCCCCGCTTCTCTTTCTCTATCTTATAAATTCAGAATAACAGATCGGACACCCTAAAGTACCGCTTGAAGGCTGGCGTGGAAGCGGCTTGTTTTCAGCATCATGCAGCTTGGTTTATCAGTTCGTTAGCTTGACATGGTGTTTGGCGTGGGGCTGGGAGGCAAGATATTTTTTGGGCGAACACGATGTTTATAGGTCAGTTACTTGGGGTGGAAAAATCAGCCGCAAGGTCCTTCGCTCGGCAAAAACAAAAATCGCCTCGCTCAGGATGACATTCTTCTTGATGGCCCAGGTTAGCGCGAAAGGCAGGCGCGAACCTGGGGCACCGACGATATTTTACTGTGGCGGGTCGGAAGCAAATCCAACGCTAAGAAAATCAACCGCAAGGTCCCTCGCTCGAAAGCGGCGCTCAGGATGACAGGGCTTCTGTTTAAGAAGCCATCACTTGCCCGCCAGCACCTGGGCGCGGTGGGCGACGAAGCGGTCGCGGCAAGCGTGGGCGTCGCGCATGATCGCTTTGAATCCAGGCATCTCGCGGGCGCTCCTATAGAGAGGGTCGGCATCGGCGGCGAAAGAGCTGCAGTAGCCCTGGTCCAGCGCCAGCTTCAGCATGCGCAAGGCATTCTGGGGAGCGCCGCAGTAGGCGTCCCAGGCGCCCTGAAAGTACTTGGGTTCAGAGTCGGGAACGGCGATGATCCCGGTCTCATATCGCTCCAGCAGCGGCATGATCTCAGCCAGGGGGCGCTTTTCGATGCAGGGCTCAAGCAAGAAGCGGCCGAAGGCAGGGTTCTCGGGCATGATGCGCAGAGCATCGGCGAACTTGCCCTGGCGCAGATAAGCATCTGACATGACGCTGCGGACGAACTCCGTCTGAGGCGCCGCGGCCAGCTCGCTGGTCACGCGGTCGTACTGGCCCACCAAAATGTACACAATGGCGCGGCTGGAATCATTCACCGGGTCAAGGGCAGCGGCGGCCGTGTACTCCCCAATGGACTCTTCCAACATTCCCCCATAGCGAAGCACATAGGCGAGGGCGCGGTGGGCATACCCGCTCTGGGGGTGGCGCTTGACCAGGCCGTTGGCCTCATCAAAAGCTGTCTCCAGGCGGCCCAGCTCGACGAGGCGGTCGATGAGCTGTGCGGCGGGCTCGAGCAGGTCAGGGTCGAGCTCCACGGCGCGCTGGTAGCACTCGGTGCTGCGCGAGACGGCAGCCTGCCCGCCGTTGCCATATTCCCCATCGTCGTAGAGACGGCGGCCGAGCTGGACCCAGGCGGGCGCGTAATCGGGATCGAGCTGCAGCGATCTTTCCAGCAGGGAGATGCCCTGGGCGTTGGGGCCGGCATCGCGAGAAATGGCCAGGCTTCGCTGATAGAGGTCGTAGGCTTCTTTGTTCCTGGGCTGCGAGCCGCCGCGGGCGGGCCCAGCGGAGACGCCGAGCGCGGGGACCAGCTCCTGCGAGACCTGGCTGCTGAGCTGCTGCTGCAGGGGAATGGCGTCGTTGGCGGGGCCGGAGACGGTCTTGTGCCAGAGCAGGCTGTTGGTCTCCACATCGATGGCCTCGACGGTGACATGCAGCTCAGCGCCTTGCAGCGAGTAATCGCCGGTGATGATGTCGGCGACGCCCAGCTCGCGGGCTGCGGCCAGGGGATCGGTCTTTTCGCCGGCGTACTTGCGGGTGATGGAAAAGGGGCGGACGGCGAGCGCGGGAACATGGCTCAGCGTGTTCACCACCTCATCGGCCATGGCAAAGCGAAGGAAGTCGTGGCCGCTATCGGCGCCCGCGTTCTGAAAGGGCAGAACTGCGACTGCAGTCTGCTTGCCGGCGGCGCGCGCTTTCGCCGGCGCTGCCTGGCGCCGCCAAATGAGCACGCCCACGGCGAGGAGCAGAAGCAGCGCCGCCGCGCCCGAGATCAGCAGCCAGGGCCTGCGGGCGCGAGGCGCGAGGGCAGGGGCAACGGTCGAGCTCGAGCCTGACTCCGAATCGCGCTTAAGGCGGCGAAGGTCTATTCCCAGATCTTTGGCAGACTGGTAGCGGTCTGCAGGCGATTTCTCCAGGCACTTGAGGATGATCTCTTCCAGCCGCGATGAGAGCTTGGGATTGAGCCGGCCGGGCGGGGGAGGCGGCTGGTGCAGAATGCCATCGGCCAGCGCGGTGGGAACGGGCTGGTCGAAGGGGCGGTGGGCAGTGGAAGTCTCGTAGAGCACCATGCCGAGGGCGTAAACGTCGGAGCGCTCATCCACTTTCTGGCCGCGAAGCTGCTCGGGAGACATGTAAGGCAGGGTACCGACGGCGCGCTCCTGGGTAAGGCTGGCAGAGGCGGTAGCTTCGGTGACCGGCGGCAGATACTTCGCCAGGCCGAAATCGAGCACCTTCACCTGGCCCTTGCTGGTGAGCATCACGTTGGCGGGCTTGAGGTCGCGATGGATGACGCCATGCTCGTGCGCTTCTTCCAGGGCCTGGCCAATCTGAATGCCGGCGGCGAGGACCTCGGCCTCAAGCAGCGGCGTACGGTGCGCGAGCTCGGAGAGAGTCTGGCCTTTCACCAGCTCCATCACGATGAAATCGGTATCGCCGACGGTATCGAAGTCGAAGACGCTGGCGATGTTGGGATGATTGAACCTGGAAAGCGCCAGCGCCTCGGCACGAAAGCGCTTGCGCGCGGCCTCGTCATTCAGAGTGCCGGGGGGCAGGACTTTGACTGCCACATCGCGCTCCAGGCGGTCGTCGTGCGCACGGTACACCACGCCCATGCCGCCGCCGCCGATCTTTTCGACGATCCGGTAATGGCCCAGAGTCTGGCCGACCATAGGATGCTCGCAGCCGCACCAGCGGTGGAGCTACACAGTTATAGCGCGGATGGCCGCAATGGGGTAGAGGTGGTGATGGAACTGCGCAGTTTGCGTCTCTGCAATTCAGGTGTAAAGTAACCGATTCGGAGCAACGATGAGAAGGATGCTGCTTGCGGGAGTGCTGCTGGTGGCTGCGGCCGGCCAGGCCCAGACACCTCAGCCGGGGCCGGTGCAGGTGCAGCTGACGCCGCCCAGCGCCTCGCTGGGGCAGAACAACAGCACGCAGTTCAACGCCTCGCGAGGCTTCATCGGCGGATCCGGCAAGCCGGGCGCGAGCAAGAACATCAACGCCTGCGTGAAGTGGACGTCCTCTGACCAGAACATTGTGAGCGTGGACAACACTGGCCTGGCGACCGGAATGAATCTGGGGACGGCGATGATCACGGCCAACTGCGGGCCCTTCCACGGCTCGGCGCTGGTGACGGTGCATGGCGCACAGTGCGGCAATGGCATCCGCGAGGCCGGCGAGCAATGCGATGACGGCAACAACACGAACCTGGATGGCTGTAGCGCCACCTGCACCTTCGAGCAGGACCAGCGCATGAACTCCATCACCATGAAGTTCAATACCGACGCCACCTGCAGCAAGAATGCGCTGGGCGGCGCCATCGGCTCGTTGGCGCAGTCTCCGTTGCAGACGCTGATCAGCAACGGGGTCGGCTTGGGCAGCATCAACTCGCTCTTTGCCATGCTGGGGATCAGCGATCTCTCCGGCACGACGCAGCCGAGTTTTCAGATCGGCGTGCTGGGCGGAACCGCGGTGGCAGGGTCGGGCTACAACGGCGCCAGCGATCTGGACTGGTGGTACACGCCCGACCCGAGCAGTATCAATGTCAATCGGGTGCCGGTGAACCAGCTGAGCGCGTCGATCGCCGCCAGCGCTCTGAGCGCCGGGCCAGGGTCGCTGACGTTCCCTCCGGTCTTCGGGGGAGCTGGAGAGTTGCAATTCTCCAACACGATGATCAAAGCGACGGTAGGTGCGAGCTCGACTCCGCTGGCCTCGAGCGGCACGCCGCCCGGTCATGTGGCTGCGGAGAATCTTGATCCGGCACTCACCAGTTATGGCTCGATGACTGGCGGCAGCGTCTGCGGTGGGGTGAGCGCAGCCTCGCTGGCCGCTACTCCGGTGCCGGCCGCGCTGGCACAAGGCGGAGCAACAGCCTGCACGCAGGGATACTCCACAATCAACAACTCCCTGCTCGATGTTTTTGTCGGCGGCTGCACGGTCTTCGTCATCAGCGCGATCGCGCCTACACAGCCAGATACCGTTGACCCCAACGCGCCTGCTGCCGGCGCCGGCGGGCCCTACGTCCTGGCAGAGAACGCCAGCCATCAGGTAAGTTCCTGCAAAGACAAGAGCGGCACCCCAGTGTCGCTTTCCGCCTGCCTGAATGCTGCAGCATATTCCAGCTACTTCGCCTTCACCACGGACCGCGTCATCATCAAGTAGCGGATCCGCGCAGGCGCACCGCTATTGACTTTGGCTGGCGGGCAGGTTACTTTCCGAAAGCCTGTAACGCATCCTCTGAGAGGAAAATGTGGCCCCCTTCCAGCGCATGATCACCCTGACCAGCGACTTCGGCTCCAGCGAGCACTACGTGGGCGCCATGAAGGGGGTGATCTACGGGATCAATCCAACGGCGCAGATCGTGGATATCTGCAACTCCGTCCACTCCTATGACCTGCTCGATGGCGCGCTGACGATCTCGCAGGCGTACAGCTACTATCCGTCGAACACGGTGCACGTGGTGGTGGTGGACCCGAGCGTGGGGACCGCCCGCCGGCCCATCCTCGTCAGCGCCGGCAAGCATATTTTTGTCGCGCCCGATAATGGCGTGCTCTCGCTCATCTACGACCGCGAAGAGGGCGTGTCGGTGCGGCATGTGACCGCCGAGCACTACTTTCTGCATCCCGTGAGCAACACTTTTCACGGGCGCGATGTTTTCGCCGCTATCGCCGGTTGGCTGAGCAAAGGCGTGGAGCTGGCAAAATTCGGCGATGAAATCACTGATTTTGTCCGCTTCGTGGCGCCCAAGCCCAAGGCGCTGAATGAGAACATGGTGAAAGGCATCGTCATCAAGGTAGATAAATTCGGCAATCTCATCACCAACATCACACCCCAGGATGTACCCCAGCTTTTCGCCGAGCAGGTCCCCAAGTTCAAGATCATGGTGGGCAAGACGGAGATCAACCGCATCCGCTCCGCCTATGCGCAAGGCACCCCGGGCGAGGTCTTTGGCGTGCTGGGCAGCATGGGGTTCCTGGAGATCGCCACCAACCGCGGCTCGGCGCACGCCTCTGTCGGCGCCGACAAGGGCTCAGAAGTCGGCATCGTCTTCGGCGAGGGGGCCGGCGCGTAGCTAAGGGTTCTTCGGTCTGGGCCGCGCGTAGCGGTCCATCTCAGCCGTCCACTCCAGGAAGCGGAGCAGGTTGGCGCGCTCGCGCCACATGAATCCCCAGAATTCCAGAAAACCGATCTTGCTCATCTTGAGGCCGCAGTAGGTCTCGATCCGCCACTTGAGATAAGGACTGCGCCAGGGCGCGAGCCGGTGCCCGCGCGTCGCGCTCCAGAGGAACCGCAAGAGGTGCTTCACGCTATCAACAGTTTATACCGATGACTGCGCCAGGCTGGCAGCCAGCAACAATCTCGTCAGTGCGGGAGCAAACTGCCAACCACCGGTGTCCAACCAGTTTGGTGAAGCTATGCGCCTGAAACAGGCGGTCATCCTGTTCTTGTTGGGGTTGTTAGCTGGTCAACTTGCCAGCGCTGAAACAAAGCCGGCCAAACAGATTGCGGTGATGCTGGCACACTTCCAGACGAAAGACGCTCCCGGCTTGGCGGTCTTGGTGCTCAAGGATGGGAAGCAGGTCTACGCCTGGGGCTTCGGCGTGGAGGAGTTGCGCAGCAAGACCTCGATCACGCCCAAGACCAACTTCCGTATCGCTTCCCTCACCAAGCAGTTCACTGCTGCTGCGATCTTGCTCCTGGTGCATGACGGAAAACTCCATCTCGATGACACGTTGGCCAGCGTGTTTCCAGAGTTCCCTCCTTATGGCAGGAACATCACGATTCGCAATCTGTTGAATCACACCTCAGGGTTGCAAGATTACGGCCCACTCATGCAAAAAAAGTATGCCGGCCTGCCCATGGACCAGATCCCGCAACTGCACGACAAAGACGTGCTAGCGCTCATGGAGCAACAACCGGGCACGATCTTTCCTCCCGGCTCGCAGTGGGAGTACAGCAATGCCGGTTATGCTGTGCTGGCAATGGTAGTGGAAAGGGTCTCGAGCATGTCCTTTCAGAGCTTCCTCGCACAGCGCATCTTCAAGCCACTGAAGATGAAGCGTACCGTCGCCTTCGTCAAAGGCGAGAACGAGGTATCAGACCGCGCTTACGGACATAGCCGGGCCAAAGACGAGTGGAAGGAGACCGACCAGAGCCCCGCATCCGCGATCTTGGGTGACGGAGGAATCTACTCGTCGCTCGAGGACCTGCGCAAGTGGAATGATGCCCTCGACCACCATCGGCTGCTGAGCGTGGCGGAGATGGAACCTGAGTTCACTCCTGTACGGCTTCCCAACCATGCCAAGCCGAACTTGCCGGATGGCAGCGAGGCCGATTACGGCTTTGGCTGGTTCTTGCGCAGTTATGACGGCCGCGACGCGCAATATCATAGCGGCGTGACCATCGGCTTCAAGAGCGCGTATTGGCGCTTTCCGCAAGATCATCTGGCTATCATCGTGCTTTGCAACCGTATGGATATTGACCCGCAAGGAATCACGCTCGATATTGCGGATCTCTTTCTTCTGCCCGAGAAGAGCCAGCCTGTGCCGGCGCAACCTCCAACAACCAAGTAGTAGAATCGGCTGGTGGACGACGCGCGCCGCATCGCAGAAGAACGTTTCTACGAAGGTGTGGAGTTGTTCGCCGTCGGCAAGCACGAAGAGGCCATCGCAAAATATCGCGAGTCTGTTTCGGCTGACGCTACTTTCGCCGACGCTCTGCACGGGCTGGTCCGCGCCTATCAGGACCTAGAGCGCTACGACGAGGCCATCGCCATCGCCCAGCGGCTCTCAGCCCTTGATCCAGACGACATTCTGCCGCACACCAGCCTATCGATCCTCTATCAGAAGAAGGGGATGATCGCCGAGGCCGAAGCCGAAGCCAATCGGGCGCGTGTTTTGGGATGGAAGCAGGAACTCAAAACTAGAAAATAGGTGCGACAAGCCACGTCTACTCTTTACTTAACTCATATTTCTTCAACAAATGCCTGAAGGAACGGTAAGACAGCTTCAGCATCTCGGCAGCCCGTGTCTGTACGCCGTTCGACTGGCGCAGCGCCGATTGCAGGAGCGAGCGCTCCAACCCGGCCACGTAGCCTTCCAGGTCCAAACCCTCAGCCGGCACTTCGCCGGGAGCCGCAGCGTTGGCCGCGGCGGTGGCCGGCCTCGCTTTTGAGCGCTCGGCCGGCAGCTCGACGTGCAGTTCGTTCCCCGTCTCCAGCGCCACGGCGCGCTCGATGGTGTTTTCCAGCTGGCGGACGTTGCCCGGCCATTCATACTCGCCCAGCTCGGCCAGCGAGGAAGCAGCGATGCGCATGATGCTCTTCCCTGCTGCCGGCGCATATTTCTTGAGAAAGTGATTGGCCAGCAGGGGGATGTCGTCGCGCCGCTCGCGCAGTGACGGCACCTTGAGCGGGATCACGTTGATGCGGTAATAGAGATCTTCACGAAACGTGCCCGCTGCGACCGCGGCATCGAGGTCTTTGTTGGTGGCGGCGAGCACGCGCACATCGATGGGCACCTCGTTGGTGCTGCCCACCATGCGGATGGAGCGCTCCTGCAGCACCCGCAGCAGCTTCACCTGCATGGCCAGGCTCATCTCGCTGATCTCATCGAGAAAGATGGTGCCGCCGTGGGCGGCCTCGAAGAGTCCGCGCTTGTTCTGACTGGCGCCGGTGAAAGCGCCCTTGACGTAGCCGAAGAGCTCGCTTTCCAGCAAGGTCTCGGGGAAAGCGCCGCAATTGATGGAGACGAACGGCTCCGCTGCGCGCGGAGAGCAGGCGTGAACGGCGCGGGCCACCAGCTCTTTGCCGGTGCCGCTCTCCCCATGCACCAGCACTGTGCTGTTGGTCGCAGCAACGGTGCGGATCACCTCCTTGAGCTTATGAATGGAAGGGCTGCTGCCCACGATGTTGTCGAGCGAGTTCAGGCTGGCGGCATCGCGCCGCAAGGCAAAATTCTGCCGGCGCAGCGCCTGCGCCTCCAGGGCGTGGGCCACGGCCAGCTTGATCTTTTCCACGTGATGCGGCGGCTCTTTGACGATGTAATCGAAGGCGCCGGCACGCACGGCCTCGATAGCGGTCTCGAGCTCGCCGACGGCGGTCATCAGGATCACGGCAGAGTCCGGCGAGACGCGGCGCGCATGCTTCATCACCTCGATGCCGTTGGTTTGCGGCATCTTGATGTCGGTGACCACCACGTCGAAGAGCGCGGAGTCGAGCTTGCGCTTGGCCTCGTTCCCGGAAAAGACCGCTTCGACCTTGTGCCCCTCGTTGCGCAGGTCGATCTCCAGCACGGTGCAGATGGAGCGCTCATCATCGCAGACCAGGATGTTAGCCATGCGCCACCTTGGCAGCCGTCTCTTCCTGCCCCGTTCCGCTGGTTGAGTCCACCCGAGCCCGCGGCAGCTCGAGAACGAACTCAGCGCCGCGCCCGGGAGCAGAATGGACCGCGATGGTGCCGGAATGCGCCTGCACGATCTGGTAGCAAATGGCCAGCCCCAGGCCGGTGCCGCCCTCGAACTGCGCCTGAAAGGGCTCGAACACTTTTTCCATCTGCTGCGGAGCAATGCCGGCGCCGTTGTCTGCGAAGCTGATGCGCCAGCTGTTGCCATGGCCCTCGAGCGAGACCGTAAGCAGGCCGCCCTCCGGCATGGCCCGCACCGCATTTTCGCAGAGGTTCCAGAAGACCTGCGTCATCTTGTCGCCATCGGCGATGGCGAACGCCGGCTTCACGGCAAAGTTGCGGACCACGTTGATACGCCCGGCGGCGGTGCCGGAGCCCGCGATCTGCGGATGGTTGGCGAGCAGCGTGAGCGTGTCTTCCAGCAGCCCCGCCAGATCCAGCTGCGTGAGTTTGAACTTCTTCTCGCGTGAGTAGAGCAGGAAGTCGGAGATGATGTGGTTCAGGCGCTCCGATTCGCGGGTCACGATATCCACCAGCGCCCGCTGCTCTTCGTTCAGCGCGGAGATGCGGGAGAGCACTTTCACCGAGCCGGCGATGGAGCTGAGCGGATTGCGGATCTCATGCGCGATGCCTGCCGCCATGCGGCCCACCGCGCTCAGCCGGTCGCGCATGCGGATCTCGCGCTCCAGACGGCGCAGCTCGGTGAGATCGGTGAAGGAATAGATGTAGCCGAGCACACCGTGCTCAGGCACGCGCAGCTCGCTTACCCTCATGCCGAAGATCTTCTCGCGGCTGGCTGGCGTGAGGTAGCGGAGCTCGCCTTTCTCCTGCGGCGCGTTGAGCCCGGGCAGTTCGTCGAGGAAGAGCTCGCCGACCTTCTTGCCCATGATGTCAGGCAGCGTCTGCTCGAGAAAGCGCTCGCCAGAAGCATTCAGAAAATTGATGCGGCCTTCCAGATCCGTGGTGATGAGCCCGCCGCTCATGGAGTTGATGATGTTCTCATGCAGCGCCTGCAGGCTCTCCAAGGCTTCCACGTCCTCCTGCCGCAGCTTGGCACTCAGGTTGCTGGAAAGATAAGCGACCGCGAAGTAAGCCACCAGGTTCACCGCCACCACGATATGCAGGGAGCGGTCATCGGCCCGCGGCGAGATGGAATAAGAGCGGATCCAGCCGAAGTGCGTGGCCTCCAGAGTCGCGCCGAAGAGGACGAAGGAAAGTCCTGCAGTCAGGTAAGCCCAGGTGCGCGGCAGCTGAATGCTGGCCACGAAGATGATGAGGGGATAGAGAAAGTTGAACGACGTATCCACGTCGCCGGTCACGTAGAGAAGCGCGGTGGTGAAGGCCAGATCGGTGAGGATCTGCAGCCGCGCCTGCACCTGCACTTCGCGCCATACCGCCACCAGCACCACCTGCAACACCGCGATGGTGTACCAGAGCAGGATGAGGGAGATGAATCCGCGGACCGGGACGTTGGTGGTGGTGAGCCGGGTGATGGCCAGCTCAATCCCCAGCAGAAAAGTGATGATGATGATGCGGACTTTGGCCAGCCAGCCCAGCCAGGCGCGATCCTGGAATTCGATTTTCATCCGGATATATCGCAGCGCCAGCCGGTCCCGGCGGAGTGCCTGCAGCCCTCCACCGGCCGGAAATCCGCGCGCGGCATCAGCCCGCGAGTTTGGCGATCATGGCGAAGAGCGGCATGTAAAGCGAGATCACGATGCCGCCGACCGCGACGCCCAGAAACAGGATCAGGATAGGCTCGATAAGAGTGAGCATGTCCTTGATGGCGGCATCGACTTCATCCTCATAGAAGTCTGCGATCTTCTGCAGCATGGAGTCCATGGCGCCCGTGGCCTCGCCTACGCCGATCATCTGCACCACCATGTTAGGAAACACGCCGCTCTCTTTCAGCGGATCGACGATGGTGCGGCCCTCTTCCACCGCCTTGCGGACCTTCATCAAGCTGGTCTCGAGCACCGCATTGCCGGAGGTGCGCGCCGTAATGGTCAGGCCTTCCAGGATCGGCACGCCCGAGGTGATCAGGGTGCCCAGCGTCCTGGTGAAGCGTGCGACCGCGATCTTGCGCAGGATAGCGCCCATCACCGGCAGTTTAAGCAGCAAGCCGTCCAGAAAAAGCCTGCCCTGAGGGTTCTTATGCACTTGCTTGATGGCAAAGATGCTCGCGACCAGCAGGATCACAAAGATCCAGCCGAAGTTTCCCACGAACTTGCTCAGGCCGATGACCAGGCGCGTCGGCAGCGGCAGATCCACGCCCAGACCGGCGAAAAGGTTGGTAAAGATCGGCACCACCCATTTGAGCAGCGCGCCTACGATCAGACACGCGATGCTGATGACCGCGACCGGATAGATCAACGCAGATTTCACCGCCGCCTTCAGCTTCACCGCCTTTTCGACGTAAGTGGCCAGGCGCTGCAGAATGACGTCGAGGATACCTCCGGTCTCGCCGGCCTCGATCATGTTGGTGCTCAAGTCGTCAAAGATCTTGGGATAGGCGCGCATGGCGTTGGCCAGCGTGGCGCCGCCTTCCACCGTGGTCCGCACTCCATGCAGACACTTCTGAAAGGTCATATTCTCCTGGTTGGAGCCCAGAATCTCCAGGCACTGCACCAGCGGCAAGCCGGCATCGATCATCACCGAGAACTGCCGCGTAAAGATCGCCAGCTACTTGGCGTTGACGCCGCCGCCGAACGTGGGCAGGTT